>Ga0207702_10006267_pt1 | contig 10280 bp, 11 predicted proteins | sample KBSCornC62_FD_184302 | JGI IMG/M metagenome (GOLD analysis project Ga0207702, IMG submission 184302) | Corn rhizosphere microbial communities from Kellogg Biological Station, Michigan, USA - KBS Corn C6-2 (SPAdes) (version 2) | ecosystem: Host-associated > Plants > Roots > Rhizosphere > Soil ...
GGGCGAGACGTCGATCTCGAAGTCGAGCTGCTTCTTGCGCGCCATCGGCTCGATCTGCTGCGTAACCTCGAGCGTGACCTCGCGCAGCGCGACCTCCTCGAGGTGCAGCGGCATCTTGCCCGCCTCGATCTTGGCGAGATCCAGAATGTCGTTGATCAGGGCCAGGAGATGCTCGGCGGCGGCGCGGCTCCGCTTGAGCGCGTCACCCTGGCGCGGATTGACGTCGCCGAGCACGCCGTCGAGGAGGAGCGCGGTGTAGCCGATCAGCGCGTTGATCGGCGTGCGGAGCTCGTGCGACATGCTCGCGAGAAATTCCGACTTGAGCTTGTTCGCGCGCTCCACTTCCTGCGATTGCCACTGGAGCCGCGCGTTCTGCTCGGCCAGGTCGGCGGTCGCCTCCCGGACGCGCTCCTCGAGCTCGCTGTTGAGGCGTTTGAGCGCTTCATACAGCCGCTCGTTCTCCACCTGCTTGGTGAGGTCGTGCAGCACGGAGATGATCGCGATCGGCTCGCCGCGCTCGTTCTTCACCTTGCCCGATACGACCTCGACGGGAAGCGCGAGGCCGGTCCGCGGCTGGGTGAGCGACATGCGCTCGCGCCGCGAATCATCGTCGAGCAGCGCGAACTCCGAGATGAACGACGTGAACTTCGTGTCGTTGCCGCGGACGGCGCCGATCTCCCGCCGCGACCGCGGCTCGCCTTCAGAGATCTGGAATAGCCCCTCGGCCTGATCGTTCATCAGGATGATGTTCGACCGCTCGTCGGTGACGAGAATCGGATCGGCGACGTTCTTGAGGACGAGGTTGAGCCGGTCGCGCTCGCCGCGGACGGTCATCTCCGCCTGCCGCACGCGCTGCACCTGGCGCTCGAGCTCATTGGCCGCGCGTCGCAGGTCGGTCACGTCGCGCAGCACGGAGAGCACGGCGTCCTCGGGTCCCACGCGCTCGCCAAGGGGATGCGCCAGAACCTCGAACAGGAGGTCGTTGCCCTCGTCGGGGTCGACGAGATTGAGCTCGCGCGGACCCGCCTGCTGGCCGCCCGTCATCGCCGCCTTGGAGAGGAACGACGTGAAGAGCAGGTTGTTCAACTCGATCGCGCGGCGGCGACCAGGCGAGTCATCGTCACGCACGTGCAGCAGCCGCTCGGCGCGCTGATTCTGCGTGATGATGTCGTTTGCCGCGTTCGTGATCACGACCGGGTCGGGGAGGGAATCGACCATCAGCGTGAGCCGCTCGCGCTGCTGGCCCAGACGATCCGAGAGCTCGCGCGCGTCCTCGAGTGAGCCCAGCCGCGCAAGCACCGGGCTCGCGAGCGAAACGAGCTCGACCGCCTCCTCGAGCGCCTCGCCCTCGATTTTGGCATCGAGCAGCACCACCCCGCCGGGTACGATGCCCGGGCGAGCGGGCGGGGGGCTCACGATCGCGACGCGCTTGGACGCGATCAGCTCCGCGGCGCGTCCCGGTCCGAGCGTGTCGGGCGCGCCGCGGAAGCGCGGCTGCGACATGGGGAGCACCGTCCAGCCCGTGAAGCCCGCGAACGCACGCGGACCGACAGGTCCCTCGCCGCGAATCGCGGATAATGCGAGCGCGCTGACGATGAGAGGACTCGAAAGATCGCCGATCGGCACCCGCACCGAGAGCGGATCCACGTCGAGGCCGAACGATGCGACGAGGGCGAGGTGGTCTTGCGAGGGGTCGATGCGCAACAGGACCCCTCGCGGCGCTCCCGTGATGTCAGCGAGCTGCGCAAGCAGAAAGGAAGCCGCCGCGGAGACGTCGGGGGCTTCCGCCAGAGCGGAAAGGAGACCGGCGACTCCACGGTCTCCGATTACTGCCATGCGACGTCAGTCCTTTTTGTTCCGCTGTTCGAGCTGGCGACGAAGCTCGGCGTTTTCGCGTTGCATGCGTTCGAGCTCGTCCGCGCCACCGGCGCCGAGTTCGCGCGGCCGCGAGACCGGTCCCGTGATGCCGACTGCCTCGGAGTACTTGAGGTACGTGTCGATCGAGGCCACCACGACGCGGGCTTCCACGGTCACCAGGTCGATGCCGACGAGGGACACGCGCACCCACGCATCGATCACGATACCCTTATCGAGTACGCGATCGAGGACGTCGATGAGTGAACTACCACTTGGTGTGCGTTCAACGGCCATGATTATCCCGTCCTTGGGAGCTGGGGTACGAGACCGCGCGAGGCGGTTACAGCGCTAAGCGACGAATTATCGGTGCGGCCTCGCGGGCGGCTGCGCCGCGCCGGCGAGTTGCGTCAACTGCTGCTCGATGCGGGAGAGACGGGCATCGAGGTCGGATCCATCGCCAACGCGGCCGACCGCGGCTTCGGAGCTCAACCGCGGATCCTGCCGCCACCAGTTCAGGCCGATCTGCTCGGCTTTGTCGATCGAGCAGACGAGCAGCCGCACTTGAATCGTGAGCAGCTCGACGTTGGCCAAGTTGATCTTGATGTCACCGGCGATGACCAAGCCCTTGTCGAGGACTCGATCGAGAATGTCGACCAGACCATGTGTGCGCGTGGGGCTGACGAACTCTGGCAATCAGAATGCTCCTGTGCACGGCCGGCTAGCGCAGCCGGCCCAGCGGTCCGAGGTCGATATTGAGATCCTCATCCGACAATCCAAATACTGATTTCAGCTCGTCCATGCGATGGTTGAGCTTGAGCAGCGCCAGGCCAAGCCGCTCGAGCTCTTCCGGCGACAACGAGCCGCCGTCCATCCGGCGAATCGCCTGATGCTCGAGCACGTGCCGCAGCAGTTCTATCACCGTCAGCACGAGTCGCGCAAGACCTTGTTCGACGTGCTCAGGGTCCGCGTTGATCCGGTCGGGCAGCGCGCGCGCGATTGCATGCAGCGCGGCGGTCGTTTCGTCGTCGTCCGCCGGGCTGGAATTGCTTTCGTCGTTGGGCATGGTTCAGTCCGCCAGATTCATGCCGTGCGCCCCGCCGGGCCCGGCGTCCAGTCCACAGAAGCTGTACGGCGCCCGCGGTCCGATGAGAAGATACCGCAACTCCGGCCCAGACTTGACGGAAGAGATCGCCTCTCGATATGCGTCGACATCGTCACGCCGAATGAGATGCGACAGCGTCAGCATTGGCATGCGCATCACGGACCTTGGCTGCGCCTTCTTCACCAGTACCGGGGCGACCGCTGCCTCCAGGCGCTCGGCGAGTCCGTTCGCGGTGCGCTGTACGGTCCCCGAGGCGGCTTCGCGCGCACTCAGCGCCTCGAGGTAGTCGCGCCCCGCGCCGGGAGCATCCGCCTCGAACATCTGCGGCACGACAGGCTCCAGATCGCTCAGCATGCGCCGGGTGGAGGGCGTGATGATCACCGTCATCTCGACACACCCCTGCAATTCTTCGAGCACCGTCTCGACCGAGGTCGCGCGCCGGGCAATCGCCGTGCGACACGCGGCATCGTCGCTGAACGTCTGACCGAACCGCGCCGGCATCGGCGTGGCGCCCATCTCGAGCGCCGCTTCGACGACGGCGTCGTGCGCGCGCACGCCGTCGAACGACATCGGCGCGCGGCGTTCCACGTCGCTCACCCAGACGACGAGCTGCTCGACGGTGAGCGCGCGCACGCGAGCGCCATCGACGCCGCTCAACCCGGGCGGCACGTCACCGCGCAACGCGTGCGGCAAAACGCAGTACAGATGCGTGCTCATCACCGTTCTCCTCCCTCGCCAGAGACGAGCCGCCGTGTGGCATCCGCAATCCCGTGTCGCATCGACGTCTCGATCGACGTCAGCAGCAGACGGAGATCGACCATCAACAGATCGATGTCGGCGATCGAGATCGTGACGGTGCCGCTGATCACCACGCCCTTGTCCAGCACGTGATTGAGCAGATCGCTGAGCACGAGCTGCTCGGTGTCGATCTCCTCGCCACCCGCGTCATCATCACGCATGCGACGTCTCGCCGGCGAAATGGTACGCGGGCCACGGGCCGGTGAAATCGAACCGGAAGCCGCGCCCGTCGTAGCGCTCGACGAACATCGTGAGCGTCCTCTGAAATTGCTCCAACGCCGCCGGCGCGACGAGGAACGCGGCGTTCAGCACCATCACGCCGCGCGCCGCGGCGTCGCTCTCCGCGACGCGGGGAATGGCCGAGCGCACCGAGTCGAGCGCGAGATCGCCGAGCGCATCGGCGATCTCGTCGACCGCTTGCTGGCTCACGACACGGACTTCGGCCTTCTTCTCCGCATCGAGCTTGCGCTCGAGGAGGTATCGCTGCCCGGGCGACGCCGCCGCGGCGCTGTCCGCGAGCTCGCGGAGGCGCGGGCTCATGGTATCGATCGCGCCAAGGAGCTCGCGGTCGACGCGGTACACGCGCAGCGCGTATTCGCGTCCACGGCCGACGCGCTCGAGGGTGTCCGCGAGCTGCGACGCCCGATCGCGCAGCATCTCGCGCACAGCTTCGCGTCCGGTGAACATCGAGAACATCGGCATGGGAATCACCGGCCCGCGATCGCTGGCCCAGGTCAACACCAGGTCGTGTGCGACGGCGCGGGGGCTCAACCACTCCACCTCGCCACTCGCGGCCTCGATGCGCTCGGGTGCGTAGCGCGACGCATCGAGAATCGACACGAGCGCGGCCAGCGCACCTTCGCTCTCCACGGCGACGCCTACGTCGTCGAGCCCCGCCGGCGCCGATGTCGGCGCGAGCGTGACGGGCACGACGCCGTACACGTACCAGATGGATTGCGCGGTGGATGTGGCCATGTGGCGATCACGAAGTCGTCACGTGCTCGCGCCAACCGCGCGACCACGCCCGGAGCGAGGCCGCTCCAACGGGAGGCGGACTCGCCTCGTCCGCGAAAAACTGTCGCGCGGCGAGCGTCGCAGGAAGAGGGGTCGCGGAGGTGGCGCTGCGCGTGAGCCGATTCCACACGATCGCGATGACGTCCATGTCGCGCGCGGCCACTGCCCCGGCGAGCCGCTCCGTTTCATCGCGCACAACCGGCTCGTCCAACGCCACGATCACGACGCCGCATGCCTCGGGATCGTGGAGCAGCGCGCCAAGCGCCTTCGTGCGTTTCGCGAAGTCGAGCAGTTGCTGCGCGCTGTCACCCAAGGCAACGACGCTCTGGTACTTGAGCATCAGGCGCATCAGGCGATGCGACCAGTCGAGCGCGATCGCCGGCATGTCGAGCAGTCGCAGCAGATGTCCGGTCGGCGCCGGATCAACGATGACGCGATCGAAGCGTCGTTCGGCGAGCGCGTCGCCAAGGATGCTGATGGCGAACAGCTCGTCGATGCCGGGCGGCGCGAGCGCCATCAGGTCGCGGAGGATCGCGCGATCCTGCTCGATATCCACGCCGCGCCCGACGAGCGCCGCGAAGAGCGCGTCGATGCGATCGCGATATTCGTCGCGCGCGCGCGCGAACGCTGCGGTGGCGTCCATCTGGCGGACGACGAGCCGCGGCGGGTCCGGGAGCCGGTGCTCGACGTCGGCGCGCGCCCAGGGCGCATCGCTCTCGCCGAGCGCGTCGGCGAGCGACGGCGCGGGGTCGGTGGAGACGAGCAGCACGTCGCCCGCGGCCGAATCGGCGGCCGCGATCGCGAGCGCGCACGCGACGGTGCTCTTGCCGACGCCGCCCTTGCCGGCGACCACGGTGAGCTGCCGCACGAGCTGCGAGAGCGTCTTCGTCGAAAGCGACGGCCCTCGGGGCGCGGTTTCCAGTTCTCTAATAGCGGTCGGCGGCGCGTCGCTCGCCGACGCGGTCAGCGCCTCCACGGCGGCAAGACCGCGTGGCGGCTGGGCGGCTCTGGAGATCCAGAGCCGCGAGAGCGAGGGGTCGAGCTCGGCGACCGGCGCGAGCGCGGAGCTCCCGCGCGATGCCGCGTACCCATTCACGATCAGCCCGGCGATCGTGACGTGCAGTGCGCGCAGACTCTCGATGTACCGCCCCGTCTCCACGAGCACCACCGGTTCGGCGCGCGTGACGACGAGCGCCGCGCAGCTCCTCGCGTCCGAGAGCGCGGCGCGGAGCGCGTCGACCCGGGCGCGCATGTCGTCGAGAAAATCGTCCGCTCGCTCGCGGCGGTAGCGCCGGGTCAGCGCGCGCACCATGAACCGATGCTTGCTCTGCATGAGGTCCAGCATCGAGAGCAGCGCACGAAACGTGTCCGGGAGCGCGAGCAGCCGCAGCGTGTGCCCGGTCGGTGCGGTGTCGACCACGATTCGCTCATAGACCGTCGACTCGGCGAGCAGATCTGCCAACGCGAGGAGCGCGAAGATCTCATCAGCACCTGGCAGCGCGGCGTCGACGAGGCCATCGACGTCGGCGCGGTCGAGATACGTGCCGCGATCGACGATCTCGGCGATCGTTTCGCGCCAGCGCCCGAGGAATTCGGTGCGGAGCTCCTCCGCGACGAGCTGTCGCGCGTGCAGGCGCGGGGCGTTGGGAATGGGCGTCGCGCGGTCGGCCACCGGCGCGCCGATCGTCGACGCGAGTGCGGCGGCCGGGTCGGTGGAGAGGAGGAGCGTTTCGTCGCCGCGACTCGCGAGTCGGGCGGCGATGCCGCACGCGATCGTCGTTTTGCCGACGCCGCCCTTGCCGACGACCAGCGTGGTGCGGGGAAGACGGTCGAGCAGCGCGTCGAGCGCGCTCACTCCTCGTCGGTATCGCGCGCGACGCGGACCGGACCGCCGCTCGTCGCCTTGCCGAGCCGCTCGCGCCACGCGCGGACGTCGCGCAGTCGCCCCATGATCTCCGACTCGCGGCGGGCGTACTCGTCGTCGTCGATGTCGCCGAGCTCGAGCTGCATCTGCAGCTCCATGAGATCCTGCTTGATCGCGGTGTCGTCGGTCAGCTCTTCCTCGACCACCTTCTGCACTTTCCCCAGCGACCACTTGATCCCCGCGACGGGACCGGTCACCGGAAAGAACAGGAGGTTCGAGAGGAGACCCATGTCAGTCGGCCTTCTCGAGCTTGAGCTTGATGTTGACGAAGTTGTACGGCGGCCATGGGCCCGAGTACTTGAACGCGAGCACGTCCTCGTACTTGCGGCTCGTCTCCTTCACGCGATCGTCGAACGCCTGCTCCTGCGCGCGGTCCACCAGGAACGCCGCGTTCAAGATCATGCGGTCGCCGATCGGCTTGTTCGAGCGGCTCGCCACCGCTACCGGCTTCAGCGCTTCGTGGATGTCCGACACGTAGCGACTCGACAGCTCTTCCATCGCCGAGTCGATCAAGCGCCCGAGCTGCATGCGCGCGAAGTAGGTCGACGTCGTCGTGTGGCGGCTGATCTCGTCCTTGAGACGCCGGATCTCGTCATTCTCGCGCTCGAGCGTGGCGACGACCTTGTCGCGATCCCAGAGCACCTTGAGGCCGAACTCGATCTTGTCCTGCATCTTCTCGAGCACGTCGCTGAACGCTTGATACGTCGAGCGGAGGAGCTCCGTGACATCGTCTTCCGAACGAAACACCGTGCCGAACGACATCGGGATGACGGTGAATTCCTTCATCACCGTCTCATTCACGAACTCGTGCGCGAGGACGTTCTCGCGGGTGGGGTCGTAGATGACGATCGGGGTGTCGCTGACGACGGCGGCCAGGTCTTGGAAGGCCACGGTGAAGACGCGCTGGCCGCCGCCGATGCCGATCGAGCCGAACTCGCGCTGGCGATCGCTGCGGACGATGCAGTAGACGTACTTGCCGCCTTCAACTCCGGCCGGGGGAGTCGCTTCGGTCATGGACATTTCGAGCATCGGCACCTCGTGCCATCGCGGGGCCGGCGTATTGCCGGCGGGCAGGAACAATCGCTTCGGAACGCTCTGTTCGCCAGACCACGGGGCTCGGCGACCATGGCAATTTGCAAGATCAATGCCTGAGCTCGGTTCGGAGTGGGGTCCGGGGGCCGAGGTCGATTCCAAGGACGGGACGATTCGTTCAAGTGGGCACGGGGAACACGAGGCTTACGGGGTGAGACGGAAAACACCTTCGACAATTGTTCGAATGCTCATCACAAATGAAGAGCAGCCGAACAAATATCGCGTGCGAATCCGTTGAGTCGGTGTGTTCCGTGCCCACAGGCGAGCACGCTCGATAGCGGAAACTCTACTTGGCGCGCACGCCGAGGCCTGGCGAATTCGGAATCTCGATCTTTCCGCCGGCGATCGTCGCACCAACGTACGGATCGTCCGCGAGGAGCGCCGCCCCATCGAAGTCGGCGAAATCGAGCAAGGGCGCGAAGTGCGCGGCGGCGGTGATGCCGAGGCTCGTCTCGATCATGCAGCCGGCCATGACGAGCATGCCGTGGGAGCGGGCGGTGGCGATCATCTTCAACGCTTCGCGGAGGCCGCCGCACTTGGAGAGCTTGATGTTGATCCCGTCCGCGACGCCGACGAGCTTGGGGATGTCGGTGGCGACGATGCACGACTCGTCGGCGATCACCGGAAGCGCCGAGCGCTCGCGCACGAATCGAAGCCCCTCGAGCTCGTGCGGCGGGAGCGGTTGCTCCACGTACTCGACGCCGCACTCGACGAGCACGCCGATCATCGCGAGCGCCTGCTTCGCGCTCCACGCGGCGTTCGCATCGACGCGGAGGATCTTCTCCGGCGCGACGCGACGCACCGTGCGAATGATGTCCGCGTCGTGATCGGTCCCGAGCTTGATCTTGAGCACAGGATACGACGCCGCCTGCGATACGCGCTCGACCAGCTCGTCCTCGCTCGCGGCGATCGCGATCGTGAAGCTCGAGAGCGGCGCCTTGGCGGGATCGAGGCCCCACAGCTTGTAGACCGGAACGCCGAGCCGCTTGCCGGCGAGGTCGTGCAACGCGGCGCTGATCGCGGCTTTCACCGAGCCGTTGAAGCGTAGCGCGCGGTTCATCTCGGCTTCCACATCGTCGAGCATCCACGCGTCACACGCCTCGACGATCGGCGTCAGGCGATCGAGCGCGGCGAGCGCGGTGTCGGCGGTCTCGCCGTAGAACCGATTCGGCGCGGCCTCGCCCCATCCTTCGACGCCGTCTCCGTCGGTGACGCGGACGCGGAGCAAGCGATGTTCGGTGGCGCCGCCGCGGGCGATGACGAAGGGATGCGTCGTGTGGACGACGGCGATGTCGTGCTGGAGCTTCATGGACTGGGCGAGAGGCTGCCGCGGCGGGCCACGAACGCGGCCCGATGCTCGGTGGCGGCGTTGGGCGATGCGGCGAGGAAGGCGATGAGGACGTCGGCGAGGTCGTAGCCGTGGGCGTACCGCGCCGACGGCGCCTTGGCGAGGCAGCGCATCACGATCTCGCTGAGCGCGGACGGCACGCGCGAGCTCACCTCGACCGGCGGCACGGCCGCTTCGTGCACCTGCTTGTAGCTCACGGAGAACGCGTCGGCGCCGTCGAACGGCGGGAAGCCGACGAGCGATTCGTAAAGTAGAATACCAATTGCATAAATATCGCTGCGGCCGTCGACGAGCTTGCCCATCGCCTGCTCGGGCGACATGTAGTGGGGCGTCCCCATCGCGCGGCCGCTGGCCGTGAGCCGGCCGTGGAAGCGCGCCGTCGCGATGCCGAAGTCGGTGAGGACCGCGTTGCCGTCCTCGTCGAACAGGACGTTGTCCGGCTTCACGTCGCGATGCACGACGCCGCGCCGATGCGCGTAGTCGAGCGCGCAGGCGACCTGCGCGGCGACCGATGCCGCGCGCACGGGATCCGCGTGGCGGTGCTTCTGAATGAGATCGGCGAGCGACCCGCCCTCGAGGAACGGCATCACGGTGAAGACCACGTCGTCCGTCGAGCCGTAATCGAGGATCGGGCAGATGTGCGGATGCACCAGCTTGGCCGCCGCTTCGGCTTCGCGCCGGAATCGCTCGGCCACTTCCGGATCGCGCGCGAGATGCGGGTGCAGGACCTTGATCACCACGCGCCGCGCGAGCTGCGACTGCTCGGCGACGTACACGTCGGCCATCCCGCCGCCGCCCAACCGGCGCTCGACGCGATAGCGATTGCCGGTGGCGCGGCGCAGGCGCGAGAGCTCCTCATCGGGGCGCTCGAACGGCGGCCGCTCGAGCTCGGGGAGCGCCTCGCCGCAGCGCGCGCACGCGGGCGACGCCGCGCGGTTCCAGGTGCCACAGCTCGGACAGAACACTCGCGTCAGCCCCCGAACTGCATGCGCACGAAGTCGTACGGCGCCCAGGGCCCGGTGAGCTCGAAGTGCAGATGATGATGCGCGTCCTGCTGCTCGTCGACGGCGGACTCGAACTCCTTCCACAGATCGCGCTCGACGAGGAAGGAGGCGCTGAGCACGACGCCGGTCATGTGCTCGAGG
>Ga0207702_10006270_pt1 | contig 10277 bp, 9 predicted proteins | sample KBSCornC62_FD_184302 | JGI IMG/M metagenome (GOLD analysis project Ga0207702, IMG submission 184302) | Corn rhizosphere microbial communities from Kellogg Biological Station, Michigan, USA - KBS Corn C6-2 (SPAdes) (version 2) | ecosystem: Host-associated > Plants > Roots > Rhizosphere > Soil ...
CGCCTTCCTGTCGCCGCCGGTGGCGATGTCGGCCTTCTACCTCAAGGGCGTGTCGCCGCCGCACGTCACCATCAACCAGATCTTCGGCGGCATGATGCCCTACATGCTGGTCGTGATCCTGTGCATGGCGATCATGTACCTGTGGCCAGGCATGACGCTGTGGCTGCCCAATTACCTTTACGGCACCGCCGGCGGATAGACTAGAACGTCGGTTGGCTTCCGTCGATGGGCGAGACGGTCAGCCCCTCGAGCCAGGCTTCGGCATGCCCCTCGCGCAGAAAGACCGTTGACTGAAAATCGCGGCTGCCGCAGGCGGTGCAGGCCAGACGGAGGCGGCGGAGCTCGGTCATGTCGCCCTTGCAGCCGCCGAACCATATTTCGCGAGTACCTGGGCGGGTTCAGACGTGCCGACCCATGCGCGCCCCGCTCCGGCGACTTACGAACGCAAGCGACACCCTACGCACCACACTCGTGATCATGGCGCGCAGCAGCAGTCCGCGTTCGCGGTGAGCGCTGGGAACTAGCTCCCTGGTAGGCCAATTCAACCGCGAGAATGGCCGTGGATTGGACATGTAGTTTTCGACCTCGGAGTTCGTGATCATCATTCACCCCCTGGTCCCGCTGTGGTCGTCCAATGCTTCAGAAACGATGCAAGCTGGTTAACGGCCGAGTGGTCTGCCCGCGGCCAGGATGGCGATGGGGAGACCATTCCGGTGCTCCCGATGCTGAAAGCGGTGTCCCCGCTGTCCAAGTTCTGTTGGTAGGCAAAGACCGCAACAGCAATGGCCACGACAGCGGTTGTAACGAAAATAGCTAGGGCCAAGAAACGGGGCTCGAATTGGCGGCCGCCAATACCCATGACCTTCTCCCCCCGATTAGGCGCGCGACAGCTTGTGCAATCGGCGCCACGCGTTGTTAGTCGCCTTAGGCGAAGTGTAGATTCTGATAAAGTGTTAGTCGGCGTTCCGCCGAAGATTGAGACGCAACGTCATAGAAATGATCTCCGGTGCCAATTCAGCCTGAATTATCGCGGCAAGTTGCGTTTCCGAGCGCCGAGAACCTTCAATGGCGTCGTCGTGCTGTGCTAGAGCATCTCTATGGCGAAAAGCAGTGCTATTTCAGGAACGGGCAATACCGTGGATCTCTCTAGAACGGAGAACGGTAGTTCACCCAAACTCCAAGGTTTGGACAGCAATGTACAAGGCGACTTCGGTCCTCGTTTTTGGCAGGGCTTTCGAGATAGCCTCGCGCACCTTTACACGGTGTCGCTGCCGGATCCGGCGGAGGAAGGGCGCTTCACACTCTCGTCTCGCACCTATCCGACGCCTCGCGCCATCCTGATGCGCACCCAGGGCACGGCGTTCACAATGACGCGCGGGCCTGCTCAGATTGCCCGCGGCGCGGACCAACTGATCATCTATCTTGAGCTCGAAGGCTCATGTGAAACCGACTGCGCGGGGATCCGCGGGCATATTGCAGCGGGCGATGTCGCGATCATCGACTATGCACGGCCGTTTCAAAGTGTGACGACCGACTATGTGAATCTTATCGTCCATCTTGCGCGCGAGAGCGTTCCCGCGACGATGCTGGCGCTTGATCCGCACGGCCTTGTTTTCCGGCGCGGAAGTGGCGCTGCACGTCTGATCGGCGCCGCGATGCAGGAGTTCTATTCTCTGGCGGACCATCTAACTGTGAGCGAAGCTGAGGCCGCGACCGAGGGCATCGTAGCGCTGACAACCGCCTGCGCGCGCGCGAGGATGGCGACCGATGAAGCAGATCATGTTAAGTCCAGGAGAAGGGCCGCTTTGGACTATATCGAAGCCCATCTGGCGGACGCACAGCTTGGGCCCGATGAGATTGCCGAAGCGGCCAATGTGTCGCGCGCGTCGCTCTACCGGCTCCTGGCTGCGGAAGGCGGCATTCGCGCCATATTGCTAACGCGTCGGCTCGACGAATCCCTGCGCCTCCTGCTGGCAGACAGTAAGGAAGAGCGCTCGCTGACGGAAATTGCGAAGTGTTGCGGCTTTGGCGGCACGAGCCAGTTCAGCCGGGCGTTCCGGATGCGCTTCGGTATGCCGCCCCGGCAGTATCTCGCGCTCGTCCGCCAGCAGGATCTGGAGTGGCACGAGGCGCGACTCGTCGCCGACGGCTTCGACAAAGATGCCCTCTTGTGGCGGCAGAAGGAGTTGGGGGGATCGAAGTAGTCTGGCGGCTCTGCCGAACACCGGCGGCGGATGGCAAAGTAAATGACCGGCCTCGATGCAGTCCACAGCATTGCCGCTCGTCGACGTCGATGCGTTGGTGCCGTCGCACCTGGGCCACCTCGTGCGTCGGCCGCACTAGAGCGACGTCCAGTCAAACCGGATCGCCTCCCCCGTCTTCGGGGGAGGTGGCGCGTCAGCATTTCACGCTTCGCGTGAAATGCTCTATCCGCGACGGAGGGGGAGAGCCTCAAACGCGATGTCGATCGTTTCAGATCATGATCTGGACTCAGCCACATCTGCCGCGATGCCTTCCCCCTCCGTCAGCAATGCGTTTTCGAGCTTCGCTCGAAAATCGATTAGACGCTGCCACCTCCCCCGAAGACGGGGGAGGGCGATTCAGTGCGGGTGGACTTTGCTCTAGCGACGGCGTGGGCAGTGCGTCATGCCTTCGGCTGGTATCGGAAGCCCAACTTGAGGGTGACCTGATAGTTCGCGACCTTGTTGTCGCGAATGCTGCCTCGCACATCGACCACCTCGAACCAGTCGAGATTGCGCAGCGAGGCCGATGCCATCGCGATCGCCGACTCTATGGCATCGGAGACCGACTTGGTCGAACTGCCGACCACTTCAGTCTTCACATAAGTCTGGTTGGTAGCCATCGGACCCTCCTGCTGCACGCAAGGCCAGAACCCGCCCACTCCCTCTTCGACGCCCGACTCACTCGTCTCACTATACTCCAACGAGGCGCCGATTAAACGCGCCGCCAGCCTACCGCGTCAGGGTGAACAGCTCGGTCTCGTCGCGCACGCCGCGCAGGCGATGCTGGCCGAGCGAGACCAGATGGGAACGGCTCGCGATTGCGGCCTCGGCGAAAGCCTGGCTGACCAGCAGCGCATAGCCGAGCTCCTTGCACAGCGCCTCGATGCGCGCGGCCTCGTTGACCGCCGGACCGATCACCGTGAAATCGAGTCGCGTATCGGTGCCGACGTTGCCGTACTGCACCGTGCCGACATGCAGCGCGATGTCGAGGCCGGGCGTCGGCCGGCTGTCCTTGAGTCGCTCGGCCGCGAGCACCTCCATCAGGTCGAGCGCCTCGCTGGCCGCAGCCAGCGCCGAGGCGCAGATCTCGGCCTGCCGCCGCTCCTTGAGACGGAAGATCGCCAGCAGCCCGTCGCCCATGAACTTCAGGACCTCGCCGCCGTGCCGGTTGACCGGCCGCACCATGCAGTCGAAGCAGCCGTCGAGCAGCGCGATCAGCTGGTCGCCCGGCAGGCTGTCGGCGAGCCGGGTGAAGTCGCGCAGGTCGGCGTAGAGCAGCACCGCCTCGACGCCCTGGACCACGCCGCGCTGCACCGTGCCGGCCAGCACGCGCGCCGCCGGATCGGTGCCGAGATAGGATTCGAGCAGGCCCTGATAGACCGCGCGCATGGCGATCGCCTTCACCGCCAGGGCGAACACCGGCAGGACCTCGCGCAATACGGCGAGATGAGCGTCGGTGAAGCCGTCGGCGCGATCGGTCGTGACCGAGCTCGCAAGCCAGAGCTGCCCGACGCCTTCATTGGCGCGCGGTCCGCCAGTTCCTGGTGTCAGCTCGCCGAACGGAAAGATGTTGGCCAGCCAGTCGGTCATGCCGAGCCCGCGCAGTTCGGCGAACACTGGCGCCTCGCCCGGCCCTGGCGGCAGGCGCAAGTCAAGCCGCCGCTCATGCACGTTCGCGTAGAGCATCGGCGCGAGCGGACTCTCCCGGATGATCCGATTGTCGATCTCGGCGTGCTGGAACTCGAAGCGCGTGGCCGGGCCGGTCGCGCGATCCCAGATCAAGCTGCGTACCAGCACCTGCGGGTGCAGCGTGTTCATGCCGACGAAGATGCGAGCGACCGGTACGCCCGCATCGTTGAGCCGGCGTGCGAAGCCGTCGACCAGCTCCTCGAGCGGCAGGTTGCGCAGGCCCGCCGCGGCGAGCCAGGCGGAAAGTGCCGCGGTCAAAGCGCGACGCGCGCCGGCGGCAGCGGCAAACCGGCGACGTCGGCGCGCGTCCGGAAGATGCTGCCGCAATTGTCGTGCGGCCCACCGCGCGAGCCGGTCACGACATAGAGGTCCTGCAGGTCGTCCCCGGCGAAGCACAGGCTGGTGACCATCGGCAACGGCACGGCGATGTCCTTGCGATGCGAGCCGTCAGGATTGAACACGGCAACCCGGCCACCATGGGCGTCGGCGACCCAGACCGAGCCGTCGATCGCGACCTTCATGCCGTCCGGCACCTTGTCGTCGCCGAGCGAGGCGAACTTGCGCCACGGCCCGACGCTGCCGTCGGCGTTCACGTCGTAGACCCGCACATGGGGTCCGCGCGCGTCGCAGTGGTAAAGCTTCTTGCCGTCGGGTGAGAAGCCCATGCCGTTGGTCAGCATCACGCCGTCCGACAGGGTGCGCATCCTGCCGTCGATATCGATGACGTGCAGATGGCCGGGCTTGGGCGTCTCGCCGCCGAACACCCGGAAGGCGAGCGAGCCGACATAGATGCGGCCGGCCGCGTCGGTCGTCAGGTCGTTGAAGCCGGTCGCGCCGGGAATGGCGTCGAGCGCCAGCAGCGACCTGGTCGCCCCGTCCTTCAGCGAGACGCAGGCGATGTCGCGGCCGCCCACCACCAGCCCGCCCGAGGCGTGCAGCGCCATGCCGCCGATGCCGCGCCGCTTGGGGATGGCAGTCGAGATCTTGCCGGCGCGGTCGAGCAGGAACACGCCGCCATTGAGGACGTCGCTGAAATAGAGGCCTTGCATCGGGTCCCAGACGGGCCCCTCGATCAAGCCGTAGCCGGTTGCCACTCGTTCCATGGTCCCATCCTTCACGCCAGGAGGCGTGAAGGATACACCGGACGGCGACCGCCGTGGCTAGCCGCTAGGCATGCTGCCAGTTCGCGGCGAGGACCGGCGTCAGCGCATTGGCCTCGTTGTGGAAGTGATGCGAATGGCTGGATCCCGGAGGCGAGAAGGCCGACATAGCCTGCACCAGCTGGTCCACGCCGGTGCCGCTGATCGAAAAACCGTCGGCGGTCTGGACCGTGCCGACGTGGCTCTCGGGCTGGTCGAACCAGCCGGCGACCGTGACGCTCTCGTGCTTGCCGATCACCGAGATCACCAGATCGTCGTTCTTCTGCGAGAACCAGAGCTGGTTGTGCGAGACGTCGCCCAGGACGAGCGTGTCGGACTCGTCGGACGACGAGACGGTCAGCACGTCGTTGAGCTTGCCGGTCAGGGTGAGCGTCGAGCCGGTGCCCAGCGCAATGGCGTTGTGGTCGCCGTTCACCGAGGTGCTGGTTCCGTTGCCGACGGTGATCGACGCGTTGTCGGCATCGACCGAATCGCCGCTGCCGATCACCGATATCGCATTGCCCCAGCCGGTGCTGGTGATGTGGGCGTTGCCGCCGATCACGGTGGCGCTCTCGTGGTCGCCGCGCAGGTCGATCGTGTCGCCCATGCCGACATCGAGCAGGCTGGCATGGTCGCCCGTCACGACGGCGGTGTTGTCGGTGCCGATCAGCTGGATGTCGGCGCCGTTCTCCAGGACCAGCGCCACGCCATCGGTGCCCACCATCTGGACGCTGTTGCCATGGCCGGCCAGCACGACGTAGTCGCCGGTTCCGTTGTCGACGAGCGTGCCGTTGTCGCCCCGGGCGACTGCGACGTTGTCGCTGCCCTGCAGGCGGACGAAGGCGCTGCTGCCGGTCACCGTGATGTACCCGTCGCTGCCGGCAAGGCTGGCCATGTCCTGGTCGCCCTTTAGCGATAGGGAATTGCCGCTGCCGAGGTCGCTGACCGTCGAGAACGAACCCTTGATCGTCACGTCGTTGTTAGTACCGGACAGGAACACCGCCATGCCCGACCCGGTGCTGGTCAGCGAGTTGTCGCTGCCGGCCATGTTGGCCGCGGCACCGTCACCACTGACCGTGGCGTCGTTGCAGGTGCCCTTGATCATCACGAACGCGCCGTCGCCGCTCACATTGGCGGAGTTGCTGGTCCCGGCGAGCGACACGAAGGCGTTGTCGCCGGTGGCGATGACGTTGCCGTTGGTGCCGGTCAGGGTGGCGCCGTCGCCATCGCCCGCCAGCGTCGTGCGATTGCGATCGCCGCTGTCGAATACCGAGCTGCCGTCGCCGGTTACCGTGATCGTCAGGCGCGAGCCACTGATCGTTGTGCTGTCGCCTGCCGCGGTGCTCTTGATGGTGTTGCTTGGCTTGCTCATGTCTCGAGTCCTCTGGGATGAAGTACACCCAGTCGCATCATGCGCGCCCAAATGCCGCAACGGCGCGTATCGTTCGATGCATTTGTATTCGCGGCGGCCCGCCGTGTTTCCAGCGGCCGGAAAGTGTATCGACTGCGAAAAAGATTCGGTGGCTACGCGTCCAGCGGCGCGTGCGCGCCTTCGCCGAAGTAGGCGCGCTCGAGCCGATTCGGCAGATTGGCTTCGTCGGCGCGCGCCTCCAGCACGATCGATCCGCGCGCCAGCGCATAGACGCGATCGACCACGGCCAGCGCCTTTTCGATCAGCTGCTCGACCAGCAGCACCGCGGTGCCCGAGGCCCGCAGCTGCGTGATGGCGGCCAGCACGCGATCGACCAGCACCGGCGAGAGGCCGGCCGACGGCTCGTCGAGCAACAGCAGGCGCGGCTTGCCGACCAGCCCTTGCGCCACCGCAAGCATCTGCTGCTGGCCGCCCGACAGCGTGGCCGCCTTGTCGTTGCGCTTGGCGGCGATCTCCGGGAAAAACGCCAGCGCTTCGTCGACCTGCCGCGCGCGAACCGCACCCGGCACGCCGTAACCGGCGAGCAGCAGGTTGTCGTAGCAGGTGAGCTGGGTGAACACGCGATGGCCTTCGACGACATGCGCCATGCCGGCCGCGACGGTCGCGCGCGGGTTGGCGTTGGGCATCTCCTGGCCGACGAAGCGGACCTGGCCGCTGCGCGGCAGCAGGCCGGACATCGCGCGCAAGAGTGTGGTCTTGCCGGCACCGTTGGGCCCGAGCAGCGCCACCGCCTCGCCCGCGCCGATGGTGAGCGCGATGTCGCGCAGCACGACGATCTTGCCGTAGCCGGCCGACAGGCCCGAGACCTGGAGCAGAGGATCAGAAGGCATTGTCATGCTCTTCCGGACTGCGCGCATCCTGCGCGCTCATGAGACTTGAGCGCGCAGGATGCGCGCGGTCCAAAGACCTAAGCGCCGAGGTAGGCACTGACCACCTCCCGATGCGAGCGGATCTCCTCCGGCGTGCCGGCGGCCAGCACCTTGCCGAGATTGAGCACCGTCACGCGGTCGCAGATGTCGAAGATCAGGTCGGCATGATGCTCGACCAGCAGCACGGCGGTGCCGGCGCGGCTGATCGCCTTGATCAGCCCGCCCAGCCGCCGAATCTCCTCGGCCGACAGGCCGGCCGCCGGCTCGTCGAGCATCAGGCAGGCCGGGCGCAGCATCAGGGCGCGGGCGATCTCGACGAAGCGCAGCTCGCTGTGCTGCAGGCGGTCGGCGCGCACCGAGGCCAGTTGCTCGAGCCCGACGGTGGCCAGCGCCAGCATCGCCGCTTCCTTAAGCACCCGCTCGTCGAGGCGATGGCGCGGCAGGCTGAGCATCGATTCGCCGAAGGTGCCGTGGCCGTGCACCGTGCCGCCGATCATGACGTTCTCCAGCACCGAGGCGGCACCGACCACGCGCGGCGTCTGGAAGGTGCGGGCAATGCGCCACTGAGCGCGGACGTGCGGCTGCTCGAACGGCAGGGTGCTGCCGTCGATCGTGAGGCTGCCCTCGTGCGGCCGGTAGTAGCCGGAGACGACGTTGAGCGTCGTCGTCTTGCCGCTGCCATTGGGGCCGATCAGCCCATGCACCTCGCCGCCATGGATCTCGAGGTCGAGCCCGTCGATCGCCTTCACGCCGCCGAAGTGCAGCCGAATGCCCTTGAGCGCGATCAGCATCTTGCGGCTCTGTTCGCCGAGCACGCGTCCCAGAAGATCGGGCCGCGGCACGATCTCGCGATGCTGCTCGAGCGGACGGCGGTTCTTGTAGTCGAGCAGATCGGCGATGCCGCCCGGGATCACCAGCACGATCGCCAGCAGAAGTGCCGCGTAGAGGAAGGTCGACCACTGGACGAGCGGCGCCGCGATCTCCGGCAGCACCGTCAGGATCAGCGTGCCGAGCGCGGGCCCCAGGATCGAGCCGCGGCCGCCGATCAGGATGCCGATGAAGAACAGCACCGACATCTCGAAGGTGAAGGCGTCGGGCGTGATGTAGGACTGCAGCGAGGCGAACAGGCCGCCGGCAATGCCGCCCAGCGCACCGGCCAGCAGGAAGATCATCACCAGCAGCTTGGGCTTGGCGATGCCCGAGGCTTCCGCCGCAACCTCGGCATCGCGGATCGCCACCAGGGCGCGGCCGTAGCGACTGGAGCCGATGTTGGCGGTCATCCAGGTCGCGATCGCGGCCAGCAGGAAGCAGAAATAGTAGAAGCCCCAGCCGGGATCGAACGGCCATGGGAACACCGGCCCTGGCGTGCCGACGCCGCCGCCCGTCACGTCCTTCCAGGCGAGCGCCACCTGGGTGACGATGGTGGCGAAGCCGAGCGTCGTCATCGCGAAGTAGAAGGTGCGCAAGCGCAGCGCCGGCAGGCCGACGACCACGCCGAACACCGCGCCGACGCCGCCGCCCGCGAGCAGCGCGAGATAGACCGGCCATTCCGGCCCGGCGCGGCCCGCCGCCAGCGCCGCCGTGGTGTAGGCGCCGAGCGTCAGCATCGCCACCCAGCCGATCGCGATCTGCCCGGCGTAGCCCACCACGAGGTTCAGGCCGGCGCCCAGCACCCAGTAGATGTAGGCGCGGGTGGCGATCGTGCCCATGTAGGAATCGTCGAGCAGCGGCAAGGCGAGGCCCGCCAACCCGAGCAGGATCCACGACAGCTTGCCTTCGAGCCTGCCGAGCCAGCCAGTGCCCGAGCCGCTCCTATGTATGGGAGTCGTGATCTCCGTCATACCCTGCCCGTCACACGCGCCTGGCCGTCGATGCGCCGGCGATGCCCTCGGGGCGCAGCAGCAACACCACGATGAAGACCGCGAACACCGCGACCGCCGCGAAGATACCGCCGACCAGGAAGTTCGCCGCCTGCTGGAACAGGCCGAGCGCCAGCCCGCCGATCACCGCGCCGCGGTTGGAGCCCATGCCGCCCAGCGCCACCGGCACGAACCCGTAGAAGTTCAGGATCGACTGGTTGCCGAAGAAGGCGAGCAGCATCTGCGCGCCGGTGAAGCCCGCCAGGGTGCCGATCATGCCGGCCAAGGCGAAGCTCGCGATCCGCAGCCACGTCTCGGGCAGGCCCAGAGCGCGCGCCGCGTAGCTGTCCTCGGCGATGGCGAGGAAGGCGCGGCCGATCAGGGTCTTGCGATAGAGGAACTCGAGCCCGCCGATGGTCACCGCGCAGGCCAGCAGCGGCAGCCAGAACTTCTGGTCGAGCCAGCCTTCCGCCGGCGGGAACAGCGTCGGAAACGGCTGCGCCTCGGTGCCCCATTCGATCGCCGTGACCTGCTGGATCATCAGCGCGAAGGCGAGCGTCGACAGCACGTAGAGATGCTGCTCGATGCTCTTCAGCACCGGGCGCACGGTCAGGATCTCGGTGACGACGCCCAGCACGGCGCCGCAGGCCAGCACCATGACGAAGCCGAGCACCGGATTGAGGCCCATCCTCTGGATGAAGAGCGCGCCCAGCACACCGCCCAGCATGCCCAGCATTCCCGCGGTGAAGCTGAACACGCGGGACGCCGAGTACATCACGTTGTACGTGATGCCGATCAGTGCGTAGACCGCTCCTACCGCGAGGCCGTAGGAGACGATCGACTGCAGCATGGGCTAGCTGGCGTAGCCCGGCGCGAGGTTGAACGCGCCGTCCTTGAGCGAGTTGACCTCGCACATCACGACCTCCGAATCGGGGAAGCCGTTGTGCTGCTGCGGCGTCCAGGTGACGGTGCCGTAGACGCCCGGCCAGTCCTTCACCTGGTTCATGTACTTGACGATGTCCTCGGGCTTGGAGCCGGCGTTCTTG
>Ga0207702_10006280_pt1 | contig 10269 bp, 5 predicted proteins | sample KBSCornC62_FD_184302 | JGI IMG/M metagenome (GOLD analysis project Ga0207702, IMG submission 184302) | Corn rhizosphere microbial communities from Kellogg Biological Station, Michigan, USA - KBS Corn C6-2 (SPAdes) (version 2) | ecosystem: Host-associated > Plants > Roots > Rhizosphere > Soil ...
CGCCACCGCCTCGAGCACATAAACCGCTTCGAGCAGCACCGTCTTCGGCGCCAGCGCGTCGTCGACCAGGAAGGCCGCGTTGCCTTGCTCGGAACCGAGCAGCAGATCGACCGCGCCGGCGACCATCGGATGGTCCGCGCCGAGCAGCGGCAGTTCCTCGCGCGCGAGCGCCACGCTGCGTTCGAACGTGACCTGCTGCGGCCCGTCTTTCAATCCCGGGAAACCTTCCGTGCTGACGTATTCCGGATCGAGCAGCCAGGTGCGAGCGCCGCCGTGCTCGCTCGCCATTTCGTCGTGGTGCACGCCGAATTGCTCGAACAGGCGCAGCACGAACGCGTCGTGCGCGTGGTCCGCGTCGCTCTCGCCGAGCGCGTGGCGCAGGCGTTCGGCGCCGGCGGCGCGCGTTCCGGCGAGTTCGAGCAGGCGGTCGCGCCCACGCTGGATCAGCGCGGACAATTCCTTGTGGGCGGCGCAGGTCTCGGCAATCAACGCGTCGATTTCCGCATCCGGGCCTTCGCCGCCGTGCGCGTGCTCGATCGCGAGCGCGGTCAGGCGCGGCGCGAACCGGGTATACAGCTCGCGACCGTCGGCCGGGCTGGTGCGGAACGCATCGAGTCCGTCGCGGAACCAGCGCACCAGCACGTGCTGCGCCGTGCCGACGAACGCGGCGCAATGGATGTCGATGTCGTGGCGCTGGCCGATGCGGTCCAGGCGCCCGATGCGCTGTTCGAGCAAGTCCGGGTCGAGCGGCAGATCCCACAGGATCACGTGATGCGCGAACTGGAAGTTACGGCCTTCCGAACCGATCTCGGCGCACAGCAGCAGGCGCGCGCCGTCCTTCTGCGCGAAAAATGCCGCGTTGCGGTCGCGCTGCAGCAGGGTCAGCGCTTCGTGGAAACGCGCGAGCTTGACGCCCGAGCGCGTGCGCAGCGCTTCTTCCAGCGCGAGCACTTTCGCCTGGCTGCGGCAAACGAGGAAGAATTTGTCGTCGGGCTTGCTGTCGAGCAGCTGCAGCAGCCACGGCAGGCGCGGGTCGTCGGCGTAGTCGAGCGTCAGCTCCGCCGGCGGCTGCTGCGTATCGGACATGAATTCGGCCAGCAGGCGCTGGCGCTGCACGTCGTCGAGCGCCGCGGCATCGAGTTCGCGCAGATCGAGCTTGCGTTGCGGGAAGCCGCCGACGGCGGCGCGCCGGTTGCGGAACATCACGCGGCCGGTGCCGTGACGGTCGATCAGCGCGTCGAGCACGGCGTCCGTGGCCGCGCGCTCGTGCGTCCTGCCGTCGGCGCCGCCGAGCGCGGCGAGCGCGTCGCGCAGCGTGGGATCGTCGCCCAGCCGCTCGGCGAGTTCGCGCCGCTCGGCCTCGTCCAGCGCCGCGCCGCGCTGCAGCTTGTCCACGGCATGCGACAGGCGCGCATAACCTTCGGCCTCGCGCTGGTATGCCGCGAGATCCGCGTAGCGTGCCGGATCGAGCAGGCGCAGGCGCGCGAAATGGCCGCTGCGGCCAAGCTGTTCAGGGGTGGCGGTGAGCAGGATCAGGCCGGGCGAAGCCGCGGCGAGGCGCTCGACCAGCGCGTAATCGGGCGAGGTCTGCTGCGGGCTCCACGCCAGGTGGTGCGCTTCGTCGACGATGACGAGGTCCCAGCCGGCAGCGAGCGCCTGTTCCGCACGGCGGGGCGCGTCGCGCAGCCAGGCGAGGTCGGCGATCGCGACCTGTTCGTCGTCGAACGGATTGTGCGCGGCACCCTCGCGTCCGACGTCGCCCGCTTCGATCGACTCGCAGCGTTCTTCGTCGTAGATCGCGGCAGACAGATTGAAGCGCCGCCGCAGCTCGACATACCACTGGTACACCAGCGGCTCGGGCAGCAGCACGAGCACGCGCGCGACGCGACCGGTCGCCAGCAGGCGCGCGAGAATCAGGCCGGCCTCGATCGTCTTGCCGAGGCCAACTTCGTCCGCCAGCAGCACGCGCGGCGGACGGCGCGCGGCAGCGATTTCGGCCACGCGCAGCTGGTGCGGGATCAGGTCCACGCGCGCGGAAAGCACGCCGAACGCCGGCGAGCGGCGCGCCTGCGCGCGGCGCAGCAGCGCTTCCAGGCGCAGCTCGAAATGATCGGCGCGATCGACGCGGCCGGCGATCAGGCGCGCATCGGCCTTGCTCACGTTCTGCACGTCGTCGAGTTCGCCCTCGTGCAGGCGGCGGCCTTCGCCGATGTAGCACAGCACGTTGCCCTGGTGCTCGACGCGTTCGATCACGAACGCCTGGCCGGCGCCGCTGACGCGTTCGCCGGGCCGGAATTCGGCGCGTGTGAGGGGCGCCATCTGCGCCGCGTAGTGGCGCACGACGCCGGTTGCGGGAAAGGCGAGCTGCACGGTGCGGCCTTCGACGCGCAAAACGGTGCCGAGACCGAGCTCGGGCTCGGCGGTCGAAATCCAGCGCTGTCCGGGCGAAAACGTCACCGCACTATTGTAAACCGCGGAGCGGGCGCGGGCACATTGCCGGGCCTGCATTCGTCATCCCGCTTGTCCTCACGCACGTCATCCCGGCGAAAGCCGGGATCGAGCGTCTTCTGGCGCGCCTGCAAAGAGCGGACAGTCACTGGATCCCGGCTTGCGCCGGGATGACGAGCCGGAATGACGAGCTATTTCGTGCGCCCCTGCTTGTCCAGCGCCGCGAATTCGTGGTCGCTGAGCGCGATACCGGCGCCGCCGACGTTTTCTTCCAGGTGCTTGACCTTGCCCGTGCCCGGAATCGGCAGCATCACGGGACTGCGTTTCAGCAGCCACGCGAGCGCGATCTGGCTCGCGCTCGCGTTGTGCTTGCGCGCAATGTCGTCCAGCACCGAGCCCGGCCGCGCCAAGTCGCCGGCGGCCAGCGGATACCACGGGATGAAGCCGATCGCGTGCTTGGCGCAGTACTCGAGCACGTCTTCGCTCTGGCGGTTGCCGAGGTTGTACAGATTCTGCACGGTCGCGACGGGGAACACCTTGCGCGCCGCTTCGATGTCGGCAACCGACACTTCGCTCAGGCCGGCGAAACGGATCACGCCCGCATCGAGCAGCGAACGGACCGCGCCGAATTGCTCGTCGCGCGGCACTTTCGGATCGATGCGGTGCAGCTGCCACAGGTCGATGCGCTCGACGCCGAGATTGCGCAGGCTCTTGTGCGCCTGCTGGATCAGGTACTCGGGCCGGCCGAGCGGAATCCACACGTCCGGGCCCGTACGCGTCAGGCCGCCCTTGGTCGCGATCACGAGGCCGGCATAGGGATGCAGCGCTTCGCGCAGCAGGCACTCGGACACATCGGGCCCGTACGAATCGGCGGTGTCGATGAAATCGATGCCGAGCTCGGGTACGCGGCGCAGCGTGCGCAGCGCTTCGGCGCGATCGGCCGGTTCGCCCCAGATGCCCTGGCCGGTGACGCGCATCGCGCCGAAACCGAGGCGGTGGACGCTCAACTCCCCACCGATGCGAAACGTGCCCGAGGCGGCGACGCGCGACTGCGACATGAGGTGCTCTCCGTGCGAACGATCGAAACAGCATGGCGGCGCCGCGGCGCGCTTCAAGGGCGGCTGTCAACGAATCCGGCGCGCTCGCGTTGTTCAGGCGGTGATGACAGTGGACGGCGGTGCAGGGGCCAACGTCGACCGGCGAACCAAGGGAGGAAACGCCATGAACACGCGATGGTTGGTCCGCGCCGTGCTGGCTGCGGCGGCGGCGAACGCGCACGCGAGCGTGCACGACACGATTTTTGCGGGACGTTTCGACACACCGCCCGATGCGCCGGCGGACGCCAACGCCGCGGCGCGCTTCCTGACGCAGGCGACGTTCGGCCCGACCGCGGCGGACATTGCCTACGTCCGCGCGCAGGGCTACTCGGAATGGATCGAAGAGCAGCTGTCGAAGCCGGCGACGATCGGCGAGCCCACGGTCGAGGCCGTCGTCGGCGCGCGCACCAGCAACAACCAGAACACGAGCCAGACGCAGCGCCTGAATCGCTGGTACTGGCAGGCGGCCTACGCGCCCGACCAGCTGCGCCAGCGCATGGCGTTCGCGCTGAGCCAGATCTTCGTCATCTCCGACCAGGCCGCCGGCATGAACAAGGCGTACGTCGAGATGAGCGACTACCAGGACATGCTCGCGCGCGACGCGTTCGGCGTGTACCGCACGCTGCTCGGCGACGTGACGTATCACCCGATGATGGGCCAGTACTTGAACGCGTTCCACAACGTCAAAGGCACGGCCAGCACCAGCCCGGACGAAAACTACGCGCGCGAAGTGATGCAGCTGTTTTCGATCGGACTGATCGAGCGCAATCAGGACTTCTCGCCGATGCTGTTCGCCGGCAACCCGGTGCCGACGTACACGCAGGACGCGATCACGCAGACCGCGAAAGTGTTTACCGCGTTCACCTACGCCGACGCACCGACCACGCCGAACCCGCAGTTTTTCGGCGGCGGACTGAGCTACGCCACGCGCTACGCGCCGATGGCGTGCTGGGGCACGGAACTGTTCGGCGCCAGCAGTCCGTACATGAAGCACGACCTCACGGCAAAAACCATCGTGCCGTACTGGAACGGCTCGAGCTACGTCACGAATGCGATCCCGGCGAACCAGACCTGCGGCCAGGACGTCGCGGACGAACTCGACACGCTCGCCGCGCACGGCAACGTCGCGCCGTTCATCTCGCGCCAGCTGATCCAGCGTTTCGTCACGAGCAACCCGTCGGCCGGATACATCCAGCGCGTCGCCGCGGTGTTCACGAGCAGCGGCGGGGATCTGGGCGACGTGCTCAAGGCGATCCTGACCGACACCGAGGCGCGCAACGCACCGGCGCTCGCGCCGGGCGACAGCTACGGCAAGCTGCGCGAACCCCTATTGCGCCTGACCGCGCTCTGGCGCGCGTTCGGCGCGACCGCGCCGGCACCGGACCAGTACGGCGAAATCCACATGATCGGCAACGGCGGCCTGATGGGTGCGTTCGCGCAATCGCCGCTCGAATCGCCGACCGTGTTCAATTTCTACCTGCCCGATTTCCAGCCGCCGGGCACGTTCGCCGGCAACGGACTGTACGCGCCGGAACTGCAGATCACGAACGAATCCACCGCGTACACCGCTTCGGACGCGTATTACCAGTTCACCGCAAACGCGTCGCAGGCGCCGCTGACCGATCGGCCGCTGCTCTCGTTCGCGGCGTTCGGCCCGACGCCGACCGCGGCCGGCATCGTGTCCACGATCAACAGCGCACTGATGTACGGCGCGATGTCCGCGCACATGCAGAGCGAGTTGACCTCGACCGTGTCCGCGCTGCTGGCCGCGGCGCCGCCGCCCTCGGTCGAACCCGAGTGGTCCGCGCTGTACATCACGTTGTTGTCGCCCGAATTCGCCGTCCAGCGCTGAGGAGAACGCCATGAATCCGAACCACAATTCGCGCCGTACGTTCCTGCGCAACATGGCGACGCTCGCGTGCTCCGGCGGCGCGGCCGCGTTGTTCCCGCAGTTGCGCATGATGGGCTCGGCGCTCGCCGCAACCTCGTCCAGCGGTTATCGCGCACTGGTCTGCGTCTACCTCGCCGGCGGCAACGACGCCTGGAACATGCTGGTGCCGTACGATGCGACGCGTTTCGGCGTGTACACGAATTCGCGCAGCGGCACGTACGATCCGGCGAACAATCCGAACGGCCTCGGTCTTGCGCGGCCAACCACGCAGGCGCAGATCAACGCGCAGAAGATCGTCGACGGCAACGACGCCAACAGCGCCACGAACCAGTATTTCCTGCATCCGAGCATGCCCGAGATGGCCACGCTGTACAAAGCCGGCCAGCTCGCGTTCGTGGTCAACGCCGGAACCCTGGTCAAACCGATCACGATGACCGAATACCTGGCGAGCTCCAACAATTATCCGGCGCAGCTGTTCTCGCACGCCGACCAGACCAACCAGTGGCACCAGGGCTATGCGGTGGAAACCTCGAGTCTCGGCTGGGGTGGGCAGTGCGGCGATGCGCTCGGGCCGGGCAACGCCAACCAGCAGCTGTCGAGCTGCATTTCGATCGCCGGATCGAACCGTTTCGAGATCGGCATGAGCACCGTGCCATACCAGTTGTCGTCGAACGGCTTGAACAAGCTGAGCGGCATGTGCAACACCACGTGCAGCGGCACGAACGCGATGCGCGATTCCGCGCTCAACGATCTGCTGGCACAGACCTACGACAGCGATTTCGCCGCCAGCTACGGCGACACGTTCGGCCGCGCGCGCAGTTTGTACACCTTGCTCGCGCCGGACCTGCCGAACTACGCACCGGCGACCGTGTTCCCGAGCGGCAATTCGCTCGCGTCGCAACTGCAGACCGTCGCCAGCATGATCAACCTGTGCGCGAGCAAGGGATATGCGTCGCGGCAGATCTATTTCGTCCAGCTCGGCGGCTTCGATCTGCATTCGGGCCTGATGTCGGGCGCCGGCGATCACGCGTCGCTGCTGACCGAGCTGTCGCAGGCACTGAACGCGTTCAACAGCGCGCTCGGACCCACCGACCTGAACCTGGCGAGCAGCGTGACGACGTTCACCATGTCCGAATTCGCGCGCACGCTGCAAGGCAACGGCTCCGGCTCTGATCACGCCTGGGGCACGGTGCAGATGGCGATGGGCGGCGCGGTTGCGGGCGGAAAACTCTACGCCGACGGCGGCGGGCCGATCAGCGGCTTCCCGGACCAGTCATTGACCGCGCCAAACAACTTCGCGCGCGGCCAGATGATTCCCGGCATCGGCGTGGAGCAATACGCCGCGACGCTGGCGACCTGGCTCGGCGTGCCGTCCGGCAGCCTGCCGGGGATTTTCCCGAACCTGCACGCCTTCGCCACCAACAATCTCGGTTTCGTGTGAGCCCGCGTGTGGTGAACGCGCGCCGGCAGCGGTTTCTGCGAATGCTCCTGGCCGCCGCTGCCGGCGCGCCGTTCGTCGCGGCGGCGGCGGTGCCGCCGAGCGGCTGCACCTCGATCGCCAGCGTGCCGCCGACGTTCAGCGGCATCCAGTACGGCGCCGTGATCCAGGGCCTGTTCGACGACTTCAACGGCATGAACGTCGGCTGCACCATGTGCCATTTCACGCCGCCGCCGACGCCGAGCGGGAGTCTGAATCTCGACGACGGCGTGTCCTGGGGACACCTCGTGAACGTGCCGGCGGCCGAAGACACGACGCTGTACTACGTCGTGCCGGGTCACCCCGAGCAAAGCCTGCTGTTCGCCAAGATCGACTGCGACACCCCGCCCGTCGGTGCGCGCATGCCGTATGGGTTCCCGAGCGACACGCTGACGCCCGAGCAGATTGCGCTGGTCTGGGACTGGATCGCCGCGGGAGCGCCGGTCGGTGTCACGGACGGTGTGTTCCGCGACGGGTTCGATTGGCGGGGCTTGGCGCCTTAGTCGCGCCGCGCGATTGTTGCAGCTCTGAAATGGGCTTGAGCCCGCTCAGTTCGGCAGGGTGGGCGTATGGCTCCCCCGCTTGGCGACCAACTGCAGTCATCGTCACTCTCCTGAAATTCTGAAAGCCGTCGTCCTGACGCGGCCGTCAGGCATCGTCCTATCGCGCGCGGCGCACCCGATTCGGGCAGCACCTCAGAAGCGCAAGCGCGACTGACTGCGTACTTGACCGGAAGCGGACCAGTGGGAGCCCAACTTCGACACCGGCACCATGACTTCCGGCCCGCTTGCGCCGGCCGCGGCTTTCTACTACAAATGTAGTACTACGACTGTAGAGGAAGACTTCCCATGGCCGATTCCGAGCGCGGCGTCGCCCTGAGCGACCTCCAGATCGCGCTGATGCAGGTGCTGTGGCGCGCCGGCGAATGCAGCGTCAACGACGTCGCCGCGGCGTTGGACGGAACGCGCGGGCTGAAATACACCACGGTGGCGACACTGCTGTCGCGTCTGGAAAAACGCGGCGTGGTGGAACAGCGGCGCGAAGGCCGGCAGCTCTTCTATCGCGCCAAGGTGAGCGAGCCGCAGGTGCGGCGCACGATGGTCGCGGAGCTGCTCGACACCCTGTTCGGCGGCGACGCCGAGCAACTCGTCGCGCACCTGGTGCGTGAGTCGGAACTGGCGCCGGGCGATCTGGAGCGCTTGCGCAAACGTCTGGAAAAATCCCGCGGAGAAACGCCATGAATTTCGCCAGCGCCTGGTTGTTGACCGTCGTGCTGCACGGCGCCGTGTTGCTGACATTTGCGTTCGTCGTCGACCGTGCGCTGCCGCGCCTGTTGCCGGCGGCGCGCGAACTGCTCTGGCGCGGCGCGCTGTTCGGCGCGCTGCTGACCGCAACGGTGCAACTGGCGGTGCAGCACGCGCCGCTCGGCGGCCGCGTGATGTTCGCTGCGCCGAACCTTCAGGCGCCGGCGGCGGATGCCGCGGCTGGATCGGCGCGCAGCAGCGTCGCGACTGCGGCCAATCCGGTGGTGCCGGACAACGCCGCAGCGTCCGCACCCGCTGCGTCAACCCCGAAGCCCGCCGCGACACAGGCCCCACCGGCATCCTTGTCCGTGCTGCTCGCGCGTGCCTTGGTCGCGCAGCCGAGCGACCCGCCGGCGCCGCGCGCACCGTTTCCGTGGACGCTGGCGCTGTGGGTGATCTGGGCCATCGGCGCGCAGTTCGGCGTGTTCCGGTTCGCGCTCGCGTGGACGCGTTGGCAACGCCGCGTGCGCGCGGCCAAGCCGCTGCCGGATCGCGCGCTGCTGGCGGATCTCGCATTGCTGTCGCAGCGCGCCGGCGTACGCCCGCCGCAGTTGTTCACGTTGCCGGACCTGGCGACGCCTGTCGCCTTGGACCGCGCGCGCATCGTGCTGCCGGACTGGGCGCCGGCCACGCTCGACCGCGCGCAGCTCAACGCGATGCTGGCGCACGAGCTCGGACACGTCGTGCGCGGCGATCCCTGGCGCAAACAAGCGATCGCGCTGTGGCGCGCGCTGGCCTGGTTCCTGCCGTTCGCCGGCACCGCGCAGCGTCGGCTCGACGAACTCGCCGAGCTTGCCTGCGACGCGTTCGCCGCGCAGCACACGGGCGATCGCCACAGCCTGGCCGAATGCCTGGTCGCGTGCGGCGAACGCCACGCGCAACCCAGCGTGCTGCCCTTCGCGCCGGCCATGGCCGCGCGCCCATCCGCACTGATCGATCGCGTCGAACGCTTACTCGAAGGAGGAGACATGCAAATTTATCGTCACGCGCTGCGCCTGCGCGCCATCGCCGCCGGGGTGCTCGCCACCGCCGCCGTGTGCCTGCCAGCCGTCGGCATCGACGCGGCGCATGCGGCGTCGGGTCTAGCGCCCGTCGCCGCCGCGACGACAGTCGCCGCGGTTGCGCCAAGCGCTGCGAACGACCCGGCCGGGTCGAAACACACGTCGTCGCATTTCACCGTCAGCGGCGAAACCAACGGCCGTGATCGCACGGTGATCAGCCAGGGCGACGACACGCACAAGTTCAGCGCCGACATCGACGGCAAGATGGAACTCGCTCCCGACGAAACCGACGTCGCCGGTCTGGAAGCCAACGGCTCGGCCACGTTCGAGCAGTGGCAAAACGGCACGCGCCGGCGCATCGAGATCGCGTCGCGCGCAGGCAAGCTCGAACGTCGCTTCTTCGTCGACGGCACGGAACAACCCTACGACGACAAGGCCCAGGCGTTCATGCGCGACGTGGTGCTCGAACTCGCGCGCGCCGGCGTCGGTGCCGAAGCGCGCGCCGCGCGCCTGTACCGCGAGGGCGGCGCCGCGCGCGTGCTGGCCGAGATCGACGCGATCCCGTCCGACTACGTCAAAGGCGTGTACCTGAAAGTGCTCGTGGCGAAGGCGAAGCTCGCGCCGGCCGAGCTGGAACGCGCGATCGCTGCGGCGGGCGGCATGGGTTCGGACTACGAACGGCGCCAAAGCCTGAGCGCGATTTTCGACACGCAGACGCTGGACGCCGCGCGCCAGCTGCAGTTCCTGCACCAGACGCCGAAGTTCACGTCGGATTACGAGCTGGCCGAATTGCTGCTCGGCATGCTGCCGAAACTCGCCGCGGGCGACGACGTGCACCAGGCCTGGCTCGACGCCGGCCTGCGCATCGGCGGCGATTACGAACGCCGCCGCAGCCTGACCGCGTTCGTCGACCGCACGCCGCTGGACGACGCGCAGCTCGCGCGCGTGATCGCGTCGGCCGACAGGATGCATTCCGACTACGAAGAACGCGAACTGCTGACCGACGTGGCGCGGCACGCACACGACATCGACGCGCTGGCGCCGGCTTACG
>Ga0207702_10006281_pt1 | contig 10268 bp, 9 predicted proteins | sample KBSCornC62_FD_184302 | JGI IMG/M metagenome (GOLD analysis project Ga0207702, IMG submission 184302) | Corn rhizosphere microbial communities from Kellogg Biological Station, Michigan, USA - KBS Corn C6-2 (SPAdes) (version 2) | ecosystem: Host-associated > Plants > Roots > Rhizosphere > Soil ...
TCCCTCGTAAAAAAACGCTCGGAATTTCGCCAGCGGACTCCCGGCCTCGCTGCCGCTCAGCCTGACGCCCGCTAAACGGCTCAATCTGGAGCTGGCGAAGGGATTTGAACCCCTGACCCTCTGATTACAAATCAGATGCTCTACCAGCTGAGCTACGCCAGCAGGCAAGAACCAGGGCACAAGCCCCGACTCTCACACTAATCCCTTTTTCTTCAATGGGACAATTATAGAAGTTATCATAGCGGGATTTGGGGTGCAAGGGCAGCTGCGATAGTCGGGGAGAACGAATCTTTTTTCAATCTGAGCTACCTCGATAAGCAGCTTAGGAATCGCTTCGCGGGGCGCCCGCGCCACACGAACTCCCACCTGCTATCATTCTTACCCATCCTCACATGCGCTTCCGGCGACGGTTTCCAGTTCTGTTCGGCCTGCTGATTTTTCTGGCTGCAATTGCGGCAGTGGTTGAACTGCGCAAGCATGCGCCACCTGAGGCCGCCCGTCTGCTTCCCGGCGCCGACGGCTTTATCTACGCCAACCTCAGCTGGATGCGTCACGTCGATATCGCCAAACACTTGCCGCCGGTTCCACACGACCCTGAATACGAGCAGTTTATTCAGGCCACCGGCTTTCAGTTCGAGCGGGATCTCGAGAAAGTCGCGGTCGCCATCCATTACGCCAGCCCGGCCACCCACAACGAAACGCGATTCTCCTGGATATTCGTCGCCCACATCGACGGCGACAAGTTGCGGGCATATCTGAAGAAATTGTCCAGTTCGGTCAAAACCGTCGGGTCGATTGATGTTTACAGCATTCCCCTCGATAACCGTATGCTGCGGGTCGCGGTTCTCGGCGTGGATACCGTGGCTGCATCGAACCACGACGATCCATCGGTAATCGAGGGAATTATTTTTCGGTCTCGCAAGGTGGCATCGCCTTTCGGCGGGCCGGCTTTGCTGCGTCAATATTACAAGTATGTTCCTCAACTCCCGCTGCCCAGCCTGGGATTCGCAATCTTCAAATTGAATTCCTCGCCTTCAGCCATACAGAATTCTCCATTTCCTCTGGCCGGGCCGGCCACCATTGTGGCTTCGGTTCGATATTTGGGCGCGGTTCACTTCCGAGCAGAGGCGTTTGCGCTAAACGAGCAGGCCGCCCAGCAATTCACCACCCAGGCAGATACATTTTTGAAGATCTTTCATTCGGCTGAACTGTCCGCCGGCGGGCAGACGCAGGATGCAGACTTCACGCGGGCCCTCGAAAGCCTGAAAATTGAGCAGAAAAAAGATCGGGCGATTTTGACTGCGGTCATTCCGCTGGAACTGATTCGCAAGATGGTCGCCGAGGCCCCGACACAGTTGTCGCCGAAGTGAACAACGCGCGCACTAACTCGGAAGGGTAACTTCCCCACCCTTTACAGAATCATTACTTGTGAGAGTCTGCCGTTTTGCGGCTAGAAGGTACAATACTTTCAAATGGGTAATCTTCCGCTTCCATTGGCCGCATTCGTCGCCGGCCTGGTTTCATTTCTTTCGCCTTGCGTGTTGCCGCTGGTGCCGGGATACGTGTCGCTGATCTCGGGCGTCGGCGTGGAAGAACTGAAAGTCCAGGAAACACAGGTGCTGCGGAAGGTCATGCTGAACTCGATCGCCTTCATCATAGGGTTCAGCATCGTGTTCATTACCCTGGGTGCGCTCTCCACCGAAGTAGGCCAGTTGGCTTCGCAATACAAGTCCACTTTGGCGCGAGTCGCCGGCGTGGTCATTATTCTGTTCGGACTTCACCTCACCGGCATTCTTCCTATTAAGGCGCTATATGCCGACAAGCGACTTCATAACGTAAAAGGCGGCAGCACGCCATGGGGCGCGTTCGTGATTGGTTTTGCCTTCGCCTTTGGCTGGACACCCTGCGTGGGACCGATCCTGGGGGCCATTCTTGGCCTGGCGGCCGCGCAGAATTCGGTGAGCCAGGGAATCCTGTTGCTGACTGTCTATTCCATGGGACTTGCGGTACCGTTTCTTTTAGCTGCGCTAGGGATTGAACGCTTCATGAAGTTCTATGGCGGCTTCCGTCGCCACATGCATGCGGTTGAAATCGCGAGCGGCGGCTTGCTCATGGCTCTCGGCGTACTCCTGGTCCTGGGAAGATTCACTCTGCTGGCACGTTATTTCTCGTTCCTTAACCGGTTCGTTCTGTAAAGGAGTTCCGTGAAACGCGATCCGATCATTCTTATCGTTGTGGCCGTCGTCATTTCTTTGATGCTGGTCTTCGGCATCCAGAAAACGCGGCGTTCCCAGCCGCTGCAGCAGGGCGCCGCAGGCAAGTTACAAGGCCAGCCGGCTCCGGACTTCTCGCTCGCTTCGCTCGATGGCAAGACCCTCAAGCTTTCAGATTTCCATGGCAAGGCGGTGCTGCTCAATTTCTGGGCAACATGGTGCGAGCCTTGCAAGATCGAAATGCCCTGGTTCGTTGAACTGCAGAAAAAATATGAGGCGCAGGGATTCACGGTGCTCGGTGTCGCAATGGATGATGCTTCTCCGTCTGATATTGCCGACTTTGCCAGGAAAATGGGCGTGAATTATCCCATCGTGATCGGTAAAGAAGCGGTGGGCGATCAGTACGGCGGGATTCCCTATCTTCCTTCTACGTTTTATATTGGTCGCGACGGCAAAGTGGTTGACCGGGTTTTCGGGCTGGTAAGCCGTTCGGAGATTGAGTCGAACATTCAGAAAGCCCTGGAATCCCAAGGGCAGGTGGCGCAAAAGTGATGCAGGTCCGATTTCTGATTTTCGTCGCAATGATTGCAGTAGCTGTTTCGGCGCAGGATTTTCCTCCGGGTAGCCGAGCGCCTTCGGTGGCGTATTTTCCGCCGGAAATCAAGTCGGTCTATCGCGGGCATCCCGGAGTCGTGCAGTTACAGTTCCGCATCGCTTCAGGGTTCCACATTAATTCGAACCAGCCCAAGCAGGAATATTTGAAAAAAACCGAACTCAAGCTGGATGCGCCCACCGACATCGCCGTCGTGAAGGTTAAGTATCCCGCCGGGGAAGACCGCAGTTTCTCCTTCGATCCCAGCGAAAAACTCAACGTTTATAGCGGTGACTTCGCCGTGGACGTTACGGTGAGGCCTTTGAAGACGGTTTTGCCTGCCAAGTACGCAGTGCACGGCACGCTGAAATATCAGGCCTGCGATAATGCCGCCTGCTATCCGCCCAAGCAGATGCCGATCAGCTTTGAGATCAAGGTTTCGAAAGACCCCGCGGTCAGGAAGAGAAATCCCGCGCAAAGCCCGCACGCGCACCGCTAGGTTTTAGTGGTTATTATCTGGCCTGTAAGTTCCTCGACCGCCGCCAGCCGCTTCGCCACTTTCTCCTTCCCCAGATTACTCATCACCGCAAACAAACTCGGCGCAACGCCTTGCCCGGTGAGTGCGACTCTGGCGCCATTAATCAGCGCGCCGGCTTTCACGGATTTTTCCGCCGCAAAGTCGCGTAGAACTTTTTCTGTGCCTTGTTCGCTGAAATCCTGCGCCTCGGCATAGCGTTGCCCTAGTTCAATCAGCATCTGCCGCACATTCGCATCTTTCAGAAATTTTTCAACTGCCGCGGGGTCAGCCTCAAAGTCATCGCTGAAGAATGCCCGGAACGATCCCGCGAAGTCTTTCAGGCTGCGGGCGCGTGGCTTGAGCAAATCAATTGTCGCAAGCAACCTGCCGCGCTCGGCTGAAGGCGTAAACCCCGCCCGTTTCCACTCTTCTTCAATCGGAGGCAGTAGGCGCTCGGCCGGATATGATCGAATGTATTCGGTGTTGAACCAGTCCAGCTTGCCACGATCGAACACGGCATTGGACCGCGAAACGGCCTCGAGTCCGAATAGACGAATCAATTCTTCGTCGCCCATAGTCTCGGACGTGCCTTCAGGCGGCGTCCATCCCAAGAGAGCAAGAAAATTCCGGAACGCCTCGGGAACGATACCTTCCTCCCGGTAGGCCATGACGCTGGTTGCGCCATGACGCTTGCTGAGGCGAGTCTTATCCGCACCGAGAATCAGCGGCACGTGGGCAAAAATCGGCAGAGCAGAACCCAGTGCCTGGTACAGCAGCACCTGCTTCGGCGTATTTGAAATGTGGTCGGCGCCGCGAATGATGTGGGTAATTCGCAAATCAATGTCATCGGCCACGACGCTCAGGTGATAGGTCGGGCTTCCATCGGAGCGCAGCAGGACGAAGTCTTCCAATTCACTGTTGGCAAACTCGACTTTGCCGAAGACGGCGTCGTCAAACGAAGTACTCCCGCCCTCGGGGATGGCGAATCGCACGGCCCCCGCATCTCCCGAGCCTCGGCGGCGCTCAGCTTCGACGCGATCAATCTTCCTGCACGTGCCTTCATAACGCGGCGGGCGGCCCTCTTGCGCCGCCTTCACCCGCCTCGCCTCCAATTCCTCTTTACTGCAGAAGCAGTAATAAGCGGCTCCAGAATCCAGCAGCTTCGCCGCCGCTTCTTTATACAAATCAACCCGCTGCGTCTGGTAGCAGGGCCCCTCATCCCAATTGATCCCCAGCCATTCGAGTCCCTGCAAAATTCCTTCGACCATCTCCGGAGTCGAGCGTTCGAGGTCGGTGTCTTCGATACGGAGAACCAGTGTCCCTTGAAAATGACGAGCAAAAAGCCAGTTGAATAGCGCCGTCCGGGCGCCCCCCACGTGCAGGTAGCCGGTAGGAGAAGGGGCAAAGCGGACGCGCGGTTTGATTGAGAGGACCGAGAGGCTGGTCATTCCTTCGTAACCAATCTGGATGTTACGGCCCTCCCTAAGCACCGTCAAGCAAGGGTGAGAGGCGGTGGAAAGTTCCTTTAGTCACTCTAAAGGGTATTGTTTTAGCCCGAAACGTATGCCACGATAAACACTGCATTCTTCCCCGTAGAAGCCTGAGAAGCAAGGGCTTCCGCTCATGAACAACATCGCGCTGAGTTCAATGTTGCTGCCGGGAGTGGTTCCACTCCTGCTCTTCCTGGTGTTCACGTACTTATACCAGCAGAGCAGGCAGCCATACTTCCGGGCATGGCAACTGGCCTGGGCCGCTTACGCGCTGCACTTCGCCCTCGATGCATGGTCTCAGGCCTGGGGCAGTCTTCCGGCGGTTGAATTTCTGGCGTCGTTGCTACTGGTGGCGATGGCGTTCTGCATCCTGGTTTCCACCCGGCTTACTCGACGCCTGACTAGCGCTGAGCGCCGTCAGGCCTTCCGGCCGCGATGGTATGAATTGGTGGTAGCCATTGCCTGTACCGGATTGGCGTTTTGGGACGCCCATTTTTTCACCGGCGGGCACGCAGCTTCCTCGAATCTGCACCTGCGCCTCGGCGTTGGCGTCGCGGTGGTGCTCGCCTATAGTTCCTTTCATTTTTATCTTGCGGCGCAGCGCAGAAGTTCGCCGGCTTTTTACCTGCTTTTTGTTTCTCTCGCTTTCTGGTCGGTGCTGATGCTGGTCGGCCAGTTCAAGCCTGGTCTGGCTGAAATGCTCGGCGTTGCCGGACAGCTTGGGCCGGTGCCCCAACTGCTGCTGGGCATCGCGATGGCGATGGTTCTTTTTGAGAATGAACGGAACGCGGTGCAGGAAAACGCCCTTGCATTTTCCACCCTCGGCGTTGATCCCATGCGGCTGCTTGCTGCCAGCGATCTGGTACCCAGCATGCAGAGCATCCTCGACCGTCTGGTCGCGCCGCTACCGACGGGACGTGCGGTCATCTGTATTTCCGAGCGCTGGCGCGCAGTGCTGCCTTCGGTTCAACTTGGATTCTCGCCGGAATTCGCCGCAAACCTCGATGCCAGCGGCGCCGGCGAATATGTCTGCGAGCTCGCCTATCGGCGCGGCGGCTTCGTCATGTTTCGCGATCTGCCGGATATGGCTGAACCTCTTCCGGCTTTTCCGGGTGGGCGGTTCGAGCAGTTCCGCCGATCCATGGCTGCTGAAAATATTCGTAACGTGACCGCGGTCAGCCTGCAAACGCGCGAGCACAACTTTGGCGTGATTTTGTTTCCCCACGCTGAGCGTCACTTGTTCGGCGCGTCCAATTTGCGGTTGTTAATCGGCCTCGCGCTCCAGATCGGCCTGACTCTCGAGAATTATGTCGTGATGCACGACGCGCAGCGGCGAACGAAAGAGTACCAACTGCTGACGCAGATCGGTCAGGCGATCAGCTCGCGTCTTGACCAGCAGGAAGTGCTGCGCGCAGTCCAAAAGGAACTGGGTCAAATTTTCGACACTTCCAATTTTTACGTAGCGTTTCTGGAAGGCGATGCCATCGTCTTCCACGTCGAGGTGGAAGACGGACAATTCCTTCCCAAGCGCCAGCGCAAAGTTGGAAATGGGCTTACCGAATACATGCTGCGCACCGGACAGCCTCTGTTGATCAGGTCCGATCTCGACCGCGCTCGCGAGCGCCTGGGCGTCACATTTGTTCCGCGGCGTCCGGCAAAGTCTTTCTGCGGCGCGCCCATTCTGATTAACGGCAAGGCCACCGGCATAATGGCCGCCATGAGCACCAGCCGCGAATATGTTTTCGAACAGCGCGATCTCGACGTTCTGAAGACGGCCGCAGGCCAGGTTTCGGTCGCTATCGAAAATGCGCGGTTGTTCTCTGAAGAACAACGTCGGGCCCATCAATTCGCTTTCCTAAATAGCGTGTCGAAAACCGCGATTTCCAGCGATGACGCAGAGCAGATGCTGGCAGAGATCGTCGGGCACATTCAAAAACATTTCCGCTTCGATCATATTGGGATCGGCATTCTTGACTATGCGACGAAAGAGATTGAAATCCGGGCCGAGGCCGGAACGACAGCGCAAGAAAAAGGACGGAAGATTGCCGTAACGGCGGGCATTATTGGGCGGGTAGCGCGCACCGGCGAAGCTGTAATGGTCCACCTGTCTGAAGATTCGCAGCCGCAGGGCTTGTTGTCTTCGGCGCACAGCGTGCTCTGCATTCCCATTACCTATGGTGAGTCGTTGCTCGGGGTGCTCAATGTCGAGAGTGAAATCGAAAACGCCTTTTCCCCGGAAGACCGGCTGGTAATGAATACGCTCGCCGACCTGTTGGCCACTGCGCTGCACAACTCATTCGTCTTTCAAAAACTCCAGCAGCAGTCGATCACCGATGGCCTTACCAGCATCAAGACCCGCCGCTTCTTCTGGGAAGCGCTGTCGGGCGAATGGAAACGCGCATCGCGCTCCGGACGCCCCTTCTCGGTGGTGCTGGTCGATCTCGATAAGTTCAAGGAAGTGAATGATACGTTCGGCCACATGGAAGGCGACCTTGTCCTGGCTCGGGTCGGACGCCTGCTGGAACAAAAATGCCGGCAGTCAAACGTGGTTGCGCGCTATGGCGGCGACGAATTCGTAATTCTGATGCCCGAAACTAGCGTGGAACAGGCGCAAATCTTGGCTGAGCGCCTGCGGCTTTGGGTTGCGACAGATCCTATGCTGAGCGAGCACCACATCACAGGCAGCTTCGGCGTCGCGACTTTCCCGGCGCACGGATTCTCGGCAGAAGACATCATTCGCGTGGCCGATGCCGGTATGTACGTCTCGAAAAAAGCCGGCGGGGATCGAGTGTCTATCGCCGAGGACTACGGCACCGATCAGACTTCGACTCTCCAGCGCCAGCAGGTTTCCGGTTATGTGGAGGGGTTCCTGCAACGTGAGCGCACCGGGCCCGAGCAGATCGATGAACTGGTGGCCACGCTCCGCAAGCTCTCTTCCGGTGATGAACAGAAAAACATCCCCTTGCTCCGGGAGTCGATTGAAGCTCTGGCCCGCGCCGCGGAATCACGAGAGCTGAGTTCCTCCGGCCATGGCGATGCAGTGGCGCAGTACTCAGAAATGATCGGCAGGGCGCTCGGTTTGACGAGCGATGATATCCATCTGCTCGGCTTCATGGGCCGCGTCCATGATGTCGGCAAAATTCTTATTCCGGAACAAATTTTGAACAAAGAAAGCGCGCTGGCTGAGGAAGAGTTTCATTACATGAAAATGCATCCCCGGCTGGGGGCAGAAATCGTCGCCTGCGTTCCCGAAAGCGAGCTCATGCAGAAGGCGATTGAATGCCATCACGAACGCGTAGATGGCAGCGGATATCCCTTGGGATTGAAGGGCGACGAGATTTCGCTCTGGGCCCGCATCCTGGGCGTGGCCGATGCCTATGTGAATCTCACCAGTGACCGCTCCCTGACGCCCGGAAAAACCAGCGAGCAAGCTCTCATTGAGCTCGAAAAATCCAGCGGGACCAAGTACGACGGCATGCTGGTTCGCGTGCTCGCGCGTGAACTCAAGTCTGAGCGCAGCCTGCCCGGGCTGAGCTAGCAATTGTGATCACAGATTCTGGTTGCAAAGGGCGGCGAAGCACCTGACGCTCCTGCGAAGATAGTCAATCATGACAGGGTTGACTGGCGACTTCCATCGACAGTGACACTGCAAAGAATCGCCGAAGGACGTCTGTATGTCCCCCGGCGAGTGGCCGCTTCGCGGTATTCGAAAGTTGGGGAATCACAGCCAATTCTTTGCCGTAACGAATCCGTCTCAGCGATCACTACTTTCTGGGGGAGCATCATGGCAAACGTGAATTACTGGTTTGGATATTGGGTGTCGGCTACCGACACTGACGCTCTGGCGCCGGGTGACGCTCACAGCTGGGTGGCGTGGCCGTACAGTTACGGCGAAGCGGTTGGCATCTCCGCCAGCGCTACAGAGCCCGGAGAAGAGCATATCCTGGCGGTGGAGAATCTGAGCCTGCAGGATGATCTGAACGGTCGCCGCATGCTCTTCACTGTCAGGAATGTTGGTCGAAGCCGGGTCAACGGCTACGGCATCGGCTACTCGCACATCTCTCAATGAGCAGGCACCAAGGAAAATAAAATGAAACTCTCAGTTCATTACGATCCATCAGGCAAAGTGCGGTCTTTCGTCGCGGTTGGCGGCACCCATGACAATGGCATGATGCTGGTGCCAAAGCCGGGAGCGCTGGTCGCTGAAGTAGAAGAAGTCACTCTGGAATCTGGCGTCGCGGGGTTGAAGAAGTTGCGCGAGATTGCAAAGAACTACATCGTGAAAGAGCCGGCCGATAAACGTACGCTGACGAAAGCTTGAGCGCCCTCACGCGAAATCATGCGTGGCTTTTTTTCGGAGCAATCACCTTCACTCGCTCCCACGGACGCTTCTTGCGCTCATCGGCGGGCTTGTCGCGGTCAACGATGCGGTCGTAGTGATATGCTTCGCTCACCGTGCCGAGCGACTCGTTGTACAGACTGGGCAGTCCAAGCGCCTCTTTTAATTCTTCACTGAACTGCTGCAGGGCCTTGAGATGATCGGCAGTGGCAGCGACTTCCGTCTTTGAAGTCTTCAGCACCTGCTGATAGCCGCGGTTGATGAGCTTGGAAATTTCTCCACTGATCAGGTAGCCAGGGTAGGCGAAAATTTTGACGCCGTCCTCGCCGTCCTTCTGAATCGCCGCTGACACGTTGTACTTCTTGATGAAGACGCGCCCTTGAGTGCCTGGGGCTTCGATCAAATCAAAACCGTGATCGCGCAGCCACTGCACTGCATCTTCAAATGTTCGCTCCGCCACTTTGGTCGCCATGAACCCAGCTCCTATGCTGTCAGCTTTCAGCTCTCAGAAAAACCTAATCCTTCTGCCTGAATGCCGCTCCTCAAAAACCTAATCCGTACAAAACGGTTAGATGCTCGCGCATTCATAATCGGACCATACCCGATCAACTGTAGCTTCAGGCGACCAGCACCCTGAGCCCCAGCTCACACCGATGTATCCCAAGCGGCTCCTCTATAATCTAACGACAAGTTGCCGATTTGTGTCATCTGGCAACGTTACGATAGTCACGGCTGCATGCGTCTCTCGACCACAAACTTCGCGGAGGAAGAGCGGGCATTGTCTCACAAAAAGTTGGGGGAGCGCAGTGTTGAACGCATTGGCAACACGCCATTGCTGCGTTTGGAGCGCATCGGGCGCGAGTTCCCTCACGTCCAGATTCTCGGTAAAGCCGAATGGTGCAACCCTGGCGGATCGATCAAAGACCGCGCCGCGTGGCACATCGTGCGAGAGGGACGCCGTGGAGGAAAATTTACCGACGGCAAAGTTCTCCTCGATTCCACCAGCGGAAACACTGGCATTGCTTATGCCATGATCGGCGCGGCGCAAGGATTTCCGGTCACGCTGTGCATGCCGGAGAATGTTTCTATCGAGCGCAAGCGAATTCTGTTCGCGTAT
>Ga0207702_10006287_pt1 | contig 10260 bp, 13 predicted proteins | sample KBSCornC62_FD_184302 | JGI IMG/M metagenome (GOLD analysis project Ga0207702, IMG submission 184302) | Corn rhizosphere microbial communities from Kellogg Biological Station, Michigan, USA - KBS Corn C6-2 (SPAdes) (version 2) | ecosystem: Host-associated > Plants > Roots > Rhizosphere > Soil ...
GAGATGATCAAGGAAGCGCCGACCACGCTCGTTCGCGACCTGTCGCTCGTCGCCCAGCTGACCGCGCTCAACGGCGCCGTGTTCGCGCTCGACGGCTGGACGATGCAGCTGTCGCTACTCGCGCTCGGCGTGAATGCGCCGTTCCACGCTGCCTTCGTCGCCTTCATCATGGCTTCCATCGTCGTGACGCTCGGCCCGATTCCGATGGGTCTCGGCTCGTTTGAGGCGGTCAGCATAGGAATGCTCCGGGCAATGGGGGTGCCGTTCGAGGCGGCGCTCTCGGCGACCCTCCTGTTCCGCGGCTTCACGCTGTGGATACCGCTGGTTCCCGGCATGTTCGCCGCACGCAAGCAACTGAAGAAGAAGCGTTAGCGGTCGCGGATGACCGTGTCCTCAACCCAGTCGGCATAGGGCCCGAGGATCTTGTCGATCGGCCAGCTTGCGACGCACGGCACGTCGTAGCTGTGCAACGCCGCGATCCGCTCCATCAGCGCGTCTGCGCGCCAGTGATGGGTCTTGAAGATCGCCGCGACCTCATCAGCCGTCTCGATCTTGCCCTGCCAGCGGTAGATCGAACGGATTGGCGTCAGGATGTTGACGCACGCCGCAAGCCGCTCCTCGACGACCGTCCGGCCAATGCGCTCGGCTTCTTCGGCATTGGCGAAGACAGCATAGACGGAAACGGTGCTCATGCTCGTCTCCCAAGCTCATGTGCCCCCCAAACCGTCGCCGCGAGAAGCAGGGTGCCGGTCGCCTGGTGAAGCACGGCCAACCAGATCGCGATTCCGGACAGCACCGTCAGGATGCCGAGGATCACTTGGGTCCCGAACGCCGAGTGGATCGCGATCGATGCGGCGCGCGCACCTTCGACTTTCTTCACCCGCCGGGCGAACAGGACCAGGACCGCGACCACGACCCACGCCCACCATCGATGCATGAAGTGGAGCAGGTACAGGTCATGGGTCAGCGCGAAACCGGCGCCTCGGGACCAGTCGATCCCTTCGGGGACGAAATGGCCGTTCATGAGCGGCCAGCTGTTCGAAACGTAGCCGGCGCGGAAGCCCGCCACCCAGGCGCCGAGCATCAGCTGGATGAACAAGATCACGAGCGCGGCTGCTCCCCAGGCGGTGAGACGGGCCGGCCGTGCGTCCCGGTCCCGCAAGTCGAGCGCGGTCCAGATGAGGGCGCTCATCAGGAACAATGCGAAGAGCAGGTGCGCTGACAGCCGATATGGGCTGACTTCCGTCCGGCCCTCAAGGCCCGACATCACCATGAACCAGCCGACCGCGCCCTGGAGTCCGCCAAACACGAACAGCGCGACGAGCCGCCACCCATAGCCCCTGGGGATCTCGCGCTTCACCGCGAACCATCCGACGCCGACGAAGAAGACGAGCCCGATCACTCGGCCGAGCAGACGATGCATCCATTCCCACAAGAAGATGAACTTGAAGCCGGCGAGCGTCATTCCCGCTGGGCCCGCGATTTCGAGATATTGGGGCGTCTGCTTGTAGAGCGCGAACTTGTGCACCCAATCGGCGTGCGACAGCGGCGGAATGGCGCCGGTGACCACGTTCCACTCGGTGATCGACAGGCCGCTTTCCGTGAGCCGCGTGATCCCGCCGATCACGACCATCGCGAAAACCATGGCCGCGACGAAGAACAGCAGATTGGAAAGCGCATGGGGCCGCGAGCGCGGCCCGGCGCGCGTCGGCGCAGTCTGTGAAGCGACGGAATCCATGGGGCAGGCGCCTATTCGCGTGCGGCGGGCCGTCCTGCAAGGGCGACCGTTGCTCTTATGATATATTGTAACTCTGCTGATGCGCGGCTATATGCGCGAGCGATGGCGAATGCGGCGATCAGCACGTCCCGGCTCGACCGGCTGGCGATGGGTCTTTCGGGCCTGTGCCTCGTACACTGCGTCGCGACGGCCGTCCTGCTCGCACTGGTCGCGTCCGCGGGCGGCATCCTCGGTCAGCCCATCATTCACGAAGTCGGCCTCACGCTCGCGATGATCCTCGGCACCGTCGCGCTGGCACGCGGCGTGCGCGAGCACGGATTCATGCTGCCGTGCGCGATCGGAGCGTTGGGGCTGGGGGTCATGGCGGGCGCTCTGACGCTTCCCGAAGGCGGTCACGAACCGATCTACACCGTGCTCGGCGTGATGATCCTGGCGCTCGGCCATCGCCTCAACGTGCTCGCCGCGGACCACGCGGTCTGATCCTTGCCCGCGGGGCAGGCGAGGACTATCTCGGAACAGGACAGCAATGGCCCGGCACGATCATCAGCTCCACGAGGGCGAATCGCTGAAGTCTGCGGCACGCGACCGGCTGACCCGGCAAGGCGAGCAGTGGACGGATTTGCGCGCGGCCGTGTTCGACGCACTGGCGAATTTCGACAAGCCGGCAAGCGCCTATGACGTCGCGGAGGCGGTTTCGAGCGCCCAGGGACGCCGCATCGCCGCCAACAGCGTTTATCGGATCCTCGACCTGTTCGTGACCGCCAACCTCGCGCGCCGCGTCGAGAGCGCGAACGCGTATGTCGCGAACCAGCATCCCGCCTGCCTGCACGACTGTATCTTCCTGATCTGCGACACGTGCGGACAGACCGTTCACCTCGACGACGACAGCCTGACGAGCGGCGTCCGCGAGGCGGCGAAGAACGCCGGCTTTTCCGCGCCGCGGCCGGTCATCGAAGTCCGCGGCAAGTGCGAAGACTGCCGCGACTGAGCGCGGGCGCGTCGCGCCAGCGTCATCACCCCCGCAAGCACATTCCGCCGCATCGACACATGGCGGCCTACGGAACGCTGTTGCTGGACGGCGGCTATTGCGAAGCCGGAGAGTCCGGCCGCTGGCATGTGCAGCCGGGTATGCTGATCGTTCACGCGGCGGGTGAATCGCACGCCGACTGGTTTGGCGATCACCCGACGCAATTGATCGATTTCCGTATTCCAGAGGAAATTCCCGCCGGAGTCTATCGCCCTCGCGACGTGGACGCCATCATCGGCTCCCTTCGACACGAAGTTCCTCACTCCATCGAGAACCTCGAACCGATTCAAGGCGAGGCGGATTGGCCGGATATGCTGGCGGCGGATATCCGGACCGACGCGGGACTGTCCCTCGGCGCCTGGGCCGAGCGACATGGGGTGAGGAGGGAAACCGTGAGCCGGGGCTTCGTGCGCGCTTACGGCGTATCGCCCGCCGCCTATCGATTGGGCGTTCGCGTCAAAGCCGTGCTCGGTGCGCTACACGAATATGACGGCAGTCTCGCCGACCTCGCCGCCGAGCATGGCTTTTCCGATCAGTCACACATGAACCGGGCGATCCGCGCGGCGACGGGACGAACGCCAACCCAGATCCGCGACGTCAAATCCGTTCAAGACCGGGGCGCCACAGCCCTTTAGCCCCTCAGCGCATGCAAGCTGCCGCCGAGAGTAGCCGCTGGATCGGCCCTCGCCTCCGTTTCCTGCCGATTGTCCTCGTCCTGGTCCTCGGATGGGGCATCCTGCAGCTGGCGTTCTTCGCGGCGCGCGAAATCATGCAGAGCGTCACGCCTGGGGAGCAGTGGCCCACTTGGCTGATGCTCATTGCGGCGGAAGCGTTCGAGCTCTTGCTTGCGCTGGTCGGAATTGCAGTCTCAGCACGGTTCCTCAAGGACGCCGATTTCGGCCTGCGCTGGCCACCGGCTCGAACCTACCTCGGATGGGCGGTGTTCTGGGGCCTTGCTTTCGCGCTTATCATGCTCGTCGCCGATCATTGGCCCGAGCTCATTGCCCTCAAACCGCCGCCGGTTCCGGAAGCCGCGACCCCGACCAATGTCGCCGGCTGGCTCGGCTTCGAACTGCTCTGGGTCGGGATTTGCGAGGAGACCTTGTTCCGCGGGTTCTTGCTCGGCGTGCTGACTTCGCTTTCACCGTCGAGAATCCGCATCCGACGGTTCGAGATCAGCACCGCAGGCGTGACGCTCGCCGTGCTGTTCGCGCTAGCTCACGCCGGCAATTTCGCGACACGGCCGTGGTACGAAGCGCTCGCGCAGCAGATCTACGCAATCGCGCTCGGCATCATCTACGCGTGGCTCCGGGAGCAATCGAAGAGCCTCGTGCCAGCGATTGTCGCCCATTCGTTGAGCGACTTCGGCGAAACCGGGCTGGAGTTCCTGCTCCATGCGGCGCTGTGAGCAATCTCTGAGCAATCGCTGAAATCGCCCCCCGTCCCCGGGCATGTGGGTGACATTTCAAGGGCATCCGCGTAAGCCCGCGCCCCGATGAGTGACCGTCCCGAAACCCCGCTTCTCGACACGGTTCAGTACCCGGCGGACATCCGGAAGCTGAGCAAGGAGCAGCTGCCTGAGCTTGCCGAGGAACTTCGGCAGGAGACGATTTCGGCCGTCTCGGTGACCGGCGGCCATCTTGGCGCGGGCCTTGGCGTTGTCGAGCTGACCGTCGCCCTCCACTACGTGTTCGACACGCCCAACGACCGGCTGGTCTGGGACGTCGGCCATCAGGCTTATCCGCACAAGATCGTCACCGGCCGTCGCGACCGCATCCGCACGCTGCGGCAGGGCGGAGGCCTCAGCGGCTTCACCAAGCGCAGCGAGAGCGAATACGACCCCTTCGGCGCCGCCCACAGCTCGACGAGCATTTCGGCGGCGCTGGGCTTCGCGATCGCCAACAAGCTGTCCGGCGATCCGCATCACGCCATCGCGGTGATCGGCGACGGGGCGCTCAGCGCCGGCATGGCCTATGAGGCGATGAACAATGCCGAGGCCGCGGGCGACCGGTTGATCGTCATCCTCAACGACAACGACATGTCGATCGCGCCGCCGGTCGGGAGCCTGCGCAACGCGCTTGCCCGCCTCGTCAGCTCGAACAAATATCTCGGGCCGCGCAAAGTCGCGCAGAAGGTCGCCCGGGCGATGCCCGACGCGATCCACGACTGGGCGAAGAAGGTCGAGGAATATACGCGCGGCTGGGTCACCGGCGGGACGCTCTTCGAGGAGCTCGGCTTCTATTATGTCGGGCCGGTCGACGGCCATGACGTGCGCGCGCTAGTCGAGGTGCTCGAGAACGTCCGCGACGCGGAGATCGGACCGATGCTCGTCCATGTCGTGACCAGGAAGGGCAAGGGCTACGCGCCGGCGGAAAATGCCGCCGACAAATACCACGGAGTCGTGAAGTTCGACGTGGTCTCGGGCGTTCAGGCGAAGGCCGCTCCCGGGGCGCCGAGCTACACCAGCGTCTATGCCAAGGCGCTGACTCACGAGATGGAGCGCGACGAAAAGGTGGTGGCGATCACCGCCGCGATGCCCTCGGGCACGGGCCTCGACAAGGTCGCCGAGAAATTCGCCGATCGCACCTTCGACGTGGGCATCGCCGAGCAGCATGCGGTGACCTTCGCCGCCGGGCTCGCGGCGCAGGGATACCGGCCGTTCGCGACCATCTATTCGACCTTCCTCCAGCGCGCCTACGACCAGGTCGTCCACGACGTGGCAATCCAGAACCTGCCCGTCAGGTTCGCGATGGACCGCGCTGGGCTGGTCGGAGCGGACGGAGCGACCCACGCGGGGAGCTTCGATCTCGCCTATCTCTGCACGCTGCCGAACTTCGTGGTGATGGCCGCGGCCGACGAGGCCGAGCTCTGCCACATGGTCCACACCATGGCGCTGCACGACAGCGGCCCGAGCGCGGTTCGCTATCCCCGCGGCGAGGGCAGGGGCGTGCCGCTTCCCGAGCAGCCGCTCGAGCTCGAGATCGGCAAGGGCCGCATCATCCGCGAGGGCAAGAAGGTCACGATCCTGTCGCTGGGCACGCGGCTGGCGGAGGCAGAGAAGGCTGCCGACCAGCTCGACGCGATGGGGCTGTCGACCACCGTCGCGGACCTGCGCTTCGCCAAGCCGCTCGACGAGGAACTGATCCGCAAGCTCCTGACCGGCCACGAGGTCGCGGTGACGATCGAGGAAGCCTCGATCGGCGGCCTCGGAGCGCACGTCCTGACCCTCGCCAGCGACGAAGCACTCATCGACGGGGGTGTAAAAATCCGCACGATGCGCCTGCCCGACCGCTTCATCGACCAGGACAAGCCCGAGAAGCAATATGATGAAGCGCGCCTCAACGCGCCGCACATCGTCGAAACGGTGCTGAAGGCCCTGCGCGTGAACAGCGCGGGTGTCGAAGAGGTGCGGGCGTAGCCAAGGTCCGTGCAGACCAGCTGCTGGTGAGCCGTGGGCTGGCTGAAAGCCGGACCCGGGCGCAGGCGCTGATCATGGCGGGGGCGGTCTTCAACGGGGAGAAGAAGCTCGCCAAGGCCGGGGACATGCTCGCCGAGGACGCGCCGCTGGAGGTTCGGGGCAAGGATCACCCGTGGGTCTCGCGCGGGGGGATCAAGCTCGATCACGGTCTCACGCATTTCGGCTTCGATGTGAGAGGCGCGATCGCGCTCGACGTGGGAAGCTCGACCGGCGGCTTCACCGACGTGTTGCTCTCGCACGGGGCCATGAAAGTCTATGCGATCGACGTCGGCACCAATCAGCTCGCGTGGAAGCTGCGGCAGGATTCGCGCGTCGTCCTCCATGAGCAAACCAACGCGCGCAATCTCAACTTCGGCATCGTGCCGGAACCGGTCGACATCGTGGTCTGCGACGCGAGCTTCATCGGGCTGGCAAAAGTGCTCGAAGCTCCGCTGAGGCTGGCGAAAGCGGGCGCGAAGCTCATCGCGCTCATCAAGCCGCAGTTCGAGGCTGGCCGTGAGGAAGTCGGCAAGGGCGGCGTGGTTCGAGATCGAACTGTCCACGATCGCGTGTGCGCCGAAGCGGCTAAATGGGTGACGTCCCAAGGCTGGACCGTGCTCGGCATCACCGAGAGCCCGATCACGGGGCCTGAGGGCAATGTCGAGTTCCTGCTCGGAGCGGAGAAAACTGGGGATAGTTCAGGCAGTTGGGGATAGGGCCACGTCGCAGGGTGGCGAAATCGGACCCCAGCCACTATTTCCCCGCCGAAAGGGAGGAATTCCGATGCAGTCCGAGAACAGAATGTTCGACGACATGGTGAAAATGGTGAACGGCCTCGCCGGCACCTTCGCCGGAATGGGCCGCGAGGCGGAGGCATCCGCGCGCGAGAAGTTCAAGGAATGGATGGGCGGCGCGGACTTCGTCGGCCGCGACGAGTTCGAGGCGGTGAAGGCCATGGCCGCCGCTGCTCGCGATGAGAACGAGATCCTGAAAGCCCGCATCGCCGCGCTCGAAGCAAAGGTCGCGGGCCCTGCCGCGGGCACGACGAAACGCGGCGGCAAGAAAGCCGCCCCCGGAGCGTGAACCTGAGCGAAGAAGAAATCCAGGACGAGCGCGACGACGGCGCTCCGATCGAGGTCCTCGAGCAATATTTCGAGGCGCGCGGCTGGGCGTGCGAGCGCACGGCCGAGGGCGAGATCGTCGCGTCAGCGACGGGGAGCTGGGCGCAGTACGAGCTTCGCGGCGTCTGGCGGCCCGAGGACCAGGTGCTTCAGTTCCTCGCCTTTCCCGACATCAAGGTGACGCCGGATAAGCGCGCCGCGATCTATGAATCGCTGGGCCTCATCAACGAGCAGCTCTGGCTCGGCCATTTCGAGATTTGGTCGGGATCGGGCCTGGTGGTGTTTCGCCATTCGACCATTCTCGACGCGCGCGAAGGCGAGGGACTCAGCCTCGAGCAGGCTGAGGCCATCGCCGAAGCCGCCGTCGAGGAGTGCGAGCGCTTCTACCCCGTGTTCCAGTTCGTGCTGTGGGGCGGGAAGTCGCCCGGCGAAGCCATTTCCGCCGCGCTGATCGACACGCACGGCGAAGCATGAGCCAGGGCCCGCAGCTTCCCCAGCCGACGTGGTTCGTCGGATGCGGCAACATGGGCGGCGCCATCGTAGACGGATGGCGTGTCGCCGAGATTGACGTGTCGCCGATCACTGTCATTCGCCCGAGCGGCAGGGCCGTCGAGGGCGCGCGCACCGTCACGAAGTTCGCAGATGCGGGACCGCCGCCGAAGCTCGTCGTGCTCGCGTTCAAGCCGCAGAAGCTCGATGAAATCGCGCCGCAGCTCCGAACCTGGCTGACATCCAGGACGATCGTCATCTCCTTGCTCGCGGGCGTCGAGACCAAGAGCCTCCGCCAGCGCTTCCCGGCCGCCGGATCGATCGTCCGGGCGATGACCAACCTTCCGGTCGCCATCCGCCGCGGCGTGACCGCGCTATACATCGACGATGCCGACGCGCAGACGAAGCAGCAGGTCGGCGATCTGTTCGCTGCGCTGGGCTATGCGATCTGGGCCGTCGACGAGGCGCGGCTCGCGGCGATCGGTTCGGTCGCGGGCGCTGGGCCCGCCTATGTCGCCCGATTCATCGCCGCACTCGCCAAGGCCGGGGAGAAGCGCGGCCTCAGCGCTGAGACGGCCGCAACGATCGCGCTCGAAACGGTGTTCGGCACGGCGTGGATGGCAGCGACCAGCGGCGAGGACATGGCGTCGGTCGCAAAACGGGTCGCGAGCCCCAAGGGCACGACCGAGGCCGGTCTTGCCGTGCTCGACCACGACCAGGTGCTCGACCAATTGATCGCGCTGACGATCGACGCCGCTGCCCGACGCGGGGCCGAGATGGCCGAAGAAGCCAAGACCCGCTCGCTTGAAGAGCCCGCGCGCCTGCACTAGGCGCGCTGGATGGCCCCCCAACAACCGCCTTTCGATGACCGTGACGGCTGGATCTGGCTCGACGGCGAGATGGTGCCCTGGCGCGATGCCCGGATCCACGTCCTGACGCACGCGCTGCACTATGCGAGCAGCGTATTCGAGGGGCAGCGTGCCTACAACGGCGTGATCTTCAAGCTTCGCGAGCATACGGAGCGGCTGCACAAGAGCGCCCGGCTGCTTGGGTTCGAACTACCGTGGACGGTCGAAGAGATCGAAGCCGCGTGCAAGGACGTGATCAAGGTCAACGGCTTCACCGACGCCTACATGCGTCCGGTCGCATGGCGCGGTGCGGAATCGATGGGCGTCGCTCCCGGCAACACCAAGCCGCACTTGGCGATCACCGCCTGGGAGTGGGGTAAATATTATGACCCGCGCCAGAGCGAGAACGGCATCCGGCTCGACATCGCTCCGTGGCGGCGCCCGGCACCCTATACCGCGCCGACCGAGTCCAAGGCGGCCGGCCTGTACATGATTTGCACGCTCTCCAAGCAACATGCCGAGCAGCGCGGCTACAATGATGCGCTGATGCTAGACTGGCGGGGGCGGGTCGCGGAGGCGACCGGCGCGAACGTCTTCTTCGTCGCAGACGGGACTTTGCACACGCCGACGCCCGATTGCTTCCTCGACGGGATTACCCGCCGGACGATCATGGACCTTGCCCGCAAGCGTGGGGTCGAGGTGGTCGAGCGCGCCATCTGGCCGGAGGAGCTGGAGAGTTTTCAGCAGATGTTCCTCACCGGCACTGCGGTCGAGGTGACTCCGGTGGCCTCGGCGGGTCCGTGGAATTTCAAGGTCGGCGACCTGACGCGCCAGCTGTCGAAGGATTACGACGACCTGGTCAACGGGCGCATCCCGAACGCCTAGCCCTTGGCAAGCGCCGCGGGATTCGCGACATCGCGAATGCCGTTCGCCTCGATGTCGGCCAGCAAAGACTTGAGCCAGTCGCGGTCGAGCCGCCGCTGCTTTTCGATATGGCGGAGCAGATGCTCTCCGCCGGTTGAGAGCTTCGGGCAGAGCTCCTCGCGGATCGGGTCGAGCTTCGCGATCAGCGCGTCGAGCCGCGCAATCCTGCGGCGCAGCGCATCTTCGACCCCGGCCGGGTCGGCGAGATGGAGGAATAACAGAGCGCCGTATAGCGTCTGGCCGACCGGCCCTTCCATCTCCAGCTGGCGGTGCAGGCCCTTGCGGAACTCCGCGCGGCCGGTCTGCGTGATGCTGTAGATCGTGCGCATTCCGCCGCGCGCGACGCGCTCCTGCGCGACGGCCTCAATCAGACTCTCCTTCTCGAGCTGACGCACCGCGTAATAGAGCGTGCCGACGTCCACATCGATGTAGCATTCGACCATCGCCGCCTCGAGCCGTCGTTTGATCTCGTACGGATGGAAGTCGCCGCGGTGGAGTACGCCAAGGACGAGCATTCTTGCGTTCATACATTAATTAAACTAATATGATTCTAATAAGCAAGAGGGGAGATGTACCGTGTGGCGAGCGATCACGAGCATCGTTGCGGGGCTGGTTGCCTGGGCCGTGGTCGCCACGGTCCTCAATTTCGGTCTTCG
>Ga0207702_10006289_pt1 | contig 10257 bp, 11 predicted proteins | sample KBSCornC62_FD_184302 | JGI IMG/M metagenome (GOLD analysis project Ga0207702, IMG submission 184302) | Corn rhizosphere microbial communities from Kellogg Biological Station, Michigan, USA - KBS Corn C6-2 (SPAdes) (version 2) | ecosystem: Host-associated > Plants > Roots > Rhizosphere > Soil ...
CATGCAAGGGGCAAAGAAGGGCCTGCTCGTCAACTCCACCGATCTCTGCAAGGGCAAGCACCGCGCAGAAGTCAACTTCACCGCCCACAACGGCAAGCACCAGAACACCCGCCCGGCATTGCAGGCCAAGTGCGGCAAAGCCGAAAAGCACAAGCGCGCTAGGTGAGCGCGAGGGCAAAGAGGGCAGGAGCGCTGCTTTTGGCAGCGCTCCTGCTGGGAGGCGCCGCGATCGCGGGAGCGGTCACCGTCCAGCAGGGCGGCCTGCGCATAACCGCCCTAGCCCAGCTAAAGCCCTACAAGCTCCCCCGCAAGGGCACCGCTCCAATCGCCGTCTTCATCGCCGGGCACCTGCAAAACGCCGAAGGCGGCGTCCCCCCCCAGCTGCAGGAGCTGACGATCGAGGTAAACAAACATGGCCTCTTGCAGTCGAGGGGCCTGGCGGTCTGTGAGATCCCCCAGGTCCAGCCCGCCTCCACCCAGCGGGCGCTCTCTGACTGCGGCGATGCGCTGATCGGCTCGGGGCAGTTCTGGGCCCACATCGTCTTGCCCGACCAGGGCGCCTACCCCTCCCAGGGGCGCCTTTTGATCTTCAACGGGCGCAAGGCGGGCAAGCCCGTCCTCTTGGCCCACATCTACACCTCCCACCCCTTCAACTCCTCCTTCGTCATCCCCTTCTCGATCCGCCACGTCTCCAAGGGCCCCTACGGCACCGAGCTGCACGCCTCCCTGCCCCAGGCCCTGGGCTCCTGGGGCTACCTGGACCGGATCAAGCTGACCCTGAAGCGCAAATACACCTACAAGGGCCGCCAGCTCTCCTACTTCAACGCCGGCTGCCCGGCCCCCGGCAAGGCCCCGCGCACCTCCTTCCCCCTCGCCTATGCGGAATTCTCCTTCGCCGGAAGAGCGCCGATGGGGGCGACGGTGAACAAGACCTGCGGGGTCTCCGAATGAGAGGCAGGGGGAGGAGGATATGAGAAGAGGGACGAGCGCAATCATTTCCTTGGTTCTGGCCTTGCTCATGGCCTGCCCCGGGGCCCAGGGCGCCTATGACCCGGTTGGCGGCGGTACCGCCAAGCTCACCTTGGATAAGGCCTTTGCCTCCTTCCTCGAGAAGGACAAGATCAAGCTTCTCGCCAGCGCGGGAGCCAAGCGCAAGGGGGCGATCTTCACCTTGCCGGTGATCTCGGGCAACCTCGACCCGACCCTAGGCAAAGGTGAGGTAGACACCGCAGGGACACTCGCCTTCCAAGCCAAAGGCGCCAAGGTGCCGCTGCGAGAGATAACAGTGAAGACCAAGCACTCACCGCTTATCGCCAAGGTCGGCGGCTCCCAGCTGAAGGCAGCCCAGGGGGCAAAGCTCTCCTTCAAGCGCGTGGGCTTCGACTCCGAGGTGAAGGCGACCCACCTGCTGCTCACCACCAAGCTGATCACCCGCCTCAACAAGAAGCTCCGCCCCAAGTTCCCCTTCCAAGCAGGCCAGCTGCTCGGCACGATCGCGGCCAAAGCAGAGCCCAAGCTGGTCACGATCGAAGACAAGGGCAAGGCGACCCTCGTCTTCGATTCCGGCTTCATCGCCAAGCTCGACTCTCGCTTCGTCTCGGTCACCCCGATCTTCCCCGCCGAACACCAGGGAGCCTCCTTCACCTTGCCGATCGCGCTCGGTGGCCTCCTCGCCCCCGACGGCTCGCAAGGCACCCTGCGCACAGGCGGAGCGATCGAACTGCTGCAGCTGGGGGGCGGGCAGATCTTCTGGGCCGAACAGTGGCTCGACCTCGCTTCCCACACGGACTCCGCCGAAGCAGACCTCGAGCCGACCCCATCCTTCCCCGGCAAGCTGGGGCGGGTCGGGATCTTCGAGATCTCAGGAGGCACCTTCACCGCTGACCCAAGGGCGCGCACGCTCTCGCTCGGCGGGGCGCAGCTCACGCTGAGCGCCGAGGGGGCCTCGGAGCTGAACAGAGCCTTCGCCCAGGGGGAGGACCCTGCCTTTGGGGCGGGGGAGGCGGTGGGATCTTTTAGCTTCACGGCGCAGGGGCAGTAGTGGGGCGCCTCGCACCGCTCTGCTTGACCCTCCCCCTCCTCGTTCTCGTGGGCTGCGGTGGGGGAGGGGGCGATCGGGGGGAGGGCTCCACCACGCAGAAGGCGGCACCCCAAACCGAAGGCGAAACGACGCAGGCAAAGCCTTCATCCCATACCCAAGCCAAGTCGAAGAGTGCCCCCACGCCCTCTCCCGGCCCTCCCTCCAGCGCCTTCACCCCCAAGCCCCACCACGACACAGGCGGCGGCTCAGAGCAGTTCATCGCCCCCGGCGGGGACAACAGCGTGCAGGAATACGGCTCTGAGGCGAAGGGGGAGGAATTCCAAGCCGCAGCGACCGCCTTTCACAACCTGCTCGACGCAAGAGCCCGGCGCAACTGGGCCGCTGCCTGCCAGTACCTCTCAAGCTCAGCCAAGCTCGGGCTCGCCCAGCTCGGGGCGAAGGTCCCCCAGCTGAAGGATGCGGGCTGCCCTGCACAGCTCGGTGCCCTGACCGGCTCGATCTCCTCTCAGAAGCTGCGCGAAGCGGCGATCGCCGATGTCGCCTCCGTGCGGGTACGGGGCGATCACGGCTTCCTGATCTACCGAGGCTCCCAGGGCCAGGTAGAGGGGGTGACGATGGCCCAAGAGGGCGGGGAGTGGAAGGTGGCTTCGCTGAGCGCGGCGCCGTTGGGGTGACTAAGGCACCGCCGTCGCCTCGGTCTCGACTCCACCGCCCTCGATCCGTTCATGCCCGCCGCCGCGGGCCGCGGCTAGGCCGCCTTCCTCGCGGGTGAGGCGGTAGGCGAGGTAGACGGGGAGGATCGAGATCAGGACGACGATCACCGCGACGGCGTTGACGATCGGTCGCTGCTGGGCGCGGAAGAGGTTGCTGTAAATCCAGTAGGGGAGGGTTTGTTCGCCGGCGCCGATCGTGAACGTGGTGACGATGATCTCGTCGAAGGAGAGGCCGAAGGCGAGCAGGCCGCCGGCGCCGAGCGCCGAGCGCATGTTGGGCAGCGTGACGTGGCGGAACGTCTGCCAGGTGTTGGCGCCGAGGTCGGCTGAGGCCTCCTCGAAGGAGGAGGACATCCGGCGCAGGCGCGCGATCGAGTTGTTGTAGACGACGACTATGCAGAAGGTGGCGTGGGCGACGATCACCGTGAACAGCGAGAGGTCGATGCCGAGCACCTGGGTGAAGGTGTTGTTGAGCGCGACGCCGGTGACGATCCCCGGCAGGGCGATCGGCAGCACGACGAGGAAGGAAATCGTCTCGCGCCCGAAGAAGCGATGGCGCGCGACCGCAAGCGAGGCTAGCGTGCCCAGGAGCAGGGCGATCGCGGTGGCGACCAGCCCGACCTTGATCGAGGTCCAGAAGGCGTCCTTGGCCGTGCTTTCGATCGCCTTGGGGAACCATTCGAAGGTGAGGCCGGGCGGCGGCCATTCGAGGATTTTGCTCGAGTTGAAGGCGTAGACCGCGAGCACGAACAGCGGGATGTAGATGAACGCCAGCCCGACGCCGACCGCGACGCGGAGGAGAATCCTGGATCTCTTCGAGAGTCGCATCGTCTTCCTAAATGTGCTCGAAGGCGCCGAGCTTTCGCGCGACGAGCAGGTAGCCGATCATCACCACGATCGGGACCAGCGCCAGCGCCGCGGCGAAGGGCAGGTTGCTGGAGATGTTGTTGAAGACGACGTTGCCGATGAACTGGTTGTTGGAGACCAGCTTCGGCGTGATGTAGTCGCCGAGGGTGAGGGCGAAGGTGAAGATCGAGCCAGCCACCACCGCGGGGAAGGTGAGCGGCAGGATCACCCGGCGGAAGGTGGTGAAGGGCGAAGCGCCGAGGTCCTCGGAGGCGCTGATCAGCGAGTTGGGGATGCGCTCCAGCCCGGCGAAGATCGGCAGGATCATGTACGGCAGCCAGAGGTAGCTCATCACCAGCCAAACGGCGGTGTTGCCGTAGCCAGGGCCGCTGAGGCCAATCGGTTCCAGGATCCAGTCGATCAGCCCGCCGCCGGAGAGCATGTTGCGCCAGGAGAGGACCTTGACCAGGTAGCTCGACCAGAGCGGGATCAGTACGGCGACGACGAGGATCGCTTTGCCCCGGCTCCTTGCCACCTTGGCCATGTAGAAGGCGATTGGAAAGGCGACGATCGCGTCGGTGACCGTAACCAACGCCGCGATCGCCACCGTGCGCACGACGATGGTCCGGTAGACCGGTTCGTTCAGCAGCGTTTCGAAGTTTTCGAAGCTGAGGTTTTTGACGAGCTCGCCGCTGACCGCGTTGACCGACCACAGCGAGGCGATGAGAAGGAGAGCGAGCGAGCCGAGGTAGCCGACGACCAGCCACCCGACGGGGCCCGCCAAGAGCGCCCCCACCTGAAGGCGGGGGCGCCCGTGAAACAGGTTCGCGAGCCGGTGGCTCAACCCTTGATCGAGGTCCAGGCCTGGACCCAGTCGTTGTAGTCCTTACAGTCTTCGGACCCGTTGCCGCAGTCGGCGAGCGGAGTCTTCCAGTAGTAGACGCGCTTCCAGAAAGCCGGTTCTTCCGCGTGGTATTCCGAGCAGAAGTTCGGGTTTTCGGTGTGTTCGCAGGCCTTTTCCTGTGCCGGAGCCTCACCGAAGTATTCCGCCACTTCGGCGTTCGCCTGCGGTTCGATGATCCAGTTCATCCACATGTACATGCAGTTCGGATGTTCGGCTTCGGAGCTGATCATCCAGGTGTCGGACCATCCCGTCGCGCCCTCTTCAGGCAGGAAGCCCTGGCTCGCCGGGCTCGCCGCCACCGGCTTGCCTTCTTCCTTCAGCGCGAAGTACTGGTACTGCCAGGTCGTGCCGACGTGGATGTCGCCGCTGGCGAAGGACGAGATCTGCTTTTCGGCTTCTGACCAGTATTCGCCGACCAGTGGGCGCTGTTCCTTCAGCAGCTGCACGGCCGCTTCGAACTGTTCTTCGTTCAGCTCGTAGGGATCTTCGATCCCCAGTTCGGGGTCGTGCGCCTTCAGGTAGACGGCGCCTTCCGCGATCGACATCGGGTCGTCGTACTGGCTGATCTTACCCTTGTTTTTCGACGCGACTTTCGGATCGAGCGTCACGTTCCACGACTTCGGCGCCGGCTTGACTTCGTTCGAGTTCCACATCAGCAGGTTCGCGCCGCGGCCGTGAGGGATCCCGTAGGGCTTGCCGTCGAAGGTGTTGTACGGCTGGCCCTTGAGGTCGGCGAAGACCGTCTTGTAGTTGGGAACGAGGCTGACGTTGACCGGTGCGACGTCGCCGCCTTCGAAGAGACGGGCGGTGGCGTTGCCCGAGGCGGAGACGCCGTCATATGCGCCCGTTCGCATCAGCGAGACCATTTCGTCGGAGGTCCCGGCGACCTTGTTGTTGACCTTGCAGCCAGTCTTTTGTTCGAAGGGCTTGACCCACGGCGGTTCGACGTAGCCGGCCCAGGAGATCAGGTTGACCTGCCCCTCGCCCTTGCCGAGCTTCTTCAGTTCTTCACCACCCCCACCACCGCCACTGCTGCTGGAGCCGCAGCCGGCAAACAGGAGCATCGTTGCCAGCAGCCCTGCGACGATCAGCCACGCCGTTCGCGCGGGGTTTGCATGTCGGGTTTTCACGATGAATCCTCCTCTGTTGTCGAACTACTGCCCCGGACGGCGACCGCCTGCTCCGGGCGCCAACCCACGATTACCTCCCGCCCCTGCTCAGAGGTCACGTCGGCTGACGATCCCTCCACGTTCTGGCGAATCACCTGAAGTTCTCCCCCGGCGTCGAGCGCGACGGTGTAGCGGGTGACCATGCCGGCGTAGGCGACGTCGGCAATCCGGCCGCGCTCGGTCCGCAGCCCGTTCGGCGTCGTGGCCGGATCCACCAGCTGAACCTTCTCGGGGCGGATCGTGAAGCGCGAGCCGTCGCGCTCGAGCAGGTTGGAGACGCCGACGAAGCCGGCCACGAACTCGGTCTGCGGCTGCTCGTAGAGCTCGACTGGCGGGCTGACCTGCTCGATCCGCCCCTCGTTGAATACGGCGATGCGATCGCTCATCGTCAGCGCCTCGTCCTGGTCGTGGGTGACGTAGACGAAGGTGATGCCGACCTCGCCCTGGATCGACTTCAGCTCGACCTGCATCTGCTCGCGCAGCTTCAGGTCGAGGGCGCCGAGCGGCTCGTCGAGCAGCAGCACCCTGGGCCGGTTGACGATCGCCCGCGCCAGGGCGACCCGCTGGCGCTGCCCGCCCGAGAGCTCGGCCGGCCGGCGGTCGCCGTAGCCGGGCAGGCGGACCATCTCCAGCGCCTCGTCGCGGCGCTTGGCCCGCTCGGCCTTGGCCACTCCGGCGATCCGCAGCCCGTAGGCGACGTTCTCGCCGACGGTCATATGGGGAAAGAGCGCGTAGTCCTGGAAGACGGTGTTGACCGCCCGGTCGTAGGGCGGGACCCCGCTGACGTCCTCCCCGGCGAGCTCGATCGTGCCGCCGCTGGGATCCTCGAAGCCGGCGATCATCCGCAGCGTCGTCGTCTTGCCCGAGCCCGACGGCCCGAGCATCGTAAAGAACTCCCCCGGTTGTACTTCGAGGTCAATACCCGCAACCGCGACCACCTCTCCGTAACGCTTGGAGAGGTTGGCCAAGCGGATGTCAGGTGGAGTGGCTACCCAGCAAAGTTATCCGAGCGGTTCAGGAACGCAAGGACAAACTCGCCCCGGCCAGTTGGCCGGAGCGGAGTACGTCCCAGGCGTCGGATCAGAAGCCCGCGGGGTGGCGGGCGACGAAACCTTCGTTGGAAAGGAGTTCTTCGTGCCAGCGGGGCCCGGTGCCGCTCGAGTCGCCAGCGGTATCCCAGCGGAAGCCTGCTATCTCCGCGTAGGCGTGGCCAGCATTCGCGTAGACGGTGATCCAGCGGCCTTCGCCTTCGAGGCCCCAGTTCTCCATCGGGCCCGAGGGAAGCGGACTTTCGAGGAATTTGCCGCCGTGCAGCGCGTAGCTGACGGAGCCCGAGCAGTCGTAGCCGGCGTCCCACCAGCGACCGTGGCCGCCGCCCCAGATATAGGGCTTGAGTCGGATTTTGTTGGCCGAAGCAATCACTGACTTGACCCGTGCCGGCGCCGATTTGGGTGGGACCAGCATTCCGTTGGGAAGCAGCCGCGCTTTCGCCGTCGGTGTGCAGATGTCCACTTCGGCGGGCGAGAGCCCACCACCGCCGCAGTTTGCGGACGCTCCGGCGGGGGTAATTCCAACTACCGCCAGCACCGCGACTAGGGCTATGCCTAGCTTGAGCTGATTTTGGGTATTGGTGCGCAAACCGATCTCCTTCGTCGGCCTACGGGGTTAGCTGTCGGGCTGGCGCGATAGGAGCCTGCGCCCCCGCCTGTACCAGGCGAGTTAGCCCCGAAAACGTGGTTCCCCCGCTCCCGCGGCGCCTCCAGCGTGCGGGATTCGGCGTTTCGGTTATTTGGAACGGCGGCAGTGTAGACGATCCACCGGTCGCCTGCTCATGAAACACAAACATTTTATGTTTCCTTGGGATTCGGGCTGGAATTTCCGAATTTCTCTCGCCTGCGGCGGCGAGCACGACCAGGACTGATTCGACACGGGGGCTGGTAGCTTGCGCCGTGCGATGGAACTTGCGGGCAAGACGGCGCTCCTCACCGGCGCCACCGGGGGCCTCGGCCGGGCGATCGCCAAGGCGCTCGCCGCGCGCGGCGCGAAGCTGGCGCTCAGCGGTCGTAAGGCAGAGGCGCTCGAAGCGCTCGCGGCCGAGCTGCCGGGCGAGGGCCACCGGGTGCTGCCGGCTGACCTCGGTGAGCTGGGCGCCGCCGAGAAGCTCGCCGCCGCGGCCGGCCCGGTCGACCTCCTCATCGCCAACGCCGGCCTCCCCGGCAGCGGGCGCCTGCATGAGCTGACCGGCGAGCAGCTCGCCCGCACGCTGCGCGTCAACCTCGAGGCGCCGATGCTGCTCGCTCAGGCGCTTGAGCCCTCGATGGTCGAGAAAGGCGCCGGCCACATGGTCTTCATCGCCTCGCTTTCGGGAAAGTCGGCAACACCGCTTTCCTCGATCTACAACGCGACCAAGTTCGGCCTGCGTGGCTTCGCCCTGGGCCTGCGCGCCGACCTCGACCCGCTCGGCATCGGCGTCTCGATCGTCTCCCCGGGGACGATCCGCGAAGCGGGCATGTACGCGGACTCGGGGGCGAAACCGATCCCGGGCCTGGGCACCGGCTCACCGCAACAGGTCGCCGACGCGGTCGTGAAGGCGATCGAGCGCAACAAGGTCGAGATCGCCGTGGCCCCGGTGCGCCAGCGGGCGCTCGCCCACTTCGCCTTGGCCAGCCCCGGCATCTCGGTCAAGGTCGCCAGCGGCGACGCCGGTCAGAAAGCCGCCGCCAGCGTGGCCGAAGGCCAGCTCGACAAGCGCTAAGCCTGTTGGTTGAGCTCGGCTTCGAGCGCGCCGAGCCAGCGCTCGGCGCGCTCGTAATTCTCGGCGCGAAGTTGGGCCACCCGCTCTGGGAAGCGGATGCCGTTGTCTCTCAGCGCAGCAGCCAGAGGGACGATCTCGGTGCGGGTGTGGTCAAGGTCCCTCTTGGCCCGTTCGTGCAAGCGCCGCACCAGGGCAAGTTGGTCGTCCACCGACAGGTTGTCTGCGAAGAAGAGGCGAAGAACGCCCTCATCGCGAAAGAGCGTCTCCTCTTCTCGGGAGGAGGTGAGCCACCGTTGCAGAGCCTCCTCTCCCGCGGCTGTGAGTTCATAGGCGAAGCGCCTGCGGCTGCCGTGCGAATCGTCGTCGCGCGAGAGTAGACCGGCCTCTACCAGCCGAGCCAACTCCGGGTAGACCTGGGCGAGCGACATCGGCCAGAAGAACCTGGTGGACACGTCGGTCGCTTTCTTGATCGCATACCCGGAGCGGGCGCCGAGTCGAACCATCCCCAGGATCAAATGTGACGTTGGTCGCAGCTTCATCTCGTTCTCCTCCAGTGCCTTGGGAATCGGTCCCATGAGACCCGTTGTAGTGCCGAACCGGCTTTGCTCTGATGTATCAGCTTTGTCATATCGCGCCACCTCATCCCAACCCCCCTTCGGCCCCACCGCCCGGCTTCTGCTCATGGTCAATTCCGGGTCGAGGCTCGCCTATGGCCTGGGGGCCCTGTTTTCGCCGGCGACGATGGAGCGTCTCGAAATGGCACCCGACGTTCCCGAGCGCCCCGAAGCCCAACTCTTCGTTCGGGCCTTTGGCGGTCACATGGTCGGCGTCGCCACCCTTGGCTTCGCTGCCCTACGCAAGCGCCGGCTCGAGCGCGCCGCCGCGTGGGGGGCGGTGGCGATTGATTCCCTCGACGTAACCACGGCGTTGATCGAAGGCGCGAAACGCGGGCGGTTGGATCGCGACCTCGTTGGCGGCATCGTCTTCTCCGCAGTGGGCGCAATCTCGGCTGCGTTCGCTCTGGCCCTGGCCCGCCGCTCTCTCGGGTAGCGCACCAACCCCAACGCGGTCCCTAGGATGGGGCTGTGAGCACTCGCGACTCCTTCGGGGCCCGCTCGACCCTCGAGGTCGGCGGCTGCTCCTACGAGGTCTTCCGCCTCGACGCGTTGCAGGAGCGCTTCGACGTCGCCCGCCTTCCCTATTCGGTCAAGGTGCTGCTCGAGAACGTGCTGCGGCTCGAGGACGGGGTCTCGGTGACCGCCGAGGGGATCGAGGCGATCGCCGGCTGGGATGCGGAGGCGGAGCCCAGCGTGGAGATCCCCTTCCAGCCGGCCCGCGTGCTGATGCAGGACTTCACCGGCGTCCCGGCCGTGGTCGACCTGGCAGCGATGCGCGACGCGATGGCGGAGATCGGCGGCGATCCGGAGGCGATCAATCCGCTGGTCGACGTCGACCTGGTGATCGACCACTCGGTCCAAGTCGACGCCTTCGGCAACGCCCGCGCCTTCGCCGTCAACGCCGAGCGCGAGTTCGAACGCAACCGCGAGCGCTACTCCTTCCTCAAGTGGGGGCGCGAGGCTTTCGACAACTTCAGCGTCGTGCCGCCGGCGACCGGCATCTGCCACCAGGTCAACCTCGAGCACATCGCCCAGGTCGTCTACAGCCGCGAGAACGACGGCGTCCTGCAGGCCTATCCGGACACCCTGGTCGGCACCGACTCGCACACGACGATGGTCAACGGCCTCGGTGTGCTCGGCTGGGGCGTCGGCGGGATCGAGGCCGAGGCCGCGATGCTCGGCGAGGCGATTTCGATGCTCGTGCCGCAGGTT
>Ga0207702_10006290_pt1 | contig 10257 bp, 17 predicted proteins | sample KBSCornC62_FD_184302 | JGI IMG/M metagenome (GOLD analysis project Ga0207702, IMG submission 184302) | Corn rhizosphere microbial communities from Kellogg Biological Station, Michigan, USA - KBS Corn C6-2 (SPAdes) (version 2) | ecosystem: Host-associated > Plants > Roots > Rhizosphere > Soil ...
CGCTGACTACTCTTTGTGCAACACCTCACGCGATTGTTGCCTTATGAGTACGAGTGGACCACTATTCGACCGCAACTACACTGTGTGACTTTGCGGGGAGATCGTCAGAAGTGCTCTACTACGTTGAATTCGCAACGAGGCTGCTTAGAATGAACAAACGCACCTTTGTGGGCAGTTTCCTCTTCGCTTTCCTAGTAACGAGTGTTGGACTCGCCGAGTCATTCGACAAACCAGTACACAAGAGAGTTCTAGACCTTGGACCCTCGCAGAACTTGATGCGAAGCGACAACAGGCATCTAACGGTGACCTGCTGGTATTACAGCCACTTCATGATCAAGGAACGAAACGATCCCGGTATGAAAGGCGCGGAACTAATAGCACTCGCATCCGTTCGGCCTGGGCGGCTTCCCAAATGCTCGTCGATGCTACAGCCGGATGAGAAGGAATTCAAGGAATGGATTCCAGAGCTCAAAACGTTTGAGAGCTGGAATGGGTATTTCGCAGGAGTGAAACACAATCTAGTATTCCTCGAACGACCTGATGGGGACGAGAATAGCGGAATTCCGTTCAGTGTTTTCGAGTCCGATGCACAGACGAAGCTATTCGAGGACTCCGTCATGCTTCGCGCTCGTGGAGAGAGGGATCTGAACTTCGCACCAACATCTGGCAGTCAGGTCGTGATTCGCTATCTTCGGGTTGCTAACAGCGGCTGCTCCATTCCGAAATCCGGCGAGATTTGCTGGATCAAGCTGCAACAACAAACGGGCCTAGCTCACTCGCCGATGCCCAAATGCAGCGACTACGAGGGTAAAGATGCCGGTACGGCCGCCTCAGTGATCGCTTATCCAGTGGAAGTCTCGTTGTTCCCAAAGCCTTCCATCCGCCCACTTGGCGGACCATTCAGATGCTACCCGACTGAATGATCTGGCCCTGTCCAATTTCATGATTGCGGGAGAATCGCCTACACAAAAGTTACTCGCCGAGCAACAACTGCGGTTCAATGTTGTCACAAAGGTAATTGAAGAGTAGGCCACAATCCTCGCGGATGGCGCAAAGAATCAGGCTTTCGCTACGCTCACCGTCACCAGATTGCTCCACACAGTTTCAGTTTTGGGCTGGTGCTTTTCATCTCGCGAGACGCCATTTCTGAATCCCATTCGGAAGCTCATTTCCTTTTGATTGAGGTTTCGGACGCCGAGGTGGACGGAGATCGTCACATCTCTTTGGTATTCGCCGCCAGGTTTCAGAACCATCGACCTGCGGTCTTCGGCCAGACAATTCGGCTGTTCTATATGAATCGAGGGATTGTCGACTACCCACTCCGAAGGAAACGCACAGGCCCAGATTTCAATCGTTGCGTCCTTTGAGCCTGAGTTGCGAATCCGTGTGGACACTGGGACTCTCTGATCCGCCTTAACTGATACTTGAGCCGCCTTGATTTCGACACGAAGCGAATGCTCCCAGTTGATTGGCCGAGTACTTCCGAATTGCAGCAGCGCAGCCAAAAGATACATCGTCACCTTCATATCAATCCATATCCCCCCGGAACAGATGATAGGAGCAAAGCCCACAGTGCTCCCAGTGCGCGATTCTCGGTTCCAGTCGAATCACCGCCCACACGTACTTTACCGGCCGGTAAAGTACGTATTGTCCACCACACGCCCGGATCGGACAAAAACGGTTACCAGTTGCTCGCCCGGTGGATGCACTGACAAAATCGTGGTCACAATGAACTCACCGCATTCTCGGTACCCGCACCTTTTTGCGATCATCCGCCTCGACCTGCCTTTCGACGAGGAAAATCCCTTCAACTCGATCTCAGTCGTAAAAGCTTTTTCTGATGTCGAAGAAGCGGAAACTGAAGCCGAGCGATTGCGATCTGTGAACGGTCCCTCGAAGTGCTTGTATAGAGTGCAGACAACACACCTAATCACCCGAACAGGCGCATGAGGGCGTTATCGAACAAAGTTCCGTAAAGTCCACCATGCGACCGGAATGCTCAGAACAGATCCGCAAAGTTCGACGGCCACATAGGTTTCGCGAAGTCCCCGCTTGAGCAGTGACCAGAAGTTTTCAATTCTCTGAGTACCCGCTGGAATCTTTCCATTCGCACTCAGTTTTTGAAACACACTCAGCCAAAGAGTTACCGTCCTACATAACCGCCAACGCAAGCGGCGCTTGAACAATGCGGGTGGGCTAGGGGAGTATTCCGGGGATTCTTTCAGACAATTTGTCGGTGAGCTTAAGGCCCAACTCTTCATATGCGCTTGGATCATCAGCTATGAGGACGGCTTGCTCATGCGCGTTGACCAGCCAAGTTGAAAAGTCTTGAGGCTGCGTGTCGGGCATGAGTTTCCGATGCCTCTGGAAGAAATTCTCAACATCGCGGACCGTGTGAGCGGAGATTCTTCCCGAGATTCTCTTCCCGCGATCCTCAACCCAAATTGTGCAAGTCTTTAGTTGTGCATCGTCTAGTGTTGCGTGAAGCTTCAGCACTCGCGGCATATCATTCCCAACTCCCCCTGCGCCAGCCGAGCGTCTTTATGCTCTTGACCCTCAAAGCTGTCTGTCTCGTCCATTCGCACACGATTCTATAGCGAAATCTAAAGAGCGTGACGAAATCTTGTGGCCGTGAGTTCATTTTTGAGATTTAGGAATCCTCTTAGATTAGGATCGGGCGGAGAATGAAATAGCCGCATGATACATGAACGGCATTGAACTGCTTGGGCCTTCTCACGTTGCGCCTGCAAAAGGCAATCTTCTGCATCGATAACAAGGTTCCGAAGCGTTACGGAGTCTACGGTTCCGATGCCCCGTTCAATGTCGAAAAGCTTATTCAACAGAACGGTGCTGTCTAATTGGCTCTGCATTGGTATCAGACAGTCTGGAGGCAACATCGAAAGTCAAGATGTGACAGAAATCACAGCTTATAAGCAGTTAGCACTCTAGTGGGATGTCGGTTTTGAAAGGTAGCGAGAGGAGTAGATAGGCCACTTACAACACATCCGAATGATCGGAGAGGACTATGTTTTCCAAACACATTACACCCCACCGTGATTCGCTGGCTGTTCTGCGCGACACATTGATTCATCTGGAGCAGTACGCGGAGTCTCCTACTCCTGCTCAAATCCAGCTTAAAGAGATTCTCGCTGCGCGAATCGCTCAAATTGAGTCCGAGCGCGAGACAAGCCCGAGCCTCGTAGCCCTGCCGCACATCGCCGCCAACCCTTGACCGCACTTATGAGCAGCAAATCAATAAGGCGCTTCTCTTAAAGGTTCGAGAAGTTCCGGGATGACCAAGCATGAGACTTGAATGTTGATAGCCCACTCGCGAGCATGTTCCCTGGAGCAGTAATGACCCTTGTGTACGTGGAACAAAGGAGTGGAATGTCACCTGATCGCAATTCCTTCGCGATTTGCCGCAACTGATATTCGATGATCTTGACTGTATCTGGAAAGAATTGTTGTCTGTGTGGACTTAGGGCGCCCGTGGGCTAGAGAGAAAAGGATTGAGATATCCCCCAACCCAGAATGCGGGGGCAGTTCCGGGCGGATCATCCCCTGAGCCCGTCGACTAGACCAAGGGTAAGTCCTAGTTGTCCTTTCCCCTTGGCCGTGTCACATTGATACCCCCAATGAGCCTCCATTCACCGCGCGGCCCCCTGCTCGACTCTCTCCGGGAGTTTCTTCAAAAGATGGAGGCCGACCCCGGGACAGAGACTCCGAATCTTGCGGAACTCAAGGGCATTCTCCGTAAGCGCATTTCAGAGATTGAAGCTGCCCAAAGCATCTCTCTGGAAGATTCACAGAGGTCTGGTTTGAACGAATGAACAGCGGCGGGACAACTCTCCTTTCCAGGTCACGCATCAGAATCACCGAGTAATTCCATGGTTTCCAAACGGTCCCCTACTGCGGAAGCAGTTTCCCGCACCATCACGGAGTTTGAACGTAAGTACGCCACCGAAGATCCTAAGCTCGTTGACAAGATTCGGCGTCGCGCTCTCCTGCGACTGTCTGATCGTCTGATCGCAGCCCTGCCACGGACTAGAGTCATTAAGGAGTAGAGTAGAAGGCAGCTGCAGGTGTCCCGGATGGTTGATGAAAAGAAATTCAAGCAGACTCTCGTAAGCTTCCGAGGGTTCCGATCGCATGTTTTCGGATCAATCACTGAGGCAATGGTGGCCGAGTACCACTCAATTCTCCGTGTGCTCCAAGAGTCATCGGGAGACGATCTCAGTCCCTTTCATATTCCCCCATCCATGATGCTCGGGCGAGCCATCACGCAAGTAAGGTACGCGCGCTCGTCCGTACGCTCCTCCGATTTGGAGACTCAGTACACTTCTGCGAAATATTGCGACAAAAAGTTCTTCCATGATCGAGTGGAGCGCCTGTCCGAACATTTCGCGCAACTGCCGAGGGCCGATGCCGTCTGGAATGCAATGGAGCCCAAAGGTTCTTAACACTTCTTGCGGGCGCGACCGGATTCGTGGTTTTTCCGTTTGACAATCGAAATCTCAGATCACTGGAAACTTTGGTCATATTTACCAATTGGTAGTCGGACAATTCTGTACCCACTAGTTCACAGCAACTTGGATCATGATGAAGGCATGCAATCTCTTCTTGATCTCCACCCCCTCGCGGACAAGCTTGCAGAGGCCCTTCCGCATCTCAAGCTCACCGGAGACGAACAGGAAGAGTACCGTACGATGCTCCTCTGCCTTCAGAACCGGATAGAACGCGGGACGCGAAATCAGACCTTTGTAGACCGGTGTCTTGAATGGCTTGAGCGATTCCCCACGCGAGCCTCACCGCCTCTTCAGGAGAACGCCGCCTGAAAGCAAATGACGCATAGTCCCTTCGAGCGTTCCGGACTCGGTGAATGAGGTTCGGTTCGGCCCGCGAATCAGAGGTGATTTGGCAACGACGACATGGTTAAACGATAAGTTGCGCATAGCCAATTTGTGAGCGTTGTCGCGTTACCGCTGCCCGGAAGTAAACCCGGTTTTGGTCAATTTCTTGGATTACTTCCGGATAGTCCACAAGAACGAAGCCGCAGGCGCCGCGGACGCTGATTTGTGCCATACTGGGGCCGTATGGGCCAGACAAGTTCGCTAACGCGGCTTTGCAGCGTAAAGTTTCAACTTATTTATTATCAGCAAGCTCGGATTGAAAATCCATAAGGTTCACCGCATCCGCGGCAAACGCCTACGGCTTCCTTCTTGTGTCCAAATCGAAAGCGCCTCGCGACCAAGGTCGTGTACAGTGCAGTTCTCGGTGTGAGGCGCTTCCGATCTTGGCTAGCTACAATCCGACCCGGACGAATTGATGCGCCCGGTTTCCGAGCAGGCTGATGGTCTTCTGCGTCGGTATTCAAAACATGAAGAAATGGGTGTCCGGCCCGAACGGGCCCAGGATGTAGTGCGCGCTGCCCACCAGCAGTTTGCGCAGCATCCTGTCGCCAGCCTTACTGATGCCCAGCTGCGGCTGGCTGTCGCCGGAATCCTCCTGCTGGGGCACTAATCCCAGGTACGGACCAACATCGCGACTCCTCTTAAATCGTTGTGGAGTTTCCAACGTCAACACATAGGCCAGTGAGGTGACAGGCCCAACTCCGTTGACCTGCCGCAATAACTTCGTGTCCATGTATTTCTCGCTGCCCAGCTTTTCGATGCGCTTCTCGTAGCTCTTGATTTCCTCGCTCAACGTCTGGATCAGACGCAGTAGAGGTTCGAGGGTTTCTCGCACTTCAGCAGGAATCTGCTCTGCCGCTTTCGCGGAAAAGCTTACGCTGGAACAGCCCTGCACCCTGGCTCCCATGGTCTTTACCATCCCGCGCACGGTGCTGATTAATTTCGTCCGCGATTCGACCAGCGAATCGCGAACTCGAATTACCAGCAGGTCCTCGCGGACTTCGGTGCTGCGATGTTGAATCGGATACAGAGATTTCGGATCTACTCGCCCCAGCCTGGCTAGCTTGACGGCATCGATCCGGTCATTCTTGCGCCGGCGCCGCTTTCTTCCTTCCATCCGTTGCGCATTGGCAACCAACACTTCATGTCCAAGGCCGGCGATCAGTTCCCGTACCCACGCCGAATGCGTTCCCACTTCGATAACCACACGCGACACCGCCAGGCCTTGGAAGAACTCTTCAACTTCCTGCCGCCTCGTCCGAAACTGGCCCTCGCGAAGCGTCTCCCTAAACCCAAAATGCAGTAGTTGCTCCACTGATCTCCAAGATCCACGCCCACCGTCAGACGATCCAGGTTCGGACCCACCACATCCCGATCCTCTCCGGCTGCCTCAGCAGCCGGAACACTCTTCTCTTCCAACTGCTGGCGCAGTTGTGACACCAGCTCCGCCATCACTTCGCTTGAATCCCGCCGCTCTTCCGCTCGCGGGTTCCTGCGCTTCATCGAGGATTCACTCTTCTTCACAGAATTGCTATGCTTCTTCACGGGTCGGCCTCCATCCTTCGGGATTGCACCTTTGAGTGCGTTGATCTACGTCAGCTTAGCTGGCTACGATCGGGGTCGACCTTCTCATCCCATCTAACCGGCAGCAAAAGGCGAAGGTTGCATCCTTCCGAGTGGGCGACCACGATCCTCGGACCACAGTTGCGAAGGCGCACCCCGTTACCGACGGCATCTGTCCCCAAATCGGCTCTCAGTGAACAATTGACATCCAGAGGTCCTTCGATCATGAAAGCGACTGTCCCTCTCCTATTACTCTTGGGACTCACCACTGCTTCTGCTAAGCAGCCGCACCACTATCAGATCGGCAAGCTCATGCAAATGTCGTCGGTTCCTTGCGGGATAGCGGAGAAAGATGCCAAAACTCTTACAGGTGAACTCCTCGGCACCGATAGTTCGCACAAGAAGACCGAGGAGATTCTTTGCCAAGAGTACCTGCTCGAGAGCGATACAGTATCGTACAGAATTCGACCGAAAGACGAGAAACACCCGTCACTCCTGCCCATCGGTCAGCAAGCGCAGTTCTTCATTCAAAAGGACAAAATGGTGCTTCGCGTTGAGGACCTCGACGACAAGGACCGGGAGTACATTGTCGTTTCTATGATGCCGCGCGAAGATAACACCGCGACTGCCAACCCGCCGCGCGCAAAATTGCAATGATCGAGTTGGAATTCCCTGTGAACTTCTCAATGGAATAGAGCTGGCCGGCGGTTTGCGACGTTTCGGGCGGATTACCGCTTATACGGAAACAACTCCGCTCCTGGAATAATGTCCCTATTGCACACTACCCGTCCGCGACTGAGTGATCCCACGGTTTTTCTGAACTGTGTCGGATGACCGCACAATCTGAATACATCAGTTAAGAGCGTGTTCTACCCGCGCCGCCCGCCACACCTGAACCATGGCATCCGCGTTCAATCCCGCGATGCCCAGTCCAACGACGATATCGGTCCATCCGGAATGGGTGTAGGCAGTAATGAAGCCCGAGAGGATGATGGCGAGATTCGCAAGAACGTCATTCCGAGAAGACAGGAAAGCCGCTCGTGTGAGGCTCCCACTGTGTTTCCTGTAACGCACGAGCACCAGTGCGCAGAATAAGTTCACCGCGAGCGCGCCTACGCCAGTGAGCGTCAGCGAAAGGGGAGCCGGCGGAAGGTGCGTATGAATCTTCACCCAAGCAGCCCAAAGCGTTGCCACACTCGGAACCAACAGGATGCACGCAAGCGCCATGCCGAGTCGAGCGCGATTTCTATCGCTCCATCCTAAGGCCACGGCAATCAGGATGTTTAATGACGCGTCTTCTAGCAAATCAACGCTATCTGCAAACAAGGAAACCGATCCGATCGACTGCGCAATAGCGAATTCGAAGCCAAAGTAGGAGGCGTTCAGAAGGGCGACAAGCATGACGACGCGACGCAGTTTATCGTTCACATCCTCACGCTACCACGCTGCCTGCGCGGAGCTTGCGGGGGATGTCGAAACGGCCTTGATTTCAGTGGTTATCCGCAGGTCGGCGGAAGCTCTTGACCTGCATCGATCAGCCTAGCAAGGCGTTCAATCTCCAACTTGATTTCGGCGAGAGTCTTCATCTGAGTGGTTCCTGCGGGTTGATTCTCGAGGATGCCCCAAATCTCTCAGCAGGCCGAGACTTCAGTCTAGCCGCTAAAAGGCAAGCGCGACGCGCCTTCTTGCTCTGCTGAAGGCCGAGAACATGGGGATAAGCGGAACGTTCTCGGTCTTCTTCCGTGGCCAAACCTCACGGCCATTTCGCGCGCCGAGTCTTTCCCCAGCTTTCCGGCCCCGGTTTCTTAAACATCACAAATCTCCACAGCCTGCCGCAGCGAGGTCATAGGATCGCCAGTAGGAACGAACTCATGCGCCACGAACCCTGTATATCCGGTGTCGACAATCCCGCGCATCACGCCATCCCACTGCACCTCCTGGCGCCCATCGAGCTCATGCCGCCCCGGGACGCCGCCCGTGTGGAAGTGCCCAATCCAGCGGCTGTTCGCGCGTATGGTCGCGATCAGGTCGCCCTCCATAATCTGCATATGGTAGATGTCGTACAGCAGCTTCACCCGCGGTGAGTCGACCTCCTCCACCACCCGCACGCCCCACGCCGTGCGGTCGCACATGTAGTCGGGATGGTTCACTTTACTGTTCAGCAGCTCCAGGCAGATGGTCACGCCATTGTCTTCGGCGATGCTCCGCAGGCGCCGCAGTCCCGTGACGCAGTTGCGCGCGCCCTCTTCATCGCTCAAACCGGCGCGCTGCCCGGAAAACGTGATCACATTCGGCACGCCGGCCTTTGCCGCCAGCGGAATGTTCTTCCGAAATCCCGCCTCGATCGACGCATGATTTTCAATCCGATTGAGCCCCTTGTTGATCTCGCCACCGCCCGCATAGGCCATCGCGCAAACCAGTCCGAAGCGCGCCGGCACGCCGTACTCTTCCGGCTGCAACAAGTCGACGCCGTTGAGGCCCATCGCCGCCGCTTCCGCGCACAGCTTCTCCAGCGGGATCTGCTTATAGCACCACCGCGCCACCGACTGCCGCACGAGCCCCGCGCGCGTCTTCGCTGCGCGCGCCTCCGGCAACAGCGCCGCTGCAGCCACAGCCGCTCCACCCTGCATCACCGCGCGCCGGCTGACGCGTTCTATCTGTTTACTCATGATCAACCCTCACTCATCCGAATTCACTCTATGGATCGTTGCGATCATTGTCCACAACACTCGGAGCTCAAGTATTATGGCTTGACCACCGGAGAGCTGCCTTGACCCATCGTATCCGCGCCGCAGTCCTGTTCCTGTCGTTTGCCTGTCTCCTCTGCCTGCCTTCGGCCAGCGCGCAAGCTCCGAAGGTCAGCTTCGACAAGCTGGCCGACGACGCGCTTGCCACCATGCGAGCCACAGCCACCGAGCGCAAGATCAGCGGTGTTGCCGTCGTCGCCTTCTTTGAAGGATCGACCATCCAGTCCTGGACCTCCCGCATGATCGTCGTCGGACGCATGAAGGACGAGCCGACTGAAACCGGCAAAGGCAACAACCTCATCGGCATCGTCTACGCCAAAGCGGCGGAGATGGCTGACACGCTCAAGAACAGCGGCAGCAAGGTGCGTCCGCCCATGACTGGCGAATTCGGCTGGGAGGGGGGCGTCATCGCCCAGGTAGACGGCGGCTATCTCATCGCGGCGTTCAGCGGCGGCGCTTCCTCCGACGACGTAGTGGTCTCTCACGCCGGCCTCGACCGCATGGTCCAAGCGTGGAAGACCGCACGCGCACCGTCCACTCCCTAAGCAGCGCAACGTCCAGGTATGCAATTCGTGCGATCAAGCGGCAGGCAAACTAGTGTCCCGCTCTTAATCTGTTCACGACTTCTTTGACTGGGTTAACAACTGCTTCGGGAGCCTCCCCCGGAATATCGTGACCACTGTTCTCAACGGTGATCAACTTGCCATTGGTGGAGAGCCTCGCAAGTGACGGCTGCAGTTGACCGATCCACTTTTCATGGAAAACCTTGATTTGATCGGCGGAAATTGGGTCCTCGGCAAGCTTCCAATACTGACCCGCTGCCAGGACAATGAGCGGACGGTTGCCCATGCTCCCAGCTCGAGCCGCTGCCGCGTCTACCTCGACATTGCCGCTTCCGCTCGAAGGCTGAATGGCACCGCCTCGCGTTGCTGCGCAGCCCTGAAGTAACTCGGTTTCGAATCCCTTTACATGCTGATCGCGTAAGGCGCGCATTGCCATCTCGAGAGTGAGAAGCCAGCTCAGGCGGCACATTCACT
>Ga0207702_10006291_pt1 | contig 10255 bp, 8 predicted proteins | sample KBSCornC62_FD_184302 | JGI IMG/M metagenome (GOLD analysis project Ga0207702, IMG submission 184302) | Corn rhizosphere microbial communities from Kellogg Biological Station, Michigan, USA - KBS Corn C6-2 (SPAdes) (version 2) | ecosystem: Host-associated > Plants > Roots > Rhizosphere > Soil ...
TTGAACTCCGGCCACCACAACTTTGCCTATCAATTTGCCGTTGCGGCTGACGAGCAGTTCACACTTTTCCTTCACGCCCTGGTTTTCTCCCACATTGAGAATGGCAAAATTCCATTTGGGGTCCACCTGCACGACGTTGCCTTTCAAACTGACCGGCGCCGAGTTTTCAGGCTCAAAAGTATAGAGCTTGAGCCGTTCGCGGGCGGTCAAATATTCTCGATTCGTCTCATCCCGTTGGGCAACGAGCTGCCGCTGCTGCCGTTGAGCCGCCAGAAGATCCGTATTGAGCGTATCGACTTCGCCGGGTTTGAGGCCGGTGGCTTTGTACCGGGCCAGCAACTTCGAGGTGTTTTCCAGATCCGAGGTGGCGGTGGCCAGGCCATTCTGCAACTTATCCGCGCGCTTTTCCTGCGCTTCGGTTCGGGCGAGAACCATCTGCTGCTCGACTTTGGCGTTGGCGAGTTCCTGTTTGTCCTGCTTCAAAGCCGCGGTTGTTTTCGCGAGTTCAGCCCGGGTGCTTTCGTGAGCGGCAATCTCACGGGCTTTTTGCTGTTTCTGGGCGTCGCGCTGCTGGACGATCGCGGGGATTTGCACGGACCATTCGTAATAAGCCACGCCTGCGGAACCAAGGGCAGCTACGATTGCCAAGATGGATAGAGTGCGGAGCAACATAGTGTTAGGATTGGCCAAACACTAGACCGGGGGAACGGACTTGTCAAATGGAGGAAGGAAACACCGAAACTCAGCGATGCTGCTGATCGGTCATGCCGCCGAGAGAGCCGTTTTGCCAGCCTTCAGGCGAATTCCAAGGCTTAACCGACGCGTTATCGGGTTCGGTAGAAGAACAACCGGAAATCACCGCTGCGAAGGCCACGAGGGCCAGAACCAAAAGAAGATGGGCAGCGCGTGCTTTCATATACTAACTATTAGGACGAAGCCGGGTGGGCGGGCGTTACAACGTCGCCTTCAATAACGTCACCGAGCTTCCAGCCGGGAACGATGTTGGCGATGCAACGGTCCTTTTGGACGCTGCGGATAATGACCTTGGCCACGAGCTTGCCGTCGCGGCTGACCAGAAGTTCACCGTCCTGGATGGCGCCTTGATCGTCGCCGATGTTGAGAACCACAAAGTCCCACTTCGGATCCACCACCACCACGCTACCCTTCAAATCGGAACGGAGTTTGACGAAGGTATCAGGCCCTTCATAGCGGGCGAGGCGGGCCTTGGTCGTGGTGAGGTTGCGGCTCAGGACCACCATTTCGCCCTTCATGACTTCAATTTGAGCCTTGGCTCCCTTGAGATCTTTGTCGAGGGCCACGACCTGGTCGGGCGTCAAACCGCTGGCTTTGTACTCAGCCAGTTGATTCTGGGCGTCGGTCAAATCGGCCTGGGTCTTGGCGAGCTTGGTAGAGAGATCGTCGGCGCGCTTTTCCTGGGCATCCGCGCGGGCTTCAGACTTGGCGAGCTGGGTCTTGGTATCGGCGAGGTCCTGCTTGGTCTGGGCCAGGTCGGCCTGGGTCTTTTTCAATTCGGCCTTGGTTTTGTTATGGGCCGTAATCTCATTATCTTTGGCAGTCTTCTCGTCGTCGCGCTGCTTGCTAAGGGCAGGGATTTGGGTGGACACCTCGTAATAAGCGAGTCCGCCTGCGCCGAGACCGGCAAGGATTGCCAAGATTAAGCTGATACGAAGTAACATGGTCGAATGCGTTTCACGGGAAATTAAACTGGGGCGGGTAGAGTGTCAATGTCCGTTTGTGCCGGTTTTTAAACGGGTGGGCTGGATACCCGATATACGATTTGCGGGTCCGCGGAGATCGCCTTGGGGGGGCAGTTCTCGCGCTGCAAGAACTCCGACGCCCGGCGAAGCGCCGGGGCATAGGCCTTGTCCATTACCCATGATTTCCGCAAAGCGCATTGGGCGTTGAGCGTTGAATGTTGAATGTTTCTTCAACTCTTTAAAAAGTTAAGCCTTCCTACTACATTCAAAAAATCGCAGTTTTTGTAAACGCACCATTCGTCATTCGTCATTCGTCATTTGCCTCCCCCTTGCTCCTTGTTTGCTAAACTTGCCCAATTTGTTTAATTTCCCCGTTACTATAATATGACCATGGAAAACAAAGACGGCACGGCGCCCGCCGCGCCTTCGGATTTCATCCGCGACATTGTGGCCGCGCATGTGGCTGAAAACAAATACCCGCGCATCCACACCCGCTTTCCGCCTGAGCCCAACGGCTACCTCCACATCGGCCACGCCAAGAGCATCTGCCTCAATTTCGGCATCGCCCGCGAATTCGGCGGCATCTGCAACCTCCGCATGGACGACACGAACCCCACCAAGGAGGACATCGAATATGTCGAGTCCATCCAGGAGGACGTAAACTGGCTCATCGGCGCCTGGGCCGAAGACCGCCTTGGCCTCAAGCCTGCCGGCAAAACGCCGGACGTCATCGCCGGCAACGGCGATCGAGACTTCCACCAGCCCGCCGTTTTTGGCACTTCGGAAGCCGAGCGCAGAAATGCCAGTGCCAAGCTCGAACCCTTCTACGCCAGCGATTATTTCGACCAGATTTACGATTACGCCGAGCAATTGATCGAAATGGGCAAGGCCTACGTCTGCGATTTGTCGCCCGAGGAAACCGACGAATACCGCCGCAACGCCAAGGAATCCCCCTACCGCAACCGCAAAGCCAGCGAAAGCCTCGAGCTGTTTCAGCGCATGAAAGCCGGCGAATTTCCCGACGGCGCACGCTCCCTGCGCGCCAAGATCGACGTCACCTCACCCAACGTTTGGATGCGCGATCCCCTGCTCTACCGCATCCGCCACACCGAGCATCATCACACCGGCGGCAAATGGTGCATCTATCCCATGTACGATTTCGCCCACTGCCTGAGCGACTACATCGAGGGCATCACCCATTCCATCTGCACACTCGAATTCGAAGTGCACCGCCCGCTGTATGATTGGATCCTGGAGAGTCTCAACCTCCCGCGCCCATTGCCGCACCAGTACGAATTTGCCCGTCTCGCCCTCGGCTACACCGTCATGAGCAAGCGCAAATTGCTCCAGCTCGTGAACGAAAAAGTCGTCACCGGCTGGGACGATCCCCGCATGCCCACCATTTCCGGCATTCGTCGCCGCGGAGTGCGTCCCCATGCCCTGCGCAACTTCGCTTATAATATTGGCATCACCAAATACAACGGCATCACCGACGTCGCCGTGCTCGAATTCGCCATCCGCGAAGACCTCAACAAGCAAGCGCTCCGCCGCCTCGCCGTGCTGCGCCCCATCAAAGTGGTCATCACCAACTATCCCGAAGGCCAGACCGAACAACTCAGCGCCGTCAACAATCCCGAGGCGCCGGAACTCGGCCACCGCCAGATTCCGTTCAGCCGCGAACTCTACATCGACCGCGACGACTTCGCCGAAGTGCCGCCGCCGAAATATTTCCGCCTCAAACCCGGCGGCGAAGTGCGCCTCAAATACGCCTACATCATCAAGTGCGACGAAGTCGTCAAAGACGCCTCCGGCAACATCACCGAGCTCCGTTGCACTGCCGACCTCGACAGTAAAACCGGCGGCGCGACCGCCGGCCGCAAAGTCAAGGGCACCATCCATTGGGTCAGCGCCGCCCACGCCATCGACGCCGAAGTCCGCCTCTACGATCGCCTCTTCAACGTCCCCGACCCCGGCGCCGAGGAAGACTTTAAATCCACCCTCAACCCGCACTCCCTCGAAGTCATCACCGCCAAACTCGAGCCCGCGCTGAAAGACGCCCGGCCCGACGACCGCTACCAATTCGAGCGCCTCGCCTACTTCGCCCTGGACAAAGACAGCACCCCCGCCAAGCCAGTCTTCAACCGCACCATTACCTTGAAAGACACCTGGGCCAAAGAAGCGCAAAAGGGATAATCCAAATGGGGTGGCGACGGCTTGTCGCCACAACCGCCCCTGCCAGCCAACCGGCAACCTGCAACTTTCAACCTGCAACTTGGCCCAACGCCGAAGCGCGCCCCAATTCGCCGTCATTCAAAATGCTACAGACACGAATTCCAATGCGTGGGTTGGCGAGAAGTTTTCCAATGTGAATGGACCGCGGGTCTGTGACCCGCAGCAACGTGATACACCCGCTAGCGTCGTCTCACCCTAACGCGTCAACCCGAGCAAAACGTTTTGGACTGCGGTGGCAAAGCGCAGCGACGACACCGCTCTCGCCCGCACGACACACTCTCGAACTTTCAAAGTTCCTCGCCCGCACGAAAGCGGTGCTGAAGCACTCGCACTCCAAACGCTGGCGCGTTTGCCTTGCGCCTCAAAACCTCGCGGAGCGTCCGGAGAGTGCGCGCAGCCTTTCCCTGCGAGGCCGACGTTCAGCCCTGCGGGTTCACGGGACTTTCCAGTCCCGTCTCCCTCTCTGCGAGCCATCCGGTTTGGGAAGATGGACCGCGGCTATTCCAGAATCACAATGGTCACATCGTTTCAGGAATGCTCGTCAGCCAACGACATTAACGAATTGAAAGCGAATCCATGATCTCGCCCAAACTCCTCCTCACCGCCCTGCAAAAGCGCGTCCTACTGCTCGAAGATGATCTGCGCGCCCGCTGCAATGCGCAGCCCGAGGTGGACGCACCCTTGCGGAAGGACTATGAGGCTGCTCGCGAGAAAGGCCGTACCGGTCTCTATATAGAACAGGGAAATTAAGAGGCTTCTTTCAAAAATCATGGAAATTACGATCACGAAGTTGCGGCACGTTGCCGTAGCACAAGCTCCCTACCATCCCTTCACCCCTTCGTCTTTGCGCCTTTGTTGTTTAAAATAACAATTAAAGTTTGACAATTACTATCACCATGGCATATTAAACCCGCACAAAGCCCCCTTTGTGCCATGATGAAACCCTATCATGCAATAACAAAGTGCGATTCGACGCCACCGCGCCCCTTTTCCCGCGCGTTCCACCCCATTAACCTCGTAGCCGTAGCAGCCGAGGTGACGAGGCTCAAACTTCACCAGACCGCTCGATTCGACGACCCGCCAGCATTCGTGCCAACTGAAATAAATCTTATCCGGCCAAATCTGGCTAAATCAGGCCAAAAAACTTCTTCCTGGCGTGGCGACAGATTGTCGCCACAACCGCCCCCGCCTCGGGCATGGACCGCGGCTGTGGCAAAGCCCAGCCGCAGCACTTCGCCCTGCCAGAGGCCCCAACCTGCAACCTTCCGCGCGCAAAGCAGCGAAGGCGGGTCAAAGTCAGTCCAACCGAGTCCAACTCAGTCCAACTCAGTCCAACCAAGTCAAACCTATGCGAGGCCCACGTTCGTCTTCGTCTTCGTCATCCAGTTGGCAGGCCGAGCTTCGGCTTCGGCCATCGGTTTTAAGTTATTTTAAGTTAATTTAAGCAAAATTCTGGAAGAAAAAAAATCCCATGCGCTCACTGCCACACGTCACCCTCCAACCAGCCAGCCGCCCCATATCGCAGCGAAGGCGAGTCCAAGTCGGTCCAACCCAGTCCAACCTATGCGAGGCCGATTGCGATGCCGACGTTCGGCTTCGGCCAACCAGCAACCTGCCCCCTGTCCTGCCTAGTCCGGGTTAGTCCGGCCTAAAAACTGGAAAAAATATTATGTGTACACGTTTGCGGGAACCTGAACGCCTGCCATGCGCTCCGATAAACATCGCAGCGCATCTCGCAGGCCAGTGCCCGTACTCCTTCGCCCCCATCGGGGGAGAAGGCCGGGATGAGGGGGCGCCGCGAACCCAACGCAAACGATTTCAGAATGAGTAACCAGCAACGTGCAACCAGCAACTTTCAACCTCCCCCGCGCAAATGCCCGTATTTAACAGAAATAACAATAATAACAGAATTAACATGTTATTTTTTAAAAAGAAATCGCCCAGTCCAACCGAGTCCAACCGAGTCCAACCAAGCCCAACCTATGCGAGGCCAATTGCGAGGCCGACCTTCGGCCAACCAGCAACTTGCAACCGACCCGCCACCTTCCCATTTGAAATTGAGCCGTGTCGAGATAAAGTCCACCATCAAATGCAACTGAGTTGACCATGCTGAAATTGAGTATCATACCGCTGGTTCTTTTGGCTTCCCTTGCGGCTGTCCGCGCCGATTTAACGGTCGTGGAGCAAATCAGCACAACCAACCGGACGACGACCGACACTTTGGAAATTCGTGGCGACAAGATGCGCATGGGGCAGCCAGGCGGCATGAGCGTCATCGTGGATTTAAAAACGCGCGATTCCATTACGCTGCTCACGAACAAAATGTTCATCGAAAAACCGGGCAAGTTTGTTCTCTGGGAAATGCAGCAGGAAGAAAAACACACGCACGGCACGAATGAAATGGACCGCCCGTCGGCCCCCGCCGTGGACACCGGCCGCAGCGAAGTCATCAACGGGACTCCCGCCGAAATTTACACGTGGTCCGGCGCGTACGGCTGCACGGCAACGCTCTGGGTGGCGACAAATTTCCCCAACTTTGCCGCCATTCGCCCCGAACTGTACAAGGTGGACGCCTTCAATGACACCGGCCCCCACCGCAACGCCCAACCTGCGTTGAGCACGCTTCCGGGCATGGTGATCAAAAGAGAAAATTCCTACCGCGGACACACCGTTACCAATACCCTTGTGTCGGTAACGATTGAGCCCATCGAACCCGCGCATTTCCAATGTCCGCCCGATTACACCCGCTGGACGCGTCCGGCCAAAACCGAATGAAATGCCGGCTCCACAGGTGCTCCAAGCGCCGTTATTGCGATGAACTGGTTTAGGCAATTCGGGAAAGGTATGAACGAGCCCAGGCCCGGAGAGAAGCGATTCACGGGAAGTGAATTGAATTTCTTGCCCGACGCCCAACAAGTTCTCAGCCTTGCGCAAAAGGAGGCAAACCGGCTCAACCACCATTTTCTGGGCACAGAACACCTGTTGCTGGGAATGATTGCCCTCGGGCATGGTGTCGGTTTCAGCGTTCTCGTTAAGCTCGGTTTGGATTTGGAAACCGTGCGGAAGGAAATCGAAAGACAAATTGGCGGCGCATCAGGTCAGAAACCGGTCGGGAATCCTCCTTACACTCCGCGCGCCAAAAAAGTGATCGCGCTTGCCCAAAAAGAAGCGCGCAGCCTGAGCCACACTTACCTGGGGACCGAACATTTGTTGCTTGGCCTGCTTCGGGAAGGTGACGGCGTTGCGGGTAAAGTGTTAAAAGACCTGGGAGTGGAGCTTGAAAAAACGCGGCAGGAAATTTTAAAGGAGCTGGATCCAAATCTCCAACCCGGCTCAAGTGTCGCGCAAAAAACATCCGGCCAGGAAAAAAGTCCCGCAGAACCGCTGCGTGACTGGCTTTCCCGATACCTCAAGCCGGATCCGGTCGATCTCACCAAACGCTACGACGTTTACTGCATCCAACACGGTGAATCCACGGTGTATCGCAACGTACTTTTCAAAAACGTCAAAGGGCTGCTGCAGGACCGCGAAACCGACGTTCACGCTTTATACATCGAATTCGAACTCGCGGACGGGAAATCGGTGTTTTTGCCAAAGTCCGCGATTTTGAAGTTCGCTGATCCCGGCGCGTCCGCTGCCGGCGAGAAAATCCCGCCATCTGGCAAAACCTGATGCGTTTTGCCCTTTCGCATCAGGCGAAATGCAAATCGATACCGGAGGTTTTTGTTCTTTCTCATGACGGCGCACGGGGCACGTTTGATGCTCAATCCAACTATATGCCTCAACGAAAAATACATGGACACGGCAGAATTACGAAGTCGCCGGCCACGCCCGAAACGGTTTCCGGCCGCGCGCGCGAGTTGTCGTTGATCGAAGGCCGGGAGCCAAACCGGCCAACGTCTGCCGACCGCATCCAGGCGAAAAAGGAATTGTTAGGCGATGAATCTGCCGAAAGCTCGAGCGATGATCCGCAGATCCCGGCGCAACGTCTCGACAAACGGCCCGACTCGACCGGCAAGCAGGTTCCCAACCGGCTTCCGGACGATGACCAAACCACGGAACAGCTCGTGCAGGAAGGCGTGGACGAAGCCGAGCACGATGAAATGGTGGCCGCCAGCAAAACCAGAACCAAGAGCGAAGGCTGACCATGGACAGGAGCACTCCAACGCGGATCGAACGGCGGGAAATTCAATTTCACCAGCAATTCGCGCATGCGCCGGCCGCCAGGGCAGATTCCGGAAGAAAAAGGTCGCCTGCGACCGCCGACCGTGTAGCCTACGCCACCCGTTCGCCGAGCACGTATCGGATGAACCGGAGCAACGTGAAGCATAAGTCTTCCATCCGTTAAACTTTTTTTACCATGACAATTGAAATACCCCAAAAAAATTGGACGCCATTTTTCCTGAAATTGAACTCGCGGCGCGACGCGCTGGTGGATGTGCGCGTGGAAGCGAGCGGTGACATGAGGCTGGTGGCCAAGGGCGCGCCGCTGCAATCGGTGACCTTCGACGTGGGCGACGCGTGCAACAGCGCCCTGACCATTGAGTTTGGTCCGGCAGGAAACCACTTGCAGCACTGCATCATCGAGCCGATCCACGTGATCCTGCGGAAGGAAAGCGAAGGCGACCATTACAATCTCCTCGAAATTCCCGCGGAAAGCGGAATGACCGCGATCATCTTTCATCCCGGCATCAGCCCGGCGATGCTGGAGGAGCTGGATCTGCCGCAGTTGCCGGAACCCACGCCCGCGCAATGAGGATGCTAGGGCGTGATTTCAAAATGCCCGGGGTGCGGCGGCGAGGGATTTTGGCTGGGAGCGAGGCGGAGTGGCCGGAGTATCTCCGCAGCGGGCTATGACGGACACGACAACGAAGCTCGCAGCCAAAAGACGCGCCGTCCGGAGGATTTTTGAGGAAAAGGCCGTCTGGCTTCGTTGCTCCTCAGTCGAAGACCCATGAAGGGTATTCTCCTTCGTCGCGCCTCGCCAGCCAGCCTTTTCCTCAAAAACCGCATCCCCGGACATTTTGAAAACACGCCCTTGCAAAAACCATTGAGCAACTCGAGGGAGTCCTGATATAGTTTAAACCGCTAATCCGCGCCGGCCTTCGCTGATTCGATTTCGCGATGGTGCGCGGATTAGTTTATTTATGCTGACTGTAGCCGGACTATCCAAATCATTTGGCGGACGCGAACTGTTTGACGACGTTTCGCTGACGCTCCAATCCGGCGAGCGCGTGGCCATTGTGGGTCCCAACGGCGCGGGGAAATCCACGCTGCTCAAGATTATTTTGGGGCACGAGGAGCCGGATGCCGGCGAAGTGACTTTTATCCGCGGCACGTCCGTGGGTTATTTACCGCAGGAAGGCGAAGCCATTGGCAACGAAACGGTGCTGGATATCACTGTTCCGCACGATCACGAGCACGACGGCCAGTTCGTGGCCAAGGCCAAGCAGATTCTGGCGAGCCTCGGCTTCAAGCAGGCCGATTATTCGCGGCCCGCCCGCGAATTGAGCGGCGGCTGGGTGATGCGCGCGCACCTGGCACGGTTGCTGACGCAGGAGCCGGACCTGCTCATGCTCGACGAGCCGACGAACCACCTGGACCTGGAGACGTTGCTGTGGTTTCAGGATTATCTGCGCGGCTATCCCGGCGCGATCCTGCTGATTTCCCACGACCGCGAGTTTCTGAACCGGCTTTGCACGCACATTGCCGAGCTTCGCGCCGCACAGATCTTGCGTTACACGGGGAATTACGATTCCTACCTGGAACAGCGCGCCAACGCCGAGGCCACGATGGTTGCCACCGCCAAGGCGCAGCAGCGGGAAATTGACCGGCTGCAATTGTTCGTGGACCGTTTTCGCGCGAAGAACACGAAGGCCGCCCAGGCGCAGAGCAAGATGAAGCAGATTGAGCGCCTGAAGGAGGAGATGGTTGAAACTTCGGACGGTGACGGCCCGACGGTGGGCTTTCGCTTCCCGCAGCCGCAACGCAGCGGCCAGCGCGTGATCACGCTTGAAAAAATCAAATTCGGCTACAACGAGAATCTCATTTACGACGGGATGGATTTTGAGGCCGAGCGCGGCCAGCGCACCGTGCTCGTGGGTCCAAACGGCGCGGGCAAATCGACCTTGCTCAAACTTCTCGCGGAGGTTTTGAAGCCGCAGGGGGGGGAGCGGAAGCTGGGGCATAATGTAAAACACGGCTATTTTGCGCAACACCGGGCGCAAATGCTCAATCCAAAGCACACGGTTTTGCAGGAAGCGCTCGATACCCCGCAACGCGTGAGCGAACAGGCCGTGCGCAAT
>Ga0207702_10006294_pt1 | contig 10255 bp, 5 predicted proteins | sample KBSCornC62_FD_184302 | JGI IMG/M metagenome (GOLD analysis project Ga0207702, IMG submission 184302) | Corn rhizosphere microbial communities from Kellogg Biological Station, Michigan, USA - KBS Corn C6-2 (SPAdes) (version 2) | ecosystem: Host-associated > Plants > Roots > Rhizosphere > Soil ...
TCCACAGCGCGCCGACGCCTAGGCAAATAGCGGCGAACACGCGGTGCGATTTCCATTGCGCACTGAGTTCCGGAGGGAGTTTTTCGTCCGCGATCCGGACTAACGCAGGCACGTTCAACGTCAACGTCATCATCGCGCCGTAGGCGAAGCAGATATACGGGAAAATCGCGTCAAGAGCCGCTGGTGTCATGCCCCTCTCATCGGCTATCCAAGCGACTTTCAAGGGGCCAGTTTTTACTTTTTCAGGAAATTCGAATTAAAAAAGCAAGAAACGTTTTTTGGGCCGCGCTTTTCGTCTAAAAATCGTCTCAACTTGCAGATGATTAATTTCGGTTTATTGCGACAGCCAGCCCGCTCTGCTAATCTGGCATTGGGTTTTGTAGAAGCTCAGAAAAAAGAAACCTAATGAGTATTGGATAAGGGGACTGTCCCTGATGATGGTGAGCAAGCTCGGCCTTCGGGATCCGAGAAGCCTAAAGTCGTTAAATGGTCACCCACCTTAAATTACTACGGTTTCTAATTCTGCTAGCTCTACAGGGCCTTTTCTTTGTTTCAGGCTGGCCCCGCATTCTTGAGAGTGCGGGGCCTTTTTATTTGTGTAGAAGGTAGCCCAGGATCGTAAAGCCAATGGTGAACATGGCTACGTTCATGGCACCCAGACGAACGATGAGACGAGATTCAAGTGCATCAAATCGAGACTCGATTTGGGCTAAGCGCGCGAATGTCTCGCCTTTGAACTCTGCAAATTCGCTTCGCAAGTCGGCAAATTCGCCCTTCAGTTTAGCGAACTCTCCACGAAGGCCCGCGAACTCACTTCGGAGGACGGCAAATTCATTTCGAAGTTTGGAAATCTCACCCTGACAACCCGATATCCGCGAATTGACATCGTCGTGCAAATCGGCAAAGTCATCGCGCAAGTCGGAAAACTCATTTCTGAGTTTCGCAAAATCCGAGCGAACAGTAAGCCCGTGTTCAGAAACATCGTCTTTCGTTGCGAAATGACCGGTTAGAGCTTGTGACATGAGATCGACCTGGACCTCCGCTTGTTCGCGCGGAAACCCTGCTCCTTCTAACCTCTTAAGATACAGTAAACTATCAATCATGAACACCTCTGCGGCCCCAGACTGCAAGTTCACGTGCCGTCTTAAAACATAGCTATGTAGGCAAGACTGAAAAGAGTGCCCGAAAATCGGATTTTATATCCGGGCGAAGGGCGAGTTTCCCCTCGAAACGGCAGCGCTCGACTGGCTCGTGTCTCAGGTTGAGACGATAATAAAAGGAATCTCAGAAAAGCACGTCAGGTGTGTCAAACTAAGAGGCGAGATGCCCAGTTGTGGCACTCGCGTTGCTCTATTGAACGTTACTTGGGGGCAAACTCAATGAATTGGTATTCACTGTTTAAAGTTCAGTCGCTTGTCGCGATAGCTCTTTTCACTTCGTTGAATGCGGGGGCCGGTACGAACTCTACGGGTTCGCAGACCAGTGACAAGTCCACATCTGGCTCTAACAACGATCAAGGCATCTCCGACTTCTGCGCATCCCATCCCAAATTGAGCAACGGTGACTGCACCGTCTTGATGACAGATGCTTTAAGCTCAAACGTCTTCGAAGCGAATTCAACCGATCGTCAGTGCCGCGATACGAGTGATCGCGCCAACCAACTTCAGTCGACGGCGAGCGATCAGCTCAATCAGTACTTCCAAGCGATCAACCAAAAGCTTGATGCGATTGGCGGAGTGCAAAAGGCACAAATCGCCGCGAAAGCCTCAACGGCAAACGCGCTCGCGGTCTACAATACGGCCATTGCTGATATCAACCTGAAACTTCCAGGCGAAGTTGCGCAAGCGCGCAGCAAAGCCGCGCAGCAACTTCTCGCGCTTCGTGGCGAGATGCTTAAGCTCGGAAGTGCTCGCCAGGCCGCAGAACAAGCGAGAACCGACGCCTATTCGAGAGTTGAAGAAGCGATGACGTCATTGAATGCGCAATGCACGACGTTCGCATCGTCGAAAGCAAACTCAAAAATCGACGCCTTCGACAAGGCGTACAACGACCTAAAGGGTAAATCGAATATCTTCGTCAACAACGGCACCTCATCTCTCGCGGGTGCGCAAAACCGCCGAAATGCGAAACGCGCACGCGATGCTCAACTCGCTTACATGAGTGCTTACAAAAACTGTATGGCCGGTAAAGGCGATCCAAACGGCGGAGAGCCAGGTCCTGGTCCATTGCTCGTCAAAGCGATTCAAGACGCACAGAACAAACTCCCTGCTGCAGAAAAGGCTTATCAGGCTGCGCTGAAAGACATCGAAGATCAAAAAGCGTTGATCAACCAGCAGATCGCTCAGCTGGAATCAGACACTGACCAAACTGTAAAAGCCATTGCGGCCGCCGCACAAAGTGCAATGAACCAAGCCCTGACGACATACCAAACGGCAGTCAATTCGGCTCAAGCTTCGGTCGACACGGCTTCGGTCGATGTAAATCTCAAAGGTCCAATGTGGGATCAACAGGCACAAAGTGCTCAGCAGCAAGCTTCGTTAGCCGCTGCGCGTGCGCAGTCAGCAAACATCGCTGCGGCCGGCAAATGTGGCGATCCAACAATGGCGATGAACAATCAGCAAAATCTTGTTCAACCAGTTCGCACAGGTACCAAAGGCGTTAACTACTAATTCGCCCTCGACGGAGTGCACCTCGCCCTCCGTCCAGTTCCTCATCTACGCCTAGGGAATCACTACGATATCTTGAACGGACCACGTGCGAAGCGGTAGGATGTTAGCTCCTACATCGCTTGCAGGCCCGAGGTATCATGAAGTTCGCGCGCGTCTTAGCAGTCTTCTTCGCTCTCTTCTTTGTCGGAATCGGGGCCGCTTACGCAGGCCTGCTGAGCTTGTCGACAGGTCTTCCCGACATCATCAAAGTCTCTGACTACAAACCGCTGATGGTTTCAGAAGTTTACGCGCGCGGCGGTCAAAAGATCGGCGAGTTCGCACGTGAGAAACGGATTCTGACTCCGTACGAGAAGATTCCGCTCAAACTTCAAAACGCGTTCGTCGCGGCCGAAGACGATACGTTCTGGACGCACCACGGGATCAACTACGTCGCGATCATGCGAGCTTTCCTCGTCAACCTCGCGACCGGCGAGAAAAAGCAAGGTGCTTCGACGATCACACAGCAGGTTGCAAAAACGCTTCTTCTTCAAGACAACGAAAAAACGTACACGAGAAAAATCAAAGAGATCCTCCTTGCTCAAAAAATGGAAGAGAACTTGAGCAAGCAAGACATCATGTATCTCTACCTGAACCAAATTTACTTCGGTGAAGGCGCATACGGAGTCGCCGCCGCGGCCGATACTTACTTCAGAAAACCCCTCGAGAAACTTACGATCGCAGAAATGGCTATTCTCGCCGGACTTCCGAAAGCACCAAGCGACTACTCGCCAACCGACAATCCGCAAAAAGCAAAAACGCGCCAACGCTATGTTCTCGGCCGCATGCGCGATCTCAAACAAATTACGGATAAAGAATACCAACAAGCGATTAACGAACCCGTCACGGTTTACGTGAGCCGTGAAACAAAGTTCGTAGCTCCTCACTTCGTTGAAACTCTTCGGCAGATGTTGATTCCGATCGTGGGAGAAAAAGCCCTTCTCGATGAAGGGCTCAAAATCTACACGGGCATCGACTACAAAGACCAGGTCGCGGCGAACAAATCGGTGCAAGACGGATTAAGAGAAGTCGATAAGCGCGAAGGCTGGCGCGGCCCGATCAAGACGATCACGGATCCGAAAGAACAAGAAAAGTTCCTTCTCCAAACGAGAAAAACTCTCCAATCCGAAACGCAACCGATCCGCGTGATTCAACCGAACGGAAACTTTGCGCCCGATGCGCCGCTCGAGATTTATCACAAGAAAGCGCCGAACGGACAAATCCTCACGAACATTCCGCCTTACGTTGAGAAGGGTCAGATTCTCGACGGCCTCGTCACGAAAGTGGACGACGCATCAGGCCTGGTCACCGTACGCTTCGCCGACGGGCAAGGTCTCATCGATATCGCCGATATGTCGTGGGCGCGACGCTTCGACACGGGCGTAAACTTGAAGCGCGCACCGAGAATTACAAAACCTTCGGTTGCACTCAAAGCCGGTGACGTCGTTCTCGTTAAAGTTCAAGACGACAAGTTCAAGCGTATCGCCCCGGCTCCGAAGAAGGGCCAAAAGGCCCAAGCGGGTCAGTCGTTCGACGACTACGCGTATTTACTGCTTGAGCAAAAGCCGATTGTTGAAGGAGCACTTCTCTCGATCGACCAACACACCGGCGAAGTCATCGCAATGGTCGGCGGATACGAATTCGTACACAACAAAAACGAATTCAACCGCACCGTTCAAGCTCGCCGACAAACTGGCTCGAGCTTTAAAACGATCGTTTACGCAAGCGCGCTCGATCGCGGCTACACGCCTGGAACGCCTGTTCAAGATGCGCCGCTCGTTTATGAAGGCGAAGACGAAGGCCAAGAAGAAGGCAAAGTTTGGAAGCCGCATAACCACGAACAAAAATTCGAAGGCGATATCCTCTTCCGCAAAGCTTTGATCCGCTCGCTCAACATTCCATCGGTGAAGATTCTTGAAGACGTCGGCGTCTCGTGGGCCACCGACTACGCTCACCGCCTTGGAATTTTCTCACCCCTCAACCAAGACTTGTCGCTCGTTCTCGGTTCAAGCTCGCTGACGATCTACGAAATGACGAAAGTGTTTTCAGAATTTGGCCGCGGCGGCGTGAAGACAACTCCGATCATCGTCCGCAAAGTGACTGATCGAAACGGCAAAGTCCTTGCGGAGAACATTTCGCTCGATAAGCGCTTCGACAAGGAAATCTCGACGGCGCAGGCGCAGCTCGAAGCAAGACGCGAACTGAACTCGAAGCCACCTCCGTTCGCGAAATCGCTCAACATTGGTAATCACCAAGAACCGGGCCTCCCGTGGACGTCGTCGTTCTACTTCCAGGATCCGAATCAACTCATTCGCCCTGAGACCGCTTACCTCATGACTACGATCCTCCAAGGCGTCGTTAACGAAGGAACGGGTGGAAAAGCCCGCGCACTCGGGCGCCCGGTCGCCGGCAAAACCGGTTCGACAAACGGGTACTTCGACGGCTGGTTTATCGGTTTCACCCCTCAAATCGCCACGGGCACTTGGGTAGGCTTCGATCAGGAAAAATCGATCGGCCTGGGTGAGGTCGGAGGCGACACTGCGCTTCCAATTTGGGTCGAATATATGAAATCCGCGCATCAAGATCTCCCGGTCGAAGAGTTTTCGGTGCCACAAGGTGTGGTGTTCGCTAACATCGACGGTCAGACTGGCGGACTTGCGTCGTCCTCTTCAACGAACGTCGTTCGCCAAGCCTTCATCGACGGAACCGAGCCGAAGACTTTGAGCGGCTCACCGTCGACAGAAGACGAAACTGATTTCTTGAAGAAAGATTTGTCGGATTGATCGCGAGTTCCACTCGGGGTCTCCGGCCAAGCGGAGACTCTGGTGGCAAAGCAGATCGAACTTTGGGGCGTAAAACAGAACAACCTCAAGAACATCGACGTGAAGATTCCGCTCGGATCCTTCACGGTCGTTTGCGGCCCCTCTGGCTCAGGAAAATCCTCGCTCGCATTTGAAACTTTGTACGCGGAAGGCCAACGCCGCTACATCGAATCGCTCTCGAACTACGCGCGCCAATTCCTCGGCAAAGCTCCGAAACCCGATATCGAAGGCGTAAAGAACATCCCGCCGGCGATTGCGATCGAACAAAAGAACTCGGTCAAAACTTCGCGCTCAACCGTCGGCACCACGACTGAAGTCGTCGACTACATCCGACTTCTCTTCGAAAAAATCGGCCAGACTCAGTGCCCGACGTACGGATTCAACATCGAACGCGAATCCGTCACCGATGCTACAAGAAAAACCCTCGACCGCTTTAGCGGTATGCGGGGCTACGTCCTTGCGCCGGTCTATAAAGATCGCCGAGTTGCAACAGGTACAAAGCTTCTGCAACTTCTCGCACAAGAGGGATTCCTAAGAATCTATATTCCATCTGGAGCCAAATTCGAGCGCGCGGTCGCCGAGAAAAAATCGACGGCAAAGCGCGCGCGAAAAGCCGTCGAGAATCCCGAGCCAAACGCAAACGGCGTTTTACCAAGCGTCGGCTTCCCTCCGTGCCGCCCCCCTGAAGCACAACGTGAAATTGGTCAGATCGTCGAAATTAAACCGTCGGCCAAAGACGCAAGCGTTCTGCCGTCAGATGATTTTTATATCGTCATCGACCGGATGGCTTTCTCGCGTGAAGACGAAGGCCGCGTCGGAGACTCCATCGGCCAGGCTTATCACGCGGCGATGAAATTCAATACCGAGATTGGCGGAGGGCGTGCGACCGTGCTCACCACCGACGGGCAAGAGCTCTGTTTCTCCGAAGAAAACTCCTGCTCGGTTTGCGGATTCGTTTTCCCGCAAGTCACTTCGCAACTCTTCTCCTTCAACAACCCAGTCGGCGCATGCGCTTCGTGCAACGGGTTCGGAAATATTCTTTCGATCGATGAAGGAAAAGTAATCCCGAATCCAAACCTTTCGCTCGCCGAAGGTGCTCTTCACCCATTCAACATGCCGAGCGCTTCGAGCGACCGGAAACTTCTCTTAAGCTACTGCAAAAAAGAGAAGATTGACGTCAACACGCCTTGGAACAAGCTACCAAAAGCCCAACGTGATGTGATCTGGAAGGGCGATGACAAATTCTTCGGCGTCGAAGGTCTCTTCGAATATCTCGAGACGAAGAAATACAAGATGCACGTTCGCGTGTTCTTATCTCGTTACAAATCGCCGTTCACCTGCCCGACTTGCAAAGGCTCACGGCTCAAGCCCGAGTCTTCGTATGTAAAAATCGGCGGTCACACGATTCACGAATTCAGCGGCATGACGATTGGCCAACTTCACCGCGCGTTCATCGATCTAAAAATCTCGAAGGCGCAAGAAGAAGTCGCCTCCGAAATTCTGATGCAGATTCGCTCGCGATTGAGATTCCTGGTCGACGTCGGTGTTGAATATTTAACGATGGATCGACCAACGAAAACGTTGTCGGGCGGCGAATTCCAACGCCTCAATCTCGCAAAACAGCTAGGAATGGGCCTTTCGCAAACGCTTTACGTTCTCGACGAACCAACGGTTGGTCTACATCCACGAGACAACGATCGCTTGATCGGAATCTTAAAAGCCCTAAACGCACTCGGAAACACACTCGTCGTTGTCGAGCACGATAAGGACGTGATCGAGAGTTCGAATAACATTATCGAGATGGGTCCAGGCTCAGGACACTTGGGCGGAGAAGTCATGTTCTCAGGCCCTACCGCAGATTTCTACAACTCGGGCGACTCCGTTACAGTCCCGTACCTGAGTGGTGGTAAGAAAACGACGGTCGCGCAATCGCATCGCCCCGTCGATATCGATTCGTATAAGTACGTGATCGAAGTTCGCGGCGCTCGCGGTCACAACCTCAAAAATCTCAACGTCAAATTCCCGCTCAATCGCCTCGTCACCGTGACGGGAGTCAGCGGTTCGGGAAAATCGACGCTCGTTTCGCGCACTCTTTATCCGGCCATCGCGCAAGCGTTGCGGGTTGAGTATGTTCAAGGCCAGCCGTACGAAGAAATCAAAGGCCTTGAGTATGTGAAAAACGTTTTGTTCATCGACCAGTCTCCGATCGGCAAAACCGCGCGCTCAAATCCCGTTACTTATTTGAAAGTTTACGACGCCATCCGCACGATTCTCGCTTCCACACCTGAAGCAAAACTGCGCGGCTACAACTCGGGCACTTTCTCGTTGAACGTCGACGGTGGTCGCTGCCCGGTTTGTAAGGGTTTGGGTTACGAAGTTATCGACATGATGTTCATGGATGACGTGATGCTCACTTGCGATGCGTGTGACGGGAAGAAATTCCGTCGCGAAGTTCTCGAAGTGACTTACAAAGAGAAAAACATCGAAGAGATCTTGAATCTCACGGTCAGCGAAGCGATGGAGTTTTTCGTCGCCTACCCGAACATCAGAAAGCCTCTTAGCTTCCTCAAGGAAGTGGGTCTCGATTACATCAGACTCGGGCAATCGGCTTCGACCTTGTCGGGCGGAGAATCGCAGCGCTTGAAAATCGCCCGCGAGTTCATCGCGACCCAACAAAAAGCGACCCTTTACATCTTAGACGAACCGACGACCGGTCTTCACTTCCGGGAAGTCGACATGCTCATGAAAGTCTTGTCGAAGCTGGTGGATGCCGGCGGCTCGGTCATCTTGATTGAGCATAACCTTGACGTCATTCGAGCGAGCGATTTCGTCATCGATATCGGCCCTGATGCTGGCGCGGCCGGTGGGGAAATCGTGGCCCAGGGCTCTCCAGACGAGATTATGAAGAACCCACGCTCTTTGACGGGCAAATACTTGAAAAGCGAGTCAAAACCGGCGAGAACTCAAGGTTCTACAAAGGAACTTCGCCCTTGATCTTCAGCTCTCTCAAAAGGCTGTGGCCGTATATTCGGCCGTTTCGTCGCGACCTCATTTTGATGTTCGTTTTCGGCTATCTTTTGACCGCACTCACGGGCTTGATTCCGTTCTTTGCGACCATTCTCGTTGAAGTCTGGATGAAATCGCAGACGTCGACTCTCACACGAATTTTGACTCCGTCGATGATCGCAAAATTCCCGTTTTTAGCGGATTTGACTCGCGAAAAAATCGCGCTCGGTCTCCCGTTCGCACTTCCCGTTCTTTACGGGATGATTGGGCTTGTTCGCTACACGCACTACGTTCTTTTGAACTACACGGCCGAGAGAATCACGGCCGGTCTTCGCGTCGACATGGTTCGCAAAATCATGCGCCTCAATCTCACGTACCACGGCTCGCTTGAGCGAGGTTCGGGCGGTTTAATTTCTCGCGTCTTCAGCGACACGACTCAACTTCAGCAAGGTTTGAACTTCTACGTCGATCTCTTGCGTGAACCCGTGCAGCTGATGATCTTCCTAGGAACTTTGCTCTTCATGGATTGGAAGCTCACGCTTTACGTGATCGTCTTCCTTCCGGTTTTCTTGGTCGTGACGAAACAAGTTTCACGTTCACTGAGAAAGTACGGCACCTTCGGCCGCGAATCGATGGAAGATCTCACGGGAACTTTGAAGGAATCTGTCGACGGCATTCGTGTCGTTCAATCGTTCAATCTCGAAAATGAAATGCAAGGTCGCTTCTCTCGCTTCATGCAGGATTACTTGCGAACAGCGAAGAGCATCATTAAACGCGAGCAAGCGGTTTCTCCTTTTAACGAATTCATGATCTCGTTCTTGGTGGCCGCATTCGTCTACTACTCAATTCGCCAAGTTCTTTATCACGGTGCCGAAGGGGCTGCGTTCTTTGGTTTCTTCACCGCAGCTGGACTCATGCAGGAATCGGTCAAGAAGCTGCAAGATGCGAACGTTAAAATCCAACAGTCGATTGTTGCCAATCAGCGCATCTTCTCTCTCATCGATTCAACATCTGAAGTTCCCGAAACAGCTTCGCCCGCGCCGTTCCCGCCCGACTGGAAAACGATTACGTTCAAGAACGTTTCGTTCGCTTATGCGGGCGAACTGACACTCAAGAACGTGAATCTCACCATCCGTCGCGGCGAACACATCGCACTCGTCGGAGAATCGGGCTCCGGCAAATCAACTCTCGTGAACCTGCTTGAGCGTTTCTACGATCCGACCGAAGGCGAAATCCTCATCGACCAAACTCCAATTTCGAAAATCGGCCTCCGCGATCTTCGCCACAACATCGCTCTTGTTACGCAAGACGTGTTCTTGTTCCGCGACACCATTGCCCGCAATATCCAGTCTGGCGACTTCGTTAAAAGCCATGCTGACGTTCGCCAAAGTGTCGAGGCGGCCGCAAAGCACGCTAACGCGCACAATTTCATCACGGCGACACCACATGGATACGAAAACCAAGTCGGCGAGCGCGGATCCTTCCTTTCGGGCGGGGAAAAACAACGCGTTTCGATCGCACGTGCGATCTACAAAGATGCTCCGATTCTCATACTCGACGAAGCGACAAGCGCCCTCGACTCGGTTAGCGAAATGGAAGTCCAAAAAGGTCTTCACCGCCACCAGCGCGTTGCGAATGTGGTGGCCCAGTCCGGCCGCGAGCAGCCCTAAACTGACGATCCGATCGGCAATCATCAAGTTGTGGAGAACGGACATCTTCTCT
>Ga0207702_10006302_pt1 | contig 10251 bp, 16 predicted proteins | sample KBSCornC62_FD_184302 | JGI IMG/M metagenome (GOLD analysis project Ga0207702, IMG submission 184302) | Corn rhizosphere microbial communities from Kellogg Biological Station, Michigan, USA - KBS Corn C6-2 (SPAdes) (version 2) | ecosystem: Host-associated > Plants > Roots > Rhizosphere > Soil ...
AGACCGTCCGCATCGAGGAATGCGCGCCGATCTCCAAGCTGAAGACGTGGAAGGTGATCGGTACCGTCGGTGCCGAGACCGCCGCAGCGTAAGGAAGGACTGACACCATGATTCAGATGCAGTCCACCCTGGACGTCGCTGACAATTCGGGCGCCAAGCGCGTCCAGTGCATCAAGGTGCTGGGCGGGTCCAAGCGTCGCTTCGCGAGCGTGGGCGACGTGATCGTCGTCTCGATCAAGGAAGCCGCGCCGCGCGCCAAGGTCAAGAAGGGCGACGTTCACCGCGCGGTGATCGTGCGCACCGCCAAGGACATCAATCGTCCGGACGGTTCGACCATTCGCTTCGACGGCAATGCCGCCGTGCTCATCAACAAGAATAGCGGGGAGCCGATCGGCACCCGTATCTTCGGTCCGGTCGTGCGCGAGCTGCGCGCTGCCGGTCACATGAAGATCATTTCGCTCGCGCCCGAGGTGCTGTGATGGCTGCTGCCAAGATCAAGAAGGGTGACCGCGTCGTCGTCCTGTCCGGCAAGGACAAGGGCAAGACCGGCGACGTCACCAAGGCCTTCCCCAAGGAGGGCAAGGTGATCGTGTCCGGCGTGAACGTCGCGACCCGCCACCGCAAGCCGACCCAGGCCAACCCGCAGGGTGGTCTGGAGCGTCGCGAGGCGCCACTGCACATTTCCAAGGTCGCGATCGCGACCAAGGATGGCAAGCCAACCCGCGTCCGCTTCGAAACCCAGGACGGCAACAAGGTTCGCGTCGCCGTCAAGACCGGGGAGAAGATCGATGGCTGATGCTTACAAGCCTCGGCTGCAGAAGCTGTACGAAGACCGCATCGTCAAGGCGATGACGGAGAAGTTCGGCTACAAGAATGTCATGCAGGTGCCCCGGCTCGAGAAGATCGTGCTGAACATGGGCGTCGGCGAAGCCACGCAGGACAAGAAGAAGGTCGAGCAGGCCGCGGCCGAGATGACCGCCATCGCCGGCCAGAAGGCCGTCGTGACCAAGGCCAAGAAGTCGATCGCGCAGTTCAAGCTGCGTGAAGGCATGCCGATCGGTTGCAAGGTGACGCTGCGTCGCGAGCGGATGTACGAGTTTCTCGACCGCTTCGTGACGATCGCGATGCCCCGCGTCCGCGACTTCCGTGGCCTGTCCGACAAGTCGTTCGACGGCCGTGGCAATTATGCGACCGGCCTCAAGGAGCAGCTGATCTTCCCGGAGATCAGCTACGACCAGGTCGACAAGATCCGCGGCATGGACGTGATCGTCACGACCACCGCCGATACCGACGATGAGGCGCGCGAACTGCTTCGTCTGTTCGGTTTCCCGTTCCCGCAGCCCCAGGCTGAGAAGCAGGCCGCCTGAGGCGAGCAAGAGGAAAGAGAACTTAAGTCATGGCGAAACTGAGTTCGATCAACAAGAACGAGCGTCGCAAGAAGCTCGTGAAGAAATATGCGGGCAAATATGCCCGTCTGAAGGCGATCGCGAACGACGAGTCCAAGGACGAGACGGAGCGCCTGATCGCGCGGCTGAAGCTGGCCGAGATTCCCCGCAACGGGAATCCGACGCGCATCCGCAATCGTTGCGCGATGACGGGCCGTCCGCGCGCTGTTTATCGGAAGTTCGGCCTGGCGCGCGTCATGCTGCGTCATCTGGCAACCCGGGGCATGATCCCCGGCGTGGTCAAGTCGAGCTGGTAAGGGTTTAGATATGGCGATCAACGATCCCCTGGGCGATCTGCTCACCCGCATCCGCAACGGCCAGCGCGCCCGCAAGGACAGCGTGGTTTCCCCCGCGTCCAAGCTGCGCGCCCGCGTGCTCGATGTGCTGCAGCGCGAGGGCTATATCCGCGGCTATTCGGAAGAGCAGCTGGGCGAACATCCCGGCCTGCGCATCGAGCTGAAATATTTCGAGGGCCAGCCCGCGATCCAGCATGTTGCGCGCGTGTCCAAGCCGGGCCGTCGCATTTATTCGGGTGCCAAGGAGCTGCCGCGCGTGCGCAACGGCCTCGGCATCACCATTGTCTCGACGCCTCGTGGCGTTCTGTCCGACGCGGAAGCGCGCGACCAGAATGTCGGCGGCGAGGTGCTCGCGGAGGTATTCTGATGAGCCGCATCGGTAAGAAGCCGGTTGCCGTCCCCGCGGGCGTCACCGCCAACATCGAAGGCCGCGTGCTGAGCGTGAAGGGCCCCAAGGGCACCCTCACCCTGCAGCTGGCCGACGAGGTCAGCTACGAGATCAACGACGGCGGCATTTCGGTGCAGCCGGTGAACGACACCAAGCGGTCGCGTTCCTTCTGGGGCATGCAGCGCACGCTCGTTCAGAACCTGATCACGGGCGTGACCGAGGGCTATTCGAAGCAGCTGCAGATCACCGGCGTCGGCTATCGTGCCAACGTCCAGGGCAAGAATCTGAAGCTGCAGCTCGGCTACAGCCACGATGTCGACTATGCGATCCCGGAAGGGATCACGATCGCGACGCCCGACCAGACCACGGTCAATATTTCGGGCATCGACAAGCAGAAGGTCGGTCAGGTGGCCGCGGAGATCCGCCGCTGGCGCAAGCCGGAGCCCTATAAGGGCAAGGGCATCAAATATGCCGGCGAGTTCATCTTCCGCAAGGAAGGGAAGAAGAAGTAATGAGCAAGTCTCTCTCTCCTTTCGAGAAGCGCCGTCGCCGCGTGCGGACCGCGCTGCGCGCCAAGGGCGGCCTGCGTCCGCGCCTGTCGGTGCATCGTTCGGGCCGGCATATCTATGCCCAGGTGATCGACGATACCGCCGGCAAGACGGTCGCCGCGGCCTCCACGCTGGAGAAGGACGCGCGGTCGAAGACCGGCGCGACCACCGATGCGGCAGCCTCGGTCGGCCAGCGTGTCGCCGAGCGTGCCAAGGCGGCCGGCGTGACGAGCGTCGTGTTCGATCGCGGCGGCTTCCTGTTCCACGGGCGCGTCAAGGCGCTCGCCGATGCCGCCCGCGAAGGCGGATTGGAGTTCTAAATGGCTGACGAAGTTCAGAACGAGGCCCCTGCGGCCGAAGCGACCGGCGGCGAAGCCGCTCCGCGCGAGGGCCGTGGCGGCCGCGGCCGTGGCCGTGGCGGCAACGATCGGGGTGGTGGCCGTGGCCGCGAGGGCCGTGGCCGTCGCGACGACCGCAACAACCGCGAGGAAGGCGGCGAGGAGCTGGTCGAGAAGCTGGTTCACATCAACCGCGTCTCGAAGACGGTGAAGGGCGGCAAGCGCTTCGGCTTCGCGGCTCTGGTCGTCGTCGGCGACGGCGCCGGCCGGGTCGGTTTCGGCCATGGCAAGGCGCGCGAAGTGCCGGAGGCGATCTCCAAGGCGACCGCGTCGGCCAAGAAGGCGATGGTTCGCGTTCCGCTCAAGGACGGCCGCACGCTGCATCATGATGGCCTCGGCCATTTCGGTGCGGGTCGCGTCTATGTCCGCTCGGCGCCTGCGGGTACCGGCATCATCGCCGGCGGTCCGATGCGCGCCGTGTTCGAGAGCCTGGGCGTGCACGACGTGGTGACCAAGTCGGTCGGCACCAACAATCCCTACAACATGATCCGCGCCACCTTCGAAGCGCTGACCGAGCAGACGAGCCCGCGCTCGGTTGCCCAGCGTCGCGGCAAGAAGATCGCGGACCTGCTGCGTCGTGGCGGCGCCTCGCAAGAGGTGGCCGAGGCCGACGCCGCGGCGGTCGTGGAGTAATCGACATGGCGAAGATCAAGGTGACCCAGATCGGATCGCCGATCCGCCGCGAGGCCAGCCAGCGCGCGACGCTGATCGGCCTCGGGCTGAACAAGATGCACAAGACCCGCGAGCTGGAAGACAGCCCCGAGGTCCGCGGCATGATCCGCAAGGTGCAGCATATGGTGACGGTGTCCGAAGCCTGAATGGCTTCGGACGGCGTCATCCCGGCGGAGGCCGGGATCGCGGGCGGCGAAGGTTAACCCACCAGGGATAGCCCCGATAGCCTGTAGCAAGTTTCTAGCGGCCCCGGCCTCCGCCGGGGCGACGGCCTGACCGCTTCCGCGGTCAGGCCTTGCGCGACAAAAGCGAAAGCGAGTGCAGACATGAAGCTGAATCAGATCACCGACAATCAGGGCGCGCGCAAGGGCCGCGTCCGCGTGGGCCGCGGCATCGGCTCGGGCCTGGGCAAGACCGCGGGTCGCGGCCAGAAGGGCCAGAAGAGCCGTGAGGGCGTGTCCATCAACGGTTTCGAGGGCGGCCAGATGCCGCTCCACATGCGGCTGCCGAAGCGCGGCTTCAACAATATCTTCGCCAAGGATTATGCCGAGGTGAATCTCGGCGTGCTGCAGAAGCTGGCCGATGCCGGCAAGCTCGACGCCAACGCGGTGATCGACCATGCCGCGCTCAAGGCGGCCGGCGTCGCGCGCGGCGGCAAGGACGGCGTGCGCATCCTCGGCAAGGGCGAATTCAGCGCCAAGCTGTCGTTCAAGGTCGCGGGCGTGTCCAAGGCGGCGCGCGAGGCGATCGAGAAGGCCGGCGGTTCGGTCGAGGTGATCGAGGTGGTTCCGGCCGCCGAGAAGGCCGCGGCCAAGAAGGGCAAGACGCTCGCCGCCAAGAAGGCGGCGAAGGCTTAAGCCCTTTCTCCGTCGCCATTTCCGCATGGGATCCATGAGCCTGGATGTCAGGACGATGGACGCCCGCTTGGCGGAAATGGCCGGAGTAAAGATGGCATAAGCCGGAAGTGCACTATATGGAGCGGCGAGGCGGCACACACGCCCGCCGCTCTTTTACCATCCGGGGTTCGATAAAGTCTGATGGCATCCGCAGCCGAGCAACTGGCTTCCAACGCAAGCCTGTCGCAGTTCGCCAAGGCGACCGATCTCAAGAACCGCCTGTGGTTCACTTTGGGCGCTTTGATCGTGTTCCGCCTGCTGTCCTACGTGCCGTTGCCGGGCATCGATCCGCGCGTGCTCCAGTCGCTGTTCGACACGACCAAGGGCGGCGTGATGGATTTCTTCAACACCTTCACCGGCGGCGCGCTCACGCGCATGTCGATCGTGGCGCTCGGGGTGATGCCTTACATCACCGCCTCGATCGTGGTGCAGCTCGCGACCTCGCTGTCGCCCAGCCTGGCCGCGATCAAGAAGGAAGGCGAAAGCGGCCGCAAGAAGCTCAATCAATATACGCGCTACGGCACGGTGCTGCTGACCGCGGTCCAGGGCTATTTCATCTCGATCGGGCTTGAGGCCTGGACGACCAGCGGCGGCCAGACCGCGGTGATCGTCGCGCCTTTGCTGTTCCGCCTGACCACGGTCATCACTTTGGTCGGCGGCACCATGTTCCTGATGTGGCTGGGCGAGCAGATCACCAGCCGCGGCATCGGCAACGGTGTGAGCCTGATCATCATGTCGGGCATCATCGCCAACCTGCCGACCACGATCGCGGGCGAGCTCGAGGCGGCCCGCGCGGGTGCGACCTCGCCGCTGCTCGTGCTGGGCGGCTTCGCCTTGGTGATCGGCCTGATCCTGTTCATCTGCTTGATGGAGCGCGCGCAGCGCAAGGTGCTGATCCAATATCCCAAGCGTCAGACCGCGCGCGGGATGATGCAGGCGGACAAGAGCCACCTGCCGCTCAAGATCAACACCGCCAACGTGATCCCGCCGATCTTCGCCTCGTCGCTGCTCGCGTTGCCGCTGACGATCACGCAGTTTGCGGGCAAGCATATCAACGGCGAAAGCCGTTGGGGCGATTTCATCATCGCGCTGAACCAGTGGATCGGCCGTGACACGCCGCTCTATTTCGGCCTCTATGCCGCGGGCATCATCTTCTTCTCCTTCTTCTACACCGCGGTGGTGTTCAATCCGGAGGAGACCGCGGACAATCTCAAGCGCTATGGCGGCTTCATCCCCGGCATTCGTCCGGGTAAGGCGACCGAGACCTATCTCGATTATGTGCTGACGCGCATCACCGTGATCGGTGCGGCTTACCTGACCGCGATCTGCGTCGTGCCGGAGATCTTCATTCCGCGCTCGTCGGTCGGCTTCGGCGGCACCAGCTTGCTGATCGTGGTCAATGTCACGATCGACACGGTGACCCAGATTCAGAGCCACCTGCTCGCGCATCAATATGGCGACCTCATCAAGAAGGCGCGCCTCAAGGGGGGAATGCGTCGATGAAGCTGCTGATCCTGCTCGGACCCCCGGGGGCGGGGAAGGGGACGCAGGCACAGTTGCTGATGAGCCGGCATGGGCTCATCCAGCTTTCGACCGGCGACATGCTGCGCGCCGCGGTCAAGGCGGGCAGCGAGGTCGGCCTCAAGGCCAAGGCGATCATGGAAGCGGGCCAGCTCGTCCCCGACGAGGTAGTGACCGCGTTGATCGCAGACCAGCTCGACCAGCAGGCGCATGCTCCCGGCTTCATCTTCGACGGCTATCCACGCACCCAGGCGCAGGCCGAATCGCTCGACCGGCTGCTCGCCGCGCGCGGGCTCAAGCTCGACCATGTGATCGAGCTCACGGTCGACGAGGAGGCTTTGGTCGAACGTATCGCCGGCCGCTTCACCTGCGCGCGCTGCAACGAAGGCTATCACGACACATTCAAGCAGCCCAAGGTTCCGGGCGTGTGCGACGTGTGCGGATCGACCGAGTTCAAGCGTCGTCCCGACGACAATGCGGAGACGGTGCGCAAGCGGCTGCAGGTCTATCGCGCCGACACCGCGCCGATCCTGCCTTATTATGAGGCGAAGGGGATCGTCGCGCGCGTGGACGGCATGGCCGATATCCAGCAGGTCTCGGGCGCGATCGAGCAGATCATCGCCGCGGACGGCTTGCCGAGCTGAATCGCTGCAGGCGGGCTCGGCCCCGCCGACACGATCAGGCGAGGGTCGCGCGGCGAGGCCGCGAACGGAGTGCCCCGCCGGCGACGCCGAAGCCCATCACCATCATCGCCCAGCTCGCGGGTTCAGGCACCGCCGCGCCCGGGACCTGACACCGTCGATCACGGCCTGGCTGGAAAGGCCGTTATCGCCATGGTTCGCGACGCCGAGCTCCAGCGTGTAGAGGCCGGCCGTCGGCGCAGTGAAAAGGAAATGGGTCCAGCCGCTCGAGCCATAATCGCCCACATCCGACACGGTCCAGCTCAGCAGGTTGACGCCGTTCACCGACAGATAGGCGTCGTCATTATATGCGATAGCGTCGTTGGCCAGGAAGCCGGCATAGCCGCTGATGGTCCCACCCGCTCCCAGCGCGAATTTCTGCGAGAGCGTGGTGTAGACGTCCTCGCCCAATCCGGCCGTGATCACGCCGAACAGGACGCCTTCGACCGGCGCGGTAAAGCCCCCGCTGCCGTTCGTCTGGATAGGAGTCACGGCCGCCAAGCCATCGGGGCCGCCATTGGTCGTCCAGCCGTGGAGCGTCGCCTCCTCGAAGCCGAGATTGGTCGGTGTCGCGAACGCAGGCCCCGCACAGGCCAGTGGCACCAGCATTGCAGCAAGCTTGAACAGGGAAACGCGCCGCATACTATCCACCCCATCATCGACCGGCCTCGCCGGTCTCCCCGCACGCCCCAACGTGCCTAATAAGAGGTCACCATAGCCGGGATGGTTCCGAAACGGAACACCAGAAGGTGGTTAAGCGCCGACGGAACCCGGCAAGGCCATTGGAGTTGCTTGACACCCCGCGCGACTCTGCCTACCTAGCGCCCCTCCCACGAACCCGGTTTCCGGCGGCGCTTGCGCGTACGCCGCATTTTCGCTGTTCGGGGGGGCTTTGAAGCGTCGAGATGGGGCGGCTGCCAACCGCCCTGTGGAGCAGGAGAAACAGAAGAATGGCACGTATCGCGGGTGTCAATATCCCGACCAACAAGCGCGTCGAGATCGCGCTGACCTATATCCACGGCATCGGCCCGGCCAAGGCCAAGGAAATCACCGCCAAGCTCGGCATCACGCCGGAGCGCCGCGTCCAGGATCTGTCGGACCAGGAGGTCCTGCAGATTCGCGAGACGATCGACGCCGGCTACACCGTCGAGGGTGATCTTCGTCGCCAGGTGGCGATGAACATCAAGCGGCTGATGGACCTGGCCTGCTATCGCGGCCTGCGTCACCGCAAGGGCCTGCCCGTCCGCGGCCAGCGCACGCACACCAATGCGCGCACCCGCAAGGGCAAGGCCAAGCCGATCGCGGGCAAGAAGAAGTAAGAGGAAAATAGTCCGAGGGACTGTTTTTCCCACTTTTTCTCCGCCGGAGGCGGGCACCGCCTTCCAGGGACAAAGATTTTAGGGTCAGGAAACGAAAATGGCACGCGAACCTCAGCGCATCAAGCGGCGCGAGCGCAAGAACATCACCGCCGGCGTCGCGCATGTGAACGCCAGCTTCAACAACACCATGATCACGATCACCGACGCGCAGGGCAATGCGATCAGCTGGTCGTCGGCCGGCATGATGGGCTTCAAGGGCTCGCGCAAGTCGACGCCCTATGCCGCCCAGGTCGCGGCCGAGGATGCGGGCAAGAAGGCCGCCGAGCATGGCGTCCGTACGCTCGAGGTCGAGGTCAAGGGTCCGGGGTCGGGCCGCGAGAGCGCGCTGCGCGCGCTGCAGGCGGTGGGCTTCCACATCACGTCGATCCGCGACGTGACGTCGATCCCGCACAATGGCGTGCGCCCGTCCAAGCGGCGTCGCGTCTAAGCCTGCCTTTCCGGGGCTTCGTCCGGCCCCGTCTGTTTTGAATTCCGGCCGCAGCGGACGCGCCGCGGCCCCAGCCCCGAGGGGACCATGATGGCCATCAATGCCAAGAACTGGCAGGAACTGAAGAAGCCCGTCGCGCTCGACAAGAAGGGCGGCGGGGACAGCAAGCGCAAGGCGACCTTCGTCGCCGAGCCGCTCGAGCGTGGCTTCGGCCTCACGCTCGGCAACGCGCTGCGTCGCGTGCTCCTGTCGTCGTTGCAGGGTGCGGCGGTGACCTCGATCAAGATCGAGAATGTGCTGCACGAATTCTCGTCGCTCGCCGGCGTGCGTGAGGACGTGACCGACATCGTGCTCAATGTGAAGCAGGTCGCGCTGCGCATGCAGGGCGAAGGCTCCAAGCGTCTCCAGCTCTCCGCCACCGGCCCGGCCGAGGTGAAGGCGGGCGACATCGCCACGTCGGGCGATATCGAGGTGATGAATCCCGAACTGGTGATCTGCCATCTCGACGATGGCGCGACGCTCAACATGGAGCTCACCGCGCAATCCGGTAAGGGCTATGTCCCGGCCGCCGCCAACCGGCCGGCCGATGCGCCGATCGGCCTGATCCCGGTCGACGCGCTCTATTCGCCGGTCCGTCAGGTCGCCTACAAGGTCGAGAATACCCGCGTCGGCCAGGAACTCGATTACGACAAGCTTACGCTGACGATCGAGACCGACGGCACGATCACGCCCGAGGATGCGGTCGCTTATTCGGCGCGCATCCTGCAGGACCAACTCCAGCTGTTCGTTCACTTCGACGAAGGCATGGTCGCGACCGCGCCGTCGACAGCGGGTGCGGCGATGGCGCCGATCGGCGGCACCGCCGAGCCGGAAGCCAATTCGAACCAGCTCAACCGCTTCCTGCTCAAGAAGGTGGACGAGCTCGAACTGTCGGTCCGTTCGGCCAACTGCCTCAAGAACGACAACATCATCTATATCGGCGATCTGGTCCAGAAGACCGAGGCCGAGATGCTGCGCACGCCGAATTTCGGCCGCAAGTCGTTGAACGAGATCAAGGAAGTCCTCGCCTCGATGGGGCTGCGCCTGGGCATGGAAATCCCCGGCTGGCCGCCTGAGAATATCGAGGAAATGGCCAAGAAGCTCGAACAGGAGTTTTGACGAACGAGGCGCGTAAGCGCCACGTTCGTCACCCCGGCGGAGGCCGGGGTCGCAGGAGGGCATCGTGACCTCCTCTCAATCTCCAGCGGCCCCGGCCTCCGCCGGGGCGACGGGTTGAAGGCGGTGGCCCTATTCACTGCCTGGCCGGGGCTACCTGAGACGGGCCCCGTACGAACTGAAGGAAGAAGAACATGCGTCATCGTGTTGGCGGCCGTAAGCTGCAGCGCACCTCCTCCCACCGGACCGCCTTGTTCCGCAACCAGGCGGCGGCGCTGATCAAGCATGAGCAGATCATGACCACGCTCGCCAAGGCGAAGGAGCTTCGCCCCTATGTCGAGAAGCTGGTCACGCTCGCCAAGAAGGGTGGCCTGTCCAATCGCCGTCTCGCCCATGCGCGTCTGATGGACGACACGCAGCTCAAGAAGCTGTTCGACGTCCTGGCC
>Ga0207702_10006306_pt1 | contig 10248 bp, 10 predicted proteins | sample KBSCornC62_FD_184302 | JGI IMG/M metagenome (GOLD analysis project Ga0207702, IMG submission 184302) | Corn rhizosphere microbial communities from Kellogg Biological Station, Michigan, USA - KBS Corn C6-2 (SPAdes) (version 2) | ecosystem: Host-associated > Plants > Roots > Rhizosphere > Soil ...
ATCCGGCGCGTTTCCGCACGCCGCTCAAGGGCGTGCGCGGCCTCGGGCCGGCGAAGGAAGGCATCCACCATTTCGTGATCCAGCGCATGACCGCGGTCGCGCTGGTGCCGCTGACGCTGTGGCTGGTGTGGCTCGTGCTGCGCGTGATGCACGCCGACTACGCCCAGGCGCGCGCGCTGGTGCACGATCCGCTCAATGCCACGCTGCTGCTTGCGTTCGTGCTCGCGCTGTTCTGGCACGTGCAGCTCGGCATCCAAGTGGTGCTCGAAGACTACGTGCACACGCGCTGGCTCGAAGTCACCGCGCAAGTACTGCTGAAATTCTTCTGCGTGTTGGGTGTGCTCGCATGCTGGTTCGCGATCGTGCGTATCGCGCTCGCCTGACATGTACGCCCAACGACCGACGGCTCGAACGGAACCGCGATGACGGCTTATAAAATCCAACAGCACAAATACGACGTGGTCGTCGTCGGCGCCGGCGGCGCGGGTCTACGCGCCACGTTCGGCCTGGCCGAAAAAGGCCTTCAGACGGCGTGCCTGACCAAGGTGTTCCCGACGCGCTCGCACACCGTCGCGGCGCAGGGCGGCATCTCCGCGGCGCTCGGCAACATGGGCGAAGACGACTGGCGCTTCCACTTCTACGACACCATCAAGGGTTCCGACTGGCTCGGCGACCAGGACGCGATCGAGTACATGTGCAAGAACGCGCCGGCCGCGGTGATCGAGCTGGAACACTACGGCGTGCCGTTCAGCCGCACCGACGACGGCAAGATCTACCAGCGCCCGTTCGGCGGCATGACCACGAACTACGGCAAGGGCATCGCGCAGCGCACCTGCGCCGCGGCGGACCGCACCGGTCACGCCATGCTGCACACGCTGTATCAGCAGTCCCTGAAACACGAGGCGCGCTTCTTCATCGAGTATTTCGCGCTGGACCTGGTATTCGACAGCGAAGGCGCCTGCTGCGGCGTGCTCGCGCTCGACATGGCCGAAGGCACGCTGCACCTGTTCCGCGCGCACGGCGTGGTGCTCGCGACCGGCGGTTACGGCCGCGCCTATTTCTCGGCCACCTCGGCGCACACCTGCACCGGCGATGGCGGCGGCATGGCGCTGCGCGCCGGCCTGCCGCTGCAGGACATGGAGTTCGTGCAGTTCCATCCGACCGGCATCTACGGCTCGGGTTGCTTGATCACCGAAGGCTCGCGCGGCGAAGGCGGTTACCTCACCAATGCCAAGGGCGAGCGCTTCATGGAGCGCTACGCGCCGAACGCGAAAGACCTCGCTTCGCGCGACGTCGTCAGCCGCTCGATGACGATCGAGATCCGCGAAGGTCGCGGCGTGGGCGAGCACAAGGATCATATCCATTTGAACCTGCAGCACCTCGGACCGGAAGTGCTGCATGAAAAGCTGCCGGGCATCTCCGAGACCGCGCGCATCTTCGCCGGCGTGGACGTGACCAAGGAACCGATTCCCGTCATACCGACCGTGCACTACAACATGGGCGGCATCCCGGCGAATTATCACGGCGAAGTGGTGCGCAAGGTCGGCGACAACGCCGACGCTGTCGTGCCGGGGCTCTACGCGATCGGCGAGGCGGCGTGCGTGTCGGTGCACGGCGCGAATCGTCTGGGTTCCAACTCGCTGCTCGACCTCGTCGTGTTCGGCCGCGCGGTCGCCGACCGTTGCGCAGAAGCGATCAAGCCTGGATCGCCGCACAAGGATCTGCCGGCGACGGTATGCGATGCCTCGCTCGCGAACTTCGACCGCATCCGCAACGCGAACGGCACCGTCGCCACCGCCGACCTGCGCCTGCGCATGCAGCGCGCGATGCAGGAGGACGCCGCGGTGTTCCGCACGCCGGACGGTCTGAAACGCGGTGTGGAGCGCATCCGTGAATGCAACGCGATGTTCAAGGACATCAAGCTCAGCGATCACTCGCTGGTGTGGAATTCCGACTTGATCGAGACCTTGGAATTGCAGAACCTGCTGGGACAGGCGCTGGTCACGGTCGTATCGGCCGAGAATCGCAAGGAATCGCGCGGCGCGCAGGCGCGCGAGGATTTCTGGTCGCGCGACGAGGCCGGCAACCTGGGTCACGACGGCAAGCGCGACGACGCCAACTGGCTCAAGCATACGATCTGTTCGATCGATGCCGCCGGCAACACGCACATCGACTACCGCCCGGTGCACATGACGACGTTGACCAACGACGTCGATCCGGTGCCGCCGAAGGCGAGAACGTACTGAACAGGCTTGTTCAACGAAGTTGCGCGCGCCACACCGCCGTCATTCTCGCGTACGCGGGAATCCAGCTTGATCTACGACGGCGGAGCAAGAGCTAAAATGGATTCCCGCCTGCGCGGGAATGACGGCAGGTAAGGGATCGGATCAACAGGGTAGAAGCCATGGCCGAATTCACACTTCCAAAGAACTCCAAAGTTCAAAAAGGGAAAAAATTCCCGGCCAAAGCGGGCGCGAAAAACGTGCGCACGTTCCGCATCTACCGCTGGAATCCGGACGACGGCCAGAATCCGCGCGTGGACGAATACGAGGTGGATCTCGCCGCATGCGGTCCGATGGTGCTGGACGCGCTGATCAAGATCAAAAACGAGATCGACCCGACGCTCACGTTCCGCCGTTCCTGCCGCGAGGGCATCTGCGGCTCGTGCGCGATGAACATCGACGGCACCAACACGCTCGCCTGCATCAAGTCGATCGAGGATTGCCGCGGCGACGTCAAGATCTATCCGCTGCCGCACATGGAAGTGGTCAAGGATCTGGTCCCGGACATGACGCATTTCTATGCGCAATACGCGTCGATCAAGCCGTGGATCCGCACGCAGACCGCGCCGCCGCCGGATGCGGAGCGACTGCAGTCCAAGGAGGACCGCGCCAAGCTCGACGGGCTGTACGAATGCATCCTGTGCGCGTGCTGCTCGACCTCCTGCCCGAGCTACTGGTGGAATTCCGACCGCTATCTCGGCCCGGCAATCCTGTTGCAGGCCTACCGCTGGATCGCCGATTCGCGCGACGAGGACACCGGCGCGCGCCTGGATGAACTCGAGGATCCGTTCAAGCTCTACCGCTGCCACACGATCATGAATTGCGCCAAGACCTGTCCGAAGAACCTCAATCCGGCCAAGGCGATCGGCGAGATCAAGAAACTGCTGGTCGATCGCGGCACCGTCTGATCTGCGCGTGCGGCTGGCGGAATCGCACCTGGCTCGACGGGTTCGGCACCCGTAAGTTGGCGGGGCACGCCCCTGCCCTGCGAGGGCGGCTGAGTGGTGCAGGTTCGGCGCCGACGGGGGCTGGCGCTCGGACACCGATTCCGATTGCGTAACGGAGGGGAAATGAACACGCGCCTGATCTGGTGGCCCGCGGTGGCGATGGTTGCGCTGACGATCGTAGTCTGGTTCCGCATGTACACCACGCGCATCGCGCAGATGAAGCGCGAGCGCATCCATCCGCAAGCGGTCGCGCTGTCGTCGCAAGCGGCGGCAAAGCTGACCGATTCGAAAGCGGCCGACAACTTCAAGAACCTGTTCGAGCTGCCGGTGCTGTTCTATCTCGCGCTGGTGGTGGCGGCGCAGACCGCGCAGGTGAACGCGCTGACGCTGATCCTGGCCTGGCTTTTCGTCGCCCTGCGCATCGCCCACAGCGCGATCCACTGCGGCTACAACAAGGTCTATCACCGCTTCTACGCCTACCTGTTGGGCGGATTCGCGCTGTGGGCGCTGTGGGCGGTGCTGGTCTTCGGACTGCTTGCATGAGCGATGTCGCGCGCCTTCGCTGGCGCTGCCGCCGCGGCATGCGCGAACTCGACCAGCTGCTCGGCTGGTACCTGGACACGCGATATCCGCACGACGACTTGTCGATGCAGCGCGCGTTCGAAGCGCTGCTCGACGCGCAGGATCCGGAATTGTGGAACTGGTTCTGCGGCCGTGGCGCGCCGGCGCAGCCGGAATGGCGCGGAATCGTCGATGCCGTCCGCAACCGCGATCGCGTTTGACTACCGGCCGTCGCGCCGCCTGCAGGCGGCGGTCGTCGCGGTGGCGCTGCTCGCCGGAATTTCACTCGCACTGAGCGCGCTGTCGTTGGCACTTGCTGTCGCGCTGGCGGTGGCGGTCGCCCTCTACGCGGCGACGGCGTTGTGGCGCTTGCGCCGTCACGACGGATGGCGAGTGGCCTGGCACGACGCCGGGCATTGGTCGCTGGCGCGCAACGCCGTCGCTACCCAAACCGCCGAACTGCGCGACGCGAGCGTGCGCGGGGACTGGATCGTGCTGCGCCTGCGTCTGGGCGACGGCCGCACGCTGCCGCTGGTATTGGCGTCGGACAACAGCGACGCCGACCTGCGCCGGCGCCTGCGCGTGCGGCTCGCCGGCGCCGGCGAGTGATCACCGCGGCGGGATCACGGCGGCATGTTCACCACACCAGTTTCTCGATCGGCGTGCTGCCGCCGGCGAAGTACACCGTGCCGCGCGTGGCCGACGTGAACGCCGCGCGCACGGGTCCGGCCGCGGCGTGGGTGTATGTCGGCAAGTGATAGGCGCAACCGAGACACTGGCCCCCGGTATAGCCGTCCAGCGTGCCGCTGTACACGCCGTTCGCGGCGTCGTACGGGCCGGCGGAGAAAAACCATTGCGCATTGCCCTGCGCATCGAACACGTTCGCGACCAGCACGAGGTTCGAGCCCTGCACTTCGATCGTGAAACCACGGCCTGACTCCGCCGCATTGCCCCACATGCCGGGCTGCGGAAAAATCGTCGCCGGCGCGATCGAGGCCGAGGTGAATTTCGGCGACGTCACGTTCTGCGCGGCGAAACTGTTCTGCAATGGATTGGCCGTGTCGATGGCGAGCACGTCCCGGTTCGGCGTGGCGGCGGTCGACGTCGCGGCAATGTAGAGCGCGCTGCCGTTGCGCGCCACGGCCAGTTCCTCGCACGCGTTCGCACCGATGCCAGTGCTCGAAAATGCGTTGCTCGCCACATCGAGCGTGAAGAAGCACGCGCCGCCGTTCGCACTGGCGTACACGCGTTTGCCGTCCGGCGCTGCCGCGACGGCGCCGAGACTGGCGGGCAGCGGTGTCGCGCTGACCGCCTGCGAAGCCGTATCGATGCGATAGAAGCCGCCGGCGTCGTCGGCGGCGTACAGGCTGCGGTCGTCGGGCGCGATGTCCAGGCCGCGCAGCACGCCGCTGCCGTTGAGCGCGATCTGCGCCGCCGGCGCGAGCGACGCCGTGTCCACCGCGACCACGCTGTGTGCCGCGCCGAGCGCGACATATAGCCAGCGTCCGTCGTGGCTTGGGACGGCGGTGAGCCGGTCGTGCGCGGCATTGGCGAACGCGATGCGCCCGACCACCGCGCCGTCGCCCGTGTCCATCACCGCGATCGAGCCGGCTTCGGCCAGGTACAGGCGGCTGCCGTCGGGGCTGAGCGCGAGCCCTTGCGGCAGCCCTGTGGGCGCCGGATCGAGCACGACTGCGGCCACCGCGCGCATGCGCGTGTCGATCAAGTAGACATGCGCATCAGCGCTGCTTTGCACGTAAACGCGCGTGCCGTCGGGACTGGCGACCGGCGCGAGCGGTGCGGCGCCGACCGGAATCGGCGCACCGACCGGCGTGTTGCTCGCGGTGTCGATCGTGATCACCTGGTTGTCGGCGCTGCTCGCGACGTACAGCAGCGGGTCGGCATGGACGGGCAGGGCGAACGGCAGGATCGTGGCGCAAGCCAACGCCAGGCGACGAACGCGCATGCGGAAATCTCCCCGATCGGATGCGGATGGCAGCCTGATCAGAATCCGCCGCGCAGGAAAAGTTCAGCGCGTCGTGTGCGGAATCGTCTCCGATTGCGCGCAAGCATCACCGGCCTTTACGTCGGTCGTTTGCGACACGACGTTCGACGTGGTCGCTATCCGTGAAGTCCTTCGGTGATTTCGCCAAAAAAAAACCGGCCAGGCGGGGAGTGCCGGGCCGGTCGTCCGAAATGCATCCGTGCATGCCCTGCTTCCTGGGAGTGTTCACTGGCGTCATTCCGGCGGAAGCCGGAATCCAGCGCCTTTGCTGGGCAAGCGAAGGCGCTGGGTCCCGGCCTGCGCCGGGACGACGGCTATCGATTATTGAAAGCGGTATTCGGCGCTGACCGACACCAGGTTCGGCGTCAGATTCAGACCGTCTTTGTTGACCTTGTAGTAGTCGTAGTTCAGGCCGACGCTCAAGTTGTTGTTGAAGTCGTAGCCGAAGCCGGCGCCGGCGTAATACTTGTTGCTGGTGTCGTCGACGTACGCCGGCACACCGTCGGCAAGGTAGCTACCCTTCACGTCGCCGCGGAACAGGCCGCCGCGCGCGCTGACGTACCAGTTCGGCGTCAGGTTGAAATGACCGTTCACGCCGACGTTCCATCCGTCGACTTTCGCGCGGCCGATGCCGAGCGCGCCGAAGCCGTCCTTCGGATCGAAGGTGCCGAGGTTGGTGTAGCCGCCCTCGACGCCGAGTGCCACGTTCGGGTTGAGCGCCCAGCGGTAACCGACGTTCGCGCCATAGCCCGTGTCGTTGTCGTCGTAAGCCCCTTTGCTCAGATTCGATTGGCCGACGTTGCCGTTGACGAAAAATCCACCGTTGCCGCCATTCGTGTCGGCAGCGAAGCCGAGAGCGGGAACTGCGGCGGCCGTGGCCAGGGCGAGCGCGAACAAACTGCGTTTCATGGTTGATCTCCAATCCGTTTGACGATTTCCAGAAGACACGGCTGGCATGGGGCCGTGACGCGGACGACGTCCCGCTGGGGGCGCGTCCTTGCGTGAGACAGCAGATGCGGCGTGCAGGTGCAATTTCAATACTGCTGAGTTCACAATTGATTCAGGAAACCTTTTGCGTAGGAATTTGTCGCTTGCGGGACGCCACGCGCTCAGGCACTCTGCGCCGCGTCCGCGCTGCGGCTCCCGTTTGCGCCGCAACCTGCCCAGGGAAAAGGGAATTCGCGCCTCATGTTCCGCCCGCTCGAGCTGTTCATCGGCCTGCGCTACACGCGCGCCAAGCGCCGCACGCATTTCATCTCGTTCATCTCGCTGATCTCGGTCGGCGGGATCGCCGTCGGCATCGTTGCTCTCATCACGGTGATCTCCGTGATGAACGGATTCGAGAAGGAACTCACCAGCCGCATCCTCGGCATGGTGTCGCACGCGACCATTTCCAGCATCGGCGAGAGCGTGCGCGACTGGGAAAACGCGGTGCGCGTCGCGGATGCGAATCCGCACGTACGCGGCGCGGCGCCGTACGTGGAGCGCCAGGCGCTGCTGCAGGGCACGCGCGTGACCGGCGCGGTGATCCGCGGCGTGCTGCCGGAGCAGGAACCGAAAGTATCGGATCTCGCCGACAAGATGGTGCGCGGCCGGCTCGATGCGCTCAAGCCGGGCGCGTTCGGATTGATCCTCGGCAACGAACTCGCGATGCAGCTCGGCGTCGGTGTCGGCGACAAGGTCACCGTGATCACGCCGGAGGTGGCGTCGACGCCGGTCGGGGCCGTGCCGCGCTACAAGCGCTTCACCGTTGTCGGCATATTTTCCGTCGGATTCCAGGAATACGACGAAGGCTTGGCCGTGATGCACATGGACGACGCCGAGCGCCTGTTCCAGCTCGACGGTCCGACCGGCATTCGCCTCAAGCTCGACGACATGTGGCGTGCCTGGGAGACCGGACGTGAACTCGCCTCGCAGCTGGGCCAGTTCTACCGCGTGCAGGACTGGCGCGAAGGCCACGCGAATTTCTTCAGCGCGGTCGCGATGGAGAAGAAGGTGATGTTCATCATCCTGTCGCTGATCGTGGCCGTGGCGGCGTTCAATCTCGTGTCGACGCTGGTCATGCTCGTCACCGACAAGCAGGCCGACATCGCGATCCTGCGCACGCTCGGCATTTCTCCCGCCAGCATCATGGGCGTGTTCATGGTCCAGGGCGTGATCGTCGGCGCGCTCGGGATCCTGATCGGCGGGGTATGCGGAGTGCTGCTGGCCTTGAACCTGCCCGAACTCGTGCAGTGGATCGAGCACACGTTCCACGTGGAGTTCCTGTCCGCCGACGTGTACTACATCAGCGAACTGCCATCCGACATGCACTGGCGCGACGTGTTCTGGATCGGCGGCGTTGCATTCCTGTTCTGCCTGATCGCGACGCTGTACCCGGCGTGGCGTGCGGCGCGCACGCACCCGGCGGCGGCGTTGCGTTATGAATGACACCTCGCCGACGCGCAGCGGCAGTGTCGCGCGCCAGCGCCTGCGCATCCGCGCCGCACGCCTCGACGACGCGGCAGCACTGTGCGCGGCCGAGCGCGAAACGGCGCGCGTGCCCGGGCGGCTGGTATCGCGGCCGGAAGAACTCGACGAGAACGCGTTCGCGCGTAAGATCGAAACCCTGGCGCAGGGCGGCGGCTGCTATCTCGTCGCCGAACGCGACGGTGCGCTCGCCGGGCACGCGCTGCTCGAACCGGTCGCACCGCTCGCCGCACTGGCGCACGTGCGCCAGCTCACGATCGTGGTCCATCCCGGTCACACCGGCCAAGGTGTCGGCACTGCCCTGATGAGCGCGCTGCTCTATTGGGCCGGAGGCGCGGGCGTGGAAAAAATCGAATTGCGCGTCCGCGCCGGCAACGCGCCCGCGCTCGCGCTGTACCGCAAGTTCGGATTCGCCGAAGAAGGCCGCCACGTGGCCCGCATCCGGCTGCCGGACGGCAGCACCGTGGACGATATCTGCATGGCCCGATTCCTCGTTTCGCCGGAGCGCCGCGCATGAGCGACGCCGTGTTGCGCGCCACGCACGTGGCCAAGACCTACCAGGACGGCGACCTGCGCACCGATGTCCTGCGCGACGTGACGTTCACGCTCGAACGCGGCGCCACGCTTGCGATCGTCGGTTCCTCCGGCGCCGGCAAGAGCACGTTGCTGCACATCCTCGGCGGCCTCGACACCTTGAGCGCGGGCGAGGTCGAAGTCGAAGGACACGCGCTGTCGAAGCTGTCCGACCGCGAGCGCGGTCGCGTGCGCAATCGCTCGCTCGGCTTCGTCTACCAGTTCCATCACCTGCTGCCGGAATTCACCGCGCTCGAAAACGTCGCGATGCCGCTGTTGATCCGCGGCGACGCAATCGGAGCGGCGAAACAGAAGGCGGGCGAGCTGCTCGAGCGCGTTGGCCTCGGCCATCGGCTCGCGCACAAGCCCGGCGAATTGTCCGGTGGCGAGCGCCAGCGTTGCGCCGTCGCACGCGCGCTGGTCACGCGCCCGGCCTGCGTGCTCGGCGACGAACCGACCGGTAACCTCGACGAAAAGAACGCGGCCGCGGTGTACGCACTGATGTTGGAATTGAACCGCGAGATCGGCACCAGTTTCGTCCTGGTCACGCACGATCGCGGCCTCGCCGCCCGCATGGACCGGGTGCTCGAATTGCACGACGGCGCAATCGGTCCACCCGTTGCGGCCAGCGCGGCCTAGGCGCCGCGCCGCGCACGGATGCGCCGGCCGAATTCCACGTTCTCCACGCCGATCCTCGGCCTCGTGCGCAGCCTGGCCGGCTGGCTGCGGCCGTGGGCGGCGATCGCCTTGCTGGCCGGCGCGCTGGCGGTGCAGACGCTGCCGCAGCTGCCGCCGCGCGCGTTCGACGCCGGCGTGGCGCTCCTCGGTGCGCTGTTGTCCGCGACGCGCTGGCGCGCGGCCGGCCTGTTTCTGCTCGGCGCCGCATGGACGGCCTGGCGCGCCGATCTCGCGCTGTCGGCCCGTCTCGCACCCGAGCTCGAAGGCGTCGAACTCGTGCTCGAGGGTCGCGTGCTCGACCTGCCGCGCGTGCACGACGACGGCACGCAATTCGAACTCGCCGTGACGCAGGCCACGCGCGACGGCGTCGCGCTGCCGCTCGCCGGGCGCGTGCGGCTCGCGTGGTTCGACGATGCCCCCGCGATCGAACCCTGCACGCACTGGCGCGTGACGGCGAAGTTGAAACGTCCGCGTGGTCTCGTCGACCCGGGCGCGTTCGATTTCGAACGCTACGCGCTCGAACGTGGGCTGGTCGCGACCGGTCATGTGCGCGCCGCCGCAGGAAACCTTGCGACCGCGCGCGACGCGTGGTGCATCGACGACGCGCGCCGCCGCATCGTCGAGGGCATCACGGCGACGCTCGGTGACACGCCCAGCGCGCACCTGATGCGAGCGCTTGCATTCGGCGACCAGCAGGCGATGGACGAACACGAGTGGGCCATTGCGCGCGCGA
>Ga0207702_10006309_pt1 | contig 10246 bp, 6 predicted proteins | sample KBSCornC62_FD_184302 | JGI IMG/M metagenome (GOLD analysis project Ga0207702, IMG submission 184302) | Corn rhizosphere microbial communities from Kellogg Biological Station, Michigan, USA - KBS Corn C6-2 (SPAdes) (version 2) | ecosystem: Host-associated > Plants > Roots > Rhizosphere > Soil ...
CTCCTGGTCATCGATATACATGTTGCGCGCGTACCAGTCGCCGTCTTCGGCGACGCATTGCGGGCTCCAGTGATTCCAGATCCCGAACTTCGCGTCCTGGTACCATTCCGGGCATTCGTACTGGCCGAGTGAATCCCACGTGGCCTGATATGGACCGTTCCCCGTGAGGCCCGGAACCGGCGCGACCATTGGGACGCCGTCCCAGGTCGGCATCGGAGTGTCGAGTTTCGACGGGCCCCAGAAATCGTCGCTCAGCTTCCACGTGGCTTCGTCGAGCCGCTCTTCGACGATGGCGTTGCCTTTGAGCCCATAGAACAGCCGCTGGGTTTCCGGAGTAGCGCAGAATTGAGCGTAGGTCTGGGTGATTTGATTGAAACCCGACGGCTGCGACAAAGTCTGCGCCAATGCACCTTTGAAGCTGAAGGGCAACGCAGCCGCACCGCCGGCCATGAGCTTGCAAAATTCCCGTCTTCTCATTCCTGGGACCCCTCCCGAACCTAGCAAGTGAGCGAAGCAGCGACTCATTAGTGAATCGCTATTGTATGAGTAAATTGTGTGACAAATTGACCTCCGCTATGCAATGGCTCGTACATAGATTGGGAGGGGATTCTGTTATGAAGCGGACCAGATTGTTGCTGGGGGCCCTGCTTTGCGTTGCCGGAACTGCGGCTGTGTCTGCAGCCGTGAAGCCACCACTCGCGCCGACTCCACCCATGGGGTGGAACAGCTGGGATGCCTATGGCCTGGCAATCACCGAACCCGAATTCCGCGCCAACGTCGATGTGCTCGCTCGGGAGCTGAAGCCGTACGGCTGGAATTATGCGGTGATTGACGAAGGCTGGTTCATGAAGAACCCGCAAGACCGGCCGACGCCTGAAAAGCTGGTGCTCATCGTCGATGGAAACGGGCGGTACATCCCCGACCCGACGCGTTTCCCTTCGGCGCTGGAGGGTGACCGCAATATCGGTTTCAAAGCGATCGCAGCGGCGGTGCATTCGCGCGGGCTCAAGTTCGGAATTCACATCGTGCGCGGAATTCCTCGTGAATCCGTGGCACAGAACCTTCCAGTCGCCGACAGCCCCTTCCACGCGCAGGACGTGGCCGACACGTCTGACGCCTGCCCCTGGGATCCAACCAACTGGGGCGTCAAGGACAATGCCGCGGGTCAGGCCTGGTATGATTCGCTGATCAAGCAATATGCTGACTGGGGCGTCGATTATCTGAAGGTCGATTGTATTTCCGACCACCCGTACAAGCCGGCCGAAATCCGGATGATCCACAACGCGATCGCCAAGATTGGCCGGCCGATCGTCCTTAGCCTTTCACCCGGACCGACGGCTCTCAACGTCGCTTCGGAAGTGGCCGCCAAGGCGCAGCTTTGGCGCATTTCCGACGACGTTTGGGATGTCTGGTCGACGAAAGGCGGTTGGCCACACGGGATTGACGAACATTTCCCGGTCATGGCCAGCTGGGCCCGGTTCTCGCATCCGGGAAGCTGGCCGGACGCCGACATGCTACCCTTCGGCTATCTTGGACCGACCCCAGGCTGGGGCGACCCCCGGCAGACCCAGCTTACCCAGGCCGAACAGAGATCCGTCATGACGCTTTGGGCCATTGGGCGTTCGCCGCTGATCCTTGGCGCCAATCTGACCAGGCTCGATCCGTTTACGCGTTCGCTGATCACCAATCGCAGGATCATAGCGCTCGACCAGAAGACTTGGAGCAGCCACGCCGTTGCCGATCTACCGCCGGGATTCGAGCATGCTGCGGTGTGGGAAGCGAGCGCCGGACCGCGCTCGAGGCCGGTACGCTACGTCGCCTTGTTCAATCGCGATAACCAGCCGGCAACGCTGAGCGCGACATGGGCGCAACTCGGCATCCCCGGGGCGCATTCCACGATCGATCTCTGGTCGGGCGCGAGGACGAAGGCTTTGCCGAATGTCACGGTCACCCTGCCTGCCCACGGATCGGCAGTTTACGAACTTGACCGGTAGCCGAGGTCAGACCGGCTGAAGCCCGTGCTCCGCGATCTTTCGGAGGAGATCGCGGTGGCGCGGAAGCGCTGAGCGAAGCCGCTCGGTCTGCACGGCATTCTCGCGGAGCGCCCGTTCCGCCGTCTTCGATTCCTCGGTCAGCGCTGCGGGCTCTACTTCGGTCGGGTAATCCATCCCGTAGAGGACGTACTGATAGCTCGCCGCCGGAAACACCTCTTCGACGCGATCGAACTCGTCGTGGAACCAAGGCGACTGATATCGCCAGAGCTCGAGGAGGTGCTGCAGCCGGTCGGGGATCGACTTTGGGTCTGCATTGTCTCGCCAGAACTCCGTGTCTGTCCGCTTGGTGATCGCGTAGTGGAGTTTCAGGAAATCGATGATCCGGCCCCAGCGGTAATGCGTGGTCTCGTTGAAGCGGTGGGCGATCACGTCCATCACTTCGCGGCACACCGGCATCTGCTCTGCAATGACCTTGGCGGACAATTCGACAAGCACGATCGCTGAGGATTCCAGCGGTTCGACAAAGCCCGCTGCGAGCCCGACGGCGACGCAATTGCCCTTCCAGAACGTTTCGCGGTGGCCGCCGTGGATCGGGATCTTGCGGACGTTCAAACCATCGGCCGCAGGGCCGACATAAGCGCGCAGCTCCCGCTCCGCCTCATCGTCCGAAATATGGCTGCTTGAATAGACATGGCCGACACCTCGACGGGTCGGCAGGCCGATGTCCCAGATCCAGCCGGATGACTGCGCGGTAGAGATCGTCTGACTTGCGACGGGTGCCGATGAATCGGCGTAGGGAACCTGGAAGGCGATCGCCGTGTCACAGAAGAGCACATCGCTGCACGACCTGAAACCTACGCCGAGCGCCTTGCCGAGCAGGAGCGAACGGAAGCCGCTGCAATCTACGAACAGATCGCCTTCGATCTCCCCAGCCTGTTCGGTCGTGACGCTCCGGATGTCACCGTTCTCGGCGAGGTTTACCTCTTGCACGTCGGCGAGAACGTGGCGGACCCCGAGATTCTCGCAGCAATAGCGCTGCATGAACGGAGCGAATTTCCCCGCGTCGAGGTGGTAGGCGTAGTTCGCGTGCGCCTCATATTCCGGGGTGGTGATGGTCTTCGGCCCGAGCCCGGCCTCACACAATTTACCCTGCGGAGTGACCGCGTCGCAAAAGCTGGTCGATTTCCCCCTCGCCAGCCAATGCGGGACAAGGTTCAGCTGGCCGAAGCCCTGTGGAAGCATCAGTGGGTGGTAATAGCCTTCGTCGGGCTCACCGGTGGTCCAACGGGCGAAGCGCGCGCCCTGCTTGAAGGCAGCATCGCATTCGCGGAACAGCTCGGTTTCGGAAATACCGACGCGGGAGAGCGTCGATCGAAGCGTAGGCCAGGTGCCTTCACCCACTCCGATGATCGGCACATTCGGGGATTCGACCAGCGTGACGCTGAAGCCGGATGGAATGCGCGCCTTATGCTTTGCCGCAATGATCGCAGCGGTGAGCCAGCCGGCAGTGCCGCCGCCCACGATGACGATCTTCTTGACTGGCTTTGCCATAAGCTATCGCAAGCAAGAAAAAGCCGGGGATGTCAATCAGGTAGACATCCCCGGCAGGGGGAGACTCTAATGTTTGGGAAAGTGCCCGGCCGCACACGCTGTGCAGCCGGGCGCATTCCTATCAGCCGCGCTCAGGCTTGGCCGGAGCCGGCGGAGGCGGTGGAGGCGGCGGCACCGGGCAGGTCGCCGTAGCCTGGACCACTGTTCCATCCGGGCAGGTCTGCATCGCCGGAGCCGGAGGCGGCGGCGGCGGAGCAACCGGCGGCGGCGGCGGCGGAGCGGAAGCGCGGGACATGTGGAACCGGATGCCCGCCTCGTAACGGCGCCCGTAGTTGTAGATGTCGAGCGGCTGATCCGTGAAGCGGCCGTGCGTGCTGTAATTGGAATTGTTGAGATTGGTCACTGAGCCGTAAATTGTGAACTGCGGCGTGACGTCATAGCTCGCTGATGCGTCGACCTGCAGTTGCTTGTCGACATAGACCGGTTCAGCGCCGAAGGTACCCCCCTGCCCTTGGCCCAGGCCCAACAGGTAGGAACCGCGCCAGTTCGCTGCCACGCGGAACTGGAGACCATTCTTATCGTAGAAGCCAACGAAGTTTGCGGAGTTAGCAAGGCCCGTAATCGCAAACGCACTTCCGGAGATGTCTCCGGTCGGGAATTTACGATTCGTGTTCACAAGCGTGGCGTTCGCCTGGAAGCCGAAGCCGGTGTTCCCGAACGTATGCTGCCACGCGAGTTCGAGACCGCGAACGTCGGCGTCAGGCCCGTTCACTTGGCCGGTGACGTTGAAGACGGCCAGCTGGCCCGTAAACGGATCGATGACCCCGGGGATGGTTGTTTGGTGCACGCCGCCAACGATGAAGTTGGTCAGATGCTTGTAGAAGCCATCCACTGAAACGTAGGAGTTCGGAGCATAGAACCACTCCGCTGCCGCATCGAAGTTATCCGATAGATAGGGCTTCAAGTCGGGGTTGCCGCCCGAGCCGGACAATGCCCCCCTCCGCAACGAGCCGAAGTTAACCGTCGGCTTCAAATTCCCCAGCTGAGGCCGGGTCAGGGTCCGCGATGCGTCAAGCCGAATGTCGAAATCCCGAGTCAGGTCTAGCTTCATATCCATGCTTGGCAGCAGGTATGTGTAGAAGGATTTCGCGGTGATCGTCTGCGGCGGTGAGAAGGTCGGATTAAGCAGAGTCGGATCGCCGGCCGGGTTGGTTAGAGCCGTAATAGTCTTTCCAATCGCGGACACGTTCAGATGCGTGCTCTCGTCGCGCATCCCCGCGTTGAAGTGGAATGGCATTCCGGCGATGTCGGTCTCAAAATTGGCTTTGAAGAAGAAGGAAAGCGTCTTCTCCTCCACGTTGAGCACGCTACCGGTATCGAATCCCGGTGCGGTCGGGTGACCGGCAGCTTCGAGCGCACTGTAGATCGTGTAAGGATCGTAGACGATAATACCCGGCGCGAGGGCGCTATTGTTATAGCCGGGAATAAAGCCCGAAGTACCGATCGAGCCGTCAAAAGCGCCCGCAGGCAGCGGATAGAGGCCGCTCGTTCGACCTGACGGAGGACCATAGCCGCCGAACGAGGCGAACACACCGTTCGCGAACGTGTTCTCGTTCTCCTGATGAAGCTTGTCATCGACATACTGGCCGCCGAAGGTCAGCTTCACGTTGTCCGATTCCCAACGACCGAGGAACTTGGCCTGCCTGACCAGATCGGTGTTGTAGTTGCGGAAGCGCACGATGTCGTGGCCACCAATGTCGGTCAGGTTCAAGAATTGGCCTGCCTGGTTCGCTGGACCGACATCATGGATGACGGGCAGATCCTTACTGCTCGGCCCAGTAATCTGAACACCGGTCGGGGCGCCCAAAATTGTCGTCACGCACCCACCGGAGCTTGTGAATTGCGCCCCCTCAGTTGCACAAAGTGGGTCATAGGGGTCCAGGTTTTTCCCGGTCGCCGGATTGGTGAGATTGTTGAAGCCGCCGTAGCCGATATCCATGCTATCGGCGTAACCGTCGTGGCCCGGGTTCAGCTCGGCCCGCGCGATCGATCCATCGGCTTCGAACTTCAGATTCTCCGTCGCGCTCCACTTCAGGTTCGCCCCGAATTCGTTGCGCTCGTTGACCTGCTTCGTAACGTTGGCGTTGAAATCCATCGGCGTGCCGAACTGATTGAAATCGACCACAGAACCGTTTGAGTCATATTTTACATTACGCAGGTCGTCGCCGTTGAACCACGCCGCGTAGCCGTAGTCCGTCGATTTCAGCGTCTCCCTCGAATAATTGTCATCAAGGGTAAGCAACACGCTGTCGCTCGGCCGCCACTGGTAGGCGATCCGGGCGTCGACGCGTGAATCCTTGGTGGTCTGCTGATCGGCGCCGATCTGCTGCGGGAACCATCCGAGGATAGTCTTTCGGTTATTTGGATCTGTCCAAGCCTGGCTAGTCGAATCAGACGTGGGCACACAGGTGAGATCCGTAGGTGGGTTAGCCACCTTGATCGGACCTGCTTGGCACGGAGCGAAATGGTTGCCGACCCAGCCGGGGATGAACACGTGGTTGGTCTTGGTGTCTTCACGGCTGTACGCAACGTCGGCAAGAATTCCCATGGTGTTATCGGCGAAAGTATCGCTGATCAGCAAACCGCCCTTCGGCGCAATGTGCTTGTCACGGTCCTGATAGGTTCCACCGACGAATGCCGCCACCTTGAATCCCGGATAGTCGAATGGCTTCGGAAGCAGGATGTTGAGGGTGGCACCAATGGCGCTGGTGGAGAGCTCGACGTCGGGCGTCTTGAGCACGTTCACCTGGCCGATGAAGTCGGCGCCGATCGTCGTGAAGTCGACGCTACGGCCGCCCGCTGCGGTCGAGACGTGACGTCCGTCGATCAACGTGTCGTTAAAGTCTCCGCCAAAACCACGGACAGTAACTCCGTTCGCGTCGCCCCGAGGTCCGGCGCGCTGAATTGTGACGCCCGGCAGACGCTGCAGCGCCGCAGCAACGTTGGGATCCGGGAACTTACCGATATCTTCAGCCGAGATCGCGTCAACAACACCCACCGCATTGCGCTTGATGTTGATATCGCGTTGCAGCGATCCGCGAATACCGGTGACGACGATCGCTTGCGCCTGGTTGCTCTGATCCGTCGAGGTGGCCGGCGCGGCAGGCGTTGGCGTCGCAGCCTGGGCCGCCGCAGTGCTCGCCGCAGCCGTATCCGAAGCAGCCGCTGCGCTGGTAGTTGCCGTATCGGCCATCGCTATTTGCGGCGCGGCCTTGCTGTGGTGCTTCGCGGAATGCGCGTAAGCCGGAGTCGCAACGACAAGCGCCAGCATGCTCGGCGTGGCCGCCAGCATCAGCCGGCGCGACCGGACGTTCTTACGCTCTTCACGTGCGTGAGTAGTGTTAGCTCCCGAAGACATTTAAGCCCCTCCCTGTTTCGGAGCCGCTCTGAAGGCGGCCCGGGCCGTGAATTACAGTCGAATCACAATTTCACAGGGGAATGCCATGGCCAACCGGGCCAACCTGCTGACACGCGCAGAGCTTGCTATGATGACGCTCCCCAGTGAGTCTTGTGACCCTGTCCAAAACGATATCGCTCAATGATAGCGCTATCAATACTAATAATGATAGCGCTATCAGAAGAAATGTTGTCTGAGTTTTAGTGCGACATTTTCGCCACAGCTGGCGGAAGCGTAGCGCCCTCGGCAGAGCTGTGGGATAGGGCATGACATGGTGGGGCAGGTAATCGATGGCGAATCTTGAAGTTGTGAATACCGAAGCGCACCGGAATCTGCGCCTTCGCCCGCGAGCGGAGCCAGCGCCGCACTTCGTCCCGATCGTCCTTTCGGAGTTCACCACCGCGGCCGCCTGCTGTCCGATTTTCCTGACGAAGAACCCGGAAAACGGGCGCTTCTACGTGGCCGCACTGTTCGGTTTCGAGCCCGGCGAGAATCTTGTGAGCGATGACGTCGGCGCGGCGAAGGCGTTCCGGCCCTTGGATCTCGAGCGCCAGGGCTTCTTCATCTCCGGCGAAAATATAGCCGTGGATCTCGACCATCCGCAGATCAGCAAAAAGGAAGGCCAACCGTTATTCGACGAAGGCGGCGAGCCCACCGATACCATGCGACGAATCCAGCGCGCTCTTGGTTTGCTCGCCAGCGGGAACGAAGAAACCGAGCGCTTCATCGGAACGTTCGTTGACCTGCGCTTGATCGAGCCAATCGACATCTCACTGAAGTTTGACGATGGCAAAAAGCTCCAGCTCGACGGTCTCTATACTGTAAGTCTCGACTCGATTGCTGAGCTTGGGGATTCGGACGCGCTCATGTTGTTTCGAAAAGGCTATTTGCTGCCGGCCTACACCATTGCCGGTTCACTGAAGCAGATTTCCGTCCTCGCGAACCGCCGCAACGAGCGGCTTGCTGCGGGCTAATCGCTTTAGCGATGACGGAGGGCGTCAAGGACATCGATTCCAGTTCCTTTTCGGGCGCCGAGGATTTCCGCGACGCGGTGGCCGCGCAATGTGAGCCGATCATCCTTCGAGGCGTGTGCGCCAACTGGCCCGCGGCCAGGGCCGCCGCCGAATCGTGGGAAGCGCTCGCCACCTACTTGGCCTCACGCGATTCAGGCCTGCATTCCCAGGCGTTCATTGGAAGCCCGTCGATAAGCGGCCGCTATTACTATTCTGACGACCTTTCAGGGTTCAACTTTGACCGCGCGGACATGCCGCTTTCGGACGCGCTGGCCCGAATGAGCGCGGCAGCCCGCGATCCGGAACTTTCATCAGTGTATTTCGGATCGATCCTGGCCAACGATCACGTGAACGGATTCAGCCGCGAGAACAGTCTCTCGATCGTGCCTGACGAGGTCCAGCCACGACTTTGGCTCGGCAACGCCTCCTTCGTAAGCGCCCATTACGATACGTTCGACAATCTTGCGTGTGTTGTAGCCGGCCACAGGCGTTTCACTCTCTATAGACCGGAAACGATTGGCAATCTTTATACCGGCCCGATCGACTTCACGATGGCGGGGCCGCCGGTCGGTCTTGCCGTTGGAAGCGAGCGCGGTGACCCGCGCTACCCCTGTTTTGAGGCGGTCCGCGACCAGGCGCTGGTGGCGGAACTCGGGCCGGGTGACGCACTCTACTTGCCGAAGCTCTGGTGGCATCAGGTGGAGGCGACGGAGCCGCTCAACATGCTCGTCAACTACTGGTGGGACGCGTTTCCTGCAGGGCCGGATGCACCCTACACAGCCATGATGCTGGCCATGATTGCCATTGCCGAACGGCCGCTTGCGGAACGCAAAGCCTGGCGCGCCTTCTTCGACCATTATGTCTTCCGGCCCGAAGGTCACCCGCTGGCCCATCTTCCCGCAGAGAAGCATGGGATACTGGGGCCGCTGAAACAGAACTATGGCCGGATTAGAGCCCGAGTCATGCAAACGCTGCGCTCAAGCTGAGCAACGCTGCAGGGTTCTAAAGCGATTGACCAAGGACGGACTCGACAAGTCCGCGATAGCTGCGACTGAGCATTAGCCGCGCACCGGTTTTCAACACGAGTTCGAATTCCCCGTGGGAACGCCGCTCCAGCGAGGTCACCGACCGGATGTTAACGATCGTCGACCGATGGGTCCGGACAAAGCGGAAGGGGTCAAGGTGATCCCCGACCGCGGCGAGGCTCGCCCGGTGAAGATATTCACTGGTCCCGGCGTGAAGGGTCACATACACACCCGAGGCTTCGATCCAATCGATCTCCTCGGTCATAACCAGATGCGTGCTGTCCTTGGTCTTGACCGCGATCCATTCCCAGATCTCGCCTGGCTTGAAGCGCCTTGCGGCGAGTTGGAGCAGTTCCGGACTGAACGAGTTCGGATCTTTCGCGCGATCTTTGCGAATTTCTCCCAATCGCGCCTTCACCCGCGCCATCATCTGTTCGTAACGGGAATCGGGGAACGGCTTCAGCAGATAATCCAACGCGTCCGCTTCGAACGCCTTGACGGCGAAGCGATCGTACCCGGTAACAAAGACGGTGAGCGGCATATTTTCCGCCCCGAGCGCACCGATCACGCCGAATCCGTCGATCCCCGGCATCTGCACGTCGAGGAACACGACGTCGGGCCGCTGGTCCTGGATCTGAGATACGGCAACCGCGCCGTTCGGCGCCTCGTGGATCTCGCGGACGTCGCGATCGGTTTTGAGCAGATCCGTCAGCCGTTTTCGAGCCGGCGGCTCGTCATCGACGACCAGCACGCGAATGGCTTCAGATTGCGCCGCCATTCGGAAGCCCCCTTGCAAGTGGAATGCGCACGACGATCTCAGTCCCCCGTTCGGCGCGTCGCCCAATGCCGAAACAATTGCCGCCTTCCTCCGGATAGAGCGCCGCGAGCCGCTCCCGAGTCACACGGATTCCGTGACCAGTTGCACTTTCCATGTTCCAGCCAGGAGGCAGGCCCACCCCGTCGTCGACCACTCGGATTTCCAAATGGTCCCCTACCGGCTTGGCTGAAACGCAAATCGTTCCACCCGAGGTTAACTCCTCGACTCCATGGCGGATGGCATTCTCAACCAGCGGCTGGAGCAACATCGATGGTACGCTGGCTGCGAGTATTGCCGGGTCGACCTGGACCTCGAAGCGGATTCGATCACTAAAACGGACCCGCTGAATTGCGAGATAGCGCTCGAGCACCGCCAACTCCTGCGCCAGG
>Ga0207702_10006313_pt1 | contig 10239 bp, 13 predicted proteins | sample KBSCornC62_FD_184302 | JGI IMG/M metagenome (GOLD analysis project Ga0207702, IMG submission 184302) | Corn rhizosphere microbial communities from Kellogg Biological Station, Michigan, USA - KBS Corn C6-2 (SPAdes) (version 2) | ecosystem: Host-associated > Plants > Roots > Rhizosphere > Soil ...
ATTAAAAACTACAGTTTTTACTTCACGTCCTATTTAGCCCTGCTGGCACCGGGTCCGGCCCAAGTCGGTATATTGGGCCGTTTGCAAAACGGTTGTCAGTGGGTTCAACTCCCACCGGGCCCTGGCCGCCCGTCCTGCTGCATAGTTCAGTGTTAGAACATTTTACTTTGAATCAAAAAACGGCGGTTAGATTCCGTCTGCGGCAAATAAACTCTTCTGTTTCAAAAACACTATAAAAAAAAGGGGGGGTAGTTTAGTCAGTAAAATAGCGGGCTCATGACCCGAAGTACCGGTGCAATTCCGGCCCCCTCACTTAGTAGTTTAATAAAAAAAAAATGCTGTTAAACGACACCGAAAATTTAGAAAGTCAAGGATACATACCCTACGGAAAAGTAATAACAAATAAAGACGGTATTATTTAAATTATAGGGCTCGACGATGTTTTTGTAGGATAAATTGTTCTGATAAATGACTCTGTCGGTATGGTAATTAACTTAGAGCAACAGAGCGTAAAAGCGATTGTTTTGGGAGATGATATAATAATTGCGCAAGACGACCTAGTTACGTCTACCGGCTCGTTGTTTTATGTTCCAGTAGGCGAGGCACTGCTAGGGCACGTGGTTGATTGTCTGGGAAAACCTATTGACACGTACGATGAGCTGCTGTACGAAGAGTTTAATTACATCGAAGCAAAGGCGCCGGGCATCATCTCTCGTAAGTCTGTGCATGAGTCGATGAAAACAGGTATTTTGTGCATAGACAGCGCTATTTCTATAGGGCGCGGTCAACGAGAGCTTATTATCGGTGATAGGCAAACTGGAAAAACCACAATTGCGGTTGATACTATTATAAATCACAAAGGGTTAGAGAAAGATGACCAGGAAAAATTATACTGCGTTTATGTCGCTATAGGCCAGCGCCTGTCGTCAGTTGTTAATTTAGTTGAAAAATTAAAATCGCTAGAGTCGTTTGACTATGTCACTGTTGTATCTGCAACTGCTGCTTAACCAGCCAGCTTACAGTATCTTGCCCCCTACGTCGGTTGCACGATGGGCGAGTTTTTTCGAGATAATCAGCTTCATAGCCTAATTATATATGACGACCTCTCAAAGCATGCCGTCGCGTATCGTCAGATTTCGCTGCTATTGCGTAGGCCACCAGGTAGGGAGGCATACCCCGGCGACGTTTTTTACCTTCACTCTCGCCTTTTATAAAGAGCTGCTAAGCTTAACGATGATTACGGCTCAGGGTCTTTAACGGCTTTACCTATCATCGAAACACAGGCCGGAGATTTGACCGCATATATTCCGACCAATGTGATTTCGATTACTGATGGCCAAATATTTTTAGAGCGGGAGCTTTTCTATAAAGGAGTACGGCCAGCTATAAATATAGGCCTGTCTGTTAGTCGAGTTGGATCTGCCGCACAAGACCCTCTTGTTAAGTAGTTTGTCGGCTCGCTTAAGCTGTAGCTTGCACAATATCGTTAGGTCGAAATTTTTGCCTCGTTCGGTTCAGAGATCGACGTGACAACACAGCAAACGATAAAACGCGGATCAAGGTTGGTTGAGCTGCTAAAACAAGCACCATTTTGCCCTATTTGTATGCAGCATCAATTGCTGCTGTTATTTGCGGGGCGTAACGGTTATTTAGATTCGTTGGATTTCGAGCAGATTGACGGGTTTAAAGAGATCTTAAGCGACTGTTTTAATGACCCGGAATTTGAGGACTTTAAGTTTTGTTTTATCGAGCTATTTACTCTGGAGGATGAGATCACCCGAGATCTTACTCTGCACCAGATTGTTTCGGATTTTGTGGCTATAGCGGCTGAGTAACTTGTTTTACTTTTTACGTCACTGGTTATTTACTACAAATCATAAACAAATTGGTACGTTGTACATACTGTTCGGCGGTTTCTCGGGGGTTATTGGGTTAGTCTTATCAATGTTAATAAGGCTAGAGCTAATGAGTGAGGGTAACTTTTTTTTTAAAGGAAACTCCCACATGTACAACGTTGTTGTGACTTCGCACGCTTTAATTATGATATTTTTTTTTGTAATGCCCATTTTAATAGGCGGGTTTGGGAACTGGATTGTACCTGTTATGTTAGGTGCGCCTGACATGGCTTTTCCTAGGCTAAATAATTTAAGCTTTTGGTTTTTACCGTGGTCGTTGTTTTTACTAACTAGTTCTATGCTAGTCGATGGCGCGGGTACTGGTTGAACTATTTATCCTCCCCTTAGCTTAATCAAATATCAACCAGGCGCTGCGGTCGATTTGGCAATTTTAAGCATGCACTTGGCGGGGGCTTCTTCTATACTAGGCGCGTTAAATATGATAGTAACCATTGTTAACATGAGGCCCGCGGGTCTTTCTTTATTCAAATTGCCGCTTTTTGTTTGAAGCGTTTTAATAACATCTGTACTGCTAGTCGCAGCTCTTCCGGCCTTAGCTGCCGGGATAACTATGATTTTAACTGACAGACATTTTAACACAACGTTCTTTGTAGCGCTCGGCGGGGGCGACCCGGTACTTTTTCAGCATATTTTTTGGTTCTTCGGGCATCCTGAGGTTTATATACTTATTTTGCCGGGCTTTTGAATTGTTAGTTCAGTTATCCCAAGGCACGCAAATAAAAAAGTTTTTGGCTACCATGCTATGGTTTGGGCGATGGCTAGCATCGCTTTTTTGGGGTTTATTGTCTGGGGGCACCACATGTATACGGTGGGTTTGGACATAGACACACGCGCCTATTTTGCGTCTACGACAATGATTATAGCGGTGCCTACCGGTATAAAAGTTTTTAGTTGAATTGCGACTCTTTGGGGTGGGCGACTTGTTTATAACACACCAATGCTCTTTTCGCTGGCGTTTATATTTTTATTTACTTTAGGGGGGGTAACAGGGGTCATATTGTCAAACGCAGGTTTATACATTGCTCTGCATGACACCTATTATGTAGTTGCTCATTTTCACTATGTGTTATCGATGGGGGCTGTTTTTGCCATATTTTCTGGATTTTATTACTGGTTCGAGAAAATGTGAGGGGTCCGTTATAATATAGCGCTCTCAAAGGTGCATTTTTGATTATTTTTTATTGGGGTTAACGTTACGTTTTTCCCTATGCATTTTCTCGGGCTAGCGGGGATGCCGCGACGAATAGTCGAATACCCTAACGCTTTTACCCAGTGAAATTTAGTTGCATCTGTTGGTTCGATTATTTCTACTGTTGCTACTTTATTTTTTTTTTTAGTAGTGCTGGAAGCTTTTTTGTTTAAAAAATCTCCTAGGGTTACAAACCTAAGTTTATCAGGGGCCTACCCCGCGCAAAATTACTGATTTGTTCGACAACGTAACGTTATAGATTGCTTCCACGTTATGCGAAGTTGTCCCCAAGTAGCTAGTCGTATTGTTGTTGTTCGTAGCAAAAGCGAAATGCGCGTCGCTAAGAGAAGCATAGCCGCTATTTTTTTGGGTAGTATTCCCCACTATACAAAAATCGGAGAATTTCAAACTCCAGCCACACCAATAATGGAGGGGATAGTGGATTTGCATAATTACATAATGTTTTTTTTAGTTTTGGTTGTTTTCTTTGTTTTGTACATGTTGTTCGCGACGTTCGTGCAGTTTTCGCAAGCAAAATTCTCGAAAACAGGGAGGTACGGTTACACGGGCGACAATAAAATCCACGATAGCAAAATTGAAATAGTTTGAACAGTTATACCTACTTTGATACTACTAACGGTTGCCTTTCCTTCTTTTATATTACTATACTCAATGGATGAGCAGTTTGACCCTGTATTAACATTAAAAGTTATAGGCCGGCAATGGTATTGATCTTATGAATACACCGACGAGTTTTTTACAGAGGACAATGACGAAGTTTCGGACATAGTATTTGATTCATATCTGGATCAGGACTTTGAGGAAAGCAGCCTGTTTCGCTTATTAAAGGTAGATAATGACGTGTTTTTACCTGTTCACTCTTATATTCGCGTTTTAGTTACGTCGTCAGACGTAATTCACAGCTGAGCGGTGCCTAGTCTTGGTTTAAAAGTTGATGCGTGTCCTGGCAGGTTAAATCAAATAACACTTTACATAGAGCGGGCCGGACAATTCTTTGGCCAGTGTAGTGAGTTGTGTGGCCTAAACCACGCCTTTATGCCAATTTCTATTTATGCTGTCCCGGAGGAGGTATTTATTCACTGAGTATACAACGTTTCAAACAATACGAAAAGCGGTGGCGAGCTTACACCTATAATCGACATAGATACAAATGAGTTTAATGAACTAGTTCAAGATTTTGAGAATTTTGAAGATGAAAGCGGAAGCGAATAGCGAAGCAAGTTTTAATGAAAGCTCTGTTGTTTATATAGATGATTTTTTTTATGAGACAGACACGAGCCCCGAGGAGGAGCTTAGAAAAGCAAAAGAAGAAGAGAATCTTTGAAAGGTTAGGGATATACCGTTCAACCCTTCCTCTGATGAAGATGATTTTCTCAACTATACCAATTACGCCTTAAATGTAAAAACGTTCGGAGAAGAGTGGAAAAAAAATCCAAGCTATACGGAGAAATTCGCAGTTGCTTACCTGTTTGGTGATTTTTTCACGCTAGCAGGGCTTATGCTGTTTTCAGCACTTGTGTTTTTTCCAACCCAGCAGGGTCTTTATTTTTGACTTAACCCCGATCACTATCGCCCCACTTTTGTTGAAATGGTTGTGTTTGATAGCTTGGCCGCCGTATGGGTTTGAGTTTTTATAGTGTGCGTTTGTGTCGGATTTGACGAGTTTGTACTAAACCTGCCTTTTGAATTAAAGCTGAAAGGCGATGACTGGGACGAAGCGCTTGAATTAATAATGAAAGGTGTTGATGTCAAACTTAACGAAGCTTTCTATGAAGATAGTAATATTTTTGTTCGCGCCTGCATTACGGGTTTTGCTATTCACGCCCTGCTTCTTTGGTCCACTTACGAGCTAATTTTGCAGTTACTACACATACCTAGCTTTTCGATTTTAGAAATGCTAAATTACAAAAATGCTACCCCAAGTTACGTTAGAATGGTGAACGCCTATATTAAGAGGCACCCTATATAAAAGGCACGTTTGCTCGGGTAAAAATCTGGTGAAAGCTTTTGAGTGTTGCCTTTGTTTATAAAATACCGAAAGCTTCCAAACCGTAAGTCTAAATTTGTCTCTTCGATGATAATAAAATATGAATAGGGCAATTAACTCAACATTAGAGTGTTTGGCTTACAACCAAGAAGTAGGAGGTGCGACCCCTTCATTGCCCTTTAAAGTTTGCCAAATGATTAAAAACAGCAAAAACACTAGTGGCTGAGCCAAAAACCCCCCCTTCTACGAAAGAATACATAACAGTTAAAGACGGAGACATAAAAGGAGCGTTGTTGCAGTGGCTGCTGATATCCTTCAACCTACCCCACGGCTATTCGCCGAAGGATGTAGTCGACAACAGCGTGCTTAATATTTTTCTTTTTATGTTTTATACCCCTATATATCTTCTTGCTTTTCCGGCGTTAAAGCACATACCAGAGCTCGCTTTTATAGCATACCTCGACTGGGCTTGCCCTTCTGGTGAGGTGTGCGACGCATTCTTCGTTCACGGTTTTATAGCAGCTGCCCTTTTTCTCTGTTGGCTTATCTATGAAAACAAGGACTTAGATATATCTAAATTGCCTACGTCATACCACATACTTTTTTCTGTAGTGTTCATTGTTTTCGCGCTTCCGGTATATATGGGGATCGTGTTAGCAATACCATTTATTATCATTAAAGTGGTTGAACTTATAGTGCTCTTTAGCGGTCCTCCGCTATTCTGTATTGTGGTAGCCTGCTTCGGTATCGCGCCTTACATAAACGATTTTTGAGTTTGAATAAAAAAATTTAGAAAATAAAAACAGGCCGTGGGGCCTTATATTTTAATTTTTGCAGCATCGATTACTGCAAAGGCGAATAGTCGTGGGGAAGCTAACCAATGCAATGTCACTCGTTAGTGGTATTATTAAACAGTACTCCATTAACTTTGGGCCTCAACACCCCTCAGCGCATGGTGTTTTGCGCCTTATTTTGCAGTTAACGGTTGAACGTGTCTTAGCGGCTGACCCGCACATCGGCCTTCTGCACCGTGGCACATAGAAGCTCGCCGAAAACAAAACTTTCCTACAAGCTTTACCGTACATGGATAGGCTAGACTACGTGTCTATGATGGCCCAGTAACATGCTTATTCCCTCTGCGTAGAAAAAATGATCGACGTTGTTGTGTCAAAACGGGCGCAATGTGTTAGGGTTTTATTACTTGAAGTTACTCGAATCCTCAACCATCTTATTAGTTTGACTACTCATGCCATGGATGTTGGGGCATTAACCCCTTTTTTGTGAGCTTTTGAGTAACGAGAAAAGCTTATGGAGGTTTATGAAAAAGTCTCTGGAGCCAGGCTTCATGCAAATTTTATACGACCGGGCGGTGTTAGTCAGGATCTGCCGCTAGGAACTCTCGAGTCTATATCGGCTTTTGCTAACCAGTTCGGGTCAAGGGTTGACTAATTAGAAGATTTGCTAACATCTAATCGAATATGAAAAAACCGGTTAATAGGTGTTGGTGTTTTAGGGCTGCAAAAAGCTCTGGTTTGGGGCTTTAGTGGTGTAATGGTGCGCAGCACGGGGTGCGCCTGGGATTTGCGAAAAGTAATGCCCTACGAATCTTACGGCGAGGTGCGATTTGGTGTTCCAAAAGGTTTAAGCGGAGACTGTTTTGATCGTTATTTAATTAGGCTTAGGGAGATGCGGGCTAGTCTGTTATTAATAAAAATTTGCATAAACAATATGACGGCAGGGCGGGTTAGTGTTTTGTCTAAGTTGGCGGTAAAGAGGCGTGACTTAAAAACATCGATGGAGGCTTTAATTCAACACTTTAAATATATGTCTGCAGGGCGTAGTATTACGGCCGGCGAGTGCTACGTAGGTACTTAGTCGCCAAAAGGGGAGTTTGGGGTGCACATGTTTTCAAATGGCGGCAGTAGTCTTTATATAATTAAGCTCCGTGCCCCTGGCTATTTCCATTTACAAGGGCTTAAGACTATGTCTATAAGGCATCTACTGGCTTATGTTGTAACGCTCATAGGTACTATGTACATAGTCTTTGGTGAGGTTGATAGGTAACAGTGGTACACAAGGTTCCGCCTTTGAGCTTTAGGGTTGGGAAAACTTTTCTCTGAGAATATAATACTATAATTAGGAATAGCTCAATAGATTTTATAGCAGGCACCCCTTTCGAAAAACTTGTCTATGAGGTTTCTTATAAGATCGGGCGTCGTAAAAGGTTTTATGTGGTAAAAGTTGCAGAGAAAATTATAAATGGCGTTAGTAGTATTTTGATGTTGTACATGCCGCAGATTAAAAGGCAAGCGAAGCATTACAGGTGAGGGCAAAAAAAATTTCGCACGTTTAGGTTTTTATTAAGGTTTAAGCGCATGCGCTTAAGGCGTTACTTTTGAAACTTGTACCACAGGGCGATTTCTCTGGAAGAAAAATTAATAAAATTTAAAGTTCGTATAAACAAATGGTTGTCGAAAAGGATGTTTAGGGGCTCTTGACTACTAAGGTAGCTTGATTTTAAAGGAGCTACAGGTCGCCGCAGGCGTTTAAAGATCAACAACAGGCCTTTAAACGTAAAAGTGCCCATCGATTTGTTTTTTAGCTGTGGCTTTAAAACCTATCAAACGGGCTTTAATAATCTACTTTTGAAACGGGTAGCAGGCCGTAAGGGCTACAAGCTAAATAATTTAAACATGGTCGGCTTTGAAAAAAAAAAAAAGTGATTAAAGCGAAGTTTGTTTCTTGTTAAGCGGTTCAAGTTGCGGGCGCAAGGCTTGCAAAAAAAACCTAGGCAAAAGCCCACAAGGCTTTTGCTGGGCAGTTTTTTTAAAAAAAAAATTAAAAAGCGTGTTAAAAACTGGCAGCGCCTTATGTTTAATCACCACAAATTTGCCGAAAGGTTAGGCAAAAAAATAAATACGGTCGTACGTGTAAGGGCTTGTAACTTGTTTCTGTATTTACTAAAGAAGTATAAAATTACCTTTAAAACCCATCAGCGGCATTATTGGAATAGAAAATATAAATATCAACGCTACTTCTATGCGCACTACTACGACATTGTGAATGCGTTTTGAGTTGTTGGCCTTTTTGATAACTATAAAGTATTGTGCGAGATATTCAAAACTACTATCCCGCGGTTTTCTAAGTTAAAAAGGTTTTTATTTTTTCTGGATCGTGTGACGCGAAATATGAGATGTATCTCACAAAAATTTAACTGTTTTAAGATCCGTTGAACCGGCAAAATTGCAGGGGGGACTAAGAGGACGAAAACTTTTTTATTAGGATATGGCGCCGCACCTTACCAAAGCTTAAAAAAAAAAATTCGAACACTATTTTATCCTTATCGTCACGTTTACGGGGCGTTTGGTGTTAAGTTTTTGATTGGTTACAGGTAGGGGTGTATCTTTATATAAAAAGAAGGTTACGCCCAATGAGGCGCATTAAAAAAAAATTAAAAATACGCAGTAAAAAGTGAAACAAGTTAATAGGTGTTCGGGCGCTTTTAAAGAGCAAATTTTGTCGGTGAAAGTTTAAACTAAAAAACAATGTAGTAGCGGGCCGGCTTTTTAAAAAGCACCAAGCACGGGCGGTACAACCCTTGTTTTTACCGCGCTTAGTTTGCTCTAAGCACCTAAAAAGTGTCCTTAGCTCAAAAATGGTTGGCTTTTTGGCCTATAAACAGGACTTAGTTAAATTTTTACGAGTCCACGTTGGTCAAAGGCCCGTAAACTGCTATGAAAAAATATGAGTTGCTTCGGGACTCGAGGGGGCGAAACGTCCTCGACAAAAAAAAAAAAAATTTAAGTTTGCCCCCGAAAAACTTGCAAAGACTTTTACTTACTACTATCAGCGTCGGCGAGTAATAGGTGAAAAACGCTGGGTTAATATGAATTTATAAAAGTGGTTGTAATTTTGCTATAGCGCCTATTATAATATATGTAAAAATTTGGCCCTAACTTCAAGTTTTAGAAAGCATAACAAATTGTCTCATAATAGCTTTGCTAGTTCAATAACGAGTTTCTATGCTGTCGTCGGGACGTGGGGAGTTTAATTTTAAGTCAACTATGCAGCAAGGACATCCTTTCCATGTACTAACTAGCAGCAAGCTGCCTATTCTAGTATCTAGTACTGCTGGACTTCTCGCTTTGACGTTTATCATGAAGCTACACAATGCGGACTTGAACACGCTAGGTTCGTTTGATTTTTTTACGTTCGTGCAAAGTGAGTTGTTAGATTCTTTTTACGATTTTGAGACTTCCGGTGTTGGACTTGGGGATCTAGTTAAGTCAACGGATGTAATCATTTTTTTTCTTTTGTCAGGGTTGCTTTCGGTAATTGCGTCTTGGTCTGCAAATTTGATAACGGAGTCAAACGCCGGGCATCACACCTATTATGTTCAAAAAGGCCTGAAACTGGGGATGATAATTTTTTTGCTATCTGAGCTAATGCTATTTTTTCCTTTTTTTTGGGCATTTTTTCATGGTTCATTATCACCTGCCGTGTCAATTGGTGCAGTTTGGCCGCCGGTTGGTTTGCAGGTTTTAGACCCTTTTATGCTACCTTTTGTTAATACGGTTGTTTTATTAAGCTCAGGCGTTGCTACTGTTGCGGCTCATCGATCTATTGTTGCGGGTTACCACCAAGTAGCCGCAAATGCTGTTTTTTTGGCTGTTATTTTTGGTTTATTTTTTTCGTGGCTTCAGTTTTTAGAATACGGGCTGGCGACCTATACAATTAATGACGGTTTATTTTGTAGCGTTTTTTACATGCTGACGGGTCCACACGGTTTTCACGTTATTGTTTGTAGTATTTTGCTAGTTATTGCGTACTGTCGTTTAATAAACAAAAATTTTAGCCAAGAGCACCACGTGGGTTTTGAGGTTGCGGCCTGGTATTGACATTCTGTTTACGTTATATGATTAGGGGCTTTTTTATTTGTGTACGTTTGGGGGGTTTAGGCGCTCTAACTTACGTTTGTTTCTAAATTTGTAACGTTTTTTGCCTGAGTCTAAAAAATGATAGGAGGTACAGTTGAAAAAAAAAAATGGTGACGCGTCTTCAAAAAAAATCAAAAAAAGGGGCAAATTTCGGGGTTAAAAAAATTGTTAAATAGCGGAGCGTGGCGT
>Ga0207702_10006316_pt1 | contig 10237 bp, 11 predicted proteins | sample KBSCornC62_FD_184302 | JGI IMG/M metagenome (GOLD analysis project Ga0207702, IMG submission 184302) | Corn rhizosphere microbial communities from Kellogg Biological Station, Michigan, USA - KBS Corn C6-2 (SPAdes) (version 2) | ecosystem: Host-associated > Plants > Roots > Rhizosphere > Soil ...
GCCTTGCCGGGGGTTGCGATTCGCGGAGATGATGGGACTTCATGGGACTCAAAGACTTTTTCGGAAAGCTGAAGAGCAAAACGGCCAATCGCGTTCATGTCGACCGGGCCGCGCGCGTACGCGTAAACGAGTTGCACGATCTCGAGTTTGCTGCGAGCCAACCGAAGTTCGCGGCACCGCTGAAGATCGAAAACATTTCGTTGAGTGGTCTTGGTCTCATTTTGCCAGAGGAAACTGACTTTGCTTCGTTGACGACGATTGTCGGCCATCTTTCGATCAAGGGCCAGTCGCTGCCTTTGACTTTGAACGTCGTTCGCTTCAACGGTGATCACGTCGGTGCGAAGATAGAAAACCCTGCCCCTGAGTACGCACTTGCTCTTCAGAAGTATTTCGAATTTGAAATTGCGGCTTTGCATTTGCGGGCGGCTCGCGCGGATTATTTGAAATCCGTTCCGAACGGAATGCCGCATTGGTATCAAGGCTCTAACAACTGCGATCTTTCGTACGTGTCCAACGGAAATGACGTTGTCGAATTCGCGCTTACCGTTTTCGGAAACCATCTCGAGGGCGGTGTGGGTAAACCTCTTCGTTACAGTGAGGTTTCGGTCAAGGCACCGGGTGAGTCGGCAAAGTATAAAGGATCTGATCTCTTAAACGTCCAACGGACGGTCGATGCCGACATGATCCTATTGGCTAAGCGAGTGTTAAACGCGGTGGAGGGTTTACCCGAAGATCACCGCGCGTCGCTCCTCAAATTCCTAAACTGATTTCTTTCTCAACTGATTCGTTCACGAATTTGCGGCGGCTTCGATGTCCGCGATTACGAGCTTTGATGATTTCATGACGACGGTCATCGCCTTGGCGAATTTTACGGGATCGTTCGCGTACTTTTCGATGATCGATGGATTCACCTGCCAGCTGACTCCGAATTTATCTTTAAGCCATCCGCACGGGCCAGGCGTGCCGCCGCCTTCGGCAAGCTTATTCCAATAGAAGTCGATTTCTTTTTGCGTTTCGCAGCTAACGACGACTGAAAAAGCTTCGTTGAACGTGAAGCCGTGGGTTCCCGCGCCCTCCATCAAAACAAACGGCTGATCGTTGAGCGTGAATGCGCAGTGAAGTATCGTTCCGCTCTGCGGCTCATTCGCCAGCATCTCGATCTTTGAGTTTGGGAAGACGCTTGTGTAAAAGTCGACGGCTTCTTTGCCGCGACCGAAAATTTTGTCCGTGAAGAGAAGGGCTGGCGCGATTTTCGAAGAACGAGGTGACAGAATCAGTTGCCACTCGACCCCGAACTTATCCGACGTCCACCCGTATTTTTCGGCCCACGGATACTTATCGAGTCCCATTCGCGTTGTGCCGCCTTCGTTCAGCGTGGACCAGAGTAAATCAATTTCTTCTTCCGATTCGCAGCCAACAAAAAATGAAAGAGCCGGTGTGAATTTGAATACGGGACCGCCGTTCAACGCGAGGACTTTCAAATTCGCCATTTCAAATGACACCGTCAATGTTGAGCCGACAGCGCGTCCTGCTTGTTGAGCTGAAGCTTCGGTGTACTTCGCTGTTGCACCCACTTTCCCTCCGAAAGTCTCCGTGTAAAACCGGGCCGCTTCTTCGGCTTGATCGTCGAACCAGAGGCAGGTCGAGAGGTGTTGCATGAAACAATCCTTGTTTAGTCGGTTTGAAGTTTCGGATTCAGATTCGGTTGCAGTTTGAGTTTCAATTTGAGTTTTCTGGATGGCAATTCGCAGGCTGTCGAAGCTCGTTCGGAGCCTTGGAAATACATAGTGTAATCAAACAGTTATCAGTAAGGCTGGGCCTTTCATTTTCAGTGATCTTCACAGCTTTTTTGCGTCTCCAGTATACTGCCCTGCTCACCTCGTGAAGGGATTTGAGGCTGCTAAGGCGACACGAGTTTTGCGAGGGGAGAGTGCAACACGAATCGAAGATTCGGTTCGGTTGCACCTTACTTTACTGGAGTTAAAACGTTCGCAGATTAATAAAGCCCGACTCAAAGGAAGAGAGAGGCACAGCTAGAGAGGAAACAGCATGAACGCTCGAAACTATCGAACAGAAAAGGGGACGGAACTCCCGCTTTTGAACCTCAAGGGCAAACAGTACCTTGAAGTGAAATACAGACTTGTTTGGTTCCGTGAAGAACATCCGACTTGGTCGATCGAGACACAGCTCGTGTCAGTCACCGATACGTCTGCTTACGCAAAAGCAACGATTCGCGATGATACCGGTCGCATCATTGCAACCTCGCACAAATTCGAAAGCGTTCAAGGCTTTCCTGACTTCATCGAGAAGGCGGAAACAGGCGCGATCGGGCGTGCGTTGGCATTGATCGGCTACGGTACGCAATTCTGCGCCGACGAGTTGGATGAGGGAAAACGCATCGTCGATGCGCCAGCCGAACCGGCGAGGCGCTCGCAAGCGAAAGCAATGGTTGTTCCCGACCACAGCGAAGTGGCGCCGGTCGAGGAGACTCGGCCGAGCAATGTTCAGCCCGGCGATTTCACGATCAACTTCGGCCGCAAATACAAAGGCAAGAAGTTGAAAGAGATTTCGCGGTCTGAACTTGAGAGCTATGTAAAGTGGCTCGAAGCTAGCGCGGTTCGCGACGGAACCTCTTTGTCCTTCCAGGTTCAACAATTGAAAAACGCTTTCGAGCGCTTGTACGGCCCGGTTGAAGCCGTGGCCGAAGCTCATTAAGCGAAGGTTGCGAGGAGATTTTGCCCTTGTCACAACTGACGTTGTTTGAACCCAAAGGGGCTTCTGCTAAGGAGGCCCCTTCTTTTTTGAAAGCTCTCGTTCATCAAGTCATTTCGATCGATGACGAAGGCCGTGCTTTGCTCGATTTGCGAGTAGACGGAGAAGCTTTTCTCCGCGAGGTTCGCACACCTTCCGTTCATCCCGGTTTGACGATCGAAATCGACGGTCAGCGCATTCTCCGATCAATGGAGCCTCCGACACCGCGCGCTTTAAAGAAGTTTTTGAAATCGGGTGCGTTCGGTCGCCTGGGAAAAAAGACGATCGAATCCTTGTCGGCCGCTCTGGCGGGCCGCTTTTTCTCGACACTGGATTATGAACCTCGCAAAATTTTGCAAATTGAAGGTATTGGGGAAAAGCGTCTAGCTGATTTACTTGAGCGCTATTCCGAATTTCGCGAAGCCGAAAAGGTAAAAGCGTTTCTTTTCAGAGAACATCTTCCGCTCTCATGGAAGATAACGTCGCTAGAAGTCTTCAGACGTCAACCGTATGCGAGTGGATTTCAATTTGATCTCGTTGACGAATACGCCTTACGAAACGGGTGGAGTCTTCAGTCACTCGAGCGACTCCAAGCTGGACTTAACGATCTCATGCAGACCTCATATTTGTCTGGGCATTGTGCGTATCCCGACGAGAAATTCGTTTCGGATGCTTGCGCGAAACTTCACGTTGATCCGCCGGTGATCGAAGAGGCCCTTGAACTTGCTCTAGTCCAGGGTCGATTCGTTTTGGATACGATCGAAGGAACTGCATGTCTCTATTCAACTGAAACGTGGAGACTCGAGCGTGACGTAGCGGAAATGCTCCTCTCACTTTCGGAGACAGCGCCTGAACGAGCTTTCGTAAATCCGGCAAAAGCTGTCGCATGGTCGCAGCGCTTTTTAGATATTCAGCTCTCAATCAAACAACGAGAAGCCGTTGAAACGGCGCTAAGCTCTTCGCTTTCGGTGATCACGGGTGGCCCCGGAACGGGAAAAACGACACTTGTGCGTTGCTTAGTCACTTCACTCAATTCACAGCACTCGCGCTTTGCATTGTGCGCACCGACGGGTCGGGCGGCGCAACGACTCCGTGAAACAACCGGCGCCTACGCCACAACGATTCACCGCCTCCTGAAATTTGATGGAGTGAAGTTCACCTATAATAAATCTCATCCACTCGATCTCGACATCGTTTTAATCGATGAGGCATCGATGGTGGATCTGTCGCTCATGTCGCATTTGCTGGAAGCACTTCCCGTAGGATGTGCATTGGTGTTAGTCGGCGATGCGCATCAGCTTCCATCGGTCGGAGCAGGCACCGTTCTCCAGAGCATCATTTCCTCGAAGCGCTTTCCCGTCGTTGAGCTGAGTGACGCCTTTAGACAGACCGCCGATAGCGGGATTCGCCTAAATGCCGAGCGCATTCACAAGGGCTTGATGCCTGTTAATTCCGAAGGCAAACGAGACTTCCGTGCGATCGCGGTGAAAGACACAGACGATGCAAAAGCGAAACTGCGAGAAATTCTGACCGTGCATCTGCCTCGCGAAGGCTTTGCGGATTTGGGGCGCGTTCAAATTTTGACTCCAACCAACAAAGGTGAATTGGGCACCGTGCGCTTGAACGAAGACTTGCGCGATCTCTTCACAAGCGGCGCGGGCCGTTTTCGGGAAAACGATAAAGTCATCGTCACGCAGAACGATTACGCGAAATCGGTCTTCAATGGCGATATCGGCCGTGTCGTGAGGTCGACTTATGAGTTAACAGAAGTTGATTTCGGTGATCGCCCGGTGATCTTTCACTTTGATGAACTTGATCGTCTGTCCTTGGCTTATGCAATTTCAATTCATAAGTCGCAAGGTTCTGAGTATGGCGCCGTGATCGTCGTTTTGACCGATGAACATCTTTCGATGGCCCAAAGACATCTCATTTATACCGCGATCACTCGAGGTAAAGAGCTCGTCTACTTGTTGGCGCAGCCACGAGCCTTGCAAACGGCGATCGCAAAAAGCGAGAAACGCTGGCAGAAGCTCACTGAATTGCTGGGTGGTTGATCACTTCTGAGAGGTAGAAAATCGCAGGCCATGCCGCTATCCACGCCCAGAAAAATCGGTTGAGCCCAAACGCCCAGTAGTTTGCAAAGTGGAAAATGACCGCGACGAAGAACACGAGACTTAAACTCGAGTCGGCTAAAAGCGGCGAAAAGACCAGAGCGAACTCAAAGACAATGACGCCCCAACTGAGTTTCTTCGCTGTCTCCGGCGAAATATTCGCACTTAGATTTCGAACGTCTTCATAAAAACTCTGACTTAAAAACGACGTCAAAGCCGATCCGTCTTTCCATTCAGGTTGCTTAAGCTTCGCTAAACCGGCACGTCCGTACGAGATGAGCAAGTTCACGCTGATCCAAATCAAACCCGCGCATGCAAAACTCTCTTTTTTGAATAAGTACGAAATCCAGATTCCAATTAAGACCATCGCGGTCATCGAGTCACTTCCGCCATTAATCGAACCGCGGAAGCGGACGCAGGCAAGAATTTGGACGAGTGCAACGATGAAAAAGACAAGCGCGCTCGGATGAACGAACGCGATCGCGCCAAATCCCATCAAGCCGTAAGCCAAATAAGTCAGCATCGCATCGTCTGCGAAATAAGTAACCCATTCGGGAGGAAGAGGGAGATTGGCTTTAAGTTCGTCTTCAAGATTTTCGCGCGACCAAATTTTTAAGACTGCACCTTGATGGACCATCTTGAGCAGTTCAACACCTTGAAGAAAGACCGCGAAGGAGATGAGATGGGCAACCAACCCGCGAGCGAGGGCGAAACTCATCTACTCACCTCAACCGTATCCGAAACATATAAAACTACGGATTCATGACCGGCTTTGGCCGAAATTCTAAATTGAACGTCGGCTTCGGAGGCGACCATCAAGCGGTTCACTACGAGCGATCGAACCATTTTGAAGCTCGTCAGAGCTTGGACGCGCGCCGATTCAACTTGCCCATTTGAATCCACAAGTTTTTGAACATCTTGAGCGAAGTTTTCGAGAAGGCTCATTTCGGCGTGGAGGCGGGTGACTTCAGGATTGATGAACAATCCGCCTGTGGTGCGTGCGGCGTTAAACGAGATGGGCAACCACTCTTTTGTACCAAACTGTTTCACTTCCAGAACCAGCTGATATCTCACGCGATCGAAGAAATTCCAACGCGGAAAAATCACCCGTAATAGCTCTAAACCCACCGCTCCTCCACGCATAAGATCTTAAACTCTAGGGCATTCTGTTCAAGCGTTTTGAGGAGGGTCTAGATTATCCCACTTTCTGGAGACTGAATCTGGCCGGCGATTCTATTGTTACGGCCCGGCTCGGGTTAGAATGAACGCATGAAACAACCCGTACTTTTTATCGGTCATGGATCTCCAATGAATGCCATCGCGGATAATGCGTATACGCGTACGCTGACTTCGCTTGGGAAATCTCTTTTGGTTGAAAGGCCAAAGGCGATTTTGGTGATTTCGGCTCACTGGATGACCCGTGGAACGTTTGTCACACATATGCGTAAACCGCGTACGATTCACGATTTCGGCGGTTTTCCCCGTGAGCTTTTCGAAGTGCAGTATCCAGCTCCTGGCTCGCCTGAAACCGCCGACCTCGTTCGCTCGCTCGTGCGCGAACCTGAAGTCGGCATCGACGATCAAGAATGGGGACTCGATCACGGGACGTGGTCGGTTTTGAAACATCTGATTCCGAACGCAGACATTCCGGTCCTTCAAATGTCGATCTCGCTTTTTGATCCGCCGGAGTATCACTTGAAAATCGGTGAACAGCTTCGCGACTTAAGATCAAAAGGGGTTTTGATCATCGGGAGCGGAAACCTCGTTCACAATTTGAGAAAAATCGATTGGGACGAAAATGCCCAACCTTACGATTGGGCATTGGAATTCGATCAGTGGATTGCCGATCGCCTAGAGGCGCGAGACATAAAATCAATTGTTCGAGATTCTCTGACGTCGCCGGCTGGGAAACTCAGTTCACCGACTCCCGATCACTTCCTGCCGCTTTACTATATTCTGGGTGCAGCGGATGCGAAGGATGAGTTGAAGACGGAGTTTGAGCAGATGCAGAACGCATCGATCTCCATGCGAAGTTTAAGCTTCGGGCGCAGTTAATAGGCCGCGCCCGAAGTCAGCCTCTTAAATGCGTCTCTTGGCGGTATGAACGGCGCGACTGACGATTGATTTTCGCTTCTGCGTATGCGTGAGCGTCTTCGCCTTAGACTGGCGAATATTTTTGTGGGTGCGATGAGCGAGAAGGCGCTGCGACGGGGCGTGGAAGTCTGGGGCGGTCGACTTTCCGCGATTCAATTCGGCTTCGCTCTTCTCAATCCAAGGTCGGTACGCGGCTACTTTCGTGTAAACAACCTTGTGCGCACAATCGTCAGCGGCAGTATTCGGATAAGACCGGTTCGTGACACCTCCGAGAATCATTTTACTTCCACGCTTGAAATAAGCGGGACCACCCGAATCGCCGTGGCAAGCCCCGTGACCATGCGATTGATCGAAGATCATTTCTGATTTTCCTTTGCGGGGATTCGCAACCGAGACTTCGGCTTTGCGTAAAGTTCCCGCGCCTTCATGCGTGCGCGCATTTGAGACACCATATCCGGCGAGAATCGCGCGCTCGCCCTTGTCGATCGCACCGTCGGTGTCGAGCGAGGCCGGCTTGTAGCCGGACGGAAGCCCTCCGCCGAATTTCACGAGCGCGATATCGCCTTGATCCATCCCTCGTCGCTTTCCATAAGCGGGGTTGATAACTTCACCCGTCACCAGACGATGTACGGATTGCGGCGAGCGCACGTCGTTACCGAAAATCATCACGGGTGAATAACTGTTTCCCTGCACGCAGTGAGCCGCGGTCACGGCCATATTTTTGGAAATGAGACTAGCTGTGCAAAGTGCGCCTCCGGGACCATTTGCCGACGGGGAGTAAAGTGCGGCCGTCGAGCGTTGGATCGGATCTTGGTTCTCCACTGGCAATCCGCCGACGATTAAGCGATGCGGACGGTGATGAAAGACACGTCGGGGCTTTGCAAGCGAACTCGGTGCGTGAGGACGCGCACGATAATCATAAAGAGTTGTGGCGTGAGCCGCGCCACTGATCACCGCAATCAGGAAAACGAGACGAATCATGAAGGACACTCCTTTTCAAAGGTTCAGTGGAAAGGAGTCATTGCAAGCCGGGCCAACTCTTCAGCGCGAAATCGCGGAAGGCCAAGGAGGAGACGTGTCCGGATTTCGGCTAATCCGCGATCGACTGAAAGTAAAATTTCAGCGACGTGTACAAAGCATCGAAGGCCTTCGGATCATGAAGGCCTTTGAGCATTCCGTAAAATCCTTCGTGAGCCATCACTACAAAGTGTGCGGCCTGTCGGGTATTCACGTCGGAGCGAATGAAACCAAGTCGCTTCGCCCGCGCTAACTCGAGCGCCATCGAATCGATCCAGAGCTGAAGGGCCGACTGCAGTCGCACGCGAAATCCCTCGTCAAGCGGCGCCATCTCTTGCACTAAATTGTTGAGCGGGCAGCCCAGCCGCAATTGCGGAGGCGGCGCTTTGCCGATCAGTTCACGAAGGTTTTTTAAAATAGCTTCGACCGGATTATTAGACGTCGTCAGCGGGTCAATCCAACGCGTGATGACCATCGGCTTAATCACTTCATCTACAAGGGCGTAGCCAAGATCGTTCTTCGTCGGAAATTGATGATAGAAAGCGCCCTTGGTCATCGAAGTCTCAGCGACGATGTCGTCCACCGAAACGCCTTGAAAGCCGCGTGCGAAGACCAGGCGGAAGGCCACCTGTAAAATCTCCTTTCGAGACGCGGCTAAATCACGAGTCCGGCGTTTTTTCATACACCTAGACTACCAACGATAAGTTTCTTGCACAACATACCATTCAGTATGTTAACTTTTAAGCCGATGGAGGAATCATGGTTCTTAAAGTTCTTGCGGGTCTGATCGTTGCGATCGTTCTATTCCTGGGCTACGTCTCCACCCGAAATGGCCACTTCAAATACGAACGAAGCGGCGTTATCAACGCGAAGCCCGAGGCGATTTATCCTTACGTCAGTCAGTTCAAACTCGGCCAGCAGTGGTCGCCGTACGAGAAAGACCCCGACACCAAGCGCACGTTCGGCGGGCCCGAAGGGCAAGCCCACTCCTTCGAGGAATTTGAAAGCAAGCAAATGGGCTCTGGGCGAATCGAAATCATTCAAGTGATCCCCAATCAACAAGTCGATCTCCGCCTGCAGATGTTTAAGCCATTTCCTGCAGACAATCGTGTCACTTACAAACTCGCGCCAGAGGGTGAAGGGACTCGCTTAATTTGGTCGATGGAAGGCGACGGCGGTTTCATGGGCAAACTCATGGCGACGCTCATCGACTGCGAGAAAATGATCGGCGGTCAATTTGATGAGGGCATCGCCAATCTCAAACGTGTTGTGGAGAAGAAATGAAGCACCAAACGAAAACTTCTAAGCTAAGCACTACTCTCAAGAGAAACTAAGCATGAACCGGGCGAGTTTTGCGCCGGTGCAAGATCGCCAGTAAACGCAGCGGAAGCATCTTTGCGAAGGTTCCTTCGATCTTCGTTCTGAACGAAGCTGCGAGAATGGCGTGATCGCCTCTCATGAGCGCGGCAAAGGCTTGGCGCGCGACATCTTCGGGCGCATCCTTATCTCCCTCGGCGACAACCGTATGAAGCATGCCTGAGCGTGCGAAAATGCCTGTATCGGTCGCGCCCGGCATAAGGCATGTCACACGAATGCGGGTGTCTAAAAGCTCGTTTCGCAAAGCTTCGCTGAACGAAAGTAGGAAGGCTTTTGATGCGGCATAAGTGGCGTAGAGAGGGCCGGGCATTAAAGCCGCGATCGACGACGTGATCAAAACCCGTCCCTCCCCACGCGAAAGCATTTTCGGAATTAGAAGTTTCGTGAGCGCGACGACGCTCACGACATTCAAAGAGATCATTCGCAAGTGATCATCGAGCGAGTTCTTGCGAACAAAGTCTCCGTAGACGGCGGCGCCGGCGTTTAAAACGAGCGCGTCTAGACTGTCGACCGAATTCGCCAGCGATTGAACGTTGGCGAGAACCGAGAGATCAAGACAGTACGCATCGACTTTCACGCCTTCCGCCCGCAATTTGTCGGCGGCGGAGAAAATCGCATCCTCATTGGCTACGATCACGAGATCGTAACCATGAGTCGCGAATTCGCGAGCGAGATGAAAGCCGATGCCTGATGACGCTCCCGTAATAAGTGCTAGCATCACATCTTAATGACGACTTTAAAGCATTCGTCTTTTTGTTTGTGGAACTTCGCGTACATGTCGGGCCCTTTTGAAATGTCCACGCGATCGGTGATCACGAACGAAGGATCGATCTCATCGTTCATGATGCGATCAAGAAGCGGCTTCATGTACTTTTGCGTATGCGTTT
>Ga0207702_10006318_pt1 | contig 10237 bp, 10 predicted proteins | sample KBSCornC62_FD_184302 | JGI IMG/M metagenome (GOLD analysis project Ga0207702, IMG submission 184302) | Corn rhizosphere microbial communities from Kellogg Biological Station, Michigan, USA - KBS Corn C6-2 (SPAdes) (version 2) | ecosystem: Host-associated > Plants > Roots > Rhizosphere > Soil ...
GTGCGGGCGGGGCAGCAGCGGCCGCTGTCGGGGGCGAAGGCGTGGGACCCGCGCGTGACGGTGGATCAGGGGCCGCTGGTGGCGGCGACCCTGGCGGCATGGCAGTTGCTGCGGCATGAGGAGCTGTCGTCACCGGGCGCGTGGACGATCTAGGCCCCGTGGCGCGGGTCGCAGTTGCCTTTGGGTCAGACGGGCGATGGTTTTGCACCTGCCCTGATCCGGCGACTCGGCTTCGATCTTCCGGCCCGGCCCCGCGCGCCACGGATGTTCCGACGATACATGAGGGAGGGTCGCCCGTGGATGGCGTGAGGCTGGCCGGGGTGACGGTGCGCGCCCACTTGCGGGCGTGGCGCCTGCACGGGCGGGCGCTGGCGTCCCGTGCCCGCCAGGCGCGGCAGCAGCTGACCTCTGCCGCCTTGATGGTCGCGGGCATCGGCGGGCTCCTGGGGTTCTCATCGCTGGTGGGCCTGTGGTGCCTCGGGCTGACGGGGATGGCGGTGTCTGGCGGTGCGCTGTGGTTCGGGCTAATGCGCGATGACGGGACGGGCCTGCCGCGCCGCGGTGAGCGGACGGTAAGCCAGGTCCTCGACGTGGAGCGGATGCGCCCGTGAGGATGCTCGACCGGCTGCTGGCGCGCGCCGACGCGGGCTACAACGAGTATTCCTGGTCAGGCGCGTATCCGGTCGTGGCCACGGACGCCTACGGGCGCGGGAGGGAAGGCTCGCCCGCCGGGATCGTCCGCGCCGCACGTGAGGCGTACGAGGTCAACGGGGTCGTGGCGGCGTGTGACCTGGTGCGGATGTCGCTGTTCTCCGAGGCCAGGTTCAAGTTCCAGTCCGCCGCTGATGACCGGGTGTTCGGCAACCAGGATCTGTCGATCCTGGAGCACCCGTGGCCGGGCGCGACGCAGGGCGAGCTGCTGGCGCGGATGTGCCAGGACGAGACGACGGCGGGCAACTGCTACGTCCGCCGCGTCGACCCGGCTGACGGCGGCGGCCCGCTGCTGGTGCAGATGCCGGCGGAGTGCGTGGTGATCGTGTCGGAGGAAGCCCGGGACACCCTCGGGCGGCCGTACCGGATCCCGGTCGGCTATTCGGAGGACCCGGCGCCGGGCAGCGGCCGTGACCCGGAGTTCTTCACCCCCGGCGAGGTGGCCCACTACTCGCCCGTGCCCGACCCGCGCGCCCGGTTCCGGGGCATGTCGTGGCTGTCCCCGGTTTTGCGGGAGGTCGGCGCGGATGACGCGATGACCGCCTACAAGACCGAGCACCTGCGCAGCGGCGCGCAGCTGGGCATCGTGGTGAAGTACGCGCAGGCCCTTCAGTCGGCGACGATCGACTTGCTGCGGGAGCGGATCCAGGCCCGGTACGGCGGCGCGGCGAACGCGGGCAAGACGCTGGTGCTTGACCGGGGCGGCGACGTGACGGTTGCCGGGTCGACGCTGGAGCAGCTGCAGTTCACGGCGGTGCAGCAGGCGGGGGAGCGGCGGGTGTGCGCGGCGGCGGGCCCGGGGCTGCTGGAGATCCTCGGGTTCGAGAAGGGCGACTACGCCTCGGCTATCCGGAAGCTGGCGGACCTGTGGGCGCGGCCGCGGTGGCGGCAGGCGTGCGCGTCGCTGGAGCACCTGGTGCCGACGTCGCGGGACACCGGCCCGGTGCGGCTGTGGTTCGACGTGAGCGGGATCGCGGCCCTGCGCGAGGGTGAGCTGACGCGGGCGCAGGCGTACCTGGTGAAGACGCAGGGCGTGGCGGCGTCGGTGGCGGCGGGGTACACGCGGGAGTCGGCGATCGCGGCGGCGGAGTCCGGGGACCTGTCGCAGCTGAAGCCTGACCCGAACGCTCCCCCGTCGGGCGTCAGCGGCCGGGAGACGGCGACGGAGCACCTGGGCGGGCCGCTGAACGGCCGCCCGCCGCAGGCGGGGCTGCCGCAGGACCTGCCGGGCGCGGTGAAGCCGAACGTGCCGGATTCGCGGCCGTTGCAGTTCGCGCCGATGCCGTCATTGCCGAACGGAGCGAGGGGATAGCTGATGGCCGCTGACGACGTGACCTGGAGCCTGGACGCGGAGCGGTTCAACCCGAATCATGCCCCGCCGGGCGCTGGCGGCGGCCAGTTCGCCTCAGCCTCCGGCGGCGGCGGCTCCAAGGGCGCCGCCGCGAGCCACGCTTCTGCCGCCCACAAGGAGCACCTGGCGCATGAGGCGCACCTCGCGCACATGGCGCACATGGCGCACCTGAAGGCGCACCCGATAGGGCAGGGGGAGCGCGGCAAGCGGGTCTCCGATCTTCAGGACAAGCTGAACGCGCTGGGCGCTAAGCCGCCGCTGGCATCCGACGGGATGTTCGGCCCGAAGACCCTCGCCGCGGTGAAGGCGTTCCAGCGGGCGCACGGCCTGAAAGTGGACGGGCTGGTTGGCCCGGAGACGACGGCGGCGCTGGAAGGCGCGCACGCCGCCCCGAAGGCGGCCCCGGCGCACCATCACGCCCCGGCGCATCACGCGGCGAAGCGGGCGATGATGCACGAGCCGCTCGGCAAGCCCGGCGGCCCCGGCCTGTGGGGGATGAAGGGCGCGCAGCTGCCCGCCTACATCCAGCACGTCCGCAACGACCTGATGCAGTCCCGGGGCATGGACGAGTCGAAGGCCACGCAGGAGGCGATCGGGATCGTGCGGGACTGGGCGGCCGGGCGGCGCGGCGCGAGCGCGGGCACGCAGGCGAAGGCAGTGGCGGCTGTCGCGGAGTTCGAGTCGCTGCGGGCGAAGGCTAAGGGCACGGCGAACAGGAGCACCATGGACGACGACGGCCCGGATTCCGGGGCGCGCAAGGCGGGCGGCATGTCCCGGGCGGAGCTGTTCCGCTCTTACCCGCTAGAGGACTACCACGTCGTCCGCACGGGCGAGGGGGACAGCTCCGGCCGGGTGGTCGAGGCGTACGCGACGGTCTTCGACGAGGCCACCGAGATTCACGACCACCAGGGCGATTACGAGGAGGAGATCGACCGGGCGGCGTTCAACAAGCGCATCGCCGACCTGGAGCGGTCTCACGCCGGCTTCGCCGCCGCGAAGGTGTTCTACAACCACGCGATGACGCTCCACGGGACGCCGTCTGACCGGTACTCGATGCCGGTGGCGGTGTGCGAGGGGGTCCGCGCCGAGGCTCGCGGCCCGATCACCCGCGCCCGGTACCTGGACACGCCGCTGGGCAACGAGGTGCTGGAGATGTGGCGCTCAGGCGCGATCACCGCGCAGTCGTTCACCGGGGCGATCATCCGGTCGACGCCGGAGCTGCGCCGCGGCGAGAAGTACCGTCCCCGCAACGGCCGCCTGATGCGGGTGCGGCGACTGGAGCTAGGGCTGAAGGAGTTCGGCCCGACGCCGTTCCCCGCCTACACGGGGGCGCAGCTGGTCGGGGTCCGCATGTCTCCGCTCGGCACCTACGGGGCCGGCGATGAGGACGAAGAAGTTTACGACGAGGCACTTCCCCCCGACGGGGAAGCCGTCGCCGGCGGGCCGCAGGATGACCTGCACCCGTCCCGGATGAACGCTCACCGGCTGTGGCGCAACCGCCTCGACGAGGCGTGCCGCGAGGCCGGGATCGTGCTCCCTGGGAGGGGATGACAGATGGCAACCCTTGACGACCTGATCGACGAGCAGAACGTGATCCGCTCGGAGCTGACCGCGCTCGACGAGAGCCCGGACACCACCGAGGAGGACCACGGCGACCTCCGGGACACCCTCATCAAGCGGTGGAAGGACCTGGAGCAGCGCAAGGCGCCGCTGATCACGCGGATGGAAGACCTGAACCTGATCAAGCGGATGTCCGGCGAGGCGGCGAACCGGGAACCCGGCGACGGCGGGCAGCCGAGCCGGTGGGGCGGCGGCCGCGGCCCGGAGCTGATGCAGCGCAAGGACCCGCTGGAGGGCCGGGGCGAGACGAAGGACTACACGCTACTGTCCCGCAGCGACGTCATCGCCCGCGCGTCCACGCTGGTCGAGCAGCACGCCAGGCGGGGGATGCTCCCCGGCGACCGCGGGGAGGCGGCCACGTTCGTGGCGCAGGCCCCGGCGATCGCCCGGCACATGCTGCTGTTCGGCGGCGACGAGTACTACGACGCGTTCAAGGACTACGTCAACGACCCCACCGGCCCGGGCCTGCAGCGCGCCGCCGGGGCGCTGTCGCTGGCGTCAGCGCAGGGCGGATACCTGCTGCCGTACTTCCTGGACCCGACGATCGTGCTGACCACCGACGGGACGACGAACCCGTACCGGCGGCTGACGACCCCGAAGAAGATCACCACCAACGCCTACCAGGGCGTGAACTCCGCCGGGGTGCAGGCCGCCTACCTCGACGAAGCCGCGTCAGCCGGCACGGCGAACTACCAGGGCGTCGGGCAGATCCAGATCGGCATCAAGAAGGCGGCCGCCTGGGTATACGGCTCCCTGGAGGCGAACGAGGACACCAACTTCGCCGACCAGCTCCCGACGCTGCTCGGCGACGCGAAGGACGTCCTGGAGGAGACTAACTTCGCCGTCGGCACTGGCGGCACCGCCCTCAACTCGGGCGTGCCACTGGGCATCGCGGCGGCGCTGGGCACCGCCCAGCGGGTCGCCGCCGCGACCACCGGCTCCATCGCCGCGCAGGACATCTACAACCTGGAGGCGGCGCTCGGCCCGCGGTTCCGGCTGGACCCGTCGGTCGGGTTCGTCTCCAACATCACCAACATCAACAAGATCCGCGGGGCGTCCCCGTCCGGCGCGGGCTCGGCGTTCTGGGCGACGCTCGGCGACGGGACCCCGTCGCGGCTGCTGAACCACCAGATCGAGGAGTCGCCGTCGCTGACGGTGACCTCCGGCGCGGGCGGGACCGGCACCGGCAGCTCCGGCACGGCGAACACGCTGTCGGTGTTCGGCGCGTGGTCCAACTTCCTGATCGTGGACCGGATCGGCATGAGCATGCTGTTCGAGCCGATGATCAAGGACACCAGCTCGGGCACGCCCAAGGGTCAGCAAGGCTGGTTCGCTTTTTGGAGGTCTGGTTCCGGCGTGACCACGGCCAACGCGTTCCGGGCACTCACGTACGCCTGACCTGCTAACGCGGAGGCCCCTCGTCCTGCCCTGGAGCGGGGGGCTTCCGCATCATCCAGGGCACTCCAGGGCGGGAAGCAGGGTAAAAGCGTGGCTCAGATGGCGATCACGGTCCCCGATGACGTCCCCACCGCGGTTACTCGCGATGAGGCGGCGCGGCTGGCGACGCTGGCCTCGGGCGGTGACGTGCTGGAGCTGGGGGCGTGGCACGGGTTCTCCACGATCATCCTGGCGCAGGCGGCCCGGCGGGTGACGTCCGTGGACTGGCACGGCGGCGACGCGTCCCTGACGGCGATGGGGGAGGCGGGCGCGTCAACGTGGGAGGCGTACCGGGCGAACCTGGCCCGCTACGGCGTGGCCGGGAAGGTCGATGCCCGGCGTGGCCGGTTCACGGACGTGCTCCCGGCGCTGGCGAGGTCCGGGGCGCTGTTCGACGGCGTGTTCCTGGACGCCCAGCACGACGCCGCGGCGGTGCAGGCGGACCTGGAGCTGGCGCTGCCGCTGGTGCGGCCGGGCGGGTGGGTGGCGTTCCATGACTACGGCCGCAGCGACGAGACGGGCCACCCGGGGTTCGGGGTGACGGGGGTCGCCGACCGGTTCGGCGTGGCCGGCGTCACGGGGAACCTGGCGTGGGGGTTCACCGCCGGCTCGCCCGCGGCGGCGGGTGACCGGGAGCGGACGCTGACGGTGATCGGGATGCCGTTCCAGGCGGACGGGAGCGGCTATCACCGGTTTTACCTGCCGTGGAAGCATCTGACCGCGAACAGCAGGCACGTGTTCGGGATCCCGGCGCCGGGGGTGAAGCTGCCGCAGCCGACGGCCGCCGACGCCGAGGACATTGACGTGCTGGTGATGCAGCGGCCGGCGTTCCCGCACGGGATGCGGCAGGTGGACCGGCTGCGGGGGCACGTGGCGATCGTCGCGGAGACCGACGATGACATGATCACGACGGAGCCGAGCAACCTGGGGACGTTCGCGTCGGACCCGCGGGCGGCGGAGAGCGTGCGGTACTGCCTGCGGCGGGCGGACATGATCACCGTGTCGACGCCGTACCTGGCGGAGCTGTACGCGCCGCTGAACTCCAACATCGTGGTGCTGCCGAACTGCGTGAAGGCGGAGCTGCTGGACATGCCCCGCAGGCGGCGGGAGCGGGTGACGGTGGGCTGGCAGGGCGGCAGCTCGCACCTGGTGGACATGTGCATGATCCAGGACGAGCTGACCGGGGTGCTGGCGGCCAACCCGGGCGTTGACATGCACTTCGTGGGGGTGGACTTCTCCCCGATGCAGTGGGTGAAGAATCCTGGGCTGCGGGAGCGGTGCCGTTTTACGTCCTGGTTCGATGACGTGGGCGACTACTACCGGGCGGTGGATTTCGATATCGCGATCGCACCTTTGGCTGACGTGCCGTTCAACCGGGCCAAGAGCCACCTGAAGGCGCTGGACGCGGCGGCGCGGGGGATCCCGGTGATCGCGCAGGACATGGAGCCGTACCGGGACTTCGTGCGGGACGGCGAGACCGGCTACCTGGTGCGCACCCCCGAAGAGTGGACGGCGCGGCTGACGGAGCTGATCCACGATGAGGCGGCCCGCGAGGAGATGGGCGCCAAGGCCCGCGAGGTGGCCCGGCTGTACACGATGCAGGGCAACTGGCAGCTGTGGGAAAAGGCTTACGAGTCGGTGGCATAGGAGGCCGTGATGGCGAGGCGGATAATGCTGGAGGTCACGCAGCCGTTCCACAAGAGCGGCACGGAGGTCATGTTCCAGCCGGGCGAGCTGTTCCCGCCCGATGCGGACCTGCCGGACGGCGTGTCGGTGCGCGAGGTGGTGGCCGAGGTCCCCGACGAGCCCGCGCCCGCCCCGGAGCCTGCGAAGGCCCCGGCCAGGACGCCGGCGAAGGGCGCGGCGTCCTGATGCATCCTTCGGCGATGGCGTTCGCGGTCTCGGCGCTGACCGCTGAGGACGTCGCGGGCAAGGCAGTGATCGAGGCTGGCGCGCTGGACGTGAATGGCTCGGTGCGCCCGCATGCCGAGTCGCTCGGCCCGCAGACGTACACGGGGACGGACATGCGGGCGGGGCCGGGCGTGGACATGGTGGTCGCGGCCGAGCACCTGCACTGGTATTTCAGCCTGAAAGACGTCGTGGTTTCCACGGAGATGCTGGAGCACGCGGCGGACTGGCAGGCTGCGATGCGCGGCATGATCGACGTGCTGGCCGAGGGCGGCGCGCTGGTGCTGACCACCCGCTCGGCCGGGTTCCCGCTGCATGGCTACCCGGAGGATCACTGGCGGTTCTCCGTGGCGGCGATGGGCCAGATCGTCAAGGCGGCGGGGCTGGACGTGGAGCGGCTGGAGCCGGACCCGGACCCGGCTAGCCCGGGCGTGTTCGTGAAGGCCCGCAAGCCCGCGGGCTGGACGTGGCCGGATGTCCGGGAATCCTGGGATTCCGCTGGCGTGACCCCGGTGACGCCGTGAGCGAGGAACCGGAGATCGGCTGGCGGGTGCTGGACCCGGACGGGAACGTGGTCGCGTCGGGGCCGGTGACGGAACTGGAGATGGTCGCCGAGATGGGCGAGGTAACGGAGCCGGAGGGCACCGATGGCCGGGATTGACAACACGATGATCAGCAACATCCTGAACGCGACGACGCCGACGGGCGCGTCCGGCGCGCCTGGCTCGTTCTCCGCGCTCGGCGGCACGGCGATGAAGGTGCGGCTGAACTCGGCCGCGTCGACCGCGTCGGCGGCGGGCACGGAGCTGACCGGCACCGGTTACACGGCCGGCGGCACCGCGGTCCCCGCGGCGTCGACCGCGTCCAGCGCGGGCAGCTCAGTGACGCTGCCAGCGACATCGGCGCTGTCGTGGACGAACGGCTCGGGCGGCGCGTGGTCGATCGTGTCGATGGACCTGACCAGCAGTGCCGGGACCCGGGCGTGGTTCGGGAACTTCAACGGCCAGCCGATCTCCATCGCGAACGGCAACACGTTCCAGGTCGCGGTCGGCGGCATCGCAATCTCGCTGAGCTGAGGAGCCACCTATGCGCCTTCCCATCGTCGGCCCGCTGACCCCGCTGCACGTCGCGGACGGCAGCGCCTTCACGACTTTCACGACTTTCCAGGATGTTGGCCCCAGCCCCCAGCTGGTCCTCCCGCAGCAGATGATGGACGTGGGGATGGAGCTGTTCCTGTACGCGAACGGGGAGTTCTCCACGACGGGCACGCCGACGCTCAGCATCGGCTTCTGGTTCAACGGCGCTGCCGGGGCCGCCCCGACCAGCATCCTGGCGCAGACCACGGCGACCACCACCGGCAGCGGCGCGGCGGCGTGGCAGTGGGAGGCGTGGTGGCGGGGCCGGCTCCGGGGGATCGGCGCCTCAGGGAGCTTCAAGGGCACCGGCGGCGTGCACCTGGGAACCAGCCTGACCGCGATGGCCGCGCCGATCCCGATGCCGACGACGCAGGCGCTGCGGACGGTGACGGTGGACACGACGGCGAACCGGGCGATCGGCGTCGGCGCGGCGTGGGGCACCAGCTCGGCGAGCAACTCGATCACGACGTACAACCTGATGGCCTGGGCTGCCAGCTGACCCTCTCCTTAGGGGGGCGCGCCCATGGCGACGCACAACACTGGCACCACGGCGACCCTCGGGCAGAGCGCCCATACCGTCGCGTTCACGTTCACGATCCCCGGCGGGGTACTGGCCGGGGACGTGATGCTCGTCAGCATCAACACGTTCAGCTTCCCGCTGACCGGCCCGGCGACCAGCACCCCGGCGTCGGGCGGCGGGTCGTGGACCGCGATCGGCCCGCTGGTGGCGGCCCAGAACGGGACCGCGGGGGTCTTCGCGACGGCCTGGCAGCGGGTCGCGACGGCCGGGGACCCGGGCAGCACGTTCACGATCTCGTGGACGGGCGGCGTGGGCGGCACCGACGGATTCTGGTGGACCGCCACCCTTGACTCCTACACCGGCTTCTGGACCGCCGACCCGATAGCGCAGTCGATCACCCCCACGTCCGGCGCGCAGACCGCCGTAGGGACGTGCCCGTCCGGCACGTCGCTGCGATCCGGGTCATGGGTCGTCCAGCTGGGCCCGATCACGCCTAACTCGTCGGGCACCATCACCGGCGTCCCGTCGGGCACCACGCAGCGGCAGCTGTCCAACGGCAACTCCGGCGTCAGCAACGCCTCGGCCGACTCGGGTGCCAGCGTCGGCGCGGCGGGGACGGCGATCGGCGGCGGGTCGTTCACCTCTAGCAACGCCACCGATAACTGGTGGACTGAGTGGACGATCGAGCTGGCCACCATCGCGGCGGCCAGCCCGCCGGTATCAGCGCCGGTGCCACCCCCGCTGATCCTGCCGCACCCGCAGTTCACCGACATGCTGCTGGGGCAGGCGTGGCAGCGGGCCGACTGGCAGGCGCAGGGCGTAGCCGACCTGACGGTCTCCTTCGGGTCGGCCTCGGGCGGCGTCGACACGTACAACGTGCTGAGCCCGTGGAACGGCGGCGTCACCCAGCAGATGCGCGTGCTGGCGCCGACGGCGCCGAACGCGAGCTACCCGCGCGCGTTCCTGGTCATGCTGCCGGTGGACGCGAACCAGGACACGACGTTCGGCGACTCGATCGGCACAATCCAGGGCCTGGGCGCGCACAACCAGTACAACCTGACGTGCGTGCAGCCGGGCTACGCGGCGGCGGCCGGGACGGGCCCGTGGTTCGGCGACAACCCGCTGGACCCGTCGGTCAGCCAGGAGAAGTTCACGCTGCTGATAACGGCGTGGATCAGGGCGAACCTGGCGGTCACGGGGACGGAGAAGGTGTACCTGATCGGGTTCTCCCGGTCGGGCCTGGGCGGGCAGTTCCTGCTGTTCCGGCACCCGGACGTGTTCTCGGCGGTCGCCAGCTGGGACGCGCCGTTCATGATGACCGACTTCGACGGCACCGACCCGACGAACGGCGGGTCGATCGGCGGGTCCCCGGCCAGCGTCTACGGCACGAGCAGCTGCTTCACGACGAAGTACCAGCTGTCGGCGGCTCACCTGGCGAACTGGCAGGCGACCGGCCAGTACGGCGTTAACCGGATCTGGCTCGGCCTCGGCCCGGGGTTCCCGGCGGACACCCCGGCCTACGACGCGGCGCTGACGGCGGCGGGGATCCCGCAC
>Ga0207702_10006319_pt1 | contig 10236 bp, 7 predicted proteins | sample KBSCornC62_FD_184302 | JGI IMG/M metagenome (GOLD analysis project Ga0207702, IMG submission 184302) | Corn rhizosphere microbial communities from Kellogg Biological Station, Michigan, USA - KBS Corn C6-2 (SPAdes) (version 2) | ecosystem: Host-associated > Plants > Roots > Rhizosphere > Soil ...
TAGAAAACCGCATCGTCCGTTTGCGGCATCACCGTTGTCGGCCGTGCGGCGCCACGCGGCCGGTACGGCACGCTCAACCCGATGACGCCGCGGAAGCGGTCGGGCCGCCACAACGCCGCGTGCCACGCGACCGGCGCGCCCCAATCGTGCCCGGCGACAACCGCCTCTTTTTCGCCGAGCGCATCGACAAGCCCGACGATGTCGCCGACCAAATGAAACAGCGTGTATTGGTCGATCGCTTCCGGCCGGTCGGTCTGCCCATAGCCGCGCATATCCGGCGCGACCGCATGAAACCCCGCGGCCGCGAGCGCCGGCAATTGATGCCGCCAGGAATACCAGCTCTCGGGAAAGCCGTGGCACAGCACGACGAGCGGTCCCTCGCCCTGCTCGGCGATATGCATCCGTATGCCGTTCGTCTCGACCCTGCGGTGCGTGATGTCGCCTGACGCCATATCGCTCTCCCTGTGACCTGCTTTATGCCGGCCGTTGCATCTCGCCCGCGACGCGCACCCGGACCCGCAATGCGTTCCCCGGCAGATAGGCGAGCGGCATGTCCTCGACATCGACCGTCTGCAGCGTGGCGCGTTCGGCACCCGCGGCAACTGCGCGCTCGACCGCCTGCGCCTCGGCCGCGGCGATCGCGTCGTCGCGGTTCATCTCGCGGTAGACCTGGTCGGTCTCGCCGCTGATCTGCGCGATCGCGGCGCCGACCGCGTTGGCGCAATCGCCGTGCGCGACGCGGATGACCTCGCTGACGCCGGCGAGCTTGTCCGGCACGAGAAACGCGCCGCCGCCGACCGCGATCAACGGAACGTCGCCCGCCTCGGTTTTCATGCGGTCGATTGCGTCTTCGAGCTTGGCCTTCGCGGCATCGAGCACCGCGCGTGCGACATCGCGCGGCACGCCGGCCGCCTTCTTTGCATCGCCGATCTCGACAATGCCGGCCGCGACCGCAGCATCGGTTGCCGTCAATATCCTGCCGCCAAACACCAGCGCCTCTTCGGTCAGCCGATAACCGACGCTTTGCGGCCCGACCTGGACCGCTTGTGTCCCGCCCGCATTTGTGACGATGCTGCCGCCGCCCAACCCGATCGAGAACAGATCGGGCATGCGAAAGAGGGTGCGCACCTCGCCGATCTCGACGACCGAATTGGCTTCGCGTGGAAACCCGCGGCGCAGCTGCCCGACATCGCTCGAGGTGCCGCCGACATCGACGACCATCGCGTCCTGCACGCCCGACAGAAACGCGGCGCCGCGCATCGAATTCGTCGCGCCGGACGCAAAGCTCATGACCGGCAATGCCATCGCCATCTCGGCCGACATGACGGTGCCGTCGTTCTGCGTGATAAACAGCGGCGCGTCGATATGACTCGCCTCGATCGCATCGCGAAATCCGGCGATCGTCACGCGCGCCAGATCGAGGAGCGCAGCATTCAGCAAGGCCGCGTTCTCACGCTCCAAGAGGCCGATGCGGCCGAGCTCGTGCGATAAGGTCACATGCGCTTCGGGGCATTCTTCCGCGATGACGGCGCGCGCCCGTTCCTCATGCGACGGATCGAGCGGCGAGAAGCTCGACGCGACCGCGACCGAGCGCAATCCGCCGTCGCGAATCTTGCGGGCGGCCTCCCGCATGCCCGTCTCGTCGAACGGCATGAATTCGCGGCCGTCATATTCGTGGCCACCTTCGAGCATGAAAATCTCGCCGCGCACGAGCTGCGCCAAATCGTCGGGCCAATCGCAGAACGGCGGCAGGGATGCGCTCGCCGGCAGCCCGATACGGACCGCCGCGACGCGCGCCAGATCGCGGCGTTGCACGATGGCGTTGACAAAATGCGTCGTGCCGATGACGACGCCGTCGATTGTGCCGCGCGCCACATCGGGATGCTGCGACAATTTCCCGAGCGCCGCGACGATGCCGCCGGTCACATCTTCGGTCGTCGGCGTCTTGACCGCATGCACGACATGCCCGTCTTCGAGCAACACCGCATCGGTGTTGGTGCCGCCGACATCGATGCCGATGCGCCTCATTCCTCAAACACCGAGCGGAAATCCAGATCGTAGCCAAAGGCGCGCGGCCCGACATGCTCCAAGCCTTTCGGCGTCAGAAACACCGGCGGCGCCGGCAATGCGACGACGGTCACGCGCATGCCGTAGCGGATCGTCTCGGTGCCAAACGCATTCCCCGACACCGTGTCGAGGACGCAGATCAGGTCGGGCGACATCGCGATCGGTTTGCGCTCGTCGCCCTCCATGCGCCACGCGACGACCCATTCGTTCTGAAATGCGATCTCGAGCGTCGCGCCGCGGTCTTCATCCAAACCCTCGATGACGCACCGCCCGCGCAGAAACCCTTCGGTCGCGCGCCGCGCGACATCGACGACCTTGCCGCGGAACAATTGCTTGCCCCGCGCCTCATCCAAAATCGCGGCAATCGGGTCCTCATGCCGCCGCTGCGCCTCGCGCACGCGCTTTCCGATGCCGATCGCCTTCGACACCGTGAAATGGATGCCCCATTCCTTCACCTCGCTTCCGGTGCGCGGCGCTTTGCAGGTCGAGGCGATCGAGCCCATCTCGACGCAGATCTTGCGCGACACGCGCTCCATCCATTTCCAGCTCGGCACCTCCGTGACAATCGATTCCAGTCCGCGCGGGTCGTACAGCGCGCAGGGATAGGGCCGCAAATCGCCGACCGCGACGCTCGTCATCTGCGCCTCGGGATAGGCGCGTCCCATCAAATCCGCATCGACGACCGGCAGCCCGAGATGCGCCGCCGCCATCAGCGGCTGGATGCCGTTGCCCCCGCCGATTTCCAATGACATGACGGCGCGGAATTTGACGCCGGAATAATCCTGCTGCATCTCGACGGCGCGCGCGACATTCCGGCTGTCACGCAGCCGTTCTTGATCGACCAGCGGCGCCCCCATATTCGAGACGACCGCGACCCGGTCGTCATCAGCCAGATCGAGCGGCGACATCAATTCGACCCGATGCCCCTCGGCGTAGAGCCGCCGCATGTTGAGGAGCCCAAGATAGGGGCTGCCGCCGCCGCCCGTGCCGAGAATCCATGCCCCGACAGCGAGGGCTTCGATATCGTCCAAAGTAATCAGAGTGAACATCAGCGGGCAGTACGGAGCAGCAGTCCCGTGCGTAGCCGTACGGTGAGGCCGGACCAGTTAGGCGTGTCTTTCAGGGCCAAACGGATTTCTATCGTTTGCGCGACGGCAGCGGTTCTTTCTCAATCATCAGGCCGAATTTCTTCTTGATGATCGGCGCTGCAAGCCTGGGCGGGACGATTTGATAAAGCTTGTAACCATCGGCCAATACGCGATGGAAAAATTCATGTAATGCTAGTTGTTGCTCGACGGTCAGATCTTTCACATCTGGGTGATCACAGAATATGTTTAGTGAAAGCGTGTGCATTGGGTCTGATGCTGTCAGACGCTCATTCACGCTGCGCTGGCGCTCACTCCCACGGCTAGGTCCCATTTGCTTCCCCTCCTAGACCATTTGGATCCCCGGTTCCTGTAACTTGTACCGAACGGTCCATTGGCAACAGTAGGCCCCCGGAAACTGCTATGGTCAACTAGCTTGATCGGGGTGGAATTCCACTGTTGTAGCCACTGAGGCAGGCTTACACTGCCGTGCATCGGCTAACCCTTAAAAATGGTTGGAGCGCACATGTCCCAAGAGCCAGCATTCTCGACGCGAGATCTAGCCGGAAGGTACGCCTATAAATTTGCTGGGTATGCAATATCCAACAACATTCTCCACTACCTGGTCGGTGTAGGCCAATTTGAAATAAAAGACGACGGGAAGCTGGCCGGACAGCATAAATCCTCAATCACGCCGATTCAGGGGCAGGCAGCTAAGTTACAAACCGGCGGCTACGAGCTGAAGGGCACCGTTACATTAGAGGCCAGCGGAGTCGGGTCCGCGTCGATTAACTTCAAAAGCAAATCCACTCACGGCCTAGATGTCAAAGGGGAATTCCACGTCCAGGTGGCAGGGACCACAGATCGCCTCTGGTTTATCTCGGCTGGTGCCACTCTGCCAACGCAGAATAATATTCCCGCTGACGAGATTGTTACGCTTGAGGCGATTCGAATGACTTGAGGAGTTTCGGCCATAAAATCTTACGCACATTCAAGCTCGGCACGCAGAACGAGGATAACCGTAATGGCGCTAATGAACCCATAGATCATGGGGTGATTGTGCCGCAGCCAAAATCTAGCAATTCTAAAATCGGGACAATAGTCCCGAGCAGGCCCACGGAGCGGCGCCAGCTTACGGTCATGTTCTGCGACCTAGTGGGTTCGACCGCTCTGTTCGCCAAACTCGATCCCGAGGACATTCGCGACATCCTGCGCGCGTTTTTACGGTGCTGCCGCGAGCGGATCGAGGCAGGCGCGGGCTTTGTCGCCCAGTTCCAGGGCGACGGCGTAGTCGGATACTTTGGCTACACCGATGCGTCCGAAGACAGCGCCGAGCAAGCGATACGTTCAGCACTCGATATCACTGGACAAGTACCGAAAATCCAGGTGCCAACGAGCGAGCAGTTGCAAGTGCGGATCGGTATTTCGACCGGCATCGCCGTCGTTGGCGATCCCTCCGGAGAGGGAACGCGGCTGGAGCAGGGAGCAGTCGGGGAGACGTTGCATATTGCCGCTCGCCTGCAGGCGCTGGCGCCGGGTAATGGGATCGTTATCGCCGAGAGCACACGACGGCTAACCGGCCGATTATTTTCATACGTTGACTTGGGGAACTTCGCTTTGAAGGGGCTGCCCGTACCCGTACGGGTATGGCGCGTTATGGGCGCACGTCGAAGCCTCAGTCAATTCAAACTGCGCCGCCAGCCGCTGCTGACCCAGCTCGTCGGACGACATGCCGAGATCGAAGCTCTTTTGCATTCCTGGCGGCGAGCTTCCGCCGGCCATGGAGAGGTTGTATCTATCATCGGCGAAGCCGGCATTGGCAAGTCGCGCCTCATCAACGAGTTCCGTCACCGGATCGCTCGGGAGCGTCACCTGTGGCTAGAGGGCGGTGGCGCCCCGTCGTTTACGAATACTCCGTTCCACGCGATTGCTCAGGCCATTAAGCGGTTGGTGGACCCGGCGGGCCGAGCATCGCCAGTCGAATTTCGGTCACGGCTGGAACGCGCGCTGGAAACAGCGGCGATGCGCGCCGAAGATATCCTTCAGCTCACCGTCGAGATGTTCGATTTACCGCGTACAGACGCGTTGCTGCCTTTGACAATAGCGCCTGATGAAAGACGTGCCCGGCTTTTCTCCGGGAGCATCGATTGGCTCAGCGGAACCGCGCGACGCAGGCCGTTGGTAATCGTGGCGGAAGACCTGCATTGGTTCGATCCGTCCTCGCTAGAGCTTGTTGGGGTTCTCGCCGAGCGCATTAAATCGATTCCTGCCTTGATGCTGTGTTCTACGCGGCCGGGCTTCCAAACCGGTCGGCACCTCCCCGGGCATTCCACGGAGGTCTCGCTTGGCCGGTTAGCCGATGCGGACCTGCGCTACATCGTGGCGAACATTCGCCGTTTGGATGTGTCTCTCACTGGTGAAGATGTCGATGATGTCGTGCAGCGGGCGGAGGGGGTTCCGCTTTTCGGGATCGAGCTCGCCCGCTTTATCGGTGAGCAGCAAGTCCGAGCCGGTGATCGAAATGTGCCTCCTACGCTGTCGGACCTACTTACTGCGCGGCTCGATCAGCTAGGTCCGGCAAAAAGCGTAGCGCAGGTCGCCGCAGTAATCGGTGATGAAATCCCGTTGAAGCTGCTTGAAGCCGTTTGCGGGATACCCGTCACGCGCTTTCGGCCACTGCTCACGATACTCAAAGAGAACGACGTACTGCGAGAAGAGAGGCATTCCCATCAAGTCCTCTATGCTTTCACCCACTCGCTGCTGCGTGACGCCGCTTACGACTCCCTTCTGAGAAGGCGCCGGCGCGAGCTGCACAAGCGCACCGCGGATGCTTTGGTGGGCAAGTTCATCGCTGTTGTAGCCAGCCGCCCCGAGCTGGTTGCCTACCATTGGATGCAAGCGGGCGAGTTGGAACTGGCCGTGGTCGCATGGGAACGGGCCGGCAATTTCGCTGTCTCACGACGAGCCTTCACCGAGGCGGAACGCGCGTACAGGAAGGCTCTCATTGCCCTGGCCGATCTTGGGCCCTCGCCCGAGCACGACAGTAAAGCACTGGCGCTGCAAAGCTTGCTCGCTGATTCGCTCAGAATTACTCGCGGCTTTTCCGCGCAGGAGACAGTAGAAGCAACTGCAAGAGCCCGCGCGCTCGCCGACCGCAATGGCGATCGTGCCCAGCAGTTTTTACAAATGTGGGGACAGTGGACCGCAGCATCTAGCGGCGGTAATCATGTCGCCGCGATCAAGTTGGCGAACGAATTCTACCGACTCGCCTCGCTCGATGGCGGAACGGAAAGCCTCGCGCACGCGCACATGATCCAGATGACGTCGCGCTATCGAATTGGCGATCTGCTTGGGGCAGAGGACCACTTCAAAAAAGGAGAGCAATTTTTTGCCGATCCGGACTTTTCTCGCCGGCCAGGAGTAATCGCGCAAACGTACGGCAATGCCGCCCGGATCGGCTGGATTATAGGCGATGATTCGGCGGCGCAACGGCGCATAGACCACGCTTTAACAGTCGCTGGCGAGAACAATAACCCGTACGATTTGGCCTATGCAGACTATATGGCCGCAATCCATTTTGTTCTGCTGGAGCGCTTCGGAGAGGCTGTCGCGTTTGCAGAGGGGTCGATTCGGCTGTCTGATGAGCATGCATTTCCACAATTCGCGGCGATTTCGCGCGTCGCATTGGGACGTGCCCAGGTTGGGCTCGGCTTTGTGAGTGAGGGAGCGACACTGATCCGCGAGGGGCTGGGACGCATGGCGGACAACTCGGTGCGGGTGGCGCTGACGCTCTACATGACTTGGCTGGCCGAGGGATTACTTCGCGCCGAGCTTTTTACAGAAGCATTGGCCGCTGTCAGGGACGCATTGCGGGCTAACCCGCAGGAGCTATTCTTTCGTCCTGAGAGTTTGCGATTGTGCGGCGAGATCCTGGCTCGCATGGGGGCAGCGGGGGAGGCCGAGAGCAACTTTCTAGAGGCACTCGCCCTCTCGAGCCGGATGGCCGCTCGGCGCTTTCGTGACCGCGCCACGAGAAGCTTGGAAATGCTGCTCGTCGGCCGGGCGGCGTGACACGCGAGCCTCTGTAATCTCACCGGTCACCGCTGCGTAAGGAGTAACCCCGCGTGCCGCTGACGGGGATCCGGGTCGTCGATCTGACGCGCATCCTGGCCGGGCCGTTCTGCACCGGCATGCTGGCCGATATGGGCGCGGATGTCGTCAAGGTGGAGACACCGGGCATCGGCGATCCCTTGCGCGGCCAGGGCGCGACCCGCGAGGGCCTCTCCTGGTATTTCGCCGGGTTCAACCGCAACAAGCGCTCGTTGTCGCTCAACCTCCGCACAGAGGAGGGGAGGGCGGTGCTCGCGCGCCTCATCCAACAGAGCGACGTCCTTGTCGAGAATTTCCGCCCGGGCGTGCTCGCGCAAATGGGCTTCGGCGAAGCCCGCCTGCGCCAGCTCAAGCCCGATCTCGTCTATGGCAACATCAGCGGCTTCGGCACGAGCGGCCCCTATCGCGACCGGCCGTCCTTCGACTTTATCGCGCAGGCGATGAGCGGCTTTATGAGCGTCACCGGCACGCCGGACGGATCGCCCCTGCGGGCCGGCCCGCCCTTGGCCGATCTCGTCGCGGGGCTGCATGGCGCGCTCGGCATCTGCGCCGCGCTCGTCCGCCGCGGCCATACCGGCCGCGGCGACACGGTCGGCGCCAGCCTCAACAACGGGCTGATCAGCCTGCTGTCGTTTCTCGCCGCCAATTATTTCGCGAGCGGCGAAGAGCCGCGGCGCACCGGCAACGACCATCCGATCGTCGCGCCCTACGGCATGTTCCGCACGCAAGACGGCGAGGTCGCGCTGGCGCCGAGCCAGGAGCAATCCTATCAGCGCCTCGTCGATGCGCTCGGCCTCGGCGAATTGCGCGCCGATCCGCGTTTCGCGACAAACGATTTGCGTGTGAAGAACCGCGCCGCGATCAACGCCGCGGTCGAGGCATGCCTCGTGACCGAGACGACGGCATACTGGATCGACAAGCTCAACGCCGCCGGTGTGCCCTGCGGCCGGGTCATGGGGCTCGCCGAGGTTTTCGCCGATCCGCAGGTGCTCGATCAGCAGATGGTTGTCGAGCAGGAACACCCCGGCCACGGCGCCGTGCGAATGCTCGGCTTCCCGATCAAATTCGCCGAGGCGCCCTGCGCCCTCCGCCGTCCGACCCCGGAGATCGGGGCCGACACCGGCGCGATCCTCGCCGAGCTCGGCTATTCCGCCGCCGAAATCGCCGCCCTCCGCGACGCCGGCGTGGTCTGAGCGACAACCGAAGCCATCGATACCGGGCTCGCGCGATAGGCAGGTGGGCTGCGCTATTGCGCCGCACCGGGTCTTGATATTGGCTCCGGTTAGAACAAATAGAGTACATCGCCGCGCAAGGCCGGAAGAAGGGATGTTTTCTGTTGCAAAAACGCGCCGCCCGGGCCCGCTCCTTCGCCCCTGTTATCTCCCTGTTTTCTCCCTGTTTTCTCCCTGTTATTTTGCTGTTCGGAGCGTCGGGATCGTCGTCGAAATACGTGCAGAATCAATAGATTGAGAGATTTGGGACCGCCAAGCGACGCGAAAATCGCGAATAACAGGGTGCGCGAATGGCCGAGGACGGGGGAGAATTTTCCAGTTGAATCGCGAAAATCCCTGCTTTGTGGGGAATCTGGCCCAATGAGCGTCTGCTCACCCCACCTCCAGCGCTTTGACCCCGGGCAGCTCGCGGCCTTCGAGCCATTCGAGAAAAGCCCCACCAGCGGTCGAGACATAGCTGAGTTGGTCGGTAACACCGGCCTTGGCGAGCGCCGCCACGGTGTCGCCGCCGCCGGCGACGCTCAGCAATTTGCCGGCCCGGGTCAATTCCGCCGCTTTTTTCGCGAGCGCGACCGTGCCGCGCTCGAAGGGCGGCGTCTCGAAAGCGCCGACCGGCCCGTTCCACACCAGGGTGCGGCTCGCCTCCAATGCCGCCGCGATATGCGCCACCGTCTCCGGCCCGATATCGAGGATCATCGCGGTCGGCGGCACGGCGTTGATCCCGACGGTGCGGGTCACCGCGCCCGCTTCGAGCTTTTCGGCGGTCACCGCATCCTGCGGCAGGACGATCTCGCAGCCGCGCTGTTTTGCTTCGTCCATGATTTTGCGCGCCGTGTCGGCCATCTCGCGCTCGCACAGCGAGCGGCCGACCGGTTGGCCTTGCGCGAACAGAAACGTGTTCGCCATCGCGCCGCCGATCGCGAGGTGGTCCACCTTGTCGGTCAGATTGTTCAGCAGATCGAGCTTGGTGGACACCTTGGCGCCGCCGATCAGCGCGATGACCGGGCGCTGCGGGTTTTCGAGGGCGGCGCCCAGCGCCTCGAGCTCTCTCTGCATGTTCTTGCCCGCCGCGGCCGGCAGCAGATGCGCCAATGCCTCGATCGAGGCATGCGCCCGGTGCGCCGCCGAGAAAGCGTCGTCGACGTAGGCGTCGCCGAGCCCCGCAAGCGCCTTTGCGAAACCCGGATCGTTGGCCTCCTCGCCCTCGTGGAAGCGCAGATTTTCGAGGAGCGCCACCTCGCCGGGTTTGAGGGCAGCGACAACGCGCTCCGCCTCGGGACCGATGCAGTCCGGCGCAAATCGCACCGGTCTGCCGCCGATCGCGCGGCTCAGCGGCTCGACGATTGCGCGCAGAGATTGCGACGGATCGGCCCCCTTCGGCCGCCCGAAATGCGACATGACGACAACCCTGGCGCCTTTCGCGATCAGCGCCTCGATCGTCGGCGCCAGGCGCTCGATGCGCGTCGCATCGGTGACCTTGCCGTCCTTGACCGGGACGTTCAGATCGGCGCGGACCAGCACGCGCTTCCCCTTGACATCAAGATCGTCGAGCGTGCGGAACCGCGGCATCGGCCTCTCCCGTTCTTCCGAACGCGTTGAGTTATATTGCAAAGCCAGGTCGCCGCTATACCTCGATGACGTAATGCCTGACGCCTTCGACAAGCTCGCCTTCGAGACCGCGCAGATGGCGCGGATCGGCTGGTTCTTCGGCCAGAAACTGCTCGCCGCGCGCGTCGCCAAGC
>Ga0207702_10006320_pt1 | contig 10235 bp, 8 predicted proteins | sample KBSCornC62_FD_184302 | JGI IMG/M metagenome (GOLD analysis project Ga0207702, IMG submission 184302) | Corn rhizosphere microbial communities from Kellogg Biological Station, Michigan, USA - KBS Corn C6-2 (SPAdes) (version 2) | ecosystem: Host-associated > Plants > Roots > Rhizosphere > Soil ...
ATTCATGACGATCTCACGCTCAGCTTCGCGCAGACGCTGCAAGATAACTTGCTTGGCAGTCTGGGCGGCGACACGGCCGAACTCCGTAACCTTTTCGTGGATCTCCACGGTTTCGCCAACCTTCGCATTCTTGCGAATAACCTGTGCGTCGCCCAGAGAGATTTCGTAGGCTTCGTCGCCCACTTTCTCGACAACTTCCTTGCTGACGTAAGCATCTACCTCGCCGGTGTTCAGGTTCATACTGACCCGAATCTCTTGCTCGCGGTCACCATAATCGCGGCGGTAGGCAGCAGCCAGTGCCTGCTCCACAACTTCTTGTACGGTCTCCTCCGGGAGATTCTTCTCCTCTGCGATTGCCTTGATGGCTACAGCCAATTGCTTGAAGTCCATGTTATCCATTTAATATTCCTTTCTCTTACTTATTCCAAATTGTAATGATCAAAACTGAAGTCTCTCTTTACGAAAAAAGCCGACCTGCCGGCCGACCTGAACACCTTTCAGTATAGCACACTGAGCAGCGAAGACAAGCTACATGAGTGCCACATGTAAATCGCTCATAATATTTTGGTGCTCTTGGTGGGTCGCGACTTCTTGCCCCAGAGCTGCCACGACCGCAAGTACACCGGCCACGCCGGCCATTCCATGATAGTAGCCTGCCGTTTCCACGAGCTTGCCTGAGGCCGCCGACTCCGCGATGATAAAGGACCAACTGGAACTGAGAATTTGAGAAGTAGCAGCCCGCCACTGTGGTTTTCCCGGATCGAAACTATTTGCCGGATTATCCGCGTGGCCGTATTTCGGATTATCCGCGGTACGGTATTTTTCATGAACTGCCCCGACGGCAGCCCCTAAGGCGCCTTTAGTAGCCCCATATGCCAGCGTGCTTGTGAGTCCAGTTACTACGCCGGCACCGATCTGGTCCACAACCTTGACATTGTCGGAGTGTGCATTCGCCGCATGCGTCCCCAAGTAAATACTGGCCGCAACACCAGTCAGTCCCAGCGCGTGCAGCGCCCAGCGGGTCGCGAAAAACTGGCGCCGCACACTTTTTTCTGCGGGTGATATTTCTGTAAGTCTGCTTGAACTAGCCATTGATTCTTTCAGTAACACTTGAGCCTGCAAACAAAACAGCAGGGTTATTAGTATATTTTAACATTTTTATCATCAGTTTACAAGTATACCGTCTCGGCATCCTCGCGCTATGCGCCTCCCGAACGAAAGAGCACATCCGAAATGGATGCTATACTAGATTGCATATGGGGAAAACTGTTACACGTCTATATTCGCAATTCCAGCCAAGCCATTACGGCTTGAGCCTGGCACCAGATGCCGAGGCTCTGACTTTTACCGGCACCGTAACCATCAAGGGTAAAAAGGTGGGCCGCCCGAGCCAGCGCATTACGCTGCACGGGAAAGATCTCAAGGTTACTGCAGCTACACTTACTAAGCACGACAAAAAAGGCGATGAATCTATTGAGCTGTCACGCATCAATGTGCAGAAGAGCTATGACGAGATCCGCCTCCACAGCGAACAGATGATCTACCCGGGCGAATACACCATAAGCCTGGACTTTGAGGGCGATATCACCCGCGGTATGAGCGGCATGTACCCCTGTTTCTTTAAGCATGACGGAACCGAACATAAGCTCATCATGACCCAATTCGAGAGTCACCATGCCCGCGAATGCTTCCCTTGCGTAGACGAGCCAGAGGCTAAAGCTACATTCGACCTGACTCTTACTACCCTGACCGGGGTTACCGTACTTGGCAACACGCCCGCAAAGGAGCAGCGCGAAGAGGACGGCCGGCTCGTCACTGCGTTCGAGACCACACCGCGCATGAGCAGTTATTTACTTGCCTTCGTGATTGGCGAACTCCACGGCAAGCACACCAAGACGAGCCGCGGCACAGAGGTAAGCGTCTGGGGTACTATTGCTCAGCCTACCGAATCGTTCGATTTCTCCCTTGAGGCAGCTAAGCAATCTATCGAATTTTTTGAGGATTTCTTTGGGGTGAATTACCCCCTTCCGAAAGCAGACCATGTGGCCGTACCGGACTTTTCAGCCGGTGCGATGGAAAACTGGGGACTCATAACCTACCGTGAACGTGCGTTACTGGTGTACCCTGGCGATACCGCACAGAGTATTCAGGAGTACATTTATACCGTCGTGGCTCACGAAACGTCGCACCAATGGTTTGGTAACCTCGTCACCATGAAGTGGTGGGACGACCTCTGGCTCAACGAGAGCTTTGCCGACATTATGGAGTATGAAGTTCCCAATGCCACACACCCGGAATGGCACGTCTGGGATACCTTTATTACGAATGAAGGCCTCGGCGCCCTCCGCCGCGACGCCACGCCAGGCGTCCAGGCCGTTCGCACTAGCGTAAACCATCCTGAAGAAATCAGCACGCTTTTTGACCCATCTATCGTCTACGCCAAGGGTGGGCGCCTGCTCAATATGATGAAACAGTATCTGGGAGTAGAGGCTTTCCGCAAAGGTCTATCAGCGTACTTTACGAAGCATGCGTATGGCAACACGACAGGTGATGACCTGTGGGCCGCCCTTAGCGAAGCCAGCGGCAAAGATGTCGCAGCATTTATGAACCCCTGGCTTGAACGGTCTGGCTTCCCGGTGGTTACTGTTACGCAGCAGGGTAAAACCGTCACCTTTCACCAGCAGCATTTTTTGGATAACCCCGAGAAAATTGACAAAGACCGCATCTGGCCGGTCCCGCTTTTTGCGAGCACGGATCAAGCCCCTGCACTTCTTGATGGCCGGGAGCTAAGCGTAGAAACCAGCACCGCCGAGCCTGTGCTCATAAACCACGGCGCACATGGCCACTACATCGTGAACTACACCGAGAATGCTCACCGCAGCGCTCTGGAGCAGCTGATTCGTTCCAAGCAGATTTCCAACGGCGAGCGTCTCATGCTCCTCAATGACGCCAGCATGCTTGCCCGCTCCGGCATTCGCAGCTACAACCATGTGCTTGAACTTTTGCGTGCCTATGAAACTGAAACTTCGGAACCTGTCTGGGATATGATGTCGTTAATTATCGGTGAAACACGGCGGTTTATTGACCTCGATGAAAACCTGGAAGCCAAGATTAAGACCTTTATCCGCACGCTCATAGCCGAGGAGCACAAACGCCTAGGCTGGGACGAGAAGCCTGACGAGCCGGTTGCCGACCAAAAATTGCGCGCCACCATCATTGGTCTTGGCGCATACGCCGAAGATCCAAGTATCGTCGAGCAAGCTCTTGAGCTCTTTGCTGACTACAAGAAAGGTGGCGCGGTGGTATCTGCCGAGCTGCGCGGTATAGTCTTCGGTGTACCGGTAAAGCTAGGCGACGGCAAAGCGATTGACTACTTACTAAAGCTGCATGAGCAAACCGGCAACAGCGACCTTCAGGCCGACATATGCAGTGCCTTGACCGCTACCCGGGACAATAAGGTTGCCAAACGCTTACTGGAACGCATCCAAGACGCTGACCTCGTCAAACCGCAGGATGCCGACCGCTGGCTCATCTACCTACTTCGCAACCGCTACGTTGGCGACATTGCATGGCAATGGATGGTAGATAACTGGAGCTGGATCGTTGAGACATACAGTAATGACAAATCATATGACATGCTGCCGCGCTATGCGGCCAGTGCCTGCAATACCCCAGACGCCGCCAAGCGCTACCGCGAGTTTTTCGAGCCCAAGCTTACCGAGATTCCGCTCAGGCGCAACATTGAAGTTGGGCTGGAAGAAATTACCACACGCGTCGCATGGCTGGAGCGTGATCTAAACTCTGTTCAAAATTTCTTCGCTGAGCTCTAAGTAAGCGATTCAATGAACTCGGTGACGGCATAATCTTGGCCGCTCACTTCAACACCTGTGAGTACGTATGGCGCACCTGTCTTATTTTTCGCCTGCAGCCAAAACTCCGCCGCAAACGCCATTTGCCGCAGTTTAGCCGGCGTAATGTACTCGAGGCCGCTGCCCTGGGCGTCACTACTGCGATACTTCACTTCTACGAAGTAGTACTCCTGCTGTTTCTGGGCCACAATATCTATTTCGCACCAGCGAGTACGGAAGTTTTGCTCAAGGACGGTATAACCGTGAGCTTTTAAATATTCAACAGCTGCTGATTCGGCCTGACGCCCAACAGAAAAACTTGTCATACCTCACTTACCTGAGCGAGAGCTTGGATTGGGCGAAAAGATAGCCGATGCTGCTCGCATGCCCCATAGAGCTTGAGCATTTGCTGGTGAAGGCCGGTACCGTAGCCTACATGCTGGTCAAAGGCATACTCCGGATATTTGGCGTGCACAATCTCGGCCATATACTTATCACGAGCTACTTTGGCCACAATACTCGCCGCGCTCACCGCAGGCACCGTGTCATCGGCTTTTATAACGGCCCGCGCTCGCTCATCGCGGGGAAAGTAGTTGATATTGCCATCGATGATCACCTCTGTGAATGGCATGGCTATTTGTTCTAGCGCCCGCTGCATTGCCAAACCCACTGCCGCACTAAGCCCAATGTGATCCAGCTCCTGGGGTGTTACCCAGCCGAGTCCGATTGCCAGTGCCGAGACCTGGATTTCGGCCGCAAGCTTTTCGCGCTGCTGCTTACTCAGCTTTTTGGAGTCTTTGAGGCCAGCGATGGGTTCACCTAGGATGACCGCTCCTGCTACCAGGGGCCCTGCCCAACAGCCGCGGCCAACTTCATCAATGCCAACAGTAACCATATGCATCTATTGTAAACCACCTGCGCAAACAAAAACTCCGGGACTTGCCCGGAGCTAGTGCACTATTCAAGTAAAGGTTAGGCGTCTTGGTGCTTGGCAAGCGCTTCGGCCACTTTGGCTTCTTTTTCGGCCTCTTCGGCAGCTTTGGCTTCAGCTTCTGCTTCTGCGGCTGCGGCTACTTCTTCCTTTAGCTTCTCTTCTTCGGCTTCGGCAGCAGCGTCGTGAATGGTGTTCACGGCGTCGCGATCAAATTCTACGCCAGTCAGACGAGCAGACTTACCGGTCAGCTTACGCATGTAGCTGAGGTAGTTACGGCGGACTTTGCTTCGCTTGGTTACTTCAACTTTAAGGACGAGGGGGCTGTGAAGCAAGAAGCTCTTTTCTACGCCGACACCACTGGCAATGCGGCGCACCGTGATGCGGCTGGTGTGGCTGCCCTTGCGGTCAGTACGGATAACCAGACCTTGGAAGATCTGCACACGCTCTTTGTTACCTTCTTTAATCTTCTGATGCACTTTTACGGTATCACCAGAACGAACGTCGACTACGGCCGACTTCAAATATTTTGCATTAACTTTAGAGATCACACTTTCCATATCCGTACTAGCTTACACTATTTAACTTCTTTAATCAAGCCTTTTAGCTAACAACCCGGAAGACTTCTTCGAGGGTAGTTTCTCCGGCGATGACTTTTAGAATACCGTCTTGCAGCATTGTCATCATGCCGCTCTTGATCGCGGCCGCTTCAATCTCCTGGGCGGAGATAATGGTGTGGGTCTGTTCAAGCAGCTTGCGAATCTCTCCGGTCATGCGGAACAGCTCACGTATGGCCAACTGACCTTTAAAACCATAGGGATTCTCGGCTGATGTGCCGGCTTTATAGAGCTGCAAACCATCAAGATTAGGCTTCGGGGTGCCTTCAGGCAGCGTATTGATAATATCGCGGATTCTAGTCAGTTCCGCCTCCGAAGGCTGATAGGGCTGCTTAAGACTGTCATCGAGGCGGCGAACCAGTCGCTGCGCCATGACGAGCCGGATAGCGGTCACAAACAACGGGTTCTGCCCAATAATGTCACCGAGGCGCGTCAGGGCGGCTGCCGCCGAGCTGGCGTGAAAGGTACTAAGCACGAGGTGGCCGGTCAGCGAGGCTTGGAGCGCCGTCTTTGCGGTGTCCATATCGCGGATCTCTCCCACCATTACGATATCCGGGTCCAGACGGAGTACGGCTCGCAGTTTCTCTGCAAAACTGAGATCTTCTGTACCCTGGCTTGTAACCGAAATCTGCACCAGACCTTCAAACTGATACTCTACCGGATCCTCGATGGTAATGATCTTGCGTTCTTCGCTGTTGAGCGAATTGAGCATTGAATATAGAGTGGTCGTCTTACCCGAGCCTGTAGGTCCAACCACCATAACCAGGCCGCTTGGTTTGGCAATAATCTCATCCACCACGGCGCGCTCGGCAGGCTCCAGCCCCAGACGGTCAAGTGTGTACATCGACTGGTCCATATTAAAGAGACGCATCACAAAGTCTATGCCATTAATAGTCGGCACCGTTTCCAGACGAACGTTAACATCTACTTCCTTGCCGTTGGCCATCGTAAGATGCTGGGCTATATGCCCCTGCTGCGCTTCTTTGGAGGCAGTAGAGATGTTAGCAGCGCTGGCTATTGCCGAGACTAGCAGGCGGTACTTCTCATAAGGCAGCCGCGCGATGGGGTGCAAGACACCATCGATACGGAAGCGTATTCGTACATAGTCGCGCTGGCATTCGGCATGAATGTCCGATGCCCCCAGGCTGTGCGCCTGCTCTACAATGTATGCAAGCATGTCATCTGCCCGCACTTGCTCAAGGGTCAAGGACACGCGCTCTACTACCTGCTCATTCCCCGCATCGTTCAGTGCAATATCTTCATATACGACTTGCTTGGGCGGGTCGTACAACTGCATATAATCGCGAAAGCCGGTATCCGAAATAATCGCAAACGCTACCCGCTGGTCACTGAACCGCTGCTGAAGCTGCTGCATGGTGGTCTGTGCCGTGCTGGTAGTTACCCCGAAGAGAATGTTACTCTGGTCGGCCCTGACCGGAATAACGCGCATTGCCCGCAGCTCGGGTACGGTCAGAATTTCTTTATATAGCACCTTGTCGGCGATTTGGGACGTGTCAATATAGTCCATGCCCACAATGCGGGCACGGCGCTGCGTCGACAGCTCTTCGTCAGCTCTGGCATCTTGGCTCATATCTTCTTTAATGATAAAGCATGAGCAGTATGCATGTCCATGCATTTACCGTTATAGTGGAGCTATGCGTTCACTTGTACTTATTGCTCATAACCTGCGAAGTACCCATAATGTTGGGTCGCTGCTGAGGACCGCCGAAGGTCTAGGCGTGACACGCGTGTACCTGACAGGGTACACTCCTTATCCTTTGCAGACAACAGATGCTCGAATGCCCCATATAGCGCAGAAGATCGACAAACAGATTACGAAGACCGCTCTTGGCGCAGAACAGACACAGCCTTGGGAGCATCAAGAAGAAATTAGCACGGTGCTCGCTAAGCTGACTCAAGCAGGTTATACACTGGCAGCCGTCGAACAAACAGTCGACTCCAAGCCACTGCCGGACTTTGCGGTGCCGGATAAACTGGCGCTCATAGTCGGTCGTGAAGTTGAGGGGATCGAGCCGGAAATCCTAGCGCAGACAGCTGTAGTACTCGAAATCCCCATGTTCGGCAGTAAAGAATCCTTCAATGTCGTCCAGGCTGCCGCAATGGCGCTCTACCATTGCCGTTTCCGCTAATGTCTGGTAGAGTAAGCTTGAAATAATCCTAAAACAAATATGACACTCGTAACACCAACCCGCCGCCGTCCGCCTGCGTACCATAAGAAGGTATCCGGCAGTCATCATCGGCGTAGCAAAGCGTACAACAAGACTTACTGGCCATATCTGCCTATGGTGGCTATCGTTATCGTCGGCGCATTGTTTAACACGGTGATCAACGGCAAACATTCGGTGCTGGGCTATGCAACCGACATGAGCGTAAGCGAGCTGCTCATAGACACGAATAGTCAGCGTGAGTCCAACGGCGAAACCGACCTGTCACTCAATGGTCAGCTGAATAATGCCGCCCAGTCCAAGGCTAACGACATGGCTGCACGGGATTATTGGTCACACAACACGCCAGATGGGCAAACCCCCTGGAGTTTTATGAGCGCCGCTGGCTATAACTACCAGCTCGCCGGCGAAAACTTAGCCTATGGTTTTACCACTGCATCCGAAACTATCACGGGCTGGATGAACAGTCCCGAACACCGGGCAAATATCCTCAACGCCGGTTACAAAGAAGTAGGGTTCGGCTTCATTAATATTGCTAATTACCAGGGCACCGGCCCCGAAACGCTCGTCGTTGCAATGTACGGCACCCAACCGGCTCCAAAGCCTGCACCGGTTGCCGCTGCAACGCCATCTGCCGCTTCTGGAAGCCAATCCGGAGCATCAGCCGGTGCGGTCGCCCAGGACACGAGCCAACAAGCTACCCAGCCGACGACGCCTGCTGCAGATACTCCCAAACCAGTCACAACACAGACAGACACACTTACTCCGACGGCTGCGCAAAAGGCCGCGCAAGCTACACCGGAAAAGCATATTGCACGCGCTCAGCTGCTTACTGCCGGCAAAGCTCCGTGGAGCATGTTTATACTTTCACTCGCGGGCAGCTGCGCACTCATAATATTCTTGCTCCGTCACGGGTTCGCTTGGCATAAGATTTTTGTTAAAGGCGAGCGCTTCCTGTTGCAACATCCGTGGCTAGATGCCCTGCTGGTGGCAGTTATCACTCTCAGCGTTATCCTGGTCCATCAGGCCGGTGTAATCCGGTAGCTACTGAAGTTTGATGTTGTCCGCGCCAACGAGCTCGCGCAGCTCGGCAAGGGCGGCAGTGTCTTTATCGATACCTGCCGGCAGTTTCACGGCCTGCTTATTTGTGCTGGTACCCAGTACGAGAATGACATCGGTTGCCCCCTGGTACGTATCCAGTGTGCGCTTTAGGTTCTGCAGGAGAGTCTGATCTTCGCTATCGGCCACCCGGATATACAGCTTGGTCGGCTGCGCTACCGCGGCGGCATCTGTCGCGTCGGGAGCCGCCTTGCGCTTTTTTGGTTTAGCACTGAGGGTCTTCGGCTTTTTGCCAGTGGCTTGGTACGCCTGAGCCTGGGCCGTGGTGATCTCCCGGGCGTCATCTACCATCACCTTGATTTCTTCCCCGATGTTCCCTTCACGGTCTTTGGCGGTAACCTTCCCCCGCACGAGCACAATCTTGTCTCGCTCCCAGATACCTAACGTCTGCTGATAACTGCTGGGGAATAGAATTACCTCTATTTCGCCGTACCGATCTTCGAGCTTCACAAACGCCATCTTCTGTCCGTTTTTTGTCGTAATCTCACGGACATCTACCACGGCACCACCAATGGTCACCGGCTTGCCGTCATGTACCGGCTTGAGTGTATTGAGGGCCACCGTCTGTTCATCCAAAAGCGCCTCAAACAGTTGAAGTGGATGCTGGCTAAGATACAGCCCGAGCAGTTCTCGTTCCCAGAGAAGCTGCTCGCGCATATCGGCACTCGCCGGTGGGCTTTCTAATGTCAGCTGGGGTTTTGTACCCACCTCTTCGCTTGCTTCGCCAAATAGGTCGGTCTGGCCGCTGGTTTGCTGCTTCTGCAGACGTGCTGCATATGCCAAAATCATGTCCAGGTTGTGCAACAGCATGGTGCGCTCCCCAAACCGGTCAAAGGCACCGGCTTTCACGAGACTTTCCATGGCTTTACGGTTAACGACACGGCAGTTCACCCGCGCCAGATAATCTTCCAGATCAGTAAAAAGTCCGTCTTTTCGTGCCCGCAGTATCTCCTCAACCGCACCTGTTCCAACATTCTTAATGGCCGCCATGCCGAAGCGGATCTGATTGGTTTCCGGAACGACCGCGAACTCTACAAATGATTCATTCACATCTGGCGGCAGCACATCGATCCCCATATGCTGGCATTCGCTGATCTCGATAGCCAGGCGGTCAGTGTCATCATAGTCACTCGTCATCAGCGCCGCCATAAAAGCCGACGGATAGTGGGCCTTTAGGTAGGCTGTCCAATAAGAAATCTGGGCATAGCAGGTGGCATGAGCTTTGTTGAAGGAATAGTCCGCAAAGGGCTGAATCTGTGCCCACAGCTGCTTCGCCCCGGCCTGGTCGAGTCCCTGCTTAATGCAGCCCGCAATAAACTTGGGCTCTTCGGCATTCATGATCTCACGCTTTTTCTTACCGATGGCTTTGCGCACCAGGTCGGCCTCGCCGGGCGAATAGCCAGCCACTAGCTGCAGAATCTTGATGATCTGCTCCTGGTACACCATCACTCCGTAGGTTTCGCTCAGTATCGGCTCCAGCGATTGGTGCAGGTAGCTGATCGATCTGGCATTGTTTTTGCCCTCGATAAAGCGG
>Ga0207702_10006326_pt1 | contig 10230 bp, 4 predicted proteins | sample KBSCornC62_FD_184302 | JGI IMG/M metagenome (GOLD analysis project Ga0207702, IMG submission 184302) | Corn rhizosphere microbial communities from Kellogg Biological Station, Michigan, USA - KBS Corn C6-2 (SPAdes) (version 2) | ecosystem: Host-associated > Plants > Roots > Rhizosphere > Soil ...
AAGGGCCCGTGAGTTCGAATCTCACCGCTTCCGCCAGGGCTCAAGTAAGTTGTTGATTTGCCGAAAGTTCTTGTTGGACAAGGACTTGCAAACGGCTAGGTGTGCCAATCGTGTGTGCCAAATCAACCACTTCACTCACCGTGCCAGATCACTTCTACAGGCCGCCGCGCAGCACGCGTTGGTACGTCCGCCTCGTCGCACCCGAGTCCATCCGGGACCTCGTCGACAAGGTCGAGTTCCGACAGTCCACGGGTCACTCCGACATCCACAAAGCCAAGCCGGTCGGCCTGGCCCTGCTCGCCGAGAAGCGCCGGGAATGGGCCTCCCTCGAGGCCCAGGCCGGGCAGGATCGGATCGACTTCGGCGTCAAGCCGACGACCCTGACCGGCCCGCTCATCGACTCCATCTGCGCGGCGAGGTTGTATGCCTCGCTGGCGGTCGACGAGAACGACCGCACAGGGCCTGACGGCCTGGACGATGATGCCTTGCGCGGCATCGAGGAGTTCTGCGCGATGACAGACGTCGCCATGCGTTCCGTCCTGGCGCAGGGACCCGCCTCTCCTCGCTGGTCGGGTCTCGTCCAGACCGTCCTTGATTGGTGTTGGGCCATAGGCTACGAGCTCGAGACGAGCGACCCTCTTTTCGTCAAGCTGGTGCGAGCGTTCGCAGCGTCGAAAAGGACGGCGCCCAGCGCATTCGGGAGCGCAACCAGGGCGACAGTCCGGCCCCGCCGCCGACGCCCACCCGCTTGGTGCTACTGAGCAGCGTCACGGAGGTCTACCGCGACTACAAGGCGCCCTCGTGCGGCAAGAGCCACCTCGGCACGCTCGTCAACGCCTGGAACCTGTTCATCGAGCACTGCGGAGACATTCCCCTCGACAGCGTCACCCCGGGCCACGTTTACGAGTTCCTGCAGGCGCGCATGCAGGCCGAGCACAAGCCCTGGTCGGGCATGCGAGCACTCCAGTTCGGCCGCCCGGTCTTGCGCGAGATCTTCGGGCTTCCTCGCATCCGCCGCCCGAAACGGCTTGTGCTCGGCCGCCTTGGAGTACTTCACCTGGACCACGACTACGCGCTTGGCGTGCTGCAGGTTGGCCCGGCCTCCGAAGTACATGACCGCGTCGGCGATCTCATTGCCTTCGTTCGAGACGCCGCGCTGGTCCTCGTTGGCGAAACCCTCCACCGCAATGCCGACCAACTCGGCGCCGGGCAGGAGCAAGCCCAGGCACTTTCGAGCGACCCAGGCCTCGTGGAACTCGTGGCCGTCGCGGGAGGCGCGGACGGTGTCTATCGCCGGGTGACCCTCCTCTTGGCCTTAGGCGACGCCTTGGGCTTCGGCACGGCGTTCGGAGGGGTTAGCGTCCTGCGCGTCGTCGTTGACTTCTTCGTCGCTATTGCCATTGCCCGTTCCGCCGAGACCTGATCCAAGGATACCAATGATGGTGCCCCATCAAGTTGAGGGCCCCGCAGATCGCGCCTGCTGCGACGGGCGTGGTTCAGGCTCCTCGAGCGCGGTTGAACTCACGATCTCGGCCAACAGAAGCCCTTGGCCGCGCTGCGACGAACGACCGCAACCAGTCTCTTGCAGACAGCCCGCGGCGATCCATGCATGGCGGCAATGCAGCGAGGCCGTGTGAGAACGCTGCAATGCTGGTCAGTGCGCGTGACATTGGCTACTCGGTCGAGCAACCACAGTATCAAGCCCGCGTTCGATGGCCAGCAGCGAGCCGCTGGGACCCTCAAGTCCCCGCGAACTGCATCGCTTTCATCGTTTTCGAGATGCCCAAGATGCTTATCACTCGCTTCAAGTTATATGCGAGCACCTGCAGGCTCATCTCGGTGCGCACATTGGCGAATGTTCGCGTCAAGAAGTGGGTCCAGCCCATCCAGTGCTTGAGCGTTCCGAAGACGTGTTCGACTGTGCTGCGGCGCACTCGCATCGAATCTGGACGACGATCGAGACGTCTTTGTGCAGCGGTCAGGACGGCCTCGTGCTCCCAGCGCGCGATGCGCCTGTAGTCGCTCGGCGTGCACTTGTCCTTCATCGGACAGTTCGGGCACGCGCTGCTCCAATAGCGTCTGATTTGCATGCCGCGCTCTTCACTGGTGTGCCGGTAGATCGCACGTTCGCCGGCAGGACATTGGTACTCGTCGTCGCGAGCGATGTAGATGAAGTCGCTCTTGTCGAAGCGGCCTTCGGCCTTTGCGTTTGAGGTCATCGGCTTGGGCAGGATGGCGTCGATGCCGGCGTCGTGGCACTCCTTGATCTGCGGCGCGCTGTAGTAGCCACGGTCAGCAATGGCCACGAGCTTGCGGGTGCCCAGCGCCTCGCGTGCCGCTTTGGCCATCGGGGCCAGTTGCGCGCGGTCGCCACCGTCGTTGGTGACTTCGTGAGCGATGATCAAGTGGTGCTTCGCGTCGACGGCGGCTTGCACGTTGTAGCCGACGATGCCCGAGCGTCGGCCGCTGGTCGACATGGCTCGCGCGTCCGGATCGGTCAGCGACAGCTGGGCGTCGGGCTGATCTTTCAGTCGTTGCTCGACGTGCTCCAGTTGGCGCATCTGCTCGCGCATGGCGCCGATCTTCTCGTTCAGGCGTTCGGCCTTCGCCTTGAACTCCGCCGGGCCCAGCGTCCTGTCGGCCGTGTCGAGCGCGACCAGGTAGCGATGGATGTTCTCTTCGATCTGCTCACGACGCTTCTGAATCTTGGCAGGCGTGAAATTGCGATCGTGACCGTTGACCGCTTTGAACTTGCTGCCATCGATGGCTACCACGGCATGCGACAACAGCTTCAGCTCTCCGCACAGCTCGACGAAACGGCGGCACACATTGCGAATGCCAGTGCCATTGGCGCGACGGAAGTCGGCGATGGTCTTGAAGTCGGGAGCCAGGCGGCCGGTGAGCCACATGAGCTCCAGATTGCGCTGGCACTCGCGCTCGAGCCGGCGACTGGACTGCACGCGGTTCAGGTAGCCGTAGATGTAGATCTTGAGCAGCACTGCCGGGTGGTACGACGGGCGGCCTGTGTCTGCCGGCTGCGTCCCGCCGAACCCCAAGGCTTGCAGCTTCAGTTCATCGACAAATGCGTCGACGATGCGCACCACATTGTCGTCTGCGATGAAGTCGTCCAATGACTCGGGCAGCAGCGTGACCTGGTGGCGATCCTGGCCTTCGATGAATCTTGGCATACCGATCTCCTGCTTCGATATGCCGATGAACTCTACGCCGTCACCTCGATTCGCGGACCGGGGTTTTCACACAGCCTCGCTGCATTGCAGCCGGACGATATGAGCCAAGAATGCGTCGGGTTCAAGCATCTGGCGGACACTGCAGGCGCCACCCTCGGCCGAGCATGACACCGCGCCGACGCTCGGCCATGGGATTTGCACTGCATCCGATGGCTAGTTCTCTGCCTGCCGCGCCGCGCGCAGTAGCGGGAGGCAATCCCTGACAAACCTCATCCCGTCTGTATTTCGTGTCGAAGGCTGGGCGTGAAGGTGACAGTCTCAGTGAGTGTGGTCCGCCATCGACACGCAGCAGTGTTCGGGCTAGAACTTTCCGAGCACGTTGACGAAGACGCCTCGACTGCGATAGCTCAAGTCGGTGAGATCGTCCGAGAAGTCGGTGAAGTTGTAGCCCGCGCCGATCTTGAAGTTCTCGTTGACGTGGTAGTAGCCCGCCGTGAGAAGGCCGCTCTTGCGCTCGTGCAGCTCGACCGCGCGCAGAGTCCGCAGTTCCAGCAGCCAGTCGTACTGGCGCACGACGTTCCAGTCCACACGCGCGATTGCCAGTTGTGCACTGCTCCTGAACCATGGCGCGCTGTCGTCGCGGCTCGGACGAAGCTCCCCGACGCGCCAGGCGAGCTTGCCGCCGATCGTCCAGCGGCTGCTGAGTTCGTAGGTCGCATCGACCGCCGCCACCTGGCTGCGCTGCTGGTAGTCGAGCCCGGTGGTGCTGACCGCGGTGGACGTCACCTCCGTCGTCGCCACTTGTCCCGGCGAAGAAAGGTCGTAGAGATAGGTGTACTTGAGCAGCAGGTTGAGCTTGTCGTTCGACACCGGTCGGAATGCGTAGCCCACCACCGCCTCCGTGTATTTCGCGGCTGCGAGCGCGCTGGCCTCGCTGTTGCTGTCGGCCCAGTTGAGCTTGCCCATCCACCTCGCGTTGGCGCCGTCCTGCACGCTCAGCGAATTCTTCAGCAACCAGCTGCGGCGGGTGTCGGCGCCCGTGCGGTCACGCCGATATTCCATTCCGCCCGCATACTTGACGCTGGCGTTGACGAAGCCCGCCGAGAATCCGACCGCGTCGCGATCCGTCTGGCCGGCGTTCTCCGCTTCGATCCGGCCGGACTCGGCGCTCGCTCCGAAGGTCCACCGCTCGTCGGGCGCGTATTGAACGCCGTATGCGTGCGTGAGCCCGCTCTGCACACCCGTGGTCTGCTTGTGCTCGGTGTACACGTTCAGCCCGTCCGCGATGCGCGACTTGATCCCGCCCACCAGCGTGCCGCCCCGGGCATTCAGTGTCTCGTCGGTGCGGCCGGTGTCGAGCGCATAGGTGACATAAACGTTGGAGCGATCGTCGTACTGGTAGTCGACACCCGCCTTGCCGGCGGCCCCACCATCGCCGCCCGACGCTTCGCCCCGCAGCGTGAGCTTGTCGCTGACCCGGTAGCGGCCGCCGGCTCCCACGCGGTCGTTCTCGAGCCGTGTGCCGGTGCGCTCGAGCGTCTTCTGGCCGAAGCCGTAGACACCGGCGCCTCGTCCACTGTCGTAGTCGAGCTGCACGGTGGCGTCCGTGCGCTCGCCGTCCACCACGCCCGAGGTCGGCAGCAACGGCGACGTGTTCACCGCATCGGTGGTCTTGCGGTCGGCGCGCACGCCGGTGGACAGTGTCCAGTGATCGTCGACGCGCCAGGCCACCTGGGATTCGCCGGCATCGGTGTTGTAGCCGTCGACTTCATCCTTGTGGTCCGCCTTCAGGCGCACCTCGGTGCGGTCGCCGAGCGGCACGGTGGCGTTACCGCCGGCCTGCCGGGTTTCGTTGGTCGCCACCTGGCCGGGCGCCGAGAAGCCTGCCCCGCGCTGTTCCGCGTAAGCGCCCACGTGACCGCTCTTGGCCAGGCCGAAGTCGGCCAGGTCGGCCTGCCCCTCGACACGCCAGGCGTCGGCACCACGCGTATCGCCGGCCAGCGTGTTCTGCGAGAAGCCGAAGCCGCCGTCGAGCGAAGTGGTGGTGCCGACACCGGGGCCGTCGCTGTGCGCCGCCTCGATCTTCAGCGTGCTGTTGTCGCTCTTGCGCAGCAGCAGGTCCACACCGCCGAGGCGTTGGTCGCTGCCGGTCTGGCGCTGCTTGGCCGCCGTCAGGCCCACGCGCACGCCATCGTTGATCCACCACGCCGTGCGGCCGCCGGCGGCCAGCGTGTCGAGGTCGCCCGACAGCGGGGTGTACTCGTAGTCCACCACCAGGTAGGCCGGCTGGCCCGTGAGGCCGCCGGCACGCACGAGCGTCCCGTTGTCGGCCAGGCTGGGCAGCGGCGAGGTGAGCAGCACGCGGCCTCGAAGGTAGTCGACGTCGTAGTCGCTGCCCGGCACGAGCGCGCGGCGCTGCAGCACGAAGCCGGAGTCGCGGTCGCGGATTTCCAGCCACACCTTCTCGGCGCCGGCACTCACGTCCTGGTGGCGCAGGTAGTAGAGCGAGCCGCCCGTGCCGCGGAAGTCCTCGTGGGCGGCCAGCGTACCGGGCTCGGCCGCGTACACCTCCGTGCGCACGCGAGCGTCGCCGAACGAGGTGGTGTCGTCCCCGACGTAACGCGCCTGCAGGCCATACAACCCGCGGTTGACCTGCACGAGCGTGTTGTCGGTGCCGAGGTTGAGCTTGAAGTTGCCCCACAGCGCATCCGAACGCCCGTCGTCCACGCGCAGGTACATGCGGCCCTGCGTCGGCGCATCCTCGATGCTGGTGGAGTCGTCTCCGAACGTGCCCCAGCTGTCCACCGGGTCAATACGACGGAACAGCGATGTTGGATCCTTGCGGTCGAAATTGCGGAACAGCTCCTTCATCGGCCGCTCCTCTGTATCGAGGCTGGCCGTGAGCGTCCAGCGGTCGTCCAGCGGCCCCTTGCCGTAGAACGCGAGCCGACCGTCGGTCCACGTGTCGTTGTTGTAGCGGTCGCGATCCTGGGTCACCAGGTCGGCCGGACCGCTGGTGCGGTCGCGGCCGACCGTGAAGTCGGCCTGGCCCACGAAGAAGAAGTCGCGCTCGGGCAGCTCGAAGTCACGTCGGTAGATGCGCTCGCGGCCATCGCTGCCGACGACGACGATTTCGCCCGTCTGCACGCGACGCGGCACGAGCTGTTGCACCACGAACTTCCCATGGACGTCGACGGGCACGTCGAACCCGAGCGCGCGCACGTGCTCGTCCGAGCCAATCCCTTCGCCGCTGGCCGTGACGGTGCCGCCCGCGATCGGGATGTTCACGATCGCCAGGCGTGCTTCGCCATAGCCCGCGAGCAGACGCTGCTCGGTCGTGGGTTCGCTTTCGCCGCCGGGAATGTGGCGGTCGGCCAACGCCAGCGGGATATCGTCGGTTTCGTCGAAGCGGCCCTGCTGGTCATAGACCCGGATGCGCCAGTACAGCTTTCGATGCGCCAATGGCGCGGAGGCCCACTCACCCGGTACGGCCCACTGCGCGCGAAGTCCGCCATCCAGCGGCACGGTCGCCAGCAGCTGCGGCTGCATCGCGTCATCGGTCGTGAACACGCGCAGCTCGGCGCGCATCAGGAACAGGCGGTAGTTGCTGTAGCCGGCGAATTGCACCGTGTCGCCCGGCACCGCGGTCGCGGGCCACGCGGTGGCGTTGAGCCGGCGCGGTTGTGCGAGGTTGTCGTACTGCAGGCGCAAGCGGTCGCGCTCCAGCCGTACATCGATGCAGCGCTGTCTGTCGGCACTGGAGCTGTCGGTGCCGACGACGGGCTGGCCGTCGATGGTCAGGCGCAGGGGCGAATCGTCCTTCGCATACGGCGAGAGCATGTTGCAGGCGCTCGGATCGACCTGCGTCACGCGAACCTGCTTCTCCACGACCGGCGGCGTGATGTCCTGCCAGTAGACGCGCACTTCCACGCGCCGGTTCGCGGACCAGTTGGCCCGGTCTTCCTTGGGCGTGGCCAGCGGTTCGTCGGGGCCCCGGGAGTCCGCGGTGTAGGCGCTTTCCGGCAGGCCCAGCTGCTGGGTGAGATAGCGGCCGACCTGGTTGGCGCGCGCCAGCCCCAGCGCGTGGTTGTCCGGGAAACGCGGAAGCAGTTCGGGCTTGATGCGCTGCACGTCGGTATGGCCCACGATCTCGAAGCGCAGATCCTGGCGGCCCCGGACTTGCGCGACGATCGCGTCGAGCCGGGCCCTGTCGTCGGCCTTCAACAGATCCTCGCCCGAATCGAAGTGCGGCGTGTGCGATTCTTCGCGCGGCTGCGTGCTGCCGGGGACGGTGCGCGTCAGCTCCTCGCGCTGCTCCTGCAGTCCTCGCGGGTCGCCCAGGATCACGGTGAGCTTGGGAAGCTCGCGCTCGCTGGACTCCGGCAGGTGGTCGCGGCCGTCGATCTCCACGGCGCGGGGATCGCCCTTGCAGCGGTCGCTGAAACGGCCGCGTGCATCGGCGTGGCAGGCGGCGTCGCCGCTCGCAGGGTCGGCGGCCGCAGTCGCCAGCCCCGCGGCCAGGCAGGCAGCGGCCGCGGCGCCGGCCAGCGCCGCGCGTCGAAAGTTGGGATGAGTCATGCGATGGACGCGGGTGAGGTTGGGACGCAGGGTCGTCATGGCGCGCTCCTGCATCAGCGGTTCAACAAGGCCGGCACGCGCTCGACCTCGATGTCCAGGTTGAACAAGGCCTTGTCCTGCGACCGCCCCTGCGCCTTCCAGCGCTGCAGCAGCAGGGACTTCAGCGCCGCGATGCGGGCGTCGCCGAGTTCGGGCGACTCGTCCGGCGCCGGCTGGTAGGCCAGACGCAGGATCGAGGGCCGTTCCAGCAGTGCCGCCACGGCCTGGTCCAGCCTCGCCTCGTGCGCCGGTTGCAGTGCGACCTGGCCATCGACGAAGGCCGCGGCCTTCAGGTCCAGTCGCACTACCCGGTGGACGGTCGCGCCGAAGTCGACCTTCACCGCCTTGCCGCGCGTGGCACGTTCGGCGGCCGGGTTCTCGGTGGTCACGCGGTAGCCCGAGGGCAGCGTGCGCTCGTCCAGCTTGAGCACGAGGTTGCTGCCCGTGCCCTCCTTGGGCACCATCGCGCATGCGATGTGATAGCGCCCGTCGGCGTCGGTATTGACAAGCAATCCGTTGACCGTGGCGATCCGGACGTTCGCGATACCCCGCTCGCCTTCGTCCTGCACGCCATTGGCGTTCTTGTCGTCGTAGACCTTGCCGATCACGTCGGTGCAGTCGAACAACGCGTCGGGCACGACTCGCACGGCCGCCGTGGCCGTATTGGAAAGTACGCGTCCGCCGATGCCTTGCGTGGCGACCACGCTGTTGACGTACTGGCCTTCGCCCACGCCAACGCCGACCGCGAGCACCATCGAGATGCGCTTGGTCTCACCGAGCACGAACGACTGGTTCGGCAGCGTGAGCTGTCGCCCGACCACCGCGGGCTTGACAGCGACCACCGGACCGTCGGGCAGCGTCTGTACGAAGAGCGACCCGTCCAGGTACTTGAAGCCGGGCGGCAGGGAGTCGACCAGCGCCACGTTGCCGACGGGGCCGCCGCTCGCGTTGCGCGCGGTGATCACGTAAGGCACCGGCTCGCCCTTCTTGACCGTGAGCTTCGCGGTGGTCTTGCGCAGCTCGATGGCCGTACCCGTCCCTTGGCGGTCCAGCGGGATGTTGTTGCTGACCACCGGACGCGCGCCCGTCGCGCCCAGCTGCCAGCTCAGGAAGTACGGTGCCGCAGGACCGGCGACCGGTCGCGCCGCGGCGCTGACGATGCACGCCTCGCTGCCGCGGCTCATGCCGAAGCCGCCCGGTGCGGTGCAGCTGGACGCGTCGAGGGGCCCCGCGGCGGCGGGGTACGTGATCGAAGGAACGTAGCCGGCCGGCGGCGTGATCGCCACGGTGTACAGGCCGGCCGGCGCGCCGGGCAGCAGGAAGAACTGGTAGTCCCCGTCGGCGCCAGTGGTGAGCGCCGCGTTGCCACCGAGCAGCTGTGTCGCCGGGTCGAACCCCGCAGGACCGCTCAGCGTGACCACGGCGCCCGGCACCGGCTCGGCGCTCAGGCTGTCGAAGACCACCCCGCCCGGATCGAGCGGCAGGTCCTGGTTGACCACCGACACGCCGGTGGTCATCGTCAGCGGGATCCAGCCGCGCGGCGACATGCCGGACACGGTGGGGAAGCCACCATTGGGTGCGTTCAGCGCCGGATCGGTGGGCCACACGCCGCCAACAAGGCGTCCTTGGGGATCGCGGAAGCGGACCTCGTAGGAACCCGGCACCACATTGTCGAAGCGATAGCTGCCGTCGGCACCCGTGGTGCGCGTGTAGAGCACCTGGGCGCCGGTGTTGGCGCAGGTGGTGCTGCCGTCGAAGCAGGCCACCAGTTCCACCGTCCAGCCGGCCACGGCCGATTCACCGGCATCGGCCTGGCGGTCGTGGTCGGTGTCGCGCCACACGCGGCCGCTCACCGCGGCAGGCGCCGTGGACTGCTCGAAGAAGTCATAGCCCGTGCCGCGCGCCGCCACCGTGGACAGCTTCACATTGAGCTGGCGCGGCGCCGGCACGGTGCCGCCCAGCGAGCCGGGGGTCTGGCCCCCATGCGTGGAGCTGGGCACCGGCGACTGCACGAGGGTGTAGCCCGCGCCGTTGTCCAGCGGCAGGTCGGGGAAGCTGTAGCTGCCGTCCCGGGCCGTCACCGTCGTGCGGCTCACCGGCTGGCCGGTCGCGTCGGTACCGGACAGGGTGATCGTCACGCCAACCAACGGCAGGTCGCCGGGTTCGCGCTTGCCATCGCCGTTGGCATCGTTGAAGACATTGCCAGCCAACGACGCGCCGATTTCACCGAAGTCGTACCCGTCCCCGGAGCCACCTGTATAGACAAGTCCTCCGATGCGGTCGTTGCCGGCCAGCAAGCCGGTACGCGTGCCGTTGAGGCGACCCACGGTCTCCGCGCCGTCCGCATAAGTGACGGGCTGGGTCTCGTTGATGGCATAGCCGGTGCTGTCCGAAGGCAGCACGCCGTCGAACAGGTACTGGCCAT
>Ga0207702_10006327_pt1 | contig 10229 bp, 10 predicted proteins | sample KBSCornC62_FD_184302 | JGI IMG/M metagenome (GOLD analysis project Ga0207702, IMG submission 184302) | Corn rhizosphere microbial communities from Kellogg Biological Station, Michigan, USA - KBS Corn C6-2 (SPAdes) (version 2) | ecosystem: Host-associated > Plants > Roots > Rhizosphere > Soil ...
AACTCATAAGTGCGCCAGGCTCCGGCAACATCATTCGAGTTCGCAATCTGCTTCCCGTTGAGCCAAATATTGGCGCGATAGTTGATCCCATTAAACTTCAGCCAGATCGTCTTTCCCTTGTACGAAGCTGGGACCGCGAATGTCTTGCGGTACCACCATGCGGCTGCATAGGGACTATCCGGGGTCATGGCAATGTTGGAGAAATTCGAGCCGATCGGATAAGTGACCCCCGGGAAACTGCGCAGGTTCATACCGGAGTAAGGATCGGGAAGGATCTTGTTCTTGACCTGCGCTGCCACCACGGTAGTCGGGACCGCAACCGCCAGCCAGCCCTTGGGCGCGTACTGTGTGGTCGAAATAACCTCAGGCTTAGCCTCAATCTTTGCCGAACTCTGTAATGACCAGCCTTCGTGTAGCACCAGCTTCGCTTCGGGAGGATGCGCGGCCGAATGCGGTCTTGCGGTTTTTTCCTGGGCTACAACCAATGAGACTAGAAAGAACTGAGCCAGAATGAGGAATGCCGGAATGAAGGACGAAAGAACAGCCAGTCGCTTGCCTGAATTCATAGTGCTCCTATTGCGTGCGTGGCTAAACCGCTCCGGGATTGCTGGAATTTTCCCGACCTGAATGGATAACACTTCTATTAATTCGTTTCAATAGCCGATTTCCGTTTATCCGCGAGCCGTCAGTGTAGGGGCGGACGCCTCGTCCGCTCCGCGGCGCGAGCGCTGCGTGTGGATCAAAGCCGCAGCCCAAACGGCGTCGACGACGTACCCCGCGCGACATTGCCATCATTTATAATTATTAATTCGTCCCCCTATCTCTGGAGTGATAACAACATGATCCGATTCCTGCAACAATCTGGCCAAGCGACCAAGTATGTCCTCGGAGGCCTCCTGCTGATCATCTGCGCGTCTATGGTGATCACCCTGATTCCTGGCGGCCTGGGCGGCGAGGTATTTGGCGGCACCCCGGGTAAGGGCATCGTCGCGAAAGTGAATGGGGAAGACATTACCGCCGACGAAGTGCGCCGGACGGCCCGCGAGATGCTGCAACAGCAAATGCCTCAGGGCAGTAATGCCAATTTGAGCATGCTTTTGCCCTTCTTTACGCAGCGCGCCGCCGAGCAATTGATCACTCGTCAAGCTTTGCTGACTGAAGCTGACCGCATGGGACTGCGTGTGAGCCCTGAAGAGATTCGAGACGAACTTGTGCACGGCCGCTATGCCGCAACATTTTTCCCTGGCGGGAAGTTCATCGGCCAGACTGAGTATGAAGACATGCTGGCGCGCGCCAACCTGACTTCAGCGAAGTTCGAAGAAGCGGTCGGACACGACATCATGCTCTCCAAGTTGCAGGCTTTGATCTCGGGCAGCGCCAACGTAAGCGACGCTGAGATTCACCAGCAATTCGTCAAGCAGAATACGAAAGTGAAGTTCCAGTATGCAGTTCTAAAGCAGGACGACATCAAGAAAGGACTGCACCCGTCCACCGAGGAACTCAAGGCGTACTACGACAGCCACAAGGCCAGCTATGCCAACTCGATCCCGGAGAAGCGCCAGGTCAAGTACGCGGTCATCGATGTAAACAAGCTCGAAGCCGCCGTTCAAGTCACTCCTGACGATCTGCGCAAGTACTATGACGATCATCGTGACCAGTACCGCGTGCCCGAGCAGGTCAAAGTGAGCCACATCCTGATCAAGACGCCTCTACCTGGGCCGGACGGCAAAGTAGACGAGAAGGGCGCAGCCGAAGCCCAGCGCCGCGCCGAAGATCTGCTGAAGCAAGTCAAATCCGGCGCCAACTTCGAAGAACTGGCAAAAAAGTATTCCGAGGATCCCGGCAGCGCCAAGCAAGGCGGCTCTCTGGGCTGGATCGGCCGAGGACAGACCGTCCCTGAGTTCGAGAAAACCGCTTACTCACTCCCCAAGGGGCAGATCAGCGATCTCATTAAGAGCAGCTATGGCTTTCACATCATCCGCGTGGATGACAAGCAGGAAGCCCACGTGAAGTCGTTGGATGAGGTAAAGAGCGAGATCGAACCGAATCTCAAGCACCAGAAAGCGCTGCAAGTCGCGCAAAAGAAGGCGGACGACCTGGTGGCGCAAGCGCGCAAGCAGAACCTCGACGCCGCTGCCGCAGCGCAAGCCGTGCCAGTGATTACCTCAGACTTCTTTGGGCGCAAGGATATGTTGCCCGGACTGGGCCCGGCGCCGCAGTTCATGGATGCCGTCTTCACCGCTCAAGAGAAATCTCCTCCTGACGAGGCTTCTTCCTCGCAGGGGATTGTCGTGTACCAGTTGCTGGCAGTACGACCGGCAGCAACGCCCACCTTTGAAGAAATCAAGACGCGGGTAGAAGATGAATTCAAGAACGAGCGCTCCAACGCGCTGTTGACACAAAAGGCTCAGGAACTGTCCGACCGCGCGAAGTCTGGGCACGATCTGAAGCGTGCCGCCAAGGAACTCGGGGCAACCATGAAGACCAGTGACCTGGTTGCTCCCGATGGCCAGGTGCCCGAAGTGGGTTCCATGTCGCAGCAGGCTGCGGTGGCGTTCACCATGAAGCCAGGTGAGATTACAGGACCTATCAACAACGGCAGTGACGCTTCCGTGCTCCAGATCGTAGACCTGCAGCAGCCTTCGGAGGCGGAATACGCGGCGAAGAAGGATCAGATCCGCGATCAGTTGCTGCAGCAAAAGCAGCAGGAGCGCTTCCAGTTGTTCGTCAGCAATGTAGTGGATAGCATGACGAAAACTGGCAAGATCCGCCGAAACGACGATGAACTCAAGGCGCTCAGCCGCAACGGCAGCGAGCAGGGAATGTAGCAAGTTACATGTCGTTTCCGCGCGCCTCTGGTATTTTGCTCCATCCTACGTCGCTTCCCTCGCGCGGCGGTGTGGGGGATTTTGGTCCGGCTGCGTATCGCTTCGTGGATTTCCTCGCGGCGGCCCGCCAGGGCATTTGGCAGGTTTTGCCTCTTGGTCCTCTCGGCTATGGAAATTCTCCCTACTCGGCGACTTCGGCTTTTGCCGGAAATCCACTCCTGCTCAGTCTGGAACGCCTTGCGGACCAGGGATGGATTGATCGCAAGCAACTCGATACTTTGCCCGACACTTCGAGTCTGGTTGACTACGATCGCGTTTTCCATCAGAAGATGCCGCTATTGTTTGAAGCCGCGCGTGGCTTTCTGAGGTCGGCGTCTGGCGAAGCTTTGCGCCGCTTCGAATCATTCTGCGCCGAGAATGCATGGTGGCTCGACGATTTCGTTCTGTTCGACGGGTTGCGCGCCAAACAGAAACTGGCCTGCTGGAACCAATGGCCGCACGGTTTAGCTCATCGTGAGCCCGCTGCATTGGCTGCAGCGAGGGAAGAACTCGCCGACGACCTGCGAGTGCGCAGCGCCTTACAGTTCGGCTTTTACGAGCAATGGCGGGATCTGCGCCGTTATTGCGCAGATCGTAATATTCGTATTGTTGGCGATGTCGCTATCTTCGTCAACCACGACAGCGCGGATGTCTGGACGCACCGCGAACTCTTCCGCCTGAACGGCAATCTGGACCCTGAAGTGGTTGCCGGAGTTCCTCCCGATTTCTTCAGCAAGACCGGACAGCGCTGGGGAAACCCGCTCTACCGCTGGGATGTCATGAAAGAACGTGGATATCAGTGGTGGATTCAGCGCCTGCGTTGGGCGACGCGCAACTGCGATTACATTCGGCTGGATCACTTCCGCGGATTCGATCAGTTCTGGGAGATTCCCGCCAGTGACGCTACAGCTGTCAACGGTCGCTGGGTCGACGGTCCGCGCGATGATCTTTTTGTAAAACTCCGGGAAGCTCTCGGCGGATTGCCATTCTTCGCAGAAGATCTCGGTCACATCACTCCACAAGTGCACGCGCTTCGGGAGCGCCTGCAAATCCCCGGTATGGCCGTCCTGCAATTCGGATTTGGAGATGAGGGCGCGCACATGTACTTGCCTCATCGTGCGGACGGGAAGGTCATGTACACGGGCACGCACGACAACGACACCGTTAGGGGATGGTGGAATTCCGGCGCAGCCGAGCACGAGCGGCGTAATGCCGAAGCCTATCTGGGCCGCAGCAACGACGGCATCCACTGGGCATTCATCCGCGCGGCCGTCTGTTCTCCCGCGAGTTTAAGCATCGTCCCCCTGCAAGATGTTTTCGGTCTGGGCAGCGATGCCCGCATGAATACTCCCAGTCTGGATAACGGAAACTGGCGCTGGCGCTTCGAACAATCACAACTGCAAGACGAATTCGCCGCAAAGTTAGCGCAGTTGGCCGAACTCAGCGACCGCGTCCCCAAGTAGCGACGCACTAGTCCTGCAACTCGCGCCTCATTTCGTCGGCCGCAAACGAGTAGTTTGAGAAGGCAGTAGACAACTTTCCTCTGTGTCCTTCAATGCGGATTGAAGTTTGCTGCCCAATATCCCGAGTTCTTCATTGCTCAGCAACTGCTGCATGCGCTCAAAAAGCTGCCGCTCCTCCTTTCTGATGTGTGCGGAAAGCAGCTGTGCCAGCGCCGAAACATCGGTTGAGCCCATGCTCGCGGCGACCGCTAGCGTGAACTTCTGGCGCAATTCCCCGTGCTCGGAAATCAACTGCGAGACTAACGTCTGCAATTCGTCAAACTGAAACGCCGCCGGAAACAGTACATGCTCTTCGGCGGCGAAATGCGCGTGAATCTCGCTCTGATAGATGTGCGCGATCTCCTTTTGCCACGCATCGACGTCGCCCGCCGGAATTGGCGAAGCCCGCTCAATCCGAACGCACAATGCGAGCGCGTGCTGATGCTGGTGAGATAGTGGAATCAGGTTCTTGTCGCGCAGCATGATGTTATGTGGTTGCCGTCTCCAATTTGGCGGCGGCCCTCACGCCTTCCTCTGGTGTCGGTCCCGCCGCCGGACGCACCGTGAGCCAATCCGTTCGTACCCGCTCCCATTCCTGGATCAGCATGTGATTGGCCTCGAAAAAACTGCGAATGCGAGACCGTTCCCACCCTGCAACCTCCTCGAGAATAGGCGCAAGAACGGCCAGTGCGCTCGTACTGAGCACTGTCCGCTTCGCAACCTGGGAAACGTTGGGCGATTCAGAAACAGCGATGGTCAATCCATCCCGTGCGTTGATGTGCAGCATGACATGAATATCGGAACTCCCGTCCCCTGTGTACACCACGTGATCGGGTCCCGCCACTTTCTGTACCAGCAACTTGTCGAGCACCGCAACTTTGCCGTAACCCGCGGTGGCTCGAATAATTGTATCGATCTCGCCCGAAGCCTTGTAACGGAATTCAGTGCCGTAGATGTGATCGCGAGGAACGATATCCTCCAGCGCGGATTGCACGATTTCCACCGGCGCGGCCGAGAGCACGTAGAAATCAAATTGATGCCCATCAATGCCCGTGTCCAGCAGGTGGTAGAGCAGCTTGATATCGCTCTTCAGCCGGATCCGCTTTCCCACTTCCCGCAGGTGCTCTTTACGCACCTTCTCCCGAAACTCAGGATCATGCAGCAGCAAATACGCTAACTCGGCGCCTTGCTGCACCAGGTTGATTTTCGCCATTCCTTTGGATTTGCGCTCGAATTCCTCAGTCGGGATGCCGACGAGTTCGGCCAAGACATAGCCGGAATCGTTAAACGTGAGCGTCTGGTCGAAATCGCTCGCGAAAATGTATCGTTTCAGAATGTCTGCCATACGCTATTCGATTCCCGCTACGGGCGCAGCGCCCCATAAAAAGAATTGATTGCGATTATATGCGCGTCCGTTTAAACGATTGTGAATAAAGGCTGAAAGCGCGCTCGAGCGATCGCGCTGCAACAGGCCTCGAGGTTCAGGCCGAAGAATGAAGCTGTCATCCTGAGCGAAGCGAAGGATCTATGCAACATTTGCGAGTCCCAGCAGATTGCATGGATGCTTCGCTTCGCTCAGGATGACATTTCAAGAGGCTGCTCTCAAACAAAAGAGCGTGAAGGGCTGGGGAAAGGACTCAATATTGAGAGACAACGCAGAGCGTTTCTTCATAATCACTGGTGGTCCCGGCTCGGGCAAAACTTCGCTTCTGGACGCGCTTGAAAAAATGAACTACAAGCGGTCAGTGGAAGCGGGACGCGGCATTATCCAACAGCAAGTAGCCATCGGAGGTCGCGCACTGCCCTGGGATGACAAATTACTTTTTTCAGAACTGATGCTCGGCTGGGAAATTCGCTCCTACCAGATCGCAGAGCAATGGGCAGGAATCGTATTCTTCGATCGCGGTGTGCCCGACATCGCTGCATATCTCATGCTGTCGGCGCTGCCCGTTCCGAAATACGTTCAAAAAGCGATTGAGACCTTCCGCTACAACCCGCGAGTCTTCATCGCTCCGCCCTGGCGAGAGATCTTCACACAGGATCGTGAGCGCAAGCAGGATTTCGATGAAGCGATCCGCACCTACGAAGCCTTGCTGAAAACCTACAATCGCAACGGGTATAAACTTGTCGAACTTCCCTACGTGAGTATCGAAGAACGAGTTCGCTTCGTGCTGGCAAGTACCGGCCATTGCGATGAAAGCTAGGGCGCTCACCTGAAGCTTTACTAAATTTCCTCTCCCGTCCAAAATAGAAGATTCGACCGCGTACCGCCTTTCGCGGATCGCAAGACAAGGAGCCTTCATGGCAGTAGCTACTGGTGAACTCATCCGAGCAATGAATTATGTGGACGACATAACCACCACCCTTCGCCGCATCTGCATTTACATCCCCAGCATGGGCCCGGAAGAGCGCAAGCGCTTGGCGGAAGCTTTGCGGGGCGCCGCCACGGCGGTGAATTCTGCCATCGCAGATCTTGAGAAGGCGGAGAAGTAGTGACGCAAGTCCGAACGATTGCGGTCATCGGCGCCGGCATCATGGGGCGCGGCATCGCCCATGCTGCCGCGCTCGGCGGCTACCGAACCATCCTCGAGGACCTGCTTCCTAACGCCTTGCGCAAAGCTGAAACTGAAATCCGCGCCAATCTCGACCAAGCTGTGCAGTTGGGCAAGGTGAGCGCGCCGGAAGCCGATTCTGCATTCCAGAGACTCGAATATGCCGGCTCGGTGGAAGAAGCTGCCCGCGAAGCGGACCTGGTCATCGAGGCCGTCCCGGAAGAAATGGAATCGAAGATCGAGATATTCACCCTGCTCGACAAGATCTGCCGCCCGACCACGATTCTCGCTTCCAATACTTCATCTCTCAGCGTGACCGAAATCGCGAGCGTCACTTACCGCGCGAAAAAGTGCGTCGGCATGCACTTCTTCAATCCGGTGCACAAGATGAAACTGCTTGAGGTGGTGAGCGCACTTGAGACCGACGCGGAAACGCTGAGTACCGCAGTTGACGTCGGCAAGCGTATGGGCAAGGAAGTCGTGGTGATCAGGGAATCGCCCGGATTCATCACCAGCCGCATCAACGCCATGATCGGTAACGAAGCTTTTTACATGCTGCAGGAAGGAATTGCGAGTGCCGCAGATATCGACAAGGCTCTGAAACTGGGGCTGAACCATCCGATGGGCCCATTCGAATTGGTTGACCTGGTAGGCTTGGACACCCGCCTGAACATTCTCGAATACCTCCACAAGTCACTAGGCGAAAAATACCGCCCCGCGCCGCTTTTGGTTCAGTACGTCAAAGCCGGACGCCTGGGCCGCAAATCCGGCCGCGGTGTTTACGAATACCCAGAGACCGCGACGCAAAAATAACAATCGAATTTTGACGTTTTTATGAGCCGCATAAGATCTGTGGGTGGCAACAATTCATAATCAATTTGCTCCCAGATTGCGCATGCCGAAGTTTAATCCTGCAAGACCGCTGACCTTCTCCGCCTCGATTCCCTTGCTCGCAAGCAACACATGAAAACTTTCGCCCATGCCCGCCGGAGTGACCAGATGCTTCAGTTGCAGAGCGACCTTAGCCCGCTCCTGCGGTAAGCGGCAATCCTCAAACGCATCCGCGAATTCATTGCTCTCGCCGATCCCCATCAGAAACTGCGACTGCGTCACTAATTTGTGCATCTGTGCCCCGTGGTGCTCGGCAGCAGCGGCGAGCGCCGTGAAATTCACGTCGGCTGTGATGTCCTGTTCGCCCGGAGCTTCGTAGGGATTTCCACTCACCGAGTGTTGCCGGATCGATTTCAAAGTCCCCCGGTGACGCCCCGCCAGTTGCTCCGCACGCGTATAGCCGTAGTCAACGATGACGACGAATCCGCGGCGGAATTGAAGTGCGCTGTGCATCAAACGCTGCGATTGCAGGGGAACCTCGAGTCGCTCTCCTTCTTCAGGACGCACCGAATAGCGATCCAAAAAGTCCAATTGATCCTGCGAAGATGGCCCCCAAGTTTCGATAAATCCCATGTCACGCGCATCAATGCGAAGAGATCCTTTGCAGCTGATCACGTCCACCGGGATTGCGTCGAAAAACTCGTTGGCGAAGACAATCACAGGAGAGCCGCTCCATCTGTCGATCGCTCCAAACACGGCCTGGCCGCTTTCGAAGTGCCTCTTCAGTGTGTCGCGGATCCGATCCCGCAACGCCGGCGATTGCTCAACCAGCACGTACCGTAAACACCGAAAGAACTCCGGGAACTTCTTCTCCGACCAGTCCAGCACATCCTGCGCGAGCAGGCCGCGTCCCGGACCAAGCTCTTTGAGCACGATCTCTTGGGGGCAGTCCAGCGCCCGCCACATCTCCTCGAACTGCCGCGCCAGCAATCGTCCGAAAACGGCATGTACGTCGCTGGAAGTGTAGAAGTCCCCGGCTTTGCCGAACTGCGCAGCATTCCGCGCGTAATACCCGAGTCCCGGATGATACAGGCACAATTCCATATAGCGCGAAAAGGGAATGGGCCCGCGCTCCCGGATTTCTTGCTCGATCACTCCCCGGAGTTCCCTCACAAGCCCTTCCGCTGGCGATCGGCCCGGTCCTGCGGCGTACGAATAAACATCTCCACAAAGTAGTCGTGCAGCGCGTCATAGAGCTGCCGCTGAAAGCTCCACTCAAACTGCGGGTCGTCGAGATCGCGCGGATGCAGGTCGAAGTAATACGTATGCACTGGAATGGACTCGTCCTTGAACTTGATGATGACTTCGACGCCTTCGCCCTTAGCCTGCGCTGAAAAATTCAAAAGCGGATGCTCGTAAAGACCAAGCTGCTTCACAACGCGTTCCAGGCGAACCTGTCGATGATCCGGCATCGGAGGATTGTAAAATATCCCCGCAAGTAGTGTGGTTTGCAGGTGCCCTTTAGCGCCATTTTTTCCCTGATTAGTGCAGAATTGCAAACAGGCGTCGATCGAATCAGGTTAAAATGCGGGAAATTTGAGCTTCAACAGTGCGGAGTTCTGGATTGAGGCTCACGAGGAGAACTCCTCTCCTCGATCCACTTGGGGGGAAAGCATGGCAACTGTAGTTGCGCCTGTGGTTCGCGTTCGTTCGCAGAAGAAACTTATCTTTTTTGTGATCTTCGGCCTGCTCACCATTTTTGTCACTTACATGAAGAATGCCCAGATTTTCGATGCCACGTCGGAGATCGCACGCCACTTCGCACCCGTGAAGTGGTATTTGATCCCACATGCATTTTTCGGAGCTCTAGGCATGCTGCTCGGCGTGTTCCAGTTCTCGAACCGGCTGCGAGCTCGTTATCTGACAACACACCGCAGGCTGGGGTACCTGTACGTTGTCAGCGTCTTCATCGCCGCTCCTCTCGCCGTTCCCATGACGTTCAGGTTCGGTCCTTCTCTCGTGGCGGCATCCAGTGTCCAGTCTTTCGGATGGATGTTGACTACTGCCATCGCGCTGTACTGTGTACGCCACGGCAACATCGCCCAGCATCGCCGCTGGATGATTCGCAGTTATCCCTTTGCGATGGTATTCACGGTTACCCGCATGATCATCCCGATTCCTCCCATCTTCCGCTTGGGAGTCGTAGGCATTGAGACAGTCGTCTGGACAGTGATTGCCATGGCGGCGATCCTGCCCAATATTTTCCTGGAGTGGCAAGCGATCACGGCGCGTCCGTTAAGAAGGGCAGTAGCAGCGGATTAGATCGCGAAACTTCGGGGATCTTGACCTTAAAAGTCATGCCCCCACGCCTCCGGGGAGGAGCGTGGGGGCACCCGGGTAACGTTAAGGCGAGGGGTCTCAATCCCGCCCAACATCTGATCAGAAATACGCAGCTGAACTGTGAAAAGTTCCGCGCG
>Ga0207702_10006328_pt1 | contig 10229 bp, 8 predicted proteins | sample KBSCornC62_FD_184302 | JGI IMG/M metagenome (GOLD analysis project Ga0207702, IMG submission 184302) | Corn rhizosphere microbial communities from Kellogg Biological Station, Michigan, USA - KBS Corn C6-2 (SPAdes) (version 2) | ecosystem: Host-associated > Plants > Roots > Rhizosphere > Soil ...
GGCACTGGGCGACGCGGGAGACGCCGCATAGGCCGACGGGGCCATTGCACTCAGGAGCAACGAGGGCAATAAACGTCGCCGCAATCGCGCGTCTTTGTCAACGATCGATTTATCTGCGGTGACGTTGGACTGCATACAAAAGACTCCTGAGATGGCGTGCCCACGGCGCACCATTCACTTAAAGACCCACTGGATTTCGCTACGAAATGGCTAGACGATGAGCCGTTATGGCGCCAGCGGCTGGACAACCGTATTGACGGCACCAAAATCGCTAATGACGTCGAACTGCGCCTTTACTTCGCTGGCTGGTCGACTGGCGAGCTCTTTGATCGGAAATACCGTTGTACCGCCCGGCGCCACCATGCCGCCGCCACGCTCAGTAATGCTGCGCTCACCGATCTTTAGACCCACATGGGCAAAGTTGACGTAGTACGGTGTCGGGTTGGTAACTTGCAACGCCAAGCCCTTGCCAGCCTCACCGTCGATCAACTTCCAAGTCAACTTTTGCGAAGCACTGGCAGGATTGCCAGGCAGCCCGGCTGGACGGAAGAACAGCTTGATACGGGTACGGAAGGCGAATTCCAGCATATTGCGCCCGTCGCTCGCAGACTTCGGTGGAACTTCTAGTACGTTCAACCAGAACAGAGATTCTTTATCGGCAGAGAGCGGCTCTTTGGTATACACCATGCGCACCGCTCCGCTCTTGCCTGGTTCCAAACGAAAAAAAGGCGGCGTAATAACGAACGGCACTTTGGCGGTTTCGGGCGTGGATCTTTCATCACCAGCATCAAGCCAGACTTGAACCAGCGAGGGAGTCGCACCTTTGTTTTCGAGCTTGACGGTAACCTCGCTCTCCTGGGCGGGGTACACCACACGCGTAGTACCGATCACCACCGTGGCTTCGACACGGTTGACAAAGAGAGTCGCGCAAAGAAGCAGCCCTGCCATGGCATAGCGCACTACGTTAGTCATACATCACCCTTCTTGCGATTGAGTGTGTCGATGGCGGCATCTGGACCGCCATCGACACTGAGCTACATCGTCGCGTCAATCGATTAGTTGTAGGTCACCGCGTACACGACGCTGGTGCTGACCAGACCCGGTGTGGCCGCGCCGCCAACCGCCAAGTACTGCGCGGAGAACGGAATGGTTGCCGTGTTGTTGACGATCGCCGGAGAGTCCTGACGGTAGCTAGCATCAGCCAAGTTGATCGCGCCATTGCTATCGGTTAGCTGGACTTGCACGTTGGTGGCCTCGCCAGCCAGCGCGTTCTTCAGCGCGCCCGTAGCTGCATCGATCTGCGGGCTGGAGAGCAAGAACGACATGCTGGCAACCATTCCGTCGGTGCAAGAGCCCTGACCCGGGCCGCCGATCACTACGCCGAACGCGTGCGGGTTGGCGACATCGCCTGCGGTAGCTAGCTGCGCGGGCTCGGCCGGATCGAGCGCCACGATGAAATTACCTTGACCGCCGTTCGTGCCACTACCGCCCGTGACGGTACAGGTGGTGTCGTTCACCGCACCCGTGAAGGTGATGGTGCCGCCGTTGGAGGCAGCAGCGCTGGCCGAACCAGCAAGAACGATGCCCATGGCGATGGCAGCCGCAGAGGCAAGCTTGATGTGCTTCATACTTATCTATCCTTAAGTTGGATTTCTAGTTAGCGAATCCGCCAGTCGGCGAATATTCTTTGCAGCACGTCGCGTGACGCGTGGCAAAGCGGAAGGGATCGTGCGTACGCAAGGCAGCATCGCATCCCAGCGCGCATTCTGATCACCCGCACTAATCACACATATAGGAATCCTTTTAAATTGCTGACATCTCTCGCCTACAGTTGAGTCAATTTGCACCGTCCCCAGCAACGGCAAAGATTTGTGTAGGACTCATGTATCAGCGTCCAACCTCTTCGTCAGGCGATAAAAGACTTCGCAATACATGTGCGTATTGGTCAACGCTTTTTTTGCCAAGTTCTTGCGATAGGAACAAAGCATACGAGTGATGCGCACCATTCCTGGCACGTGCAATCAAGGCAAAGAATTTCGTATTCATCCCATGAAGCCACGCCACCCAGACATGGCGACGCAAAAACACGCGTAAGCGCGCATCAAGAATGATGAAGATCGCACCGCCTCAATGGCGCCGCAAAGCGATCCATTTTGCGATTTCGTCCTGAAGCGCTTGCAGCGCCTCGGTGGCGGCCTGATCGCCGGACGACTTGGCTAGCTCCTCGACACGGCCGGCCGATTGCGCCATGCCGTCGGCATTGATCATCAGCGCGGCACCCTTGATGCGATGGGCGAAATGGATGGCGTTGTCGCGATCCTCCTTCGCCAGCGCATCTTTGAGCGCTTGCGCATCTTCTTCGATCGAGGCCTTGTACAACTCGAACATGTCGATGGCCGGATCGTCCGCGATCGCGGGGATGGCGGCGGGTTCGGAAGGCGGAAGGCGATCCAGCCACAAGCCGAGCATGCTGCGCAGTTCGTCCAGCCGCAGCGGCTTCTTGAGCACGCTGTCCATGCCGCTGTCCATGCCGCTGTCCATGCAACGCTTCAAGTGCGCGGCATCGGTGGCTGCGGAGATGGCGATGACGGGCACAGGCGGCAGCTTCAACCGGGTTTCACGCTGACGGATGCGGCGCGTGGTCTCGTAGCCGTCCATCTCAGGCATGTGGCAATCCATCAGCACCAGCGAGATGGGTTGCTGCCCGATGGTTTCGATAGCGGCGCGGCCATCGGCAACGAGCAGGGTATCCACACCGAGCGCGCGCAATTGCTCGGCCATGATGAAACGATTCTGCGGATGGTCTTCCACCACCAGCACATGGCCGCCTGATTCGAATGACACATCGCTTTCGCTCACCGAAGGCACCTCCGATTCCGTCGAAGCGGCAACCAGGCGCACCGGAATGCTGAAGCTCACCGTGGTGCCAACATCCTGTGTGCTTTCTAGGCTGATCTGCCCCCCCATCAGCTCGACCAGTTCCTTACAAATCGTCAATCCCAGGCCGGTGCCGCCGTACTGGCGCGTGGTGGCGCTGTCGGCCTGCACGTAAGCCTGGAACAGCTTTGCTTGCTGATCCTTCGGAATACCGATACCGGTATCGCTTACCCGCGCGTGGATGCTGCCCGGATGACCTTGCGCACCCTCCACGCGGATATCCAGCATGATGCTGCCCTGCTGGGTGAATTTCACGGCATTGCCTAGCAGATTGAGCAGTATCTGCCGCAACCGCGTCGGATCGACCACCGCATGCGCTTGCGACGGATTGTCCATCGAAAGGTGGATAGGCAACGCTTTATCACGCGCCTTCACCGTCATCACATCCACCACTTTCTGCGCCAGCCGTTCGATGTCGGTCGGCATCGTTTCCAGCTCCAGCCGATGCGCATCGAGCTTGGACAGATCGAGCACGTCGTCCAGCAAACCCAGCAGAGCTTCGGAGGCGGTCGATGCGGTGCGCGCGAGTTTGCGCTGGTTCGGCTCGAGCTGCGATTGCTGCAGCATTTCGATCGAGGCAAGGATCGCGTTCATCGGCGTGCGGATTTCGTGGCTCATCACCGCGAGGAAACGCGATTTGGCCAGTTCGCTCTGTTCCGCCTGCCGCTTCGCCACGCGGGCGCGATACGCGAACCAGATCAGCAACAGGCCGACAATACAAGCAGCCGTAAGCTCCGGCAGGTATTGCATGATGATCGAGCGCAGCGTTGGCGCGCCGTAGCCCGCTTCCTGCAGCGCACGCTCGTACATTACGTCCGTCTCTTCGGCCGACAGGCTTTTCAGGGTCTTCGCCAGGATGGAGTACAGCAGCGGCTCGTCCTTGCGCACAACCATCTGCAGGTTTACGGGCAAGTCGTCGATCACCCCGGCGATGCCAAGCTGGCCATTGTATTTTTGCCGGATCAACGGCTGTTGTACGGCGGCGCTGCCAAGTGCCGCATCGGCGTCTCCGCCCACTACCGCTTCCAGCCCCTGCATCGGTCCGGCGACGAGCAAAGGCTTGATCAGTGGGAGCCGGCTCATATAGAAGCGTATGTTGGCGTTGTCGCCGGAGATCGCCACGCGCTTGCCGTCGAGTTCACGCGGATCGAGGATGCTGGGGTTGTCCGCGCGCGTGACGATGACGCTCGGCGAGGAAAAATACGGCTCGGTGAACAGCACGCGTTCGCGTACTTCCGGCTCGAATCGCGTGTAAAAACCTACCGGCAACAGATCCACGACGCCATCGTGGATGGCCTTTCTGGCGCCGCCGAAACCATCGGTGTGCACGAGCTGGAAATGCAGCCCGGTCTTCTTTCCGATGGCGGCAAGATACTGGGCGGTTACCCCTCGGTAAATGCCATCATGGTCGACATAGCTGACCGGCTTCAGCTGCGTGCCAACCGCGAAACGGACCACCGGATGATCCTTGATCCACTGCTGCTCTTGCGCGCTGAAGACCAGTTGCTGCGCATGCAAGCTTTCCGTCCATCCTGCCATCAGTAGCAGGATCGGAATCATGCGCAAAAATAAGCGGGTCATGACCGTTCCAACTGATGGCGGATCTTGAACAGCTCGCTGTCGTTGCGAATGCCAAGCTTGCGATACGCCGCGGTCTTCTGTGCACTGATGGTGGTGATGCTGCGCGAGAATTTCGTGGCAATTTCCGTGACGGACATGCCGTCCAGATAACAACGAAGCACCTCACGTTCCCGCGGCGAAAGCTTTACATCATTGATCAGCGCCGACTCACCCGTATGCTCGGACAACTCGGTCGGTTGCGACGCAAGTTCACGCGACATCTCTTTGCTAAGATAGACGCGCCCTGCGGCCACCGCGCGAATAGCCATGATCAGTTCTTTTTGGTCCTGACCTTTCCCGATGAATCCACGCGCACCAGCCTTCATGGCCAGGGCAATGGTCGCCGCGTTGTAATGCGCGGACATCACCAGCACTTTTTCGTTGGGAAAGCGCACTTTGAGCGCCCGGATCAGGTTGAGCCCGTCGACCTCGGTCGGTCCGAGTGAATAGTCGACGATCAGCACATCCGCAGTTTTCTCACGCAGTGCGGCGAACAATTCGCGGCTGGTCGTGAAGCTGCCAATGACATCGAGCAGATGTTCCTGCTTGAGCAAAAGCTCCAGGCCGCGACGCATGACCTCATGGTCGTCAAGCAGCATCACGCGTAATGAAGGCGTCACTTTATAGGCCGACATGAAACTATCCTTTTGACTAAGATACGGATCACGCGAGCTGGAGGATGCTTCGCACGGACCGTAAGTGAAGAAAGTCCATGTTTGACGCGGTTGGACGAAATCTCCTTTTTCGTCTTGCGAAGCAACCGCTCATTGCTGAATCACTTGCTATCGGAAGCGGGACGAGGCATCGCCGGTCAACCCACCGTCCACGCAATCTTCCTTAGTCACATCGGAATACAACAGATGCATTCGATCTGGCCCGAAACCGGATACTTTCATAGCACCGCGGGACCATTTTCCGATGCCTTCGAAAACCCAAGCCTGATCCATGCCGCCGCAGGCAACGTCCAGACGATTGACAAACCGGGCGCTGCCTGGGAAATGACTACCGGCTCGTTGCACCCGGCCTGCCACCCCGCGGTGAATCTTACTCTCACCGCCCAGCATCCCGACGTTATGTATGTATGCCAGGGCTGGCCGGCCAGCGCGCGCATTTCGGATACTTTTTAAATACCGTCAACGGCATCGCTTTTTCCGAGGTCGAAAGGGATGAGCGACAAAATTTTGAAGTCATCGCTGCCTTTAACTCATCGGTGTTTCGCTTGCCTGGCCTCACCTGGTCAATCGCTGGTACGTATCTGCCTGGACGTAGATCCAGGTTTTCGCCAGCCATGCCGCTGTTCGCCTTCGATGGCAGCCTAAGCAAAACTTATAAGTTGACCATTTCCGCTACTGCGGAATGCCGCCCTGCGCAATCGACGGTTCAACTTCTTTCAAGCTCATTGAACAAGATGTGGGACTACAGCGGCGGGCTACCCTCGACAGGTCGAGTCGAAGTAAACATCGTGCCCGCTGACGTTCGGGTGTCTCGTTACGCGATGTCCTTAAACAAGGGGAGAAAGTTCCGTTTGGCGTATTGGGTTCCGTGCATCGAGAACGACGCAAATACCGCACTCTTCTATGGCGCAATGATCGCACTCCACGAATCCACACATGCCTCGTTGAGCATGGCCGGCGCCGAATCGAAGGACGCTTTCGAGCGTGAACGGATAGCTGTAGGTGCAGAAGCCTGCCTGTATTTAGCTGTGCGAAGCAAAGATGAAGCGTTCACCTCGCAGCACGCCGAACTCCTTAATCGCTTCAAACAACAGGATCAAACGCGATTAGGAACCGCCCATATCGATCTGACTAAGCTTTGCGAAGCGTGGAAAGACTCTGTCAGCTCAGCCAGGCTTAGGCAGCACTAGCTTACATCTGATGCAGTTCTTCAACGAAATTGCGAAAATCGGCGACCTTGCAAACGGAACACCGCTAGCGGCCTGGGGTCTTTGCCGCCGTCTTGATCATGCCTGCGGAGTCGACGCTAACCAGGCGGAATCTAGAGCAAGCGTAGGGTTCGATGACTCTGGGTGGGCACAACATGCGGAGGATTAGGGACAAAGCCCACCGCCCCTAGCCTATAGCTCTATTCGCCCGCTGGACCTACTACAGCCATCCGGCCTCATGCCCGGACTGCTTAGCTTAAAAGCGTGTACCATGTCTTCATTGTGTCGCTTACGCGACCGCGTTCACACATCGGGCTATCGATGCAAGCTGAAACACCTGGGGTCGTGATGACGCTTGCCAGGTTGGTGAGGGAAGGTGCGGATGCCACTTCCATCGCGACGGATGCCGTGGCGGTCTGGCGGGATATCGATGCTGCACTGGCGCCGATCATTGGCCACGCGGGCGTTGCCGCCTTGTATAAACGCAGCCTCTATTTGGCCCGAACGAGACATCCCTGCCTGGCGACCGTATGTGAATCGGTCTCCCTATCTGATGAATACGCGACCCTGCATTCGGTACTGTCGCAGCAGACTACGCCAGATGCCATCGCTGCCATCGGCACGCTACTGCAAACCTTTCACGATCTACTGGCCCGTTTAATCGGTGACTCGCTGACCGGACGGCTGCTCCGATCGGTATGGTATCCCCCCGCAAGCGGCCATGCCGTACAGGACACCGCGTCATGAGTGCGCGTAAAACGACGATCAATCGCCTGCCAACGGGTGTACCTGGACTGGACGAGGTACTCGGCGGCGGCTTGCCGGAATTCTCATTCAATCTCTTGGCCGGGCCACCGGGCTCTGGCAAAACGACATTGGCACATCAGTTGATGTTTTCGCTGGCGACGCCCCAGCGCCCGGCACTGTATTTCACTGTGCTCGGCGAACCACCACTTAAAATGCTGCGATACCAACAGCAGTTCGACTTTTTCGACGACGAAAAGGTCAACGGCTCTATTCATTTCATCAATCTCGCCGATGAGACCGGTTCCGGCGACTTGAGCAAAGTACTTGGCAGGATCATCGCCGAAGTCGAGCGGCATAATCCGGGACTGGTTTTTGTCGACTCTTTCCGTTCCGTGATTCTGGCCAGCCAGACGGAAAGCAACGATTTCATCAGCTTGCAGCAGTTCATCCAGCAATTGGGGATGTTGATGACCAGCTGGCAAGCGACCACTTTCCTGCTGGGTGAATATTTCAGCGAAAGCGATCCAAGCCCGGTGTTCACGGTGGCCGATGGACTGATCTGGTTGCGCCAGAGCGTGCAAGGCAACTCGGTCGTGCGCAAGATGGACGTCATGAAGATGCGCGGCCAACCAACCCTACCGGGACTGCATACGTTTCGCATCAGCGGTAAAGGCATCCATGTGTTCGCACCACCACAGCTCGCGGTGCCCAACGAGTCGGGTGCCGCAGCGCCCAATGGGATCAGGGTGGGTTTAGGCGTTGCGGGCTTGGATGCGATGATGGGCGGCGGACTCCCACGTGGTTATTCGTTACTTGTCGCTGGGCCCTCTGGCTCGGGTAAGAGCATTCTGGCGGCTGCTTTTTTGGCCGAAGGTTCGCGCCAAGGCGAAACGAGCGTCATCGCCGCCTTTGAGCAGCGTCCCAACCGGTCGCGCGGCCGCCTCATTGCCGACCTGATCGCCGATGATCGGATCGGCGTGGTGGACACGCCTGGCTCGGCGCTATCGGTCGACGAGATCGCGGTGCTGCTGATCGCGGAGATCCATCGGCTCAACGCCAGCCGCGTCGTCATCGATTCGCTCTCGGGATTTGAGCTGGCGCTGGCACCTACCTTTCGCGACGATTTCCGCGAGTCACTCTCGCGCCTGGTGTCGGCGTTAACCAGCATCGGCGTCACCGTACTGATGACTTCCGAGCTGGAGGATCGCTACAGTGAACTTCGCTTCAGCCCCTACGGCACCGCCTTCCTGACGGATGCGATCATCGTGCAGCGCTACATCGAAGTGGATAGTCGCCTGCAGCGCGTCATGGCCGTAGTCAAGGTGCGCGCAAGCGCTCATTCCGACGAATTACACCGTTTCCATATCAACGATGATGGCATCGTCATTGACGACATGCTGACGGAGTACGAAGGCCTGTTGGGCGGCCGACCAACGAGAGGTTCGGCATTGATCATGGACAGACGCATGGATGCCGATGATGGATAAGGATGCCGTCATGCAGTCGCCGCGACTTCCATGAGCAGCCCCCTCGATCCCAGGGCACCGACCACCGCGGCCGACGCACCAAGTCTGTTCAGCATGCAGGCGGACGAACTGCACGCAGACTTGGCGCGGTTGCGCCAGGAATTGGCCGAGTTGCATGGCACGCGTGCCATGCAACTACTGGAGGCAAATCAAAAGCTGATATTGGCGGCGCTCAGCGCCGAGGCGATCGCTGAAACGGCAATCAGCCACCTCAACGAGGTAACCCGCTCAAGCCAGCTCGATCCATTGACCCACACCGCCAATCGCTCGCTGATGTTCAGGCGTTTGGCCAATGCCATGGCGAATGCGCGACGGCGGAAAACACATGTTGCCGTGCTGTTTCTCGACCTGGATCATTTCAGGCACATCAACAATGCGCTGGGCCATACGGGCGGCGATGAAGTATTGAAGCTAGTGGGTCATCGATTGGAGTCGGTGTTACGCGATTCTGATACGGTAAGCCGACACGGCGGCGATGAGTTCCTGATCTTGCTCACGGAAATTTCAGAGCCATCCGACGCGGCAGTGATCGCGACGCATATGCTCGCCGCAATTGCCGAGCCATGTACCGTCGGCGGCGTGATGCTTAGCTTATCCGCTAGCATTGGCATTGCGCTTTATCCTGACGATGGCGAGGACATAGATATCCTCATTCATCGAGCCGACATCGCGATGTATTGTTCCAAGCATGCTAGGCACGGGGAATTCCGATTCCACGGCGAAGACCCATTGATAAACGAGTCCCCTAATCATTCCAGCGCGCTCGATTTATTGCCCCCTTTTCGTGAATCTGCCGAGCGTCGCTTCAGCGATTTGCGCGAAGCCAATGAACAGCTGGTAAAGGCGGCGCTCCACGCTCAAGAATTGGAAGAGCAAGCTCAAGAAGCACACCGCCAACAAATCAGGTTTATGGCCATGGTAGTTCATGAACTGCGAAACCCATTGACCTCATTGCGCGCTGCCGCCAGCCTTGCGCTCGATCGCGGCAGCGACAAAGCGCTTCCGATGGAACGCTTGCATAGCATCATCGACGAACGGGTGACACACATGTCCCGACTCGTCGGTGATCTGCTTGACGGCTCACGGATAGGTACAGGCAAGCTCAGGCTCGAGCACTGCAATATTGAAGTAATCAGCATCGTTCACAAGGCGATCGAGATATGCCAACCGGCGATAACGGCGAAAAGGCAACAGATGTCATTGAGCCTTCTGCCAGGACCTATTCATTATTATGGTGATGAGGTGCGCCTGATTCAGGTGTTCAGCAATCTTCTTGACAATGCCTCGAAGTACACCATGGAAGGTGGCCAAATTACGTTGACGACCACTATGCTCGAGCACGCATTAATGATCAGCGTAGCGGACACAGGGATTGGCATTTCGGCCGACGCGTTGCCGCATATCTTCGATATGTTTGTCCAGGATACGCCTGCGTTGACCCACTCCAACGGTGGACTAGGTATTGGGCTAGCGGTGGTGCGCGACCTCGTGGAAGCGCATGGGGGGACCGTCACTGG
>Ga0207702_10006329_pt1 | contig 10226 bp, 8 predicted proteins | sample KBSCornC62_FD_184302 | JGI IMG/M metagenome (GOLD analysis project Ga0207702, IMG submission 184302) | Corn rhizosphere microbial communities from Kellogg Biological Station, Michigan, USA - KBS Corn C6-2 (SPAdes) (version 2) | ecosystem: Host-associated > Plants > Roots > Rhizosphere > Soil ...
GATCGAGGCCGGCGACGGCAAGCACATCGACCAGGGCCTGGAGTTGCGCCTGCCGCAGGGATTGCAGCTCGGCCGCGGCGGCAACGTCGGCCGGCTGTATTTCCAGACGCACGACATCGACGAGGCACCGGCGGCAGCGAAACGGCGCCAGTTGCCGGACAATTTGATCCTCGCCTCGATCGTCGCGCTGAAAAAACGCCGCACGGACGGCGAGACGGTGCTGGTGTCGAAAGACATCAACCTCCGCATCAAGGCGTCCATCTACGGCATTACCGCGGAAGACTACGAGAACGATCGCGCGCTCGACGACTTCAGCCTGCTGTTCCCCGGACATGCGGAATTGCCGCGCGATTTCTGGGACCGCCACCCGGAAGTGCGCAGCTGGTCCGAGCGTGGCCACACGTTCTACGAAGTGAAACAGCGCAAGGACGAGGACTGGCAGCCGCACGAATTCCTGTACCTGCCGGACGAAAACGACATCGAGCTTCGCGTGCTGCGCATCAACGACGGCGTCGCCACGCTGCAGATGCTGGACGATTTCCGCAACGGCTCGCATTCGGTCTGGGGCATCACCGCGCGCAACCGCGAGCAGAATTTCGCGCTCAATGCGCTGATGGATCCGGACATCGATTTCATCACCCTGCTCGGCACCGCCGGCACCGGCAAGACGCTGCTGGCGCTCGCCGCGGGCCTGGCGCAGACCATGGACCAGCAACGCTACCGCGAAATCATCATGACCCGCGCCACCGTTTCGGTCGGCGAAGACATCGGCTTCCTGCCCGGCACGGAGGAGGAAAAAATGACGCCCTGGATGGGCGCACTGACCGACAATCTCGAAGTGCTGGCCACACCGCAGGAAGGCGGCGGCTGGGGTCGCGCGGCGACGAACGACCTGCTCGCGTCGCGCATCAAGATCCGGTCGCTCAATTTCATGCGTGGACGCACGTTCCTGAGCCGCTACGTAATCATCGACGAAGCACAGAACCTGACGCCGAAGCAGATGAAGACCCTGGTCACGCGCGCCGGCCCGGGCAGCAAGATCGTGTGTCTCGGCAACGTCGAGCAGATCGACACGCCGTACCTGACCGAAACGACGTCCGGCCTGACCTACGCCGTGGACCGCTTCAAGGGCTGGCGCCATTCCGCGCACGTGACCTTGCGCCGCGGCGAACGCTCGCGCCTGGCGGATTACGCCTCAGAGATGCTGTAGCCCCCGCTGCGGGCTCGCAAGGCAGGATGTGTTGCCCGCATCCGGCGAGCACGTGATTTTCGGAGCATCGGCCAGCGCGAGTCGCTGGCCGCAAACCGTATCGCGTCGCACCGAGCGATGCGACGATAGCGAAAGCTCGCAAAAAGTCTGGATCCCGACAATCGCCGGGACGCGAGTCTAGAACCGCGTGACCCAGGTCAGCTCGTATTCGAGCTGGTTTCCGTTCGGCTGGCGCAGGTTGTAGCTTGCCGGCAGACCGAGCACGAATTGCGTCGGCGCGTAGGTTGCGGCGAGGTGCAAGCTGGAATTGAGGCCGAACAGGTGCGTATAGCCGAATTCGACGTCGTGGCCCGACACGTACGGCTGCAGCACGAGTTGCAGCAGCGGCGACGTCGGCAGCGGCTGTTCGCGCGTCGCATAACGCAGCGACCAGGTGCCGTTGGATTGATCGCGCAGCGAGGCGCCGAGCGAATAGACGTCCAGGTCCTGCCACTGGAACGCCGGACTGATCGCGCTGCCAAGCAGCACGAGGAACGGCGTCGGCAAGGCATTGCTGGTGAACGGCGCGATCTGGCTGTACATCACGCGTTCGTAATCGAGATCGAACTTCAGGTCCGGCGTGGCGGACCAGCCCAGACCGAGATTGACGCTCGCAGGGATGTCGAAGCTGCCGGGTTCGGAATGCAGGCCGCGGTAGTTGTTGAACGCGTCCATGTTGACCCGCGTCTGGTAGCCGGCCTGCCAGCTCCAATCCTGCGTGATGGCGCTGTTGAAATCCACGCGCATGCCAGCGCCGTACGACGTGCTGTTCTCGCGGTACTGGAACGGCGTCATGCCGAACGTGTCTTGCGTCGGCGCCGCGTCGGCGCCCATGCCGATGCCGGCGAAACGCTGGTAGGCGAAAATCGCCGATATGGTGAGCGCGCTGTGGTCGCCCCAGCGCTGCGTCAACGACGGAGCGATCACGTTGCGCTGCAACCCGGGTGTGAGTTCCTGCAGTACGCCGGAGGCATCGCCCGCCACGCTGAGCGGCGTGTCGGCTACCTTCGTGTGCAGGTACGCGACCTGCAGCGGCTGCGGTTCGTTGATTGCGCCTGCGTTGAAGCGCGAGGCCGGCGCGGCGAAGCGGCCGCGGCCGCGATCGAACAAGGTCGGAGCGGACGCCGCCGGATTGCGGTGGTCGGCCCAGGAAAAATCGGGAGTCAGATCGGCCAGCGCGTAATCTCGCCAGGCGTCGAGGACATTCTGCGACTGCGCCAATTGCGCCAGACTGGACGCGTCCATACCCGCACGCAACTCACCGTTCGCGGCCGAGGCGAAAGAAAACGGGAGCGATAGGATGACTCCGATCGCTCCCGCCAATGTTTTGACTTTCGCTGTTGACCGACGCATGGCCCAATATGCGTTGAGAGTGTGATGTGCCCGGAGCGGATATTGGCAAAAACGCAACACAGCGTCAAGCAGAAAACTAGCGGATTGATTAACTTTTTTTCGAACCTGGACATTTCATGACTCGGACGCCACGACACCCTGTTGCAGAATCGCCACAAATCGCTAGGGGTGTCCGCCCGGCCGTGCTGACAATTGCGGGGGCGGACTCGGCCGGTTGCGCGGGCGTGCAGGCCGATCTGCGCACGTTCCAGGCATTCCGTGTGCACGGCCTGAGCGCACTGACCGCCGTCACTGCACAAAATACGCGCGCCGTGCACGGCGTCTTTGCGCTGGCGCCAGCGGTGCTTGAGAGCCAGTTGGCGGCCTTGGCCGACGATTTTCCCATCGCCGCGGTCAAGATCGGCATGCTCGGCTCCGCGGCGGCGATCGAGGTCGTCGCACACTGGCTCGCCCGCCGACGCTGTCCGGTCGTGTTGGATCCCGTTCTGGTCTCGTCCAGCGGCACGCCGCTGCTGCCCCGCCCAGCCGTGGCGCGCCTGCGCAGCCGACTGCTGCCTCGCGCGACGCTGCTGACCCCCAACTTGCCCGAGGCACAGGCCCTGATCGGGCGCACCGCGCGCGCCGCGGGCGAGGATCCAATCGCACTCGCACAGGTGCTGCACCGGATCACCGGTCACGGTGTACTGTTGAAAGGCGGCCACGGCGGCGAGGATCCGATCCGCGACGTACTGGTCGACGCGCACGGCGACCTGCGCGTGTACCGACATCGGCGCCTGCCGTTCGACGCGCGCGGCACGGGCTGCACGCTAGCCGCCGGTGTGGCGGCAGGGCTCGCGCTGGGACTGACCCTGCCGCTGGCCGTAGCGCGCGCGGAGCAGCATCTGCAGGGCGCCTTGCGTCGGGCGTATCCCATGGGCCGACACCGGATGCACGTGCTTGGCTGAGTTTTGTATACCCGGCGAGGACGCCATTCTCCGCCCCATCGATCAATGCCGGGCTCCGCCGTGGAGCGCGTGTATTTTTGTTTAACGCACCGTTTGATACGTTGCGCGACCTTTGCCTTGCTGCCGGACCTGCCATGAAATTCGCTTTCCTGCTATTGCTCGCCGCGACGGCGACGGGCGCGGCCGCGACCGACGCGCCGCTGACGATCAAGGCGCTCGATGCGCCCGCGACATCAAAACCCGCGGCCAGCGTGCGCCGCATGAGCGCACCCAGCCTGAGCGAGACACGTGTCACGCGCGACGCGGACGGCCGCCTGCGCCTGGACTGCAAACAGAAGGCGAATCCCAAAGTCGTGCAAGAGCGCGCCGACGTGCGCGCGAAACAGGCGTCGCAACCGTGACCGGCCGTATGCTCGCGCGCGGCGCGCTCGCCGCTGCCTTGTTCGGCGCCGCCGCAGCGCACGCCGACAGTGCGCTGCAAGCCGGAACCGCAGCCACGTTCACTGCGTTGCCCGGCGGGCAACTGGTGTCGAACGCCTACATCGACGTCGACGGCAGCGCGCAGCGGCTCGACGTCAAGGTCAACGCGACCGGCGGCGACGTCGACTTGTTCCTGCGCTACGGCTCGCCGTTCCCGGACTCGAACCTGAGCGTGGACCTGATCAATCGCGAGGCGCACTACCACTCGGTCAGCTCGACGTCGAACGAAGCGATCGCGGTGCTGCCGTCGAGCAACATGCCGCTGCGCGCCGGCCGCTGGTACATCGACGTGGTCAACGGCGCGCAAAACCCGAGCGATGCGGCCAGCGGCACCCTCGTGGCAACCGTTTCCAGCACACCGCAGCTCGGCTCGATCCAGCTCGATTTCGGCAACCCGGTGACGAACTCGGATCCGACACAGTCCTGCGACGACAGCTTCTGGACCGATGCCACGCCGGCCACGCCGATCGGCGGCAACACCGGCACGACGCTCGGCCAGCAGCGCCAGTTCGCGCTGCAGTACGCCGCGAACGAACTGGTCACGCAACTGCAGATTCCGATCGACATCACCGTGCACGCCTGCGGCGCGCACCTGGGCGGCGACGCGAATTCCGCCATCCTGGCGCACGCGGCACCGCTGTTCTACCTGTTCAGCGACCCGGACCTGCCGCTCAATCCGCTGCCGAAACGCTACACGTGGTATGCGATCAGCGCGGCCACGCGCCTTGCCGGCACCAGCGCCTGCGGCCTGGTCGGCGGACCGTGCGACGGCGTCAACGCGGACGAGATCGAAGCGACGTTCAACGAGGATATCGGCACCAGCGGCGTGATCGGCGGCGAGAAGTTCTATCTCGGCTTCGATGCGGCCGCCAACCCGGGCCATCAGCTCGATTTCGTCACCATCGCGATGCATGAAATGACACACGGGCTCGGCTTTTTCGGCCTGGTCAACATGGATGCAACGCAAGGCCCGGTCGGCGCCAAGGCCGGCCTGATCGTCAGCGGAAACAGCGCGACGATCGCCTACGAAAACGTGAATCTCGGACCCTACGACGACATCTACGACGACTCGGTCGCGATCGTGAACGGTTCGGCCTACACGCAGTTCCTCGGTTACGAAGTCAACGGCGCGCACGATGCTGCGCGCGCCGCGGCATTGACCTCGGGTCCGGTGATCACGCAATCCGGGCAATACAATCCGGGCACGCAAACCGGGCTGCGCTACGCCGATGCGGGCACCGCGACGTCGGGCGCGAACGCGAACGCCGGTCTCGCTGCGCCGGCCGATTTCCCGAGCCTGTACGCGCCGTGCGACCAGTCCGCCTCGGCCACGTGCGCGCCGCAGCCGTCATCGTCGCTGTCGCACACGATCCAGTCCGGCGACATGATGAACGCGTTTTATTCCGGCCTGAACCTGCGCAGCATGGGACTCGCGGTGCCGATGCTCGGGCCGGTCGGCTGGTCGAACGCCACGGCGGCGGCGCCGGCCTTCGCCGTGCCGTTTCCGAGCAACTGGTTCGACGTCGCGCACAACGGCCACGGCTTCGACTTCCAGGTCGTCGGACACGACACGCTAGGGCGCGATGTATACCTTTTGACTTTTTACACCTATGACGCGAGCGGCAAGCCGGAGTGGTACCAGGCGACCGGCAGCATCGTCGACGGCATGTTCCTGGCCGACCTGCAGAGCAACGGTTCGACCCTGTACCGGCTGGTCTACGACAACAGCGCGCAAGGCGCAATCGCGTACCACGCCGACAGCGTGGCCGGCAGCGTCGTGATCGACTTCAACCAGGCGTCGCAGGCGCCCGCCTGCCGCAACGCGGATCGCAGCGGCGCCAGCCTGCTCGGCGTGATGGACTGGAGCATCGGCACCGACGTCCAGCAACAGTGGTGCGTGCAGCCGGTGGTGACCCTTGCCGAACACGCGGCGCCGGATCTCAACGGCCACTGGTATTCCAACAGCGACGCGGGCTGGGGCTTCGAACTGCTCGACGTGCGCGACGCCGGCGGTGGCGCGCCGACCGTGGTGGTCTATGCGTATTACCCGGGCGCGAACGGCCAGCCGACCTGGGCGACGGCCTCGGGCAAGCTCGCCAACAACACGTTCACGGCCACGTTGCAGCAGGTCGCGAACGGATACTGCCGCACCTGCGCGCCGCCGGCGCAATTGAGCGGCAGTGCCGTCGGCACGATCACGCTGACGTTCGACACCTCCGGCGCCGCGCCGCACGGCAACGCCAGCATCAGCGCAAGCTTCACCGGCGGCAGTTTCAGCCGCAACAACGACCCGATCGTGCCGCTGTCGGTTTCGACGGGGCCGTAAGAGAGCGGGCGCGATGAATCGCGCCCCTACGCGCGGTAAGGGGCAACGCCTGCAAACGCGGGCGCGATAAATCGCGCCCCTACGCGCTCCCTCTCCCCCGATGGCTTTTTATGGGGGGAGAGGGCGACGTGCAACCCGCCCCGCGGCAATGCGCAGCGTCAGGCAGCGGGCGTAATCTTGCCCAGCTGCTCGATCAGCGCATCGGCAAAGCTTTCCGTCGAACCCGTGCCTCCGAGATCCGGCGTGACGCGATCTTTCGCCGCCAGCGTGGTGCGGATCGCGCTGCGCAGGCGCGTTGCGTTTTCGGCCTGGCCGAAATGATCGAGCATCTGGCCGGCGGCGAGCAGCAGCGCGCACGGATTCGCCACGCCCTTGCCGGCGATATCCGGCGCGGAGCCGTGTACCGCTTCGAAAATGGCCGCGTCGGTGCCGATGTTCGCGCCGGGCGCGAGGCCGAGCCCGCCGACCAGGCCGGCGCACAGGTCCGAGATGATGTCGCCGAACAGGTTCGTGGTCACGATCACGTCGAACTGGTACGGATTCATGACCAGTTGCATGCAGCAGTTGTCCACGATCATTTCGTTGCAGGCAATGTCGGGATAATTCGCCGCGACTTCACGTGCCACCTTGAGGAACAGGCCCGACGTCGATTTCAGGATGTTCGCCTTGTGCACGATCGTGACCTTCTTGCGACCGACCTTGCGCGCCAGGTCGAACGCGTAGCGCACGATGCGATCGGAACCGCGGCGCGTGACTTTCTGCGTCAGGGTCGCGGTCTCGCCGTCGGCGGACAGCGCCTGGCCCTCGCCGATGTATGCGCCTTCGGTGTTTTCGCGCACAGTGATGAGATCGACGCCTTCGTAGCGCGATTTCGTGCCCGGCATCGAGATCGCCGGACGCACGTTGGCGTACAGGTCGAAACGCTTGCGCAATTCCACGTTGATCGACGCGAAGCCGCCGCCGATCGGCGTGGACAGCGGGCTCTTGAGCGCGACGCGGTGCTTGGCGATCGCTTCGAGCGTGGCCGCCGGCAGCAACTCGCCGCATTTGTCGAACGCGGACACGCCGGCGTCGACGAAGTCGTAGCTCAAGCCGAGGTCGAGCGTGTCGAGCACGCGCAACGTGGCGTGCATGATTTCCGGTCCGATGCCGTCGCCGCGGATCACGGCAATCGTCTTGCTCATAGCGGGAATTCCAAAAAAAGGGAGGGAGAATCAACGAACTCGCCATTATCCTGTATACTTCGGACGCGGACAAGAAATCCGGGACCGCTTGCCCCATGATCGTTGCCTCTGCCGCTCGCCTGCTGCCCGCGCTGCTCGCGTCGGGCCTGCTCGCGTTCGCCGCCGTGCACGCGGCGGAACCGGCACTGGCGGTTTATACGATCGACAACGCTGCGCCGACGGCGGTCGCCGCCGCGGCGTCGACAGCACCCGCGGAAGGCTGGAAGGTCGCCATCAGCGGCGCCTGGGCGACGCAATGCCCGCCGACTCTCGAGTCGGTCGCGCTCGACGGCACCGATCTTCGCATCCAGGCTCGGTCGGTGCTCGGCCTGTGCGCACGTGCGGCGACTCCGTTTTCGATCGAAGTGGATCCGGCGCGCGCGCTCGATCGCGCAAACCTTCCCGCGGGCGTTTACCGCGTCAGTTTCTACGCCGCCGACGGTGCGCAGGCGCGGCCGAAACTGCGCGCGTTCTCGCTCGTCGACCACAGCGCGCCGGGCACCGCGGCGCCCTCGCCCGAGGCGGGTTTCTGGTGGAGCACCGGGTCGGGCGACCGCACGGCGCTGAGTCTCGAAGCGCAAGGCGGCCAGCTCAGCGTGGCACTGATGAGCTACGACGCGGCCGGCCAGCCGCAGTGGTTTTTCGGCGTTGCGCCGTTCGCGGGACGCACTGCGCACCTGGCGCTGCTGCGCCTTCAAGGCGGCAACGACGCCCTCGTGCGGGCGGAAGCCGGCCAGGTGGGTGCGGAAGCCGCGCTGACGCTCGATCTCGAATTCCACAGCGCCGCACATGCCTCGGCATTCTTGAGCCGCACCGGCGACGGCGACGACGCGGCATTGCGCTTGCGCGCGTTCGACGTGGTGCGCCTGCCGGTGGCCGACGCGGCCAACGGCAGCGCCTGGCAGGGCGATTGGGTTCTGGTGGACGACAACAGCGCGCAGCGCCTGCATTTTGGCCTGTTCAGCGCGGTCGACGCGGAGCATTTCGAACTGGCCGACAGCGCGCACGGCGTGGTGCTGGCCTGCACGCGCGACGCGAAATTCCCCGAGCTGCCGCCGTCATCGTGCGCGCTGCGCACGTCCAGCGGTGCCGACGCGACCCTGTTCGACTCCGTCGCGCTGCAACGCATGGACGGCAGCGCCGCGGGTGGGGCTGCCGTGCATTTGTTGCGCGTCACGAACTGATCCGGGCGGACGCCCGTTTCCACAATGCGACTGTAGCGGCGCGATTCCTCGCGCTCGCGTCTGATGTCGTTCGCTGAGATCGAGAGCGGGTTCGATGAATCGAACCCCTACGAGGGCATGTGCACGGCACGATTCCCCCGCCCGGAGGGATGCCCGCTCGCGGAAGATCAAGAGCGGGTCGATGCATCGAACCCTACCGAAGGCTTGCGTAGGGGCGCGATTCATCGCGCCCGCTTTTTCGCCGGTCCTGCTGAAGATTACAAGCGGGTCCGCTGAGTCGAACCCCTACGATTCCGTCTGCGCTTCCAACGCGTCCAGGAAATCCACGCCGCGCCGCAGGTGCGGGATCACGATCGATCCGCCGACCACGAGCCCGACGCTGAAGATCTCGAAGAATTCCTCGCGCGTGACGCCGGAGTTGCGGCATTCGGCCACGTGGTAGCTGATGCAGTCGTCGCAGCGCAGTACGAGGGACGCGACCAGGCCGAGCATTTCCTTGGTCTTGGCGGGAAGTGCGCCATCCTTGTACGTCTGTGTGTCGAGCGCAAAAAAGCGCCGCACGACCTGGTTGTCTTCGGCCAGGATGCGCTCGTTCATGCGGCGCCGGTATTGCGCGAACTCGCTGACGCGATCGCCGCTCATGCATTGCCTCCGATCAGACGCGCGAGCGCGCCGCTGCGGTCGGCTGCGACCAGGTCGTCGTAGCCGCCGACGTGCTGCCCGTCGATGAATATCTGCGGCACGGTACGGCGCTGCGCGCGGTTCAACATTTCGTCGCGCTTGGTCGGATCGACGTCGATGCGCGTTTCGGAATAGTCCAGGCCCTTCTGCTTCAGGAAGGTCTTCGCCGCCACGCAATACGCGCAGGTGGCGCTGGTATAAATTTCTACTTTTGGCATGCTTGCGCTCCTTTTTCGCTGGCCCTGGCCATTTTTGGCAAATGGGGCGGCCGTGCCCCGCTTACAAGTGTAACGCCTTGTGCCGCCTCAAGGTTTCTTTAACGCGGCCTGAGCGGGCCGTGCGTTAAGATTGGTGCCCGGCCGAACTCTGCGCTATGGTGGCCGCCTGCGCCAAATGTGCCCGGTAATTGCGATGTCGCGCTCCCTTTCCGCTTTCCTCTTCACCCTCGGCTGCACCCTGATCGCCGGCGCTCCGGCGCGAGCGGTCGATACGCAGCTGCCGAGCATGGGCAGTTCCGCCGGCCGCATCGCCTCGCCGCAGGAACAGCGCCAGTACGGCTTCTACGTGCTGCACGAGCTGCGCAACCAGAGCGCCGTGCTCGACGACGCGCTGCTCAACGACTATCTCAATACGCTCGGCTACCGGCTCGTTTCCTACAGCCCGCAGCCGGACCAGCCGTTCACGTTTTTCGTGGTCAAGGACGCGCAGATCAACGCGTTCGCCCTCCCCGGCGGCTTCATCGGCGTGAACGCCGGCCTGATCACGACCACCGCGAACGAGTCCGAG
>Ga0207702_10006331_pt1 | contig 10224 bp, 10 predicted proteins | sample KBSCornC62_FD_184302 | JGI IMG/M metagenome (GOLD analysis project Ga0207702, IMG submission 184302) | Corn rhizosphere microbial communities from Kellogg Biological Station, Michigan, USA - KBS Corn C6-2 (SPAdes) (version 2) | ecosystem: Host-associated > Plants > Roots > Rhizosphere > Soil ...
TCCAGGCCGTGGCCGAAGAGCGCGCCGCGGAAGCGGTGCACGACAAACAGTGCGTAATCGATGCCAAGCGCGAGGGCGAACATCAGGGCGAAGTTCATGGCCCAGATCGAGATCGGCATCAGCTTCGTACCGAGGAACAGCAGGCCCGCGGCCGACAACAACCCGACCATGGTGAGCATCAGTGGGAGCCCGGCCGCCACGAGCGAACCGAACGCGAGCAGCAGGATGCCGAGTGTGATCGGCCACGAGATCACCTCCGACTTCATCATCGCGCTGCGGTTGGCGGCGTTGAAGTCAGACCACATCGCCGAGGCGCCCGTCAGGTGGACCTGGATACCCGCCCGTGAGAGCGCGGAGACCTTGCCCTTCAGGGCGTCCGCCGCCTTGACCATCGCGTTGGGATTGCGGGCCGCCCCCGCCTCTACGATCGCCGTGTGGCCGTCACGCGCGATGCTGATCCCGGACGCGGGGGCGACGACGCTCTTGACGGCCGGACTGGCTTTGAGGGTGCGCTCGACCCGCGTGATCACGTTCTGGAATCCGGGGCTGCCGACCGTCTGCGTCCGCGAATGCACGACCGCCATCAGCCCGTAGCTCGACAGCCCTCCGAAGTGCTTGTCGATCAGGTTGCGCGCCTGAACCGACTGTGAGCCGGTCGTCTCCCAGCCCGCTCCCGAGAGCGCGGTCTCGACCCTCGGGGCGAACACGCCGAGCCCGATCGCGATCACCAGCCATGCGGCGAGCACGGTGCGGAAGTGGGTCGCCGTCCAGCGCCCGAGGCGTCCGATCGGCCCGACGCTGACGGCGTGGGGGTAATCCGATGCCGGCTCGAAGGCCGGCCTGCGCGGTTGCTCTGTGACTGACATCAGGCGGTCGCCTCCTCGGGCTGCGGGCGATCCGCGCCCGCCGGTTGGGTTGGGTGGAGCGCCGACTGCAGATGAAGCACGCGGCGGATCACGATCGAGGCCGGACATCTGCCGGCGAGGACATAGAGCCACTGGTTGACCCCGACGAACGCCGCCAGGATCAGGAACCACCTGGACACCGTCGCCGCGAGCACGGCCGACAGCAGGGTCACCGTTCCGGCGAGAGCGAAGAGCACGCGCTCAAGCGGCTGCTGTCGCAGGACGGAGCACGCGCGCCTGCCTGCAGTGGCCGGCGTGGGCGGGATGTCCGTGGAAGTTAACGTCGTTGTGCCCCTCGGGCTCATTGGTGTGCGTCCCTTTCTCAATGGGTGATGGCGATCAGAGGACCTGCAGGCCGCGCCTGCGGGAGCTGAGGTAGACCCGCTCGAAGGCGAGCTTGGCGAGGTGGGCGCCCGGGCCGGCGATCGTCTGCGCCCGGGCGGTCTTGCCGCTGCCGTTGCCGGTGGCGAGGATGTTGCTGGCACGGAAGATCACGCCGTTGTTGCCGGCGTCGAGGATGCAGATGGCGCTGAGTTCGTCCAGCGGAAGGCGCTCACCGGCGCCTCCGGTCAGGTCGGCGGCGATGTTGCAGGCCGCTGCCTTGGCCATCGCCTCGGTCATCTGCCCCGTCTTTGGAACACCCGCGGGGACCGGAGTCGCGGCCGGCGGGGTGATCGCGATCGCAACTCCCGCGGCGTAGATGTCCTCGTAGTCCGGATGGCGGTAGCGATCGTCGACGGCGATCCAGCCCATCTGGTTCGCGAGTCCGGCGGTGTTCCTGATCACGTCCACGCCGGTGAACGGCGGCACGATCATCGAGTAGGCGAACGGCAGCTTGCGGCCCGACTCGAGCTGCATCTCACCGTCGCGCACCTCCCTGATCACGTTGTTGGTGATCGCCTCGATGCCCTTGCGCTCCAGGAATTTGGTGATCATGGCCTGCGAGTTGCCGACCCCGCCCAGGCCGAAGTGGCCGAGGTACGGCTCCGCGGTGATGAAGGTGACCGGCGCGCGCTCCTTGAGCCCGGCCTTCTCGATCTGGTACTGGACGTTCAGCAGGAACTCGTAGGACGCCCCGAAGCACGATCCGCCCTGCGCCGTGCCGACGACCACCGGGCCGGGGTTTTGGAGGAACCGATCCCATGCCTGGCGTGCGAGCAGCGCATGATCGAGGTTGCAGACCGATTGGGTGTAACCGCCGTCGGGTCCGAGGCCGGGGATCTTCTCGAACGCAAGCCGCGGTCCGGTGCCGATGAACAGGCGGTCATATTCGATCTGCGCGCCGGCGGCCGTTGTGACCGTGTGCGCGGCGGGGTCGATCTCGGCGGCCGCCTCGTTGACGAAGCGGATCCCCTTCCTACCGTAGACCGGCGCCAGTGGGAACGTCACGTCATCGGCGTCGCGAAGCCCGAAGGGCAGCCAGATCAGCGACGGGATGAAGGTGAAGCGGTCGCGCGGGTCGAGCACGACGATCTCGTGCCGGTCGCCGAATCGCCTGTGCATTTCGAAGGCTGCCGTCAGGCCGGCGAAGCTCGACCCTAAGACGACCACGCGTTTACTGGACATCTGATCCCCCGTTCAACTACACAACTGTAGAGTGGTGTAGTAGTACAGTAGCAGCGTTGCTCCGGGGAAACAACTGAACAACTACATGCTTGTTTGATATGCTTCCCGGCCATGGACCAAGCTCAGCTGCCCCACCCTCTGCCCGATCCCCTGATCGACCTGGTTGCCCAGCGGTTCCGGGTCCTCGGCGAGCCGATGCGGATCAAGCTGCTGGACCGTCTGAGGGGCGGCGACGCCACCGTGGGACAGCTTCAGGACGCCCTGGGGGCGTCACAGCAGAACGTCTCGAAGCATCTTGGCGTGCTGCACGCGGCGGGCATGGTCAGCCGCAGCAGGCTCGGTAACAGCGTCCTTTACTCGATCAGTGACCACGGCGTCTTCGAACTCTGCGAGCAGGTCTGCGGCGGGGTCCGGCGCCAGCTCGCGGAGCTCGAGGCGATCCTCGTCCCGGGGAGCTAGCGCAGCGAGGTTTGGATCGGCGCGGGCCGCGGTAGGCAGCTACTTGTGATTACACGCAACGGCAAACATGGTGGCGGCACGAACATCCTCGATGGCATGCCGCAGACGCTCGCGCATGGGGCGGAGGAGGGAGCCACGAAGGTCGCCGAGGTGGTGGAGACCGCAGGCGCGCGCATGGCCAAAGGCGCAGGGCAGGTCGCCAGGGGCGCGGGCCAGGCCGGCGGCCGGGCGAGCGAGCTCTCAGGCCAGCTGAAGGGCCAGGCGAGCGAACTCTCAGGTCAGCTGAAAGGGCAGGCGAGCGAGCTCTCCGGGCAGATCAAGGGCCGGATGGCGCAGGCGCCGCTCGACCTCAAGGACGCCAAGCACGGCATCAAGGACGCGAGGCTCAGTATGCGAGAGGCGAGGCTCGGTGTGCGCGAGGCGATGGTCCGCTCGATGTCCCGCGCAATGACGAGGCGGCGCAACCGCCTGCTGCCGAGCGGTGACGCGATGCTCAAGGCACAGCTGGTCAAGACCAGCCGCGAGCTCGCCCACGAGTCCTCGGATCTAAACGCGGCGGTCGATTCGCTGAACCGCATCATCAAGAACAACCGCCGCGCGGCCGCGAAGGGCCGCACACGCCTGATCGGCGGAGCCGCGCTGGGTGCGGCGCTCATGTACCACCTTGACGCCGATCAGGGCCGCCAGCGGCGGGCCGCTACCGGCCGCCTGGTGGCGAACATGCTGCGCGGCCAGCGCAAGCCACCAACCGCGACCTGATCCAAACAATCTGCGGGCGCTCTTGCCGCCGGCTCAGCCAGCGGCAAGACGACCCCTGATCAGCTCGAGCGTGCGCGCCGGTTCATCACCGGCGTGAATCGTCAGCGCCGCCTCGTCGGCGCCCGGCGGTTCGAGCGTCTCCAGCTGCGATTGGAGCAGACTGGCCGGCATGTAGTGCCCGCGGCGAGCGGCCATGCGCCGCTCGAGCTCCTCGCGCGGCACCGACAGGTAGACGAACAGCACCTCCGGACGGCGCAGCACGTCACGGTAGGCCCGTTTCAGGGCCGAGCAGGTGATCACACCGTGGCGTCCGTCCTGGATCTCGCGATCGATCCAGCCGGCGACACGCTCGAGCCACGGGCCACGGTCGGCGTCGGTCAGCGGGTGGCCGGCCGCCATCTTCGCGACGTTCGCGGGTGGGTGTAGATCGTCGCCCTCGGCGAAGTCCCAGCCGAGCTGCACCGCCAGGGCGTGGGCGATCGTCGACTTACCGGCGCCGGAGACGCCCATCACGACCAGTGCCGCGATCGGCATCGGCCTACTGGTCGCTGCTGACGCGCTCGAGACTCTGCTTGAGCGCGGCCATCAGATCGGGTGCGGCCTCCGGCTCTTCGGGCTCGGCGACCTGCGGCGGCTTCTTGGAGCGCTTGCTCGATCGCTTGCTCTCGACCAACGCCAGCAGGCGCTCGCGGTACAGATCCTCGTAGGCATCCGCATCGAAGTCGCGGCTCATCGCCTCGATCAGCTTCACGGCCTGGGCGACCTCGCCCCGCTTGGCCTCGCCCGTCGACCCGGTGGGCACCGCATCGATCTGGTCGGCGCTGCGCAGCTCGTCCGCGAACAGCATCGTCGTCAGCGCCAGCAGCCCGTCGTGCTCGCGGACCGCAACCAGGTACTCGTTGGAGCGCAGGACGACGCGCCCGATCGCTGCCTGGTTGGTGCTGGCCATGGCGTCCCGCAGCAGCCGGTACGCGCGGGTCGTGCCCTCCGATTCGGAGCTGGGGATCAGGTAGTACGGGTGGTCGAACTGGGCCGGGTCGATCTCGTCGAGATTGACGAACTCCTCAATCTCGATCGTGTGCGTGCGCTCAGGGGCGGCGGCCTCGAGCTCGTCGTCGGTCAGCGTCACGAGCTGGCCGTCGAGGTCGTAGCCGCGGCCGATGTCCTCCCATGGGATCTCCTCGCCGTCGGCCTCGCAGATGCGATGGATCTGGATGCGCTCGCCGGTGTCGGCGTCGACCTGGTGAAAGCGCACGTCCAGGTCGCGGGTGGCGCTGACCATGCGCACCGGCACGGCGACGAGGCCGAAGCTGAGGGTGCCGTTCCAGATTCCGGCGGGCATCAGCGCGAGCTCGCCTTCGGCTTTGCGGGCTTACGCAGCGGGCTGGGCTTCGCCGGGGCGGGCTTGCGCCGTCTCGGCCGCCCGGCGAGACTGGCCTCGAGCGCTGCGATCAGATCGGGGGTCTCCTCGGGCTCGTGGACCTCGGGCACCTTCAGCTCCTTGCCTGCGGCCTTCTGCTCGATCAACGCCATGACGGCCTGGCGGTGGCGGTCCTCATAGCGCTCCGGCTCCCAGCTGGCCGCCAGCGACTCGACCAGTCGCTGTGCCATCTCAAGCTCACGCTCGGTCGGCTTGCGGCTGAGGGCCGGGATGTCCAGGTTGCTGCTGGAGACGATCTGATCGGCGTAGCGCATTGTGTAGAGCCGCAGCGCCTGCCCGTGCGCCCCGAGTGCGACCAGCTGCTCGCGCGTGCGCAGCATGAAGCGGCCGATCCCGACCGCGCCCGTCTTCTCGAGCGCGGCGTGCAGCACGCGATAGGCATGCTCACCGCCCGCCTGGGCGCCGATCACGTAGGGCTTGTCGTAAAACAGCGGGTCGATCTGGTCGGCCGGTACGAAATGATCGATGCCGATCACCTTCGTGTTGGCGCCGCGGGCGGAGGCGATCTCCTCGTCATCGAGCACGACCTGGTTGCCCTCGGAGATCTCGTAGGCCTTGCGGATGCGCTCGCTTGGGATCTCGATGCCCGATTCCGAGCCGAAGCGCTTGTGCACGATCCTGCCGCCATCGGCCAGGTGCACCTCGCGGAAACGGACGCGCCGCTCCTGCACGATCGAATAGAGCTTGACGGGGAAGACGACCTCCCCGAACGCGACCGTCCCATTCCACATCGAACGTGGTGCTGCCAAGGCTTCTCAGTCCTCCAACGTGGGCAGATTCTGCTGCAAACTCAATATCTTCCCGAATAGGTCGCCGCTTGATGCAATCCGGCTCAGCACGTCCTCGGGACCGAAGGAGAGCCGCTCGGCGCGCTTGGTCTCGTGGCACTCGGCTACCTCGTCCCAGCTGACCGGCGTCGAGACGCGCGGCTGCTCGGTCGCCCGCAGCGAGTACACGCAGACGGTCGTCTTGTGCTCGTCGTTCTGGCTCCAGTCGATCAGCACCTTGCCGGCGCGCCGGTCCTTGGCCATCCGTGAGACCACCAGTTCGGGGTGGCGCTCCTCCAGCAGGCCCGCGACGGCATGGGCGAACGGCTTGGTCTGTGCGTAGTTCGCGCCGGGGTCGTTGAGCGGCACGTAGACCTGCAGACCCTTGGATCCCGATGTCTTCGCGCACGCCTCGAGCCCCAGCTGGCGGAACAGCTCGTGCAGCTCGAGCGCGACCTCGCAGCATTCGACGATCCCGGCAGGAGCACCGGGGTCGAGGTCGAAGGCGACCATCGTCGGGCGCGTCACCTCGGCCGCCAGTGAGAGCGACGGATGCAACTCGATGTCGGCCAGGTTGGCGAGCCACACCAGCGTCGGCAGGTCCTGGCAGAGCGTGTACGGGATCTCCTTCTTGCCGCGGTCGCTCGGGATCTGCGCGGTCTGGATCCAGTCGGGCCGGTGCGGCGGTGAGCGCTTCTCATAGAAGTACTCGCCCTCGACACCGTTGGGGTAGCGCTTGAGCGTAAGCGGCCGGTCTCGAAGGTGGGGGAGCAGCGCCGGCGCGACCCCCGCGTAGTAGGCGACCAGATCGGTCTTGGTGAAGCCGCTGGCCGGATAGAGCACCTTGTCGGCGTTGGTCAGCTTCAGCCTGCGCCCCTGGAGCTCGATCTCGACGCCGTCGCGGACCTTGCGGCCGTTCGCCAGCCACGCCCGTACGTCGGGGGCGTCAGCCACCACGGCCTGATCCGGTGGTGGGCCAGCGGGCCCACCATCGGAGAAAACAGGCTCGACGCGCTCGCGCACGACCTCCTCCGGCCGCTTGTCGTCGCGCAGGCCCTTGTAGGACGGCTGGCGCAGCGTGCCCGCGTGCGTCCACTCGCTGAACTCGACCTCGCAGACGAGCTCGGGTTCGACGAAGTGCGAGTCCTTCGGCGGCTGTCGGCCGGTAAAGGGCGTGGTCGTGCGGGCCAGTGGCTTCAGCAGGCCCGCCAGGCGCTCGAGCTCGCGGGTGTCGAAGCCGGTGCCGACGCGGCCGACGTAGTGCAGCTTGCCGTCGCCATCGTGCATCCCCAGCAGCAATGCTCCGATCCGCCCGCCGCGCCCGCCCTGTCCGCCGCGCCAGCCGCCGATCACGGCCTCCTGGCGGCCCCAGTTCTTGATCTTGGCCCAGCCGCTGTGGCGTCCCGACACGTAGGGGGAGTCGAGCCGCTTGGCGATCACGCCCTCGAGCTTCTGCTGGCGGGTGGCGGCCAGCAGGGCAGTGCCGCGGCCCACGAACGATTCGGGGACGCGCCAGCGCGCGCTCTCCAGATCGAGCGCCTCGAGCCGCGCGCGCCGCTCGGAGTAGGGCAACGCCATCAGGCTGTGTCCGTCGAGCCACAGCAGGTCGAAGATCATGTAGGTCGCGGGCGTGCTCTGCGCCAGGTGCCTGACGCTGGTCTCCCCGCGCACGTGCATGCGTGTCTGCAGCAGCTGGAAGCTGGGCTTGCCCTCGCTGTCGAGCGCGACGATCTCACCGTCCAGCATCGCCCGGTGCGATCCAAGCGCGCGGTTGAGCGGCCGCAGCTCGGGATAGCCGTCGGTGATGTCGTTGCCGTTGCGGCTGAGGATTCGCAGGCGGCCGGGCTCCGAGTGGGTGATGGCGCGCACTCCGTCCCATTTGACTTCGAACGCCCACTTCGATTCGTCGGCGGGCAGTGTCGAGAGCTTGGCCAGCATCGGCGCGACGCTCTCGGGCATCTCCTCGGCGTCGGCATCAACCGGCGGGTCCATGCGGTGGATCATCCAGTCGCGCTCCTCGCGCCCGGCGCGGAAGAGGACGTAGCGACCGGTCAGGCGCTGGCCCTCGAAAACGACCATCACCTCGTCCTTTCGCCACTTCTCGAGGCGGTAGGTGCCGTGGTCCCAGATGCTGACCTTGCCGGCGCCGTAGTTGCCGGCCGGGATCGTTCCGTGGAAGTCGATGTAGTCGAGCGGGTGATCCTCGACGTGCACAGCCTTTCGGTTCTTCTTGGGATCGTCTGGGATCCCGTTGGGGATCGCCCAGGAGGCGAGTACGCCGTCGTGCTCGAGTCGCAGGTCCCAGTGCAGGCGCCGCGCGTGATGCTCGTGGACGACGAAGCGCTGCCCGTCCTGTGCGCCTGCGCTCCCGTCGTTGGCGGCCGGCTCGGGAGTCTCCTCGAAGCGGCGCTTCTGCTCGTATGTCGCCAGCTTGCTGGGCTGTTTGCGCTGGCGTGTGGCCATCAGTGCTGAGCTACCCGCGCTGCCAACTCGCCAGGCCCTCGGGTGGGAACGCCTCCCGAGCCAGGATCAGGAACTCGGACACGGCCGGTGGCAACCGGCGACCCGAGCGCCAGGCGAGCGTGATGTCACGTGCCAGGGAGGGCTCGACCAGGCGCGCGACAGCGATCGGGTCGTTGGTGCCAACGCCGATCGCGTGCGAGCGAGGCAGGATCGCCACCCCGAGGCCACGCCCGACCAGGCGGCGGATGCGGCGACTCTCGTTGGATTCCAGGAAGATGCGCGGGCTGAAACCCGCCTCGTCGGCGGCGCCGTTGAGCAGCTCGCGCAGGCGGGCGCCCTCGCGGTAGCTGATGAACTCCTCGCGCGCGAGGTCGGCCATCCGGATCTCCTCGCGCCCGGCGAGTGCGTGATCCTCCGGCAGCACCACAACCAGCTCCTCCATCAGGATCTGTTGCAACGCCAGGCCGTGGCTCTCGACGCGCTCGGTCACCGACAGGAAGGCGAGGTCGAGCACGTCGACTCGCAGCATCTCCGCGAGCGCGTCGCTGTTGTCCTCGCGCACGGTCAGCTCGACGCGCGGATGCAGCTCGTGGAAGCGCGCCAGCACGAGCGTGATGTCGACCGGCCCCATCGTGTTCATCGCGCCCACCGCGACGTGCCCGGTCTGCACGCCGCGCACGCGGTCGAGCTCCTGGCGGGCGGACTCGAGCTCGGTCAGCACCCGTCGCGCGCGCGCCACCAGCAGGTTGCCCGCGTCCGTGACCGATACTCGCCGCGTGGTGCGCTCGACGAGCGGCACCCCCAGTTCCTGCTCAAGCTTCTGGATCTGCTGGGAGAGCGCCGGCTGGGCGATGTGCTCGCGCTCGGCGGCACGCGTGAAGCTCTGCTCATCCGCGAGCGCGACCAGGTATCGGAGCTGCCGCAGTTCCATAGCGGAAGCTTATATGTCTTTGTAAATTCTCGTCTTGGACTTCTGGGCGGGGCTGAGCGACTATTTGCAGCGCAGCACCCTCTCCTCCCTCAGAGCGCGCTCCGTACCGGCCTCATATCCCGCCGAACGGAGCGCTCTCACTTTAAGCGTGTCCTCGAGGGGTGGCCCCGCTTGGGCCACCCCTCGGGCGTGCGCTCGCCATATGTGTCCACGGACATGCGCCGGCAGCGATTACCTGACAGCATGGACCGCGATGTCAACCCCCGGAGCCTCTGACACCTCCGCCGAGCAGACCGTTCCGCGCCGCATCGAGAAGCCCTGGGGCTACGAGATCTGGTGGGCGGCCACCGACCAGTACGTCGGCAAGATCCTGCACGTGAATAAGGGTCATCGCCTCTCGCTCCAGTACCACGAGCAGAAGGACGAGACCTCCTACGTGCTGTCCGGCCGCCTGATCCTCGTGCAGGGGCAGAGCGAGGACAGCCTCAGCGAGCGCACCGTGAGCATCGGCGACGTCTGGCGCAACAAGCCCGGCACGATCCACACGATCGAGGCGCTCGAGGACGCCGACGTCCTGGAGGCATCAACTCCCCACCTGGATGACGTCGTGCGCCTGCGCGACGACTACGGGCGCGAGGGCACGACCGCCGTCTGAGCCGCCACCGGGCGGACCCTGCGCGCGTCGGCCACAATTAGGCCGCCGCACACTGGCCCCCGTAGCTCAGTTGGATAGAGCGGCGGACTTCTAATCCGTAGGCCGCAGGTTCGAATCCTGCCGGGGGCACTTTGTGATGTCTCGGGACATGTGGCTCATGTGTCTCGGGACATGGGTCTCAGTTTGTGGAGCTCGGCCAGCGGCCGGGCTCTTTTTGTGTGTTGCGCCAGTAGCTCTTGTCGGGTTGGATGTCGTGGGTTGAGAGGACCTCGCCGGTG
>Ga0207702_10006339_pt1 | contig 10221 bp, 9 predicted proteins | sample KBSCornC62_FD_184302 | JGI IMG/M metagenome (GOLD analysis project Ga0207702, IMG submission 184302) | Corn rhizosphere microbial communities from Kellogg Biological Station, Michigan, USA - KBS Corn C6-2 (SPAdes) (version 2) | ecosystem: Host-associated > Plants > Roots > Rhizosphere > Soil ...
AACATGCGGTGGGTTATGAGATAGGGTGTGAGGAGAAATCTTTAAAAGCGGACGGCTGCGACATATGTGTTCGAAAAGATTTTTCGCTCGCACAGCCGGAACACAACCGGCTCAAGAGAATAGTTTCTCCTCGCCCCAGCGCACAATCCTCGCCGCTCGTTCGAAAAGACATTTTATGTTATATGCGCCTAATTACAAATTAATCAACCACAAAGCCACTAATCTCTAATCTCCAGTCTCTAATCTCTAAACTTAATTCAGCCTCAATTCCATCTGAATATTAGCCCGCTCATACGGCGAAGGCGGCCCTGTTATCTTCTGAAAGCCAAGTTTATTATATAAGTTGATCGCCGGCTTCAAAATCGTATTGCTCTCCAAAAACAACGTATCAGCGCCCAGCTTTTTAGCCCTGTCTATACAGGCCTTGCAAAGCTGTATGCCAATGCTTTTGCCCTGTGCCCTTGGTGAAACCGCCATTTTAGCCAGCTCAAATTTCTTATCGTCCATTTTGATGAGCGCGATGGTCCCCACCGTTTCACCTTCATAAACAGCCATCAAAATATGGCCGCCATTGGCGATGATGTATTCGTCAGGGTGATCGAGCGCTTTATGGTCCGATTCCTCCATCCGGAAGTATTGTGTGATCCATTCCTCGTTCAGCTGCTTGAAGGCGTATTTGTGTTCGGGCTGGTAGTCGACGATCTGTACCTTGCGACCCTCGCGTTTCTTTTTTTCTTCCTCAACGCGGCGCAGCAAGCTTTTTTGTCCCAGCAGGTATTCCCATTCTTCAATGGCTTTCCATAGGTCGTACTGGCTTTCGCTGAAGGCTTTGTCAATTGCGGATGAAACGTCTTTATGCTGATCCTCCAGGCGCAGGGCAGAAGCCTTGCCTTTTTCCGTTAAGGACACGAAATTCTTACGTTTATCGTGCTTGTTCTTCCGTTCGGTTGCGAAGCCTTTTTTCACCATCTCACGTACCACCTGGCTTACCGAGGCATGTGTCTGCCCAATCTCGTTGGCTATCGCGGTGATCGAATTCTCGTAGGTATGAGTGAGCGAATAAAACACCGGCCACCAGCGTGGCTGAATGTCCACACCATAAATGTGATAAAGTTGCGCGGCGTCATTGGTGATCAGATCACTCAATCCGCGCAATCTCGAACCTATTGCCATCTTACCGACTTTATTGTAAAAGTTCATAACATAATAATTTACGTAAGCACTTACGCAAGTTTATGAACTTTGATTTGAAATTGCAATATCTGGTAACAAAAAAATAAATTGCTAATCAAATTAGTATGTACTAACTTGCTAAAAATTTATACTTATGGAATTCGGACGCGTAGACCACCAGGAATTAGCCGCAATAGACTTCACCCTTCCGGCTGACCCGGAATTGACTGTTAAAACATTAAAAGCCGCCAAAGGCACGGGCGATCTGCAAGTGCATGTAGGTTGCGCCAAATGGGGTCGCAAAGAATGGCTGGGCAAAATATATCCCCCCAAAACCAAAGAAGCCAATTTCCTGGATGAATATGTAAAGCATTTCGATTGCATCGAGCTGAACGCCACTTTTTACCAGGTCTATGGCCCCGAAACGATCGGCAAATGGAAGGATAAAGCGGCAGGTAATCCCAACTTTAAATTCTGCCCCAAATTTTCACAAAGCATCACTCACCTCCGCCGTCTTAAAAATGTAGACGAGCTGACTACTCAATATTACAAAGGTGTAATGGCCTTTGGAGAACAATTGGGCCCGCTGTTTTTACAGGTAGGGGATAACTATACGCCCAAAAGCTTCCCTGATATGAAAGTTTACCTGGAGCACCTGCCAAAAGATGTTCCCGTGTTTGTGGAAGTAAGGCACAAAGACTGGTACGCGGTTAAAGAGAATAATGATAATCTGTTCAACCTGCTTCACGATCTCAATATCGGCTCCGTAATCACTGATGCTTCCGGCCGCCGCGACTGTGTGCATATGACGCTTCCTACGCCTCACGCATTTATCCGTTTCGTAGGCAACAGCCTCGATCCAACCGACTACAAACGCGTTGACGACTGGGTGGCCCGCATCAAAGAATGGAAGGAACAGGGCCTGCAATCGGTATGGTTCTTTATGCACCAGCACGATGAGCGTTACTCACCAGAACTCTGCGACTATGTGACCGAAAAGTTAAATAGCGCCCTTGGACTTAATTTGCATAGGCCGGAGTTTATTGAACGGGAGAAGGGGATGTCTGATTAACTTGTCTTGAAAATTAATAGACATTGTCATTGCGAACTGCCGGGGCGGCCGTGAGGCGGGGCGATGAAGCAATCGCAAGGAGGACGGTAACAAAGCGGATGGTAACAAAGCCGGCCAACATAGTTCGCGATTGGCACGCTACGCTCGCAATGATAAAATTTTTTAATACGCCATTTTCTTAGACACTTCAATAATTTCTTAATTTGCGAGGCGTTAAAGCTTCAATTTAATACCTCTTCTATGCGAAAAATTCTTGTTATCTGCCTGCTCTTTATTCTTTCTGCAAACCTTTCTCACGCCCAGGATCTGCTGGAGCAGATCAAATCGGTTGAACCTGAAGCCAAAGGCATTGTTGGGGTCTCTATTCTTAGTTTGGAGACGGGGGATACACTAAATTATAATGGCCATTCGCGGCTGGTAATGCACAGCGTGTTTAAGTTTCCTATTGCCATGACGGTGCTGCATTTGGTGGACAAGGGAAAATATAAACTGGATCAGAAAATGAAGATCAGGAGGGGCGAGATGCTGCCGAAGAATATGTACAGTCCCCTGCGCGATAAATACCCCAATGGCGCCGAACTGCCGTTGAGCGATATTCTGGGTTATATGGTTTCGCTAAGTGATAATACCGCATGCGATTATTTGTTAAAAAAGATAGGCGGTCCCCAGGTAGTGGAAGATTATGTCAAAAGTCTTGGAGTGACGGGCATTGCCATTAGGGCCAGCGAATCGGATATGGCATCAGCCTGGGAAGTGCAATATACCAACTGGGGCAAGCCCGCCGACTTAGTGCAATTGCTGGATATATTTTACCAGGGCAAAGTCTTGTCCAAAACAAACAACGATTTCTTAATGAAGATCATGCTGGCAACAACTACTGGTCCTAAGCGCTTAAAAGGCTTATTGCCTGCAGACGCCGTCGTAGCGCATAAAACAGGCACCTCGCCAACCAATGCGGAAGGACTTACACCCGCCACCAATGATATTGGCATTATCACGTTACCCAACGGAAAACACCTGGCCATCGTTGTGATGGTTTGCAACTCTAAAGCCGACGATGCAACTAGAGACTCGGTGATTGCCAAAATAGCCAAAGCGGCCTGGGATTACTATGGGAAATAGTATCACGGAAATGCCATCTGTGTAAATCATTTGGATTACGTAAGGGCTAACATTTACATTTACCCTTATGAACACCGGCACTGCCACCACCACGACCGAAAACAAGGCGGAACAAACCGTATTCCTGATCCTGTTTGCCATCAGCATCTCACACCTGCTCAATGATATGGTGCAGTCGCTGATGCCTGCGATATACCCGATTATTAAGACCAATTTCAATCTTAATTTTTCGCAGATAGGTATGATAACGCTGGTGTTTCAGATGTCTGCGTCCATCCTTCAGCCCTTTGTCGGACTTTATACTGATAAGAAATCTCATCCATATTCGCTACCCATTGGTATGGGTTTTACGCTAATCGGCTTGTTATGTCTTTCGCAGGCGCCTTCATATCCGTTGATATTGGTATCGGTTATGCTGATAGGCATTGGTTCGTCCATTTTTCACCCTGAATCATCAAGAGTAGCTTATCTCGCGTCTGGTGGCAGGCGCGGACTGGCGCAATCTATCTTTCAGTTGGGTGGTAATGTCGGGAGCGCTCTTGGTCCTTTGCTGGCGGCGTGGATCATTGTTCCGTCAGGTCAAAAAAGTATCTCCTGGTTCGGACTGGCGGTGGCATTGGCCATGATGATCCTGTTTAGGGTAGGGCGTTGGTATAAACAGAAAATGCTCAGCCGCATAGCTGCCAAAAAGGCCACAAGCACAGGACATCCGGAATTTTCGCGTAAGAAGGTGGTTTTCTCCATCATCGTATTGCTGGTGCTCATTTTTTCCAAATTCGTTTACCTGGCCAGTATCAGCAGCTACTACACTTTTTATCTCATCGGTAAATTTCATTTAACAGTGCAGCAGTCGCAGTACTTTTTGTTTCTGTTCCTGTCTGCAGTTGCTATCGGTACAATTACAGGCGGCCACCTTGGCGACATTTTCGGGCGGAAATATATTATCTGGATATCGATCCTCGGGGCGGCGCCTTTTACACTTTTACTGCCATACGCCAACTTGTTTTGGACGGGTGTGCTTTCCGCTTGTATCGGGTTGATTATATCTTCGGCCTTCTCAGCTATTGTGGTTTATGGGCAGGAACTAATACCCGGTAAGGTGGGTCTTGTGGCGGGGCTATTCTTTGGTTTGGCGTTTGGTATGGGTGGTATCGGCTCGGCTCTTATCGGTTGGTTAATCGACAAATCGAGCATCGATTTTGCTTTCAGGATATGCGCGTTCTTGCCGTTGATCGGCATTATCACGGGCTTTCTGCCTAATATCGAGAGCAGGAAGGCCTAACCAACTCCACACTCATATGGGCAGGTGTCGTGCTTAGCTCGTTGAAGCATGGTGGGCAATGGCCTGTCCGCACCACCCTTCGACGGGCTCAGGTGACACTCCTTATTTCGCTTCAGGGATTAGGACAAATTTTGTGCTTCAGTTTGTCGAACCAGTTCAAGAAAAATTTCCGCTGAGCCTTTTTCTTCAATTTTGGCTTGAGATTGTCCCCTCAACATCACGATATAATTGGTGTTACCTGTTTTTTGCGCTTGTGCCCTTATTGGCGTTGTTAAACTATTTTGGATAGGGTAACCGGGAACAGCAAGTCCGGAAGTTGTAACCTGCTCCGATAGCTTATTCCTGATTCCGCGCGCAAAACGACCTGAAAAAGAGTTGGTCAAAATAATATCCTCCTCACCAGCCCCGATGAGCCGCTTTTTCCAAACGGACGTGGCCAGGCTTTCGTGACTGGCCACAAACGCGGTACCCATTTGCACGGCCGAGGCTCCTAAGGTAAATGCCGCCGATATACTCTTACCGTCGCAAATTCCGCCTGAAGCTATCACCGGCTTATCAGTTATTGCTGCAATGGACGGAATCAAGGTCATTGAACCGATCAGTGGAGGGTCGTTCACATTCAAAAACGAGCCCCGGTGACCGCCTGCTTCGCTGCCCTGCGCCACAATCATATCGATGGCTTTTTCATCCAGTATTTTGGCCTCTGCAACGCAGGTTGCTGTGCCGATAAGAATGGTGTTATTGGCCTTAAGTTTTCGGATGCTTTCATTATCTAATACCCCGAAAGTGAAACTTACGATTGGGATATTTTCAGCAATCAATACATCGATCAGGCTTTTGTAGGTGTTGAATTTGAGGGAAGCCGCGTTTTGTTCGTCAATGATCATACCATCTTCGGCACAAATTCTCCTCAAAAAGGTCTGCATGGTATCAAACTCGATCTCGTCAACGGAGTCAGGGATGTCATGTACGAAAAGGTTGACAGCAAATGGCTTCGACGTAAGGCTTTTCGTTTTGCGGATCAGCTCCAACACGCGCTCTGGCGGCAAAACACCAACAGGCAATGATCCAAGCCCACCGCCATTGGCCACTGCTGCTACCATTTCGGGCGTGCAGATACCCAGCATGGGGGCCTGGATTATGGGATATTCAATCTTTAATGTCTTACTGATTTTATCGGGCCATTTCATCATATTACGGCTGTTTCGACTTTCTCATACTTGTACCCGCCGAACACCGCAAAGTTGAGGTTTTTGTAGATACAATCCACCTCGTTAAAACCAGCTTTTTCGAGCCAGTGTAATTGATCTTCCAGCGGGGCAAATTTGTCGAGCTTAGTGCGCTCAAATGCCTGCACAATAGCCTCATGATCAAGCCCTGAGTGCGAAACGGTTTCGCGCCATAGGTATTTGTATAAGCTGTCGAACAAAAGATTTTTGCCCTCTACCTGGTCGGCGTTAATGAAAAGGCCGCCGTCATTCAGCGCTTTATAGATGCTTTTGTAGAGTTTGATTTTATCCGCATCCTCCAGGTGGTGGATAGCCAGGCTCGAGATGATCAGGTCAAATTTACCCGGCAGTGGCTCTTTGGAAAAATCAAGCTCGAGAAATTCAACATTCGATTCGCCCTGGAAACGCTCACGGGCCACATCCAGCATCTGCGACGAAAAGTCGGTGAGCGTGAATTGCAGATCGGGATTTACTTCATAAATAAACTGGCTGAAAAGCCCTGTTCCGGCGCCGATATCCAGCACTTTTTTGGCGTGCGTGAGGCTTTTAACCAATGGCAGACATGCGGTATAAAAATCGTCAAAACAAGGGATCAGGAAACGGCGCTGCGAATCATATTTTTTGGAAACATGACCGAATTGTTCTTTGATGTCGTTCATAGGTCGCTATAGTTTGGAAATAACATAAATGGCCAAAAAAGGTTCAATTCTCCTTTTTTGCGCCTGACAAGCACTTTTAAGTGCCTTTACCAAATTTACTTTTTTTATAGCAAAATTTTAACCCTTTATTGCTTTACCGGCTGTGTTGGTTCGGGAATTACGAGATTCTTATTGAAGTTTGGGAATAGCTTGGGGATAATGTTGTAGGTACTTTGGTTGATGTCCAAAAAATACCAAAATTTGCCGCCGTCCCGCGAAACAGCCAGCAAATTGGCATTGAGCAGCATTTTGCCATTCGAACTGTTAAGCAGGGTGGTTTCAGGAACCAGGCAGTGTATTTCGGTGCCTGCCTTATAAAATTTTCCGGGCGAGCCAATGGATACTTTTTCGATGCTGATCCCCTGGGTTTTTATGATGTCGTAAGCTTGCTTTACAGTTGCTGCCATTTTATCCTTGCCGCCAACGCTTTCAATTATTTTAGGATAAGTGTGGTCGGCAATAATCTTGTAATCAGCTTTTACAGAGGCGTTGGCTATTAATTGGGCCTGCTGCTTTACAACGGCCGTGTCCTGCGCATAAACAAAAACAGGAAGCAACGCGATAAGGATGGTTTTTAACAGATGTTTCATTTCGCAATTTATTCAAATTTTAAGAACATTAAAACGGGTTGCCGTAACTACTTTTTGAGCACCTCGTTGGCCAGATGTTTTGTGCCATCAATCTTTTCAGTATTGCTTAAACCCAGTATTTGCGTCACAACTGGGTAGATATCCACATTCGGAAATGGTGAAACTTGAGTATGCGGTTTAAACGCTGGTCCCCAGCCATAGAATGTGGCATGCATATCTTTTACTATCTCGGGGTCGTAACCGTGCTGACCGGGATCGGGTTTGTATTTGCCCAAAACAAAAATCTTTGGCCAATGCGGAATCAGCAGGATATCGCCTATACGATTGTGCCAGTCGTCGGTTTTGGCATAATGCAGGTGTTGGGGCATGTTCACCCTCAAAAAAACCTCGTAATCTTTAGCGTTCTTTTTTAGCCGTTCGTAAGTTGTTGGAATATCCTTTACATTTTTAGCGTAAAGTTCCACCAGCAAGCCATCACCCGAAACTATAAATTTCGAGGTGTCAATTGCAGGCAGATTCATCGCATGGGCCGTATCTACGGTCGTCATGCCATGATCGGATACAAAAATGTAGTTCACATTGAGCCCAGTAGTTTTTACGGCTTCTGTCAACTGATATACTGCCGAGTCGATAAAATGCACGGCGTTCTCAACTTCCTTTGAATCGGGTGTGTGCTTATGGCCCTCATGGTCCACTTGCGGGAAATAAAACGTAATGAGGTGCGGGCGTTTTTCGGCAGGTAGTTTCAGCCAATCTACCACCGTGTTTATCCGTTGCCCAATCGGCGTGGCATTATTGAATTTGTAATAATAAGTAGGCAAAATCCCCTGAATCGGCGCCTCCGAGCCTACCCAGAAGTAGCTTGCGGATACCATCTCCTGTTTTTCGGCCAGTACCCAAAGTGGCGTGCCTCCGTACCAGATACCCTCTGAAGCTGTTGGTCCTTTATAACTGTAGAAGCGCTGCAAAGTTCGATCATAAAAGTTGTTGATCACCAGGCCAGTATGTGATGGATACATTCCCGTTACTATCGAATAATGATTAGGAAAAGTAACCGATGGAAAGCTCGGAATCATTGATTCAGCTTTAACGCCGTCATTTGCTAGTGCCAGCAGGTGATCAGCTTTGTATTTTTCGGCGTAGTCGTAACGGAAACCATCTGCCGAAATCATGATCACATAGGGCTTGTCCTGCTGCTCCTTGCTATTTGATCTGCCCGGGATAATTTTTTGAGCGGTATCCGCTTGCCCGAAAACAATGAGGGCTTGAAATATGAAGAGGAATAAAAACGAAATTTTTTTCATAACAGGGGGTGCGGCCCAAATTTAAGTATTAAAGGTTAGGGAATTGTAAAGTGGCATGGCGGAGGGCGCGTGGCGTAAAAATTACCCTCTCTCGCCACGCGCCTCGCGCCAACCGCCTCGCTAACTATTTCTTCCTTTTCAAAGCCTCATCAATCGCCTTTACCACCATGGGTTCCATAATCTTATATCCCTCAAGGGTAGGATGGACCCCATCATGCGAAAGATTAGCAGGCAAACCTTTTTGTGAATCAACCATGGCCGAATAATAATCCAGGTAAACTACGCCGGTTTTATCGGCATAATCCTTCAGCATTTTATTCAGTTGAATGACTTTTTCTGTTGGATTGATGGATGGCCGCCACGGGAAATGATTAGCCGGGAGCACCGACGACATAACCACTTTGATATGCGCAGCATGCGCCAATTCCACCATCGATTGGATGTTGCCGAAAATATTTTCCATTTTTTCCGGACCTGTATTCTCCGCAATGTCATTGATGCCGGCCAGGATCACCACAACCGATGGTTTCAGGTTGATTACGTCCTCACGGAAACGCACCAGCATTTGCGGCGTGGTTTGTCCGCTGATGCCACGGCAATAATAACCCTTACTCGCAAAAAATGCCGAATCACTGTATTTCCAGAATTCCGTTATGGAGTTGCCCATAAATACCACACGTTTTTCGCCGGGAGCGGGAGGCGGTACGGCAGCATTTTCAGCATCGTATTTTTTGATGTTGGGCCAATCCGGTTTATTAGCTTTTTCTATTGCTGCCGCTACTTTGGGGTCGGCGGCCTTTAGAAATCCCTGCAGGTCGAGCCACTCGCCAAAGCGGTCTATCCAGGTATCTGTGGGAATATTCCGTCGGCGCAATCCAAATCCGTGGCCGCCTTTGGCATAAATATGCAGCTCGACCGAATGTCCCGATGCTTTCCATTTGTTGTACAGATCGATGCTGTGCGCGTCAAGAAACAGGTCGTCGTTGGCGGCCGCCGCCAGGAACATTGGCGGGGCATCTTTGGCGATGGTGCCCTGCAATGCAGGAGGCATAAAAGCATAGATAGGCGCTACGAAATCAGGCTTATTTTCGGGTGTATAATTGTAAGCGGCAGAAGCAGCCACCGTACCGCCGGCCGAAAAGCCGATGATACCAATGCGGGAAGGCTCAATGCCATATTCGGCCGCATGGGCGCGTACATAAGCTATCGCTGCCTTACCATCGGCTACGGAGAAAGGTATTATTTCTTTTATTTTGTCCACAAAGTCAGCCTTATGCAGGTTGTCCGCTAACTCTTTGCCCGGATTGTCCGTGAGGCTATGCCCAACGCGATATTTAAGTACAAACGCGGTAATGCCCTTTTGGTTCAACCACCAGGCTACATCGTTACCTTCATACTTGATTCCCAAAACAAAAAAACCTCCGCCGGGGCAAACGACCACAGCAGTGCCGGTGTTATAGGCAGGGTCGGGCCGGTAAACGGTAAGGGTAGGGTGCGATACGTCATAAACGAGTTGGTTGTCGCCGGTGCCGGCTGTTTTTTCGCTGTAGGTCCAGTTTTCGGATCCCGGCGCGGCGCCGTTGTACAATTGAATAACCTTTTGCGCATTGGCCGAAAGCATGGCTAGCGCTAATAATATGGTAAGTAATTTCTTCATCGGTATTGGTTTATGAGTGGATTGCCCCACAATATCTGCTTTTTTAAAAGCATGTCAAAGACGCAAAAGCATTTTTCGTGGTTCGTTTGTAAAA
>Ga0207702_10006340_pt1 | contig 10221 bp, 6 predicted proteins | sample KBSCornC62_FD_184302 | JGI IMG/M metagenome (GOLD analysis project Ga0207702, IMG submission 184302) | Corn rhizosphere microbial communities from Kellogg Biological Station, Michigan, USA - KBS Corn C6-2 (SPAdes) (version 2) | ecosystem: Host-associated > Plants > Roots > Rhizosphere > Soil ...
CACAGCACACGATATCGCACGCGATAAAACATCGTCAGCATGTCGAGACATTTTTTGCCAGCCGTGAGAATGATCGCATGTAGCTTTTTGCGATCAACATCGGCAGATCCAATGTCTGCTGTAGAATCCAAGGCGCAAAGGTCCTCGTTGTGATGCTCGCCACGTACAACATGCGACCATCGGTTCTTTACGATGCCCATAATGTACGCTTCTTCCGTCGTTTGCAAAATAAACCCGGGTTTCGCTAGTGCATCGTAGTAGAGGATGAGCGCATCGTGATACAGGTCTTCTGCGTGCGCGAGTGTTCCTCCATGGTTGCCGATGTAACGGGCTACGTGTATGAAAAGCCTGTGGTAACGTTCTTCATAGAAGACCGCGGGTGATTCCGGGATAGTATCTGTTTGCATTTCCATGTGACTTTATAACCTAGTGTCGGAAAAGCCGGCAATATCACCGGAAGATCTGAAATATTTTTTTTGATTCGGAATTATTGCTGCCTGAAATCATCGGCGTATTCGTTTCCGTGATTGTTTGAAAACTTTAGGAGCCCTTGGATACCCCCAGAGATTAGGATCTATCCTCCATTATACGCCTTCTCCAGCTCAGCGATGTTAATTTTTCTCATCGCCAGCATGGCCCGCATGACCCGACGTACGCGTTCCGCGTCATGGTCGTGAAGCATTTTTGGAAGGATACGTGGAATAATCTGCCACGATACTCCAAATTTGTCTTTCACCCAACCACACTGCTGATTTTCTTCTCCCTCGCTTGGCGATAATTTTTTGGCGTAGTAATCTATTTCTTCCTGGGTGTCGCAATGTACTAACAAGGATATAGCTTCATTAAATTTAAAATGAGGTCCTCCATTTAGCGCAATGAACTCCTGCCCGTCCAAAAAGAATTGAATCGTCATAATCAGTCCTTCCGGCATCCCATGAATTTCATGCCCTTCTTTTCCATACCGGTTAATTAGGCCGATATGTGAATTCTTAAAAATGCAGGTGTAAAAGATAACGGCCTCTTCTGCCTGTTTATCGAACCAGAAATTAGGTGTGATTCTTTGTAGCGTTTCCATACCGTCACGTTTTTATGCGCTGCGTAGTTAGCTACCTAAATATTGTGCCATTTAATCGTTGGAATAACGGAATGGAAACGGTTCAATTTTTTACGTCATGGTTGAAACAGAACGGTCATGGGTTTGTTACGAAAATACTATCTTAAAGACGACGGCATTTTTCCGAATAACAAATTGCCCGTGCTCTATTACCCCAGTATTTTATCATTGCCTCCCGTGTTTGCTGCAACGTTTGTCCGGAATTTATTTCAGCGAAACGGGTGGTCGAATGCGTGGAAGAGCGGCATTTATACGTTCCACCATTATCATAGCAATACGCATGAAGTGATGGGCGTTTACCGGGGAGAAACAACGCTGCTGCTGGGAGGTGAGCATGGCATCAGACTGGTTATAAAACGAGGTGATGTCTTGATTATTCCGGCTGGAGTAGCACATAGAAATATGGGCGGTGAATCGGATGTGAAATGCGTGGGCGCATATCCCAACGGTCTGCAATACGATATGCGTTATGGAAAAACCGAAGACCGTCCAGCCGCCGATCTAACGATCGAGAATATTCCGAAACCGGAAAAAGACCCGGTTCTGGGTAAGAAAGGGGACAGTCTTATCGACAATTGGCACGTCTGAGAAAGACGTTTTGATCTGTTGCCGTTTTACTACAAACATCGCGCAATGAGTACGATTTTACTCGAAACAATCGTTGGGTAATGGACTTCACCTTTGAACTTTCGCTTTCCGGCCATACCTTGTATGTTCGTGGGAGTTCCCGTCGCTCCTGAAGAAGATTATCGATCGCGAATTGAGTGAGTAACACCCGTCGAAAAATACTAAAGCGTTTTGCAGCCTGGATACTGCTGCCACTGCTTTTTTTAATCGTCGGTGCATTGCTGTATATGAAAATGTATGGTTTCCGTAGGGCATTGGAGGAACTGGTGTACTCCCGGACAGACGGGGAATATTCCCTCCTTATTAAAAAATCGTCGGTTGACGTTTTTGATCTCAATTTCACTTTTCAGGATGTTCAAATCAAAAAAAATCTTTCGCGCTCAGATAACCTGTCGCATACCGTCAGCATTCCGAAACTTCGGATCAATTTCGGCTCTGTCGCCTCGATGCTTGCGCTGGAGAAATTTAAAATCGAGAACCTCGAAATAGAGGAGCCGTTGATCACGGTCGAATCGCGGATGCGCGACCGGCGACAAACCAGTTCCACATTACCCCAGCAAATTGTAAAGCTATATCCCGCCATCGAATCACTGCTAAGCCGTTTTGAGATCAAATCGCTTTCCGTAAAACGTGCCACACTTTCCCTGGCGAAACCGAACAACACTGTCACGATACGCCTCATCGATTTGCTTGTTGAACATTGGAATATTCTTCACCTCGACCAAAATAGCCAGCTGTTGTTACACGTCAATCGGCAGCTCGTGGATCTTGGAAAAGTATCGTTGGATTTTTCGCAGATTGAATATGATTTCAAAGAAAGACATCTGCAGTTTTCCTCGTTTACGCTCGCCACCACCGATACCGTCTCGACATCCCGCGTAGAGGTTACTGCGAAATCACTTCTGCTCAACCACCTTGATTATAAGGAACTATATGAAAATCAACGTTACGTTCTGCGGCGGGCGGTGTTGGATAGCCCCGTGATTCATGCGCGGTTTGCGTTGAAAGAAGGGAAGAAGAGTAAATGGAATAAAGAAAAAGGAATACTGACGCGTATTTTGAAACAGACATTTGGTGAATGTATGATCGACAGCACCATCATTCGCAACGCTCGCCTTGATCTCGTATTACGAAAGAACAATGACTCTGTCACGGTCGACTTGCCACATGTGGATTTCAGCCTTCATGCTTTTCGCGTGCGTGCTGACGAAGAAACCTTCCAAGTGGGTGAAATGGAAACGAACCTTAATGGCACTACCATTTCCCTGAAAAACGATCTGTCACTCCGGTTTAACCAGATCTTTTTTCACAGCGATCGCGATGTGACAATAACCAATGCCGCACTCCTGGATGGTGACCGAAAGCCGATGGCGACCATCGGCACCATGCGGATTGACGACGCTGATATTCTGCCATTCATCTTTACAAAACATTTTCACGCACAACGACTGCAGATCGAAAACGCCGTGATCAATATTCCCGTGCGAAAACATAAAAACAATTCTCAAAAGAAGTCGGCCGACGTGAAGGAGATCTGCATTGATAATACCAACTTGCGGAATATCACACTCCATTATCAGGATGCAAAAGGTCTTTTTTCTGTAAAAGGTATTGGGGCGACGGCAAAGGATTTCCGGTATGATAGCAACGGCGTTGTCAGCTATGCACTGGATCGCATAAAAGTTGACCAGGCACTCGCCAATCTTCCCGCGGAACAATTGAACGCACGTGTGGATAATGTCGTGGTGCAGAACCGTGTCCTGAAGTTTGAACGTGCAGTCATCCGGAAGGACAGCCTGGATGTCACGCTTCGAAATTTTACCGGCGAGGCAATTGACAATATCACGATTGAAAATTATCGCGCCTGGAAAACACTGTCAGTAGAGAATGCAGTCGTTCAGGGTACTCTTGCCATGCGGACGGCCGCGCCGTCGCAGGATGCGCTTCAGAGTATTCTCATTCATGCGTTGACGATTACGCACCTGAACGCGGCCGTCACCAGTGCAACGGGATTTGCTTCTTGCCTGGGCGAAAACATCCGAATCGCGGAGTTGAAACTTGATCGAAACAAAGTAGACGTCGATGATGTCTTTGGTGAATTTCGGGATATCGATTTTAAAAAACCGGATCTTCGGATTTTTGCCGGGCTCGCGAACGTTAATTATCCCCGCATGATAAGACTGGAGAACGTCAACATCATAAAAGACAGCGTGCACGTTTCGCTAGGGTCATTGATCTCACGGGGAATAATAAATGAAAACGATTCGTGGGGTCTGAAAGCAGTCCGTGCAAGCCAGGTTAGTGTTCAACGTGATCATGAAACATTTTTTGAGTCTGATAGTGTCATGCTTCGGGATGTCTTAATCCATCAGGCACACACGCCGGAAATTGGTATCGCGGAGATTTTTCATCCCCTCATTCAGAGCCCCGCAAAGAACCGTCGTCAACGAACATTAACAAATGATCGCCCGGGATTGATATTGCCTGACAAATGGATTATCCATCCAGGTGAGTGGCGAGCCCCCCGCCGACATCCTGTTTTTTTCGGTCGCTGGGATATCGATGAAGAAAAAAAATCGGTGCAGTGTACCTACATCCGTACGGCAAGTGAGAAGATGACTATAAATCTGCAAAATATCCGGTTGGTCGATCATGAGACCACAATTGACTCGGTGATCCTGCGCGAGAGGCCGGAGTGGATAAAGAATCATCCGGTAGAAGATGACCGCATCAATGCGTCTCTCTATGGCGTGAAAATTATGGGCGTGTCGCGTGACGCGCTGATGTCCCGCAGGCCGTTGCGACACATGGACGTAACTGTGCGCAATATTGATCTCGATGTTCGACGCGATAAACGCCTGCCGGATCTACCCCGAACCACGAAGCCGGTTATTTTAGATGGACTTGTGCACGTCCCTTCCAGGATGCGCATCGTTGCCTGCCATGTTGTAGGCGGGCATATCCGATATACGGAAACATCGGATAAAACAGGCGAAGAAGGATTTGTGGATCTCACCAATGTTGCCGCGGAGATCAAGATTGATACCGTCACCTCTTTTTTGTCCATGCATGCCAGTGCAAGTCCGTATGGATCCGGCTCTGTGAATGTCGTTTACCAGACGATCGACTCAACGTCTTTTAAATTATTTGTGAAGGCATCCGAAATAGATCTTACGAAACTAAACAACGTCATCGTTCCCTTTACGCCGGCGCGTATTACATCCGGGCATTTGAAAGAATATGACCTCGACATCACAGCAAACGACCATGAAGCGATCGGCAAAGCGACCATCTCATACAACAAATTGCACTTTCAACTTATCAACAAAGAGACACCGGACAAAAAGAATTTTAAGATGGAGTTGCTAACGTTTATTGCAGATGACCTGGTACTCCGAAACAAAAGAAATCGGGCCATACACGAGGTATATCAGGTCCGCTTAAAAGATAAATCGGTGTTTAACTATTGGGTGAAGGCGATTGTCTCCGGAGCCGTAGGTGCGGTTCGCAAGGGAAAGCGGGAAAAACCACACATTGATTAGTGTGTGGCGGGCGTTGCTTACAGCCACGCGCTCCAGTACGTAGTCGTTGAAAATTCGCGGCGAAGATCAATCGGCTGATCAAAAATTCCGAAGACAGAAGACCCGGAGCCGCTCATAGACGCGTAGAGAGCTCCACAGGTATATAACTTTTCTTTGACCTCTTTTATACTGGGATACTTTAAAAAAACCGATCGCTCGAAATCATTCACCAGCGTTGTCTTCCACGTTGTTACGGATTGGTTCAATACAGTGTCCGGCAGAGGACTTCCCTCATCGGGTACTACTGCCGAGTATGCGTCGGCTGTCGAAACATGAACATCCGGTTTTACGATCACAATAAATTTTCCGTTGAGATTGACGGAGGAGTTTGAGAGTATTTCTCCCCGGCCTGTTCCGAGCATGGCCTTATTATAAATGAAAAAACTGCAGTCGCTCCCAACCTGCGCCGCGAAGGTGGCCAGTTCGTCAAGGGACAGCCTGAGCTGGAAAATATCGTTCAGGAGCAACAGCGTGTGCGCGGCATCTGACGAGCCACCGCCAAGCCCCGCGCCCATTGGAATAATTTTGTGAAGATGGATTTTTACATAGGGTAGGGAGAAGCGAGCACGTAGCAAGGCATACGCTTTCAAACACAGGTTATTCTCCGGTGATCCTGGAATAGGCAAACCCGTCGACGAGAATTCGAGTTCAGCTGCCGGAATAATTTCAAGAATATCCGTCCACGGTACAGGGTAAAAACAGGTCGCGATGTCGTGATAGCCATCGGTTCGTTTCCGAAGGATGCGAAGGCCGAGGTTTATTTTGCAGGGCGGGAAAGAGACCATAACACGTTACAGGCTGTTCGTTGCAAGCTATTGCATGCGGTGAACAGCTCGTAACGCGTCAGTAGAAATTATTTTGAAAGTCGTTCGATCAAATCGTGTGTGATACCGGATGAGGAGAAACCTCCGTCGTGCATCAGGTTCTGCATGGTAACCATACGAGTGAAGTCAGAGAACATCACCACGATATAGTTTGCACAGTCTTCTGCGGTGGCGTTCTTCAATGGCGACATCATGTCGGCAAAGTCAAAGAAAGCATCAAATCCGGCAATACCGTTACCCGCCGTTGTGCGGGTGGGTGATTGTGAAATGGTATTGACCCGAACCTTCTTCAATTTTGCAAAACGCGCTCCGTAACTTCTGGCGATTGACTCCAGCATTGCTTTGGCCTGTGCCATATCGGTGTAGTCTGGATACGATCGTTGAGCGGCGATATAACTTAAGGCAAGAATGGAACCCCATTCATTCATAGCGTCGAGCTTTTCGGCAGACTGCAGTATCTTGTGGAAGGACAGAGCAGAAATATCAAGCGTTTTAAGAAACCAATCATAGTTCATATCACCGTATTCCTTGCCTTTGCGGATGTTCGGGCTCATCCCGATGGAATGCAGTACGAAGTCGAGCTTGCCGCCCAATACTTCTATCGATTTTGTCATCAGATTATTCAGATCCTGTTCAGACGTGGCATCCGCCGGAATCACTTCTGCATTACAGGCTTTGGCCAGTTCGTTTATCTTGCCCATGCGCATGGCAATGGGTGCATTGGTGAGCGTAAATTTGCCGCCCTCTTCATGAACTTTCAGCGCCGTTTTCCACGCGATCGAATTTTCATCTAATGCGCCGAAAATAATGCCGCGCTTGCCTTTCAATAGATTATATGCCATAGTGATTGGTTAAATAATATTTCGCCACAATAATACAAATACTGTTGTTAGCACGAAATGAAGCGCTGATTTTTCAGCCGGAGGTATTTGAACCGGTGCAAGGGGAAAATACCTCCGGCCGGAGAAAGCGGGTACTGGGAAGTGAAAATGGACTTTTTAATCGTTTTTTTGGCTAGTTTTCAATAAGTAGGCATGCCTATTGACAAGTTCTGTAAGAAATTCGCTAAATTTCCAATACCCTAAAACAAAACCAACCATATGGAAACACCTATTTTTTTTCAATCATGGGATCAGTACATGTCAATCGGGGCTTATGTGTCACTCGCGGTTGCCATTTTAATCCTGCTGTACCATGAGTTCAAGATTTTTCAGATTAAAGATTTCAAGGAAAAATATGATTATGTAAATCAGAATGAAATACGGTATTTCTGGTATGCCGTGGTAGCGGTGATCTTCATGATTGGTTTTATTGGAAACAGAATTGCTACCGAAGAAATTATTGTCAGCAAGCGGATGATGTGGTTTTATGTCCGCCTGTTCATGACAATGTCGTTCATCGTGATCGGCTATTTTGTTTTTTACAGCATGGTTCGTATTTATTATCCGCGGTCGGTTGAAAAAAGGCTGAAAAAACTTCGTAACACGCCCCGCATATCACCCCAGGGAAACGTCATGCGTAAACTCAGCGAAGAGGAAGAAGATGCCCACCTGGAAGAAAGCCAGATTGCCGAGGAAGCCAGCGATGTGCACTCTGTCGACTACGATGTGTGGATCGACGAAAAAACCGGCTACAAGAAAGTAGAAAAATATATGAGCTACCTGCACGCCGAAGAATGTCCGGAGTGCGGCTATTACACATTGAAAATTGATAGCGAAGAAGTCGAGAAAAGACCCACGGCAACGGAATCTGGTTTGCTCGCGAAGCACTATAAATGCAGCTATTGCAACTATCGCGAGCTTCGCGAAGTTACGCTGTCAGCACTATCTAAAAACGTATAGATCAAATACAGCATTATCGATAAACTGAAAAGCGCTTCACAGCGCTTTTTCTTTTTTAAGCACGATCGAATCAGAACCGTACGGTGATCGTGCCCTTGTATTCTTTGTGAGTAAACTTCAGGAAGTAGTAATAGACGCCCACCGCGGCATCCCGAGCATACCAATGGAAGTCGCGCATGTCACTTTTAAACATTTCTCTGCCCCACCGGTTGTATATCCGGATTTGTTCGAATTTTCCATCACAATTGTCTTTTGGAAAATGAACGATACCGTCGATATCCGTAGCGTCGCCGTTGGGATCAACCACTGTTCCCTCCATGGCAAAGTAGTCGTTAAAGCCATCGTCGTTCGGAGAAATGAAATTCCGGGGACTGAATTCAGCATCGGTTCCGTCTATATCTTTGATCGTCATCGCGACGGTAACAGTATCGCCCTCCGGCGTGATACAATGTTTGTCGATCATGGAGAATGTGAATAGATAATCATTCTCATAGATCTTATCCTGGAAGACACTGCAGTCTGGATTCCAGATGAATGTTGTTTCCGCGTTCCCATTGCGTTGCACAGGAGAGAAAGAATAGCCCATCGGCTCGATGTTTCCCTCGGCATGCAACAACCGGATGGTGATCAGGTTATTTTGCAAAGCCGGATTGTTCTCCACTCCGTGCAGATCAAGGGCGATCTGTTGCTTGCCGACCGTGATTGAAATGGCGTTATTGATAATCGGATTATGCAGATCGAGGCTTGTGATGGTAAACTGCGGCATTGAATTCATCAGCAGCATTTTCAGATCGAACTGCATGGTATCGTAGCGCATAAATCCACAGCTCTCACGGCTTCCGACGAGCACCTTTAGTTTCAGATTTTTGTTTTTTACATAGTCGAACATCAAACACCGCGGATTCCAGGTAAGCGAAGCATTCAGTGTATCATTCTTCTGCGTGCCGACGGAAAGTTTAAGACCCGCGCTATCGAGATTGAAAGGCGGTTGTACTACGAAAAAAAAAGTCATTGGATCGTTGTCGGTATCGACGGCCTGGATCGGCATGACTAACGTTGGGTCTCCCTCATGCATGGTGGTGGTGACATCAGGTGTGGTGAAATGAGGCGGATTGTTCGGTGGCGGTTGAACGAGCACGGAGACGCGCAATGTATCCGTTAAGGGAAGTGCACACGCGTCATCATATGCTACGATACCGATTTCGTACGGCACATTGTGATCAATGTATGGACACTTATCGAAGCAGATCCGGAATGTTTGCGTGCTTCCGTCTACTAATGTTGCGTTCGTGATGGCGGGGAGAATTCCGCTGACGTCTTTCTTAAAATTTAATGCGACTGCCTTGATGGTGATGTTCTCCCGGCCATCGTGGGTAGAATCGGAATCAGAATCCGACACGCGTATTTCAATACATCGGTGGTCGTCATCGACGGTGTTGTTGAAGGTGATATTCATGTTGTTGGAGTATGTGAAATCGGCGTCCGCCAATTTTTTTCCAACAATCTCTGGAGGATATGCGACTGGGCAGTCGACAACGGGAAGTTGAAAATCGCGGCGTGTTTCGCCGATCTTTTCCCCGTTCCGAAATTCTTCACATTTCACGGCAAAAACAAATAATCCCACGATCGATCCGGATGTTACCGTTAAAAATCCATCCGTTGTAATGTTCAAATCAGGATGTCCGCCCATTACATTTCCCGGCCCGTAAGGAGACCGATATAAGACTTCCGGATAAGGTTGGGGAAGAATGGGTGGATATGAGCCTCCGGTATTCGTGCTCAATGGCGTAACGAGTGAATAAGCCAGCGAATCGCCGTCATCGTCAATGCCTGCAAAATTTGCGTAGTAAGGTCTTTTCGTGCATCCGAAATCACTAAGCGGCGGAAAAAGCCGGGGGGATGAATTACGAAAGGGCTTACCGTTTTTTACTACTGGTGGAAACTTCAAATAGAAAGTCTGTCCTGCAGGAATACCGTCTGTTTTTTTTGGATCGTCGCTAAAGATATTTACGATCGAGTAATTTCTGCAGCATCGTTCCCAGACTACATAGTACCCTTGAGGATCGTCAAATTTTTCGTTGGGCAGATTTATCGTTGTGGAGTAAAATTCCCGGCTCGTTCTAACGTCCGCGATTGCGCACGATGGTTGCGTGTACGCGACAGGAGACTCTGATTTGTGCGGTATCCGCACGCCATCCATCATCAGGGCGTTATCTGAGACCCGGAAAATTCTG
>Ga0207702_10006341_pt1 | contig 10219 bp, 14 predicted proteins | sample KBSCornC62_FD_184302 | JGI IMG/M metagenome (GOLD analysis project Ga0207702, IMG submission 184302) | Corn rhizosphere microbial communities from Kellogg Biological Station, Michigan, USA - KBS Corn C6-2 (SPAdes) (version 2) | ecosystem: Host-associated > Plants > Roots > Rhizosphere > Soil ...
CGTCGACGTTCACCCAAGCCAGCGAGCGAATCTCGCCTGCGCGCCAGCCCGTCAGCCACGCGAACAGGACGTAGTCCTGCAAGTACTCGGGGAGAGTGGCGATGACCTCCCGGGCGGTCTGCTCGGTGCAGAAGCCCGCGCGCACGTTGTCCTTCTCGGAGAGCTTGCGAATCTTCGGCGCGGGAATGTTCGCGTTCTTGTAGGCCTGCTTGAGCGTTTGCGTCACCCGGTTGACCGAAGCCTTCGCATCCCCCGCCTTCAGCCGCCGGGTGATGTATTGGTCAAGGTGCGTTTCGCTCAGCCCGGTGGCGGAGTAGTTGCCGAAATCGGCTCGCACCCGCTTCAGCAGGGAGAGGTTCTGCACCGAATCCTTCTCCCGGATGCGGTAATCGTTCTCGAGCGCGTCGATCAGATCCGCCACAGTCTGCCGGCGCTCCCCCGGGGTAACGAAATGCACCCCACCCAATTCCTCAGCGGCGCACTCCTTCAAGCGCCGGCGTAGTAATTTCTCGGCCTTTTGGAACGAAGATCCCCCGGTGCTTTCCCGGTTCTCCTTGTTGGCGGGATAGTAGTAGGAAATCCAGAGCACGCCATTCTTCCGCGGAAAGATACGACCTTGTCCGCGGCCCCCGGGTGTCAGCGATGAACCCCGGCCAGTTTTTCCAGTGTCTTCACTTGTCATCGGTCGTTTCCCTTCTCCGTTGGCGTCAACCGGCGCCCGTTAATCAGAATCGTCTTGTCGAGCGGCGCGCCCATCGTCCAAAAGCGGTAGCCCGCAAAGTCGAGGCAAGTGTACCGGGAACCGGCGAAGACGATTTCCACTCCATGCGCGCGAATTTGCACAATGAACGCGTCGAACGCCGCTTGTGAGGCGGCGCTCTCGCGCAGCGTGTATTCGTGCGGGTTTTGAGGCATCGTCTTGGCGAAGATCCAGCGCGAGCTCTGAACGAAGCGGCACATCTCTCCAAGCGTCATGCCCCCGGACGTCTGTTCCGCGACCGCCCGATTTTGCAGCATCACTGGATCATCTCCGCGTTTACTACCGGCGCCGGCGTGGCAGCGGACGAAGCCGCCGCCGCTTTTTTCGCCGCCGCCTTGGCCGCCTTGCGCGCGCGGTCGCAAGAATTGCAGAAACGCCAGCGCCGAGGAATCCTGAAGCCGTTGCACAGCGGACAAGCCTTCAACTCGACGCCGGCCGGAGCTTTCGGGTCGACCGGTAAGCCGGCGGGGATGTCGGCTTCTTCGGCGGCCTGCCGTTCCACATCATCGGCGGTTTTCTTGACGACCGCGGCTTCTTCCGCGGCTTGCTCAGCGCGTTCGGCAGCTTCGGTGCAGGTCTCTTCCACGCCCGTTGCATCGCCGTGAGGTAGGAGCTTATCCAGATAGGCGAAGCCTCGGTCCAGCGACTTTGCGAACTGCTCCAGCACGCCGAGCGGCACCCGGTTGTAGGCGCCGTCAATCGTGAAGGTGGTCGTATCGAACTGCTCGCACTGTACCTGTTTGCCTGCCTTCAGCAGATTGACCAGTCCGCGCAGCTTTGTGGTCGGATTCTTACAGCCCGTCATGATGACGTTCGCAAAGAACGCGGCGCCTGAGCCGTAGGTTGCTGCTTCGGCGTAGAGCGCGCCTTTCGCGTCGATCTTGGCCGGCGTCGTTGAGGTTGAGGTTTTGGTGGAGGTGGATTTCTTCGTGGTGGATTTCTTCGAGGTGGTTTTCATTTTCGTTTCCTTCCGGTGCCGGTTGGCACGTGTAAGCAATCGCAGCACATCGAAGCTGTGTCAACTTAAATCCGCACCCCCGGCTGAAAAAGTTGGCACGCTGCGTGCACTTCGATGTGCGTTTTCGCCAGTGTTTACGCGGGTCCGGCGATGATAGTTCTAATACAACTATTTTCTCTGCCCTGACCATCGGCCATTCCTACAAGAGACTTTTGATTTGCAATTCGTCATGGTCGTGCCAAGATGGCCACATGCAGCAACTTCAACTTCAGCAACAGCCTGCACCCGCGGCTCCGGTGTTCGAAGAACTTCCCGGCACGTGGCGCCTTGTCGGCTGGAAAGAGATTGAACCGCCGGCGCCGGATTCGGTCTCGCTGCGGTTCCGTCTCCTCGTCGTCGACGCCGCGGTGCGTCTCGCCCGGGCCTGACAGCGTCCATCACCGTCCGATGGCGGCCTCGCGCTGATTTGAGATCTGGATGTACTCTTCGCGCGTGACAAGATCCCACTCGTTTTCATCATCGAGATACCCAGACCGGTTGAACCATGTGCCGGGAAGCGGAGTGTAGTGTCCGCGGTTGCCGGCCCACGACTGCGCGAAGGCTTTGGTACGGTCCAACAAGAATGCCCACGCGGCGGATTCGCACAAATTTTTTTTCCCACACTCGCCTGCTTGTACACGACGCAAAGAGCGGTCGATTTGGGCCAGCGCTTGTCGTCGGTTCCGGTGCCGCGGGTAGGCTTGGTAGATCAGATCCAGCTTGTCATCGTGATTCATAGTTCACTCCAAGGTTCTACGAGCTTTTAAAGAACATGCTTGATTCCAGAGGGGCAAAGGCAAAGTCTGGGTCAGAGGCCCAAAATCTGCCCAAGCACTGAATGTCGGTATGCCGTCATCCGTCGGGTACTTGGCAGCGTGCAGGGTGCTTGGCTATTTCTCACTCCCGCAGAAGCGAGATCCCCTAACGATGGCCCCGGCGCACGCGCCTACTGGCACCGAGCGACGCTCTGAGACACAATGCTCATTGCCTCGCCAGTTCTAACCGTCATCCCTGTGTCGTTCTCGCAATCCGCCCGGGAACAGCGGTAGGTTGTTGTTGTCCGGGTTCTCACCCCGGCCTTGCTCGATAACGTCCTTGCCGAGTTTCAGCCGGCCCGGATCGGTCACCGGGACAGGCGCAGCTTTCGCCATCACACCGGGACCGCTCGCAAGTCGGAACCAGCTATGAGTGGCGCCGTTCACGCGCGCGGTCTTGTTCTCGATGTGGAACCCGAGTGCGCGGAGCTCATGCAGTCGGGCGGAGTACTGAGAAACGCGAAGGTCGAGGATGGCCGTCAGTGGAACCCACCCGCCGGCAGCGCGGATGAGCAGGCCCAGAATCAGATCTCGTTGCGTCTTTTGCGCGGCGTCTGCTGTCACGCCGCCCATAGTCCTGCTCATCCCTGTGGACGGGGAAGTGAAAACAATTAGTTCACGGCCGTGAAAAAATTCGGCTAATTAGTTCACGGCCGTGAAGAAATTCGGGGAGTTTCTTCACGACCGTGAAGAAATCCCCTGAATTAGTTCACACCCCGCGCCAGTCGGGCCTTTTCGGCCTCAATTTCGTCGCGGTAGTCGGATGCGAACTTGCGGATGCTCTGGTAGGCGGCGTCCGGGTCGTGCTTCCGATCCGGGTAGGCTTCCACGGCCATCATCCTGAGTGAGCGCTTGGCGGTCAGGCGTTCTTTGTGCCACCTTGCGCGATTTTCTCAGCTTCCAGTTCGCGCACCCTGTCCTCAAGAGACCTAACTTTGCCGGCGGTTGGACCGAGCTCCAGCCGGCACTCGCTGGCATCCTTCCGCGCTTCGTCTAATAGGCGCTCCAGCTCTGGCACGCGCCCGGCCTCGGCCAGCTTCGCCTTCTGCTCGGCGTGCCAGTCCCGCATGTGATCGGTCCGGCCGCGGATGGTCACGCCCGCTTCAGCGAGAACGCGGCGGATGGCGGTGTTAGATACGTTGAACTGTTCAGCCAGCGCTTCTATCGTGGCGCCGGCTTTGTAAAGCTGCACGACCTCTTTCTTCTCCGCCGGCGACAGGTGGTGCTTCACCGCCGGAAGCATATATCCAGCGCGCACCAGCCGCTCACGCACTCCCTGCGGCGTCATTCCGAACTGCTTCCCGAGCGTTGCGAAGTTTGGCCGGCCGTACTTGGAGATCTGCGCGTCGAGTGCTGTCTTCAAGTCCTCGGTCGAGACCTCGACCCGGAGCCGGCCGGTGATGGGGCCCTTCGGGCGCTTCGGGATCCCGTAAAAGTCCAGCCAGTTGCTCACGGTCGTCTGGCTGACTTTATAGTGCTGCGCCAGCTCCTTGAGTGAGAACTGCGCGTACAAATTTTCGAGCTCGGCTTTGGGCGGTCTTGTGATACGCTGCACTGGCTTGATCGTTTTCCGGGTCCGGGGTCCGCGGCCATCATCCGCGCCCGGGCCCTTCCGATTTTCAGGCGCTCCGCTTGTATTCCTCTTGCGTTTTTCGAGCCGCTAGGGCGTCTTCCGCTTCGAGTTGCTCATCCACACTCAATGGGCTGCCCGAGCACAGGAACGCGAAGATCTCCGCGCGTCCACTCAGATAAACATGCAGGTGGAGCGGGTCCTGAGGATCCCCAAGTTCTCCGCTGTTAAAGTCAAAGACGGCCCTTTCCAGCCCGCGGCCGCCGTTCACGCCCCGCACGTTTTTACCGTTCTTCAATGTTATTTGCATGGTTCGTTTCCTCCTCCGTATCCGCGTTCTCGTTCAATTTTTCCCGGGCGAAATCCACCAGCCAATCGTTCCTAACCCACCAGTCCAGAACCTTGCGCTCGCTTTCTTCCGCGAGACGGGTCAATTCGTACTGGCGCTGGTCCACGTGCTTCTCTATGCAGTTCGTGACCAGCTCCATCAGCACGTCGGGCGGAAGGGCATCGAGCTCCACCGAATCGCCGCCGGTCCAGCCCTTCGCGTGCGACGAACCCATCTTGGTTGGCCGGGTCGGAAGCTGGTATTGACGGATTTGCTCCTCGGTCACGGCCACACGCTCCACGGTGATCTCAGTGTTAGGCGCGTAGCGGCGGAAAGATTTCATCAGCGCATTGAAGCCTCTGAGTCCACTCGGGTCGTAATCGCCAAAGTAGTAGACGAAGCATGGCTTATCGAGGGCGGCCATTTCCATTGCCGCGGTATGAATGAAGGCCTTGCTGGAGAAGCCCTTCACCACCATCAGCGGCACGTCCCACTTCCCGGTCACTTCGTAAAGCACTCCCGCCAGCGCGTCCTTCTCGCACCAGATCTCAATGTAAGTGGACTGCTCGTTCCAAAGAGCTCGTCGGTAGTACTGCGCCGTGTCAGCGAGGGCATCCATAAGAGAGTTGTGCGTGTTAGGCTTCCGCCTCCAGCGCGTCGAATCCGTGATCCACTCCCACGGCAGTTCTCCCGCCTCGCGCATCAGACCACAGATTCGCACCACCGCGTTCTTGTACTCCGTCTCCAACTTTGGAAGCCCATGATGCGGGATCAGTTGATAAAAGAGCTGCCGGTCGGTCATGGGGTTCCGCGCCTCCAAGGTGTCGTAGATCGCGGCCTTAAGCGCGGCCATTTCGACTCTCGAACGTCGGACTTTCATCGTTCCCGGTTTTATCCACCTAGGTGGACAAGAAGCGTTTCCTCCCTAAAAAAGGCCACCTCACCAGCCCCGTAGCGCGATGATCTTGCGCGCGGTGGACCCGTGGGACGACCGAAAATGCGCCAAAAGGGTTTCGGCGACCCGTTACTCTTGGGAAGTAGGAGGCCGCCGGAACACCCCATTCGGCGCCGGTGGACGCCAAAACCTAAATGTCGTGAGGCCCAAGAGTAACGACGAACACCATACCCAGACCCCAGCGCCCCTGTCAACTTATTGAAAACAAAGGCACTAGTGGGTTTTTGTCAACAGTGGGGAGACGCGCCAAAAAACCGCAGCACTGGTACGGAAGAATTTAAGATAGGAGCGAAAATCGCAGAACTGTGAGGAAAGGGGTCTTGGGAGTGAGACACGGCCGCTGCGAACTCTGTCATGCGACAGCAGACTTGTGCGATAGCCACTTTCTGCCCAAAGCTGCATACAAGCGAGCACGCGCAACCGAACTTAAGAACCCAAATCCAGTTGTATTGTCAGATGGGAAGGCCAAGCAAAGCTCATTGCAGGTTCGGGACTACAAGTTCTGTCGTGTTTGCGAGAAGAGGTTCAACGACGGCGGCGAGCGCTGGATTCTGGATCACATCCCAGAAAACTATGGTGATGGGTTCAAGCTACAAGACACTCTGTTGAACGCGGTGTCACCTGTCTCGAGCGGCCGCGATGATCTTCTGTATCCGCAGACTAGCATTCCAGAAGTGGATATGGAGAAGCTAGTCTATTTCGCACTCAGCATCTTTTGGCGTGCGACTCGTCATTGGCGTCCCGTTGAAGGAGGATCCCCCGAGCGATTGTATTTGTCAGGCCGGCATGAATCAGCGATTCGTGCCTTCTTGCTTGAGCCCGAAAAAAGGAAGCTGCCAAAGGACGTCGTCGTTACGGTTGCCGTCTGGCCGTACAATAAAGTCTATCCTCTTGCCACCCCACCGCGCACGGACGCGGAAGCTGAATATCGCGCTTACTGGTTTTACTATCATGGGTTCATTTTCGCGCTGGCTCTTGGTCGGAAGATTCCAGCTCTGGCGAGACGCTGTTGTTCCTACCATTCCCCTGAGAAATTCCTAGCGGTCAACCGCGGACTCGCACGGCAGGTGAAGAACACCATTGCGGAGGATTTCAAACGCCTCGATAGCTCCTCACTGAAAAGTATGTTTAGGGAAATTCGCACAAAACGTGGAACGCACCTGCCACAGTCTTAAAAGACAACCTATGCAGGCCGGGATTTCGGTGACAGATCGGAGCCTACAGATCGGAGCCTAAGGAGCTGTAATCAGCCGCACGGGCACGGGCGAAGAACCCAGCTTGGGGGAAGAACCGACGGGCGGTCCACTTCCATTGCTGCATCCGGCGACGTTTAGCACAACGACATCCAGATTGCCATACTGATCCACGGCATTGATGAACACCTGCAAGAATCCCATGACGGTAACTGGACTCGTGCCAATCGGAGCGATTGGGTTACTGGGATCATAGATGGGCAAGGAGACAATCGAATTACTTACAATGATGTGAGTGTCGCTGGCTACTCGTGGATTTTGAGTTCCGGAAAAAATCTCGAACGGATACGACAGCGGGTTCCCGTATGGAGTAGCCGAGGGATTGATATAATCCTGCCCCGTCGGTTGTCCGCCCACTGCATTGGAATTGTTTTCGTTGATCAGTGCAGTAACGCCGTCCGCAGTATCCGAAACAGGATACTCACTTAAATCGACGTTGTTAGGTCCGGTACCAAGGGGTGCGGAGTACGGTACCCCGCAATAGTAGGTCGTGGTTTCGTCGCAACCGGCAATCGCTTGCTCATATAAGTTCCCTGCCGAACCCGCCACTGCTTCCGAGGTGTACTGAGTCTCACCCGGCAAATATTCCAGATCGGGCGGATTGGCGCCTCTCGCTACAGTACTATTCGCCTGTGGCGCCGGATGCGTTAGTACGCAGCTTGTTATGCTCTTTGAATAATCACAGTCCGGCACGAGCGTGAATCTCTCGCCGATCACGCCACTAGCGTTTCCTCCGTTCAGCGAGATTCCCGTACGCAAGATGTGTCCGTTAGTGGGACCGACAAATCCGTTACAAGTATTGGTACAGCTTGTTGCTGGATTCAGTGGGTCAAGATTGGGCACGAACCACGGCTTCACACATCGCGGCTGCACAGGGATTATTGTGCCTGTGACAGTATCTGAAAAAGAAGGATTGAAAGCTTCGGCTGTCGCTGTCGCACTGACACTATTCGCACGCGTGCCCCATATTCTTGCGAAAAACGCCGGGAAGCTTGCTTGCGTAACTGTCGCGGTGACCATCGGGTTTACCCCGAAAGTGGTTGTCGAAAGGGTGGAGCAGTCTGTATTGGAGACGACTGCCCCGTTATTTTGAGCAGAATATGTGACCGTGATGGAGCTTGCGGCAGTCCGTCCAACCAGATTCTGCTTCCCTACAGCCTGAGCAGCCAGTGTGGCTATGCCGCTGGTGCCACAGATCTCGTTCCAATGTGATTGCGTATCCGTTGGGTCGCCAGTAATCCCTGAAACCGAGATTACCTTGGCGGCTGCCAGTGCTGCGGCATCCGCCGACCGTTGAGCTTCTTCCCTTGCCACGTAGAGTGTCACCACATCGATTGAAAGCGCGGCTATGGCTAGAATGGCGACCATTGCGAGCGCGACCAAGATCATGGTAACGCCGCGTTCGCCGTGGCCCGGGTCGTGAGCTTGCCTGCCCTTGCGCATTTACAGTCACCTCGAAGATTGAAAGTCCGGGTCAGAATCTCACGCGCAAATTGGCGCCGCGCGCGGTGAGGTCGATCACAGATTCCACTGAAAAACGAGAAGCCCATCGCAGGCTGGTTTTCATGCGATGGGCTAATGTCCGAGTACCCCCAAGGGCGCACCTTTGGGCGCCGACGTCAAGACGGATCGGCATTCTATCCTCCGCCGGTAAGCGGGTCAAGAAGTAAGCTATGGCCGGCCAATGTCGCGCCTTCGCCCTTCTTTCGTGTTTCTCTTTGCTGCCCTTTTCAGTTGAATGCTTACAATCTGCCTGCCCTTGCCCGTGATTGCGAAGCCACGCCCATTCGATGGCGCTGAATGGCTCGGCAGTCCCAACGAAATCAGTTTCGATGAGATGATCTGCCCATAGGCCGGCGAGAGATTCAAAGCAGGTCGGATCAATGCGGAATCCGAGAGCACGCAAATGAGTTTCATCAACCAAAACGAAACCCCCGAGGTTTTACCCCCGAGGGTCTCGTAGAACACAACGTTTTTAATTCTGGGATAAGAATCGGCGACGGGTTAAACCAGCTAAACCGACCAGTCCGGCTCCCAGCATGCCCAATGTCCCCGGCTCAGGAACAGTGCTCACCTCGGTGGTAGTCGCGAAACAGGTGGGCGAACTTCCGCAGAAATCTCCAGCGACGTGGATGTTCCCCAGCGTTATACCGCTGGAAGTCTCCGCGTTGCTAAGAATAAGAAACAGCGACTGGGCAGTTGCGGATCCGTTGGCGTCAAAGCAGATGGTTTCCTGTGAAATGCCTCCGCATGCACCTGAAGAGAGTGAGAAAATCCCACCAACGTCGGTCAGCGTTGATGTCATTCCGTTCTCGTTGACGTTACCTGAGAACCCAATTACGGGGCCCCCAAGCCGGACAGAACCCGATGTCATTTGCACAGCGACGCAGACCGATGTGCTCGAGATGCTTGTGCCGCCACACATTCCACCTTGGGTGAGAGTTGCTGTTCCGATCAACGTTCCACCTACGGATATGTTGTCGGTTATGGTTATCGAGTCTGCGGAGGCGGCCGGAAGCACCGCCATTGCAGCCGCAACGATGACCGCTAAAATTAAAAGCTTGGAGCTATTGCGCACGGACGTCCTCCTTTGGCGCAGACGAAGAGGGCTACAGGTAGCCGCAGGTAAACCACCAAGAAAACTGTGGAAAACACGAAGGGTAACGGAAGTGGTTCCGGCTCAATCGGTTACATCGTTTCGCGCTGGACCTCGCAATCTGAAAGGTTCGGCGGAAACGGAAAAACGCTGCACATTATGTCCTAATGAATATACCTAAATGATCCAGTGGGGACTCGAACGAGGAAAATCCATGGCCGTTGCGCGATACCAAGCGGCACCTTCCGTGCTCTAGGTAAGCGAGCGCGCGAAAGCCGTCGTACTTCAATTCGAAGAGCCATTCAGCGCCGTCGAAGGAGTGCAGTACTCTCATTCTTGCGTTCCAAACTAGCAACCAATCCCAGAGCACTTCAGAGCTCAAGCCGCGGATCGTGCTTCCCACTGACATAAAGTGGCAAGATGACGGTGACGGGTTTTTCCACGCTGCCATTTTTGGCAAGCTCGAAAATCCCGGGTTGTACATGTTCTTGAACAAGGCCCACGACGGTGCCACTCTTCCGCCCCACTGGCACTCAGGGGATGAGAACCTGATTGTTCTGAGTGGAACCTTCCTGATGGGCATAGGAGATACCTTCGATGAACACGCCCTTCGGGCCGTTCCAGCCGGCGGCTACATATTCACTCCCGCAAATGTGCATCATTTTTGCAAGACCAAGGGAGAAACAGTTTGGGAGGTTTTTGGAGAGGGACCGTTCACTTATACCTCGGTTCCTGCACCGGAGATGCAAAGACTTGCCAAGATGCTCGTGGGCAAATGGAGAGTCGATGAAGACTTTGCGCCCGGTGGCACTATGCCCAATGGCGGAAGGGGAAGCGGCCGCGCTGTAATCGAGCCCGGCCCGGGGGGGCGTTCTTTAATCGAAGATCTCGTCTCAACTTCCCCGGCTGCGCGCTTGCACTCTCTCATTTGGTAGGAAAATGCCG
>Ga0207702_10006344_pt1 | contig 10212 bp, 5 predicted proteins | sample KBSCornC62_FD_184302 | JGI IMG/M metagenome (GOLD analysis project Ga0207702, IMG submission 184302) | Corn rhizosphere microbial communities from Kellogg Biological Station, Michigan, USA - KBS Corn C6-2 (SPAdes) (version 2) | ecosystem: Host-associated > Plants > Roots > Rhizosphere > Soil ...
CGGTTCATCCGCACCTCTCCGTTTCGCCGCTCGCCGGTCCACGTCAAGGGTGCCATGGAGCTGGCGGGCGTCACAAAAGTGGCACCCGAAACCACGCGCCCGCACGCATTAGTACCCGGACAGCACCAAATTCCGTCACAGTTTGGCCATATAGGCGTGACTTCGGTCTTGTTAGCGCTCACAATTCTGGTTGAAACCTGTTCACGAAGGGAGCGCATTATGCGCGAGATCGGAAGACAGCGACGTCTCCGCGGAAAGGCCGCCATCGGGCTGGCCGCCGCGGCAGCGATAGCGGTCGGCGGATCCCTGGCGGCGAGCCAGGCCGTGGCCGCCCCCCGCACCCCGGCCGCCAGCGGCGGCCTCTCCGTCACCAAGCAGTTCTTCGGCAGCACGGTGGAGCCTTACACCGGTAAGGACACCGCCGTGTTCCGTTACACGCTGAGGAACGGCAACGGGATGAAGGTCCAGATCCTGACCTACGGCGGGACCATCCAGACCATCTGGGTGCCGGGCCGGAACGGCCATAAGGCCGACGTCGTGCTCGGATTCAAGACCCTGGCCGACTACGTCAAGTTCAACAGCCCGCCGGTTGCCCCCACCACCGGCGTGTACTTCGGCGAGACCGTCGGCCGGTACGCCAACCGGATCGCCAAGGGCCAGTTCTCGCTGAACCAGCCGGGCCAGGGGAAGGTCAACTACACCCTGCCCGTCAACAACGGGCCGAACGCCCTGCACGGCGGGATCGTCGGCTTCGGCAACCACATCTGGGCCAGCCAGGCGGTCAGCGGTAACGGCTCCGTCGGCGTGCAGCTCACGCTGAACAGCCCGAACGGTGACGAGGGCGCCCCGGCCGGATCCCCCGGCTGCCCGAACGGCTGCACCGGCTACCCGGCCGCGATCAAGGTGGTGCTGACCTACACGCTGAACAACCGGAACCAGCTGGGGCTGCACTACGTGACGACCAACAAGTCGAGCAACCTCAACACGGTCGTCAACCTGACCAACCACAGCTACTTCAACCTGGCGGGCGAGAGCTCGTTCCCGGGCTCGGCGTACGGCCAGCTCATCAAGATCAACGCGAACAAGTACACGCCGACCGACACCACCTCGATCCCGCTCGGCTTCAACGCGTCGGTGTTCGGCACGCCGTTCAACTTCACCCGCTTCTTCCCGATGGGCGCCCGGATAGCGGACGTCAGCGCGCCGGACCATTCCCCGGGCTTCAACCAGCTCCTGGAAGCGCAGGGCTACGACCACAACTGGGTGCTGAACCCCGGCCACAGCGGCCCGGGCGGGCTCAACCTCGCCGCCAAGGCCCTCGACCCGCGCAGCGGCCGTGAGCTCACCGTGTGGACGTCCGAGCCCGGCGTCCAGTTCTACACCAGCAACTTCCTGACCGGAACGCTGGTGGGCATCAGCGGTCACGCGTACCGCCAGGGCCAGGCCTACACCTTCGAGACGCAGCACTTCCCGAACTCGCCGAACCAGCCCAACTTCCCCTCCACCGAGCTGAAGGCGGGCCAGACCCAGACCACGGACACCATCTTCGCGTTCTCCTCGTAACACCGAATACCACCGCTTAACCCGGGGTCCTCGTCCGCCACGCGCCACGCGCAGGTGACGGACGGGGACCCCGCCGCCCGTTCGGCCCATAGGATCTAGAGCGTGGCGACACAAGTGACGGGCCAGGACCGGCTGCTCCTGCTCGACGGTCATTCGCTGGCCTACCGGGCATTCTTCGCGCTGCCGATCGAGAACTTCTCCACCGTGACGGGGCAGCCGACCAACGCGGTCTACGGGTTCACCGCGATGCTGATCAACGTGCTCCGTGACGAGAAGCCGACCCACCTCGCGGTGGCGTTCGACCGGGGCGAGCCGACGTTCCGGCACGAGCAGTACGTCGAGTACAAGGCCAACCGGCGTGAGACGCCCGAGGACTTCCGCAGCCAGCTCAGCCTGATCTTCGAGGTGCTCGACGCGCTCGGCATCCGGCGGCTGTCGGCCCCCGGCTACGAGGCCGACGACCTCATCGCCACGCTGGCCACCCAGGCCGCCGCCGAGGACATGGACGTCCTCATCGTCACCGGTGACCGCGACGTGCTCCAGCTGGTCTCGGACCGGGTGACGGCGCTGATGACCAGGCGCGGCATCACCGAGATGACCCGGTTCACCCCCGAGACGGTGACCGAGAAATACGGGCTGACCCCGGCGCAGTACCCCGACTTCGCCGCCCTGCGCGGCGACCCGAGCGACAACCTGCCCGGCATCCCCGGGGTGGGGGAGAAGACCGCGACCAAGTGGATCGCGGAGTTCGGCTCGCTGCAGGCCCTGGTCGACCGGGTGGACGAGGTCAAGGGCAAGGCCGGCGACGCGCTGCGCGAGCACCTCGCCGGCGTGCTGCGTAACCGCCAGCTCACCGCGCTGGTGACCGACCTGCCCGCCGAGACCGTCGGCGCGGTCCCCGGCGACCTGCTGCCGGTGGCCTGGGACCGGGAGAAGATCCACCAGCTCTTCGACTCGCTCGAGTTCAAGGTGCTCCGCGAGCGCCTCTACCAGACCCTCCCGCACGGCCTCATCGGCGCGACCGGGTCCGACCCGGACGACCCGCTGGCCACCGCGGCCGCGGGCCGGCCGGAGAAGGCCACGTTCGAGGTGGTGATCGACCTGCTCGGACCGGACCAGGTGAGCGCCTGGCTGGCCGCCCATGAATCGGCCGAACGGTCCGGGCTCACGCTCGCCGGAACCTGGGGGCGCGGCACGGGCAACGTGACCGCGATGGCTATTGCCGCTCCCGACGGTCACGGCGCCCACCTGGACCCGACCCAGCTCACCGAGGCCGACGAGCGCGCCCTCGCGGCCTGGCTGGCCGACCCCGAGCATCCGAAGGTGCTGCACGACGCCAAGGGCCCGATGCACGCGCTCGTCGCCCGCGGCCTGCCGCTGGCCGGGCTGGCGTGTGACACGGCGCTGGCCGCCTACCTGGCGCTGCCCGGCCAGCGCACCTTCGACCTGGCCGACCTGGCGCTGCGCTACCTGGGCAAGGAACTGCGCGAGGAGACCGAAGGCGGCCAGCTGACGCTGGACGGATCGGGCGAGCGCGACGCGGCGGCCGCTCTGGTATTGCGGGCTCAGGCCACGCTCGAGCTGGCCGCGGCGCTGGAAGAGGACCTGGACCGGCGCGAGTCGGTGGCGCTGCTGCAGGAGCTCGAGCTGCCGCTGATCAACGTGCTGGCCAAGATGGAGCGCACCGGGATCGCCGCCGACTCCGAGCACTTCGCGGCCATGTCGTCCATGCTGCACGGCGAGGCCAAGGCGGCCGAGCAGGCCGCGTACGCGGCCGCCGGGCACGAGTTCAACCTGGGCTCGCCCAAGCAGCTGCAGGAGCTGCTGTTCAACGAGCTCGGCCTGCCCAAGACCAGGCGGATCAAGACCGGCTACACCACCGACTCCGAGGCTCTCACCAGCCTGCTCGCGCAGACCCAGCATCCGATCCTGGAGCACCTGCTGCGTCACCGCGACGTGGCCAAGCTGATGACGATCGTGGACTCGCTGATCCCGATGGCCGGCGAGGACGGCCGGATCCATACCACCTTCAACCAGACGGTGGCGGCTACCGGCCGGCTGTCCTCCACCGATCCGAACCTGCAGAACATCCCCATCCGCAGCGAACTCGGCCGCCAGATCCGGCTGGGCTTCGTGGTCGGCGAGGGCTACGAGTGCCTGCTGTCGGCGGACTACAGCCAGATCGAGCTGCGCATCATGGCCCACCTGTCCGACGACGAGGCGCTGATCGCGGCGTTCGAGTCCGGGCACGACTTCCACGCCGCCACCGCCTCGCGCGTGTTCGGGATACCGCCCGAGGAAGTCGGTCCCGAGCTGCGCGCCAAGATCAAGGCGATGAACTACGGGCTGGCCTACGGCCTGTCCGCCTTCGGGCTCGCCAACCAGCTGCGGATCACGCCGGACGAGGCGCGCGGGCTGATGGAGGAGTACTTCAAGGAGTTCGGCGGCGTGCGGGACTACCTGCACGAGGTGGTCTCCCGGGCCCGGATGGACGGCTACACCGCCACCATGATGGGCCGCCGCCGGTACCTGCCCGACCTGACCTCGGACAACAGGCAGCGCCGTGAGATGGCCGAACGGATGGCGCTCAACGCCCCGATCCAGGGCTCGGCCGCGGACGTGATCAAGGTGGCGATGCTGGCCGTGGACGCCGCCCTGGGACCGATGCGCTCCCGGATGCTGCTGCAGGTCCACGACGAGCTCATCATCGAGGTGGCGCCGGGCGAGTTCGACGCCGTCCGTGACATGGTCTGCGCCGCGATGGCGGGCGCCGCCTCGCTGCGGGTCCCGCTCGACGTGTCGGTCGGCACCGGCCGAAGCTGGGCCGAGGCGGCCCACTGAGCCCCTCCACCGATACCCTATTGGTACCAGGCTCAATTGACCCCTTGGGTTTACTCTCATAAGCTGAACGCTGCGCCGTGTCCTCGTGCGTTCCGCCGCGGTCATGTGAGATGTGACCGGGCTGTCCTGTAAATCTGGTCACTTGCACGGGTTTCCGGCGCGTCCACAACTTTCCCTGTCCGCATCCGGAGCCAACCCACACATGACGAGCAGCACGCAAGCCAACTCGACCCCCAAGGTGGCGGTCAACGACATCGGGTCCGAGGAGGCATTCCTCGCCGCGATCGACGAAACCATCAAGTATTTCAACGACGGTGACATCGTCGAAGGAACCATCGTCAAGGTCGACCGAGACGAGGTCTTGCTCGATATCGGCTACAAGACAGAGGGCGTGATCCCGTCACGCGAACTGTCCATCAAGCACGACGTCGACCCGCACGACGTCGTCAAGACCGGCGAGCACATCGAGGCCCTTGTCCTGCAGAAGGAGGACAAAGAGGGCCGCCTGATCCTGTCCAAGAAGCGCGCCCAGTACGAGCGCGCCTGGGGCACGATCGAGAAGATCAAGGAAGAGGACGGCGTGGTCACCGGCACGGTGATCGAGGTCGTCAAGGGCGGCCTGATCCTGGACATCGGGCTGCGCGGCTTCCTGCCTGCCTCGCTGGTGGAGATGCGCCGGGTCCGCGACCTGCAGCCCTACGTGGGCAAGGAGATCGAAGCCAAGATCATCGAGCTGGACAAGAACCGCAACAACGTGGTCCTGTCCCGGCGCGCCTGGCTCGAGCAGACCCAGTCCGAGGTCCGCCACACCTTCCTCAACACCTTGTCCAAGGGCCAGATCCGCAAGGGCGTCGTGTCCTCGATCGTCAACTTCGGCGCGTTCGTCGACCTGGGCGGCGTGGACGGCCTGGTGCACGTGTCCGAGCTGTCCTGGAAGCACATCGACCACCCGGGCGAGGTCGTCGAGGTCGGCCAGGAGGTCACCGTCGAGGTGCTGGACGTGGACATGGACCGCGAGCGCGTCTCGCTGTCGCTGAAGTCCACCCAGGAAGACCCGTGGCAGCAGTTCGCCCGGACCCACCAGATCGGGCAGGTCGTGCCCGGCCGGGTGACCAAGCTCGTCCCGTTCGGCGCGTTCGTCCGGGTCGAGGAGGGCATCGAGGGCCTGGTGCACATCTCCGAGCTGGCCGACCGGCACGTGGAGATCCCGGAGCAGGTCGTCCAGGTGGGCGACGAGATCTTCGTCAAGATCATCGACATCGACCTGGACCGGCGCCGGATCAGCCTGTCACTCAAGCAGGCCAACGAGGGCACCATCGGCGAGGCCGTCGGCGACGACTTCGACCCGACCCTGTACGGCATGCCGGCCTCCTACGACGAGCAGGGCAACTACGAGTACCCGGAGGGCTTCGACCCGGAGACCGGGGAGTGGCTGCCCGGCTACGAGAAGCAGCGCGAGGAGTGGGAGCACCAGTACGCCGAGGCGCGTGCCAGGTTCGAGGCGCACCGCCGCCAGGTGGAGGAGTCCCGGGCCAAGGCCGACGAGGAAGAAGTGACCGGCGGCGAGGTCGCCGATTCCGGTGCGGCCAACGGCGCCCCCCGCGGCGGTCGTGGTGCCCGCTCGGGCGGGCCCCGCCAGGGCGGCACGCCCGGCGCGGTCACCTCGACCTCCACCCCGGGTGCCGGCTCCACCGGCACGCTGGCTTCCGACGAGGCCCTCGCGGCCCTGCGCGAGAAGCTGTCCGGCGGCCAGAACTAGTCACTGTTCGCAGCGTGAATGCCGCGCTCACCCACCGGGTGGGCGCGGCATTCGTGCGCCCGGCCCGCGTCACCGCCCGGCCCGGGATTCCCGCCCGCCTGGAAGACTTCCGCGGGTTCCCCGCCCGCGGAGTTCCTGCCGCGGACTGCCCCGCAACGCTTCTCCGCTCTCTCCGTGGTACTGATGCTCCCCGTGGTACTAATGAGCCCAGTGATTCCGCAGCGCCCTATGGTGTCGCTTCCCGCCCAAAGATCGTGGTGGATTCGGGCTATGCGGTTGATTTGGTGCACTATAGTCCCCTATTTCCACCACGAAGCCCGAATCAACCACGATAAATCCCGCTAATGCTCGCACTGGTGAGCGAAAATGTGACTGGAGGTACTGAAGTTGCTGCGGGTCGGGCTTACCGGAGGCATCGGGTCGGGCAAGAGCGAGGTGGCCCGGCGGCTGGCGGAGCACGGCGCGGTGCTCATCGACGCGGACGTGGCCGCCAGGGAGGTGGTCGTGCCCGGTTCGCCCGGTCTGGCGCAGGTGGCCGCGGCTTTCGGCGAGCAGGTGCTCCGTCCCGACGGCTCACTGAACCGGGAGCGGCTCGGCGAGATCGTGTTCGGCGATCCGGGGCTGCGCGCCAAGCTCAACGCGATCGTCCACCCGCTGGTCCGCGAGTGGATGCAAACGGCCGAACGGACCGCGGTGCAAGCCGCGCCGCCACCGGGGCCGGTCGTCGTGCATGACGTGCCCCTGCTGGCCGAGAGCCGCGGGAAGGCGGGCTTCGACGCGGTGATCGTGGTGGACGTGCCACCGGAACTGCAGGTCGAGCGCCTGGTCAGGCTGCGTGGCATGGCCGCGGAGCAGGCCCGGGCCCGGATGGCGGCCCAGGCCAGCCGCGAGCAGCGGCTCGCCGTCGCCGACATCGTGATCGACAACTCCGGCTCGCTGGACGACCTGGACCGCCGGGTCGCCGAGGTCTGGTCGGATCTGGAGCGCCGCGCCGCCCGCTGAGGAATGTCGGACCCCCCGCCTAGAGTTGAACCCTCGGGGTCTAGGAGGTCATTTCGTGCGCCCGGTTACCGATTTGCAGCGCAAGGTCGCGCCGTTCCAGGTCATTACCGACATGGTTCCGGCCGGCGATCAGCCGACGGCCATCGCCGACATCGAGAGGCGGGTCCGGGCGGGGGACACGCACACCGTGCTGCTCGGCGCGACCGGTACGGGCAAGACCGCTTCGGTGGCCTGGATCGCGGAGCGGCTGCAGCGGCCGGTGCTCGTCATGCTGCCGAACAAGACCCTCGCCGCCCAGTTCGCCAACGAACTGCGCGAGATGCTGCCCAACAACGCGGTCGAGTACTTCGTCTCCTATTACGACTACTACCAGCCCGAGGCGTACGTCCCGCAGACCGACACCTACATCGAGAAGGACTCCTCCATCAACCAGGAGGTCGAGCGGCTCAGGCACTCCGCCACCAACTCGCTGCTCACCAGGCGGGACACCATCGTCGTGTCCTCCGTGTCCTGCATCTACGGCCTGGGCACGCCGCAGGAGTACGTGGACCGGATGCTCAAGGTCAAGCTGGGTGACACCATCGAGCGGGACAAGCTGCTCCGCAAGCTGGTCGGCATGCAGTACAACCGGAACGACCTGGCCTTCACCCGCGGCACGTTCCGGGTCCGCGGCGACACCATCGAGATCATCCCGATGTACGAGGAGCTCGCCGTCCGGATCGAGATGTTCGGCGACGAGATCGAGCGGCTGTCCACGCTGCACCCGCTCACCGGCGAGGTCATCAGCGAGGACGAGGAGCTGTACGTCTTCCCGGCCACGCACTATGTGGCGGGCCCGGAGCGGATGGAGCGCGCCATCAACGGGATCGAAGCCGAGCTCGCCGTGCGCCTCGGCGAGCTCGATCAGGCGGGCAAGCTCCTCGAGGCGCAGCGGCTGCGCATGCGCACCACCTACGACATCGAGATGCTCCGGCAGGTCGGCAGCTGCTCCGGGATCGAGAACTACTCGCGGCACATCGACGGCCGCGAGGCCGGCACCCCGCCGAACACCCTGCTCGACTACTTCCCCGAGGACTTCCTGCTGGTCATCGACGAGTCGCACGTGACCGTGCCGCAGATCGGCGCCATGTACGAAGGGGACGTGTCCCGCAAGCGGGTCCTGGTGGAGCACGGCTTCCGGCTGCCGAGCGCGATCGATAACCGGCCGCTGACCTGGGAGGAGTTCCTGGACCGGATCGGCCAGACCGTCTACCTGTCGGCCACCCCGGGCCCCTACGAGCTGCAGCGCGTCGGCGGCGACGTGGTCGAGCAGGTGATCCGGCCGACCGGTCTGATCGACCCCGAGGTTGTCATCAAGCCGACCAAGGGGCAGATCGACGATCTGCTGCACGAGATCAGGCTGCGGGCCGAGCGCGACGAGCGGGTGCTGGTCACCACGCTGACCAAGCGGATGGCCGAGGACCTGACCGACTACCTGCTGGAGAACGGGGTCCGGGCCAGGTACCTGCACAGCGAGGTCGACACGCTGCGCCGGATCGAGCTGCTGCGCGAGCTGCGGGCGGGCGAGTACGACGTGCTGGTAGGGATCAACCTGCTCCGCGAGGGCCTCGACCTGCCCGAGGTCTCGCTCGTGGCCATCCTGGACGCGGACAAGGAAGGCTTCCTGCGTTCCGGCACGTCGCTGATCCAGACCATCGGCCGCGCGGCCAGGAACGTGTCCGGCGAGGTACACATGTACGCCGACACGATCACGCCGTCGATGCAGCGGGCGATCGACGAGACCAGCCGGCGGCGGGCCAAGCAGGTCGCCTACAACGAGGCCAACGGCATCAATCCGCAGCCGCTGCGCAAGCGGATCGCCGACATCCTGGACCAGATCGTCCGCGAGGACGCCGACACTGAGCAGCTGATCGGCGGCGGCGGGCGACAGCAGTCCCGCGGCAAGGCGCCGGTGCCGGGGCTGTCCTCGCGCGCCCGCGCGGTCGCCGCGCAGGCGGGCGGGCGCACCGCGGAAGGCGAGCCGACCAAGGAGGCCAGCGCCGCCCGCGCCGAGCTCGTCGGCCTGATCAGCGAGCTCACCGAGCAGATGCACGCCGCAGCCGCCGAGCTGCAGTTCGAGGTGGCAGCCCGGCTCCGCGACGAGATCCGCGAGCTCAAGTCCGAGCTCCGCGGCATGCACGCCGCCGGCGTCTGAGTTACGAGTAACCCCTGACGGGTGAGGCGCGGGGCCGGCAGCCTCTTAGGCTCAGGCTTATGGACCAGGCCAGCGGTTCAGGGGAGGCAGCGGCGGTGACGCCCGCGGAACGTCCGCGCAGTGCGCCCGAGCAGCACTGGCTCGCGCGCCTTAGCTTCCTATTCGTCGGTCTGGCGGTCGCCTTTGTCGCGGTCTTTGCCGAGCTGAAGAGCCTCACGATGCTCGCTGTGGGCCTGGTCGGCGCGGTCGTGAGCTTGGCCGCCGCGTACTTCTTCCTTTCCCGGCGAGGCGTGTGGCGCTGGCTGTCGCTGGCGGTCTTCGTCCTGACGCCGATCGCCGTGATCGCCGTTTTCGCGCTCAGGAACCTGCTGTGGGTGGCCGTCGTGGCGGCCGCCATCTGGCTGCTCGCGAGCATGACCGCGCGTTTGGCGCTGGTCCGGGATCATCCGGACTGGCGCATGCCCGAGCATCCTGCGGAACCGCCTGCCCGGCACCCGTACCTGATCATGAACCCGAAGTCCGGCGGCGGGAAGGTCGAGAAGTTCGATCTGAAAAGCAAGGCCGAGGAACTTGGCGCCGAGGTGTTTCTCATCGACGGATCCGAGCCCGTCGACGTCGCCAAGGTGGCTCGTGAGGCCGTGGCCCAGGGTGCCGATCTGCTTGGCGTCGCCGGCGGCGACGGCACGCAGGCCCTGGTGGCCGGGATCGCCGCCGAGCATGGCATACCGTTCGTGGTGATCAGCGCGGGTACGCGAAATCACTTTGCCCTCGACCTCGGGCTGAACCGCGAGAATCCGTCGGCCTGCCTGGGCGCCCTGTCCGACGGCGTCGAGTTGCGGGTCGACCTCGGGAG
>Ga0207702_10006352_pt1 | contig 10208 bp, 6 predicted proteins | sample KBSCornC62_FD_184302 | JGI IMG/M metagenome (GOLD analysis project Ga0207702, IMG submission 184302) | Corn rhizosphere microbial communities from Kellogg Biological Station, Michigan, USA - KBS Corn C6-2 (SPAdes) (version 2) | ecosystem: Host-associated > Plants > Roots > Rhizosphere > Soil ...
CATGGCCTGCCTCCGCGAAAATGCTCGTTGCCGTCTCATCGCCAACGATGTGGCTCGGCGCGCTACCCGCGCGCAACCCACGGTAAGCGCGAAGGCAGGCCGCTCCAACTCGAGCCATTCTGTCTAGAGCACTGGATCCGCAGGGACTTGGCGCGACCCGATCAGCTGGTGCGCCTGCAGAGCGTGCCGGGCATCGGCCCGATCCTGGGCATGACGATCCTGCTGGAGAGTGGCGACATCGGGCGCTTTGCCTCGGTCGGCGATTACGCCTCGTACTGCCGCATGGTCGAAAGCGTGCGGTTGTCCAATGGCAAGCGGAAGGGGCATGGCAATCGCAAGTGCGGCAACCGCTACCTGTGCTGGGCCTTCATGGAGGCGGCCAACTACGCCGTGCGCTTCGATCCGCTGATCCGGCGCTGGTACGAGCGCAAGCGGGCACGCAAGCATCGTGTGGTCGCGATCAAGGCGGTGGCGCACAAGCTGGCGCGCGCCTGTTACCACATGCTGCACGAAGGCACGACGTTCGATCTCGCGCGCGCCTTCGGCTGATCACGCTGACGGTCGCAGGCCGGAACTGGGGGGTGGCTTCGAGCCAGTCACTCTGAAAGGTCGCGACCGTCGGCACCCGTGTTGGACGCAGGACCGCACGCGGATCGAGCCATCAAGGGGTGGGCTTCAAGCCCGGGACTCTGTGCGACGCATGACGCGCACCTGGACGGACTCCGCGATGACCGATGAGTGTTTGGCAGGCAGCAAGGGCCGCTGACCGCGACCCAACCAGAACGGTGACTGGTGCGATCTTGGCACCGCGTGAAACACAACGGCAGGTGGTCAGCAACAAGACGGGCACGTACCCTTCGGCATGACCGGGGAAGAGCAACTGCGTGCCTATTGACTACGGACGGCGAAATGGTGGTGACCCCGTTTTGCACCTCGGCTTGGTGTTAATCATAGGCGCACACCCCGATAACAACATAACCGCCACAATCACCCACGCCATTTTTGTCGAATGCATACCCCCCCTCAGCATCAATGATCCATTCCATAACGCGTCCCGACTCAGTTACAGCGGGCAAAGCATGGGTCAAAGTGGACTTTCTACAATACTTACCTCGCAAAAAGGACGGAGGAAATTATTGCGACTTAATTGCTTCGGTCACTTTATTGCCCAGATAAGTGAACCTGACCCCGTTTTCGTTACCCCATTCTCGTCACCCTTTTCCTCCGTGCAAAATTGAAAAAGCAGAAGGAAATTGTGAAGCAAGAAAAATTGTCACCAACGCTATTACGATCCACTTCATAGCATCGAAGACCGCCCTCCCCAATCCATCCTTCACCGACGACCTAATTAAAGAAAGAAGATTGGGGCTAAGTCCGGTTGATCGCCAAAGGTCATATTTGTAGTTCTTCGTCAAAATAGACGCAATTGAAGACGCATTATCCCCATTTCCAATCCATTCATTGGCCAGCAAAGTATGAATATCTTTCTGATGTTCGGCCGAAGCCACCTTGCCCAAAGCGCCAGAGCACGTCTGACACAAAAAACCCAAGAATGCAGATATTCTAAAGTCAGGCTGATGCACATCAAAATCCCAAATACATCCACGCGTGGGAAAATGCGAACCGATTCCAACACCGTAAGTAAGTCGCAACGACAATCTTTGAACGCTGGTCAATACGTATTCAAGCGCAGAAGCAGGGCGAAAGTAGATTTTCCAAGTGGATGTGCTGACAATACCAATATTTGCCTCGCTTAAACTCAAGTACTGACCCGCGATGGGCGTTTCAGTAATCACAATTGTTTGACAGTTAGTCACGTCATACATGTTGTAGCCACTTTGGCTGAGCCATTCATCGTGATCTGCCACTGCCTGCTTAACGCTCTTGATCCATATGTTATGCTGAATATTCTTTTTGAAAACCGGCGCAACAGATCGCTCTTGGCGTGCACGAACGGATCGCCAGAGCCATCCTCCTAATGTTGGAATATTGATCTCTAACCAACTCAACACCGCGTTGAAATGACGGCCACTCTTGGTTTCTGCAAAAATCCAGTAGTGATACACCTCAAATTGAATTGCTTTTTGAACTTTGTTTTGAGCCAAAACAAGAAAAGAGGCCGCATCAACTGCAAGTCTCGGGCAGTTTATAAAAAACACTCTGACTCTATTCGACACCATGCCTCCCGAGAAACAGTGCCATTTACATTTCTGAACGAAGGAAAGCCTAAGCGGAGTGCGACTTCCGAGTAACACTCACACCATCGGCAACTTCAACCCCTGCTCCTTCGCACACTCCACAGCAATCTCATACCCCGCATCCGCATGCCGCATCACCCCAGTCCCCGGATCGTTCCACAACACCCGCGCAATCCGCTTGTCCGCCTCGACACTACCGTCGCAGACGATCACCACGCCGGAATGCTGCGAGTAGCCCATCCCCACGCCACCGCCATGATGGAAGCTCACCCACGTCGCGCCGCCCGCCGTGTTGAGCAGCGCGTTGAGCAGTGGCCAGTCGGACACGGCATCGCTGCCGTCCTTCATCGCCTCCGTCTCGCGGTTCGGTGACGCCACCGAGCCGGAATCCAGGTGGTCGCGCCCGATCACCACCGGCGCCTTCAGCTCGCCCTTGCGCACCATCTCGTTGAAAGCGAGGCCCAGCTTGTGGCGCTGGCCCAGGCCCACCCAGCAGATGCGCGCGGGCAGGCCCTGGAAGTTGATGCGCTCCTTGGCCATGTCGAGCCAGTTGTGCAGGTGCTCGTCGTCGGGGATCAGCTCCTTCACCTTCTGGTCGGTCTTGTAGATGTCCTCCGGGTCGCCGGACAGCGCCACCCAGCGGAACGGGCCCACGCCGCGGCAGAACAGCGGGCGCACGTAGGCGGGCACGAAGCCGGGGAAGGCGAACGCGTTTTCGCAGCCTTCGTCCTTGGCCATCTGGCGGATGTTGTTGCCGTAGTCGAAGGTCGGGATGCCTTGTGCGTGGAAGGCGAGCATGGCTTCCACGTGCTGCTTCATCGAGCGCTTGGCGGCGTCGCGGGTGCCGTTCGGGTCGCTCTTGCGGCGCTCGAACCACTCTTCCACCGTCCAGCCGAGCGGCAGGTAGCCGTTGACCGGGTCGTGCGCGCTGGTCTGGTCGGTGACGGCGTCGGGACGCACGCCGCGGCGCACCAGCTCGGGCAGGACTTCCGCCGCATTTCCAAGCAGCGCGATGGATTTGGCTTCGCCCGCCTTGGTGTACTTCTCGATGCGCGCCAGCGCGTCGTTGAGGTCGGTGGCCTGCTCGTCGACGTAGCGGGTCTTCAGGCGGAAGTCGATGCGGCTCTGCTGGCATTCGATGGTGAGCGAGCAGGCGCCGGCCAGGCTCGCGGCCAGCGGCTGCGCGCCGCCCATGCCGCCCAGGCCCGCGGTGAGGATCCACTTGCCCTTGAGGCTGCCGTGGTAGTGCTGGCGGCCCATTTCCACGAAGGTCTCGTAGGTGCCCTGCACAATGCCCTGCGAGCCGATGTAGATCCACGAGCCGGCCGTCATCTGGCCGTACATCATCAGGCCTTTCCTGTCGAGCTCGTTGAAGTGCTCCCAGTTGGCCCACGCCGGCACCAGGTTGGAGTTGGCGATCAGCACGCGCGGCGCGTCCTTGTGGGTGGGGAACACGCCGACCGGCTTGCCGGACTGCACCAGCAGGGTCTCGTCGTCGTTGAGCTCGCGCAGGGAGCGCAGGATCGCGTCGAAGCACTCCCAGTTGCGCGCGGCGCGGCCGATGCCGCCGTACACCACCAGTTCCGCCGGGTTCTCCGCCACCTCGGGGTCGAGGTTGTTCTGGATCATGCGGAACGGCGCCTCGGTGAGCCAGCTCTTGCAGGTGAGCGCGCTGCCGCGCGGCGCGCGGACTGTGCGGGTGGTGTCGATGCGGGTGGGAGCGTTCATGGCGATCTCGCGTGTCCTACGAAAAATCCGATTGTGGCGAGCCGTCCGCCCCGCCGCAAACCGCAGTGCGGCATGGGGAACAACGCGAGGGGCGGCGCGCACGGAGCCGTCGGTGCGCTCAGTGACTCGCGGCGCTGCCCTTTCCCGTCGCCTTGCCGCTCAGGGCCATGCGCTTCTCGTCCGCCTGCTCCGCCAGCATGGCCCGCATCATGTCGGCGTACCGCCGCTGGCCGGGGTCGTTGCCGAAGTGGCCCAGAAAATAGCGCGCGGTGTCCACCAGGCCAGGACGGTTGGCGGCCCGCTGGGCCATCGCGCGCACCACCCACCCATCCGGTTCGTCCGGGTGGGTGCGGACCATCCGGTCGGCGACACCGAGCGCCTTGTCCCACTCCCGGGAGCCGATGTACATCCCCGCCAGCTGCGAGAGCGGGAACATGTTGCCGGGGTCCAGGCCCGCCGCCCGCTGCAGGTCGGCGGCGGCGCGCGGCTCGTCGCCCAGGGGGTTGAAGGTGCGGTTCAGGCTCTGGTGCACCGTGCCGCTGCTGTCGAACACCTGCTCGGCCGTCTTGTTGCCCGCCGCATCCAGCATGTACTGCCGACGTCCCCCCGCTTTGAGTAGCGGGTCGGTTTAGAGTCCGGAATTACCATGCCTACCATCTCCTATCACCAGTTTAACGCCGGGGTGGTCCGGCTCTATGGCGTGATCTGATCACACCTCCCACAAATAGAATCTCGACAGAGGAAGCAACCAGTCAGGATGCCCGAAGAGCATCGGCATTATCCATGAGATGGATTTCAGCAGCTCTCGAATGGCTATACCCTGATGCCGGTCGGATTTTCCGGTGCTACTGGGCAGCCAAGCACGACAACGGCAGCGAAGATAGAGATCGCGCAACTGCGCCAGGCCTACCTCGATGCGCAGGCCCGGACTGAGGCGCTGTCGCGTCATGAGGACGTGGCGATTCAGGCGGTGCTGGCCAGGCCGGCGTAAGAACGTACGACCATGCGCCTCCTAACGCGGATCGCACAACAACCCGACCGAATTATGAGCTTAGCAGGTGAGTAAGTAATGCCTCAGCCGCATCCGAACCCAGCAGCTCATCTCTTTCGTACCCAGTTACATCATACTCACAAGGCTCCTCATTAATTACATGGCCGGGATCATCATCTGCATACGTAACCAACCATGCTCGTTTGGAGAGTGGGCTTTTCCGAAGAAACTTTGGCATGGGCCAATGTGGTCTTTCCCAATCTGGAAGATGGGCGATGACCATCCATTTCTTCTTGATCAGGCCAATGTCGGAAAACATCTTCCCAAACATCGCATTTTTGACACTGAGCTGTGGTAAATCTTTAGGGTCAGGGATGCTTGGCCTGGCGGGCCCCCAGAAATATCCAAAAAGTACATTTCCGGACCTCGGCTTGCGTGCTACTAACCCAAGTGCAAAGCCGCCTGTGCGTAGCGGCATGGCGAACACATCGCCTTCTGCGTAAGGCTTTTTACTCATTGACTTCCCCTGTCGCGATAATTATAGGCTGCATTCATGTAGGTATCATAACTTGGATTACTTGGACTGATTGGCCTCACCCTATTAAGTGAGGGATCATATAGATCGTGAAGCATTTGCTCCAGCCCGCGCTGCTCTTCATAGTTGTCCGTTCGATCCATCGGAACAAAGTTAAGGTTTCCCAAAAGAGTGCTTCGAGCGTGCTCGCGCCGGCGTCGTTCAAGGTCGTTTGAACGTCCCGACCTCATGATCTCTTCCGTAATCGGGTCGATCAGAACGTACGTTCCGCCCTTTGCCTCAACTCCCGGCGCCAGGCATTCACCTTGGCGAATATCTCGCTCTGCCGGCGACTCGTATCCCAAATTTGGGCCGAGATTAGGGGCAAAAATTGCCTGAAGGCGATTTCGCTCAAAATCGCTCATATCCGCAGCGTCATCGTCTTGAAGGCCCTGCAGATCAGCGCTGCCCAGTGGTCGATTACTGACTACTGCATATGTGCTGATCCCACCACCCAACCCCAGCGGATCGCTCTGCAGGAACCGCCAGGTGCTCGGATCGCGAGTACGGAATCCGTTGCTGTGGAAGCCCGTCTCGGCGTCGTAGTACTCGCCAGCGCTGCGCAGGTTGTACACGTAGCCCGTCGATGATGTCGGCGACAATTCCTCGAAGGTGTTCCCCTGATACGCCCACTGCCAGAGCGTTGTGCCGGCACTGTTGCTAATGGCCCTTGGCGCACCAAGCTGATCCGCCGTGACGTAGGCCACGGTGCTGGTCGTTCCCGTCGTGTCGACGTTCGCCACCGGGATGCCGCCCATCCACACGTAGTCCCGGTTCGTCGTTCCCTGCTCGCTGAGCAGCTGCTGCCCTTCGTCGTAGCTGTAGGTTTCGCTCGCGGTGCCCGTTGTCTTCTGGATGCGCTCGCCCAGCGCATCGTAGGTGTAGCTGCCCACTGTACTGCCCGCGACCTGGGCCACGGCCATCCGGTTCCGGTCGTTGTACCCGAAGCCCAGGTTGCCGCTCGCCGCCGTGATCGCCGTGGTATTGCCGTTGGCGTCCACCGCACGCGTGTAGCTGCCGGTGCCGACCAGCTGGTGCGTGTTGGCGTTGTAGCTGTACGTGCCCGTGGCCAGGCCGCTACCCGTCTTGCTGAGCCGGTCACCGGTTGGATTGTAGGTGACGCTCTGCAGCACGCTGCCGCCGGCTTCGGTGATCGCGGTCAGGCGGTACAGCGGGTCGTAGCTGTAGGTCTCGGTGGCCGGATTCGCACCCGGGGCGTTGCCGATCGCCGTGATGTCGCCCATCGCATCCCGGGCCACGTGCAGGCTGAATGTCGGGCTGGTGAGGTCCGTCAGGCGGTAGTTGGCATCGTAGCTGCGGGCAACGGCCTGGCCGTTGCCCAGCGTGTAGCCACTGACCGGCCCGAAGGGCTGGTAGGTGACGCTGCTGACCGCGGTGCTGGCCGTGCCGTTCGGCGGCGTGACACTGAGGCTCTGGATGCGCCCGTCGCTGTCCCGGGTATAGGTGACCAGCGTGCCGCTGGGGTACACCATCCCGCTCAGCCGGCCGGCGGCGGTGTAGGCGTAGCCGGTGGTGGCGGTGGTGGTGCCGGTGATCTGCTGCTTCTCGATCACCCGGCCCTGGGCGTCGTAGCAGTACACCGTGGTGACGGTGTTCTCGACGATCCGGGTCAGGCGACCGATCGGGTAGGAACCGCTGCAGCCGGTGACGCTGTTGGCTTCGTCGTAGTGGTAGGTGATGTTCTGGGTACTGTCGGGGTAGCTCGCACTCAGCCGGCGGTTTTGCGCATCGTAGGTGTAGGTGACCAGGATGCCCTTGGCATCGGTGGCGGTGAGCACGTTGCCGGCGGCATCGTAGGTGCGGGCGGTGACGCCGGTATCGGGGCTGGCCTGGCTCGTCGGGTCGGACAGGCCGTCGTACTGGTAGGTGGTGTTGAGGCCGCTGGGATCGGTCACCTGGGTGAGGCGGTCCAGCGCGTCGTAGCTGTACTTGGTCGTGGTGTTGGCCGTCTGCGCGAGCAGCGGTGTCACGCTCGCGAGCATCGCCACGCCCAACAGTGCACAGGCCAGTGACCTGAAGCGGAGGGGCAAGATCTTTTTCACGGCAGCGGAGGCATTCATTGCGACGTGTCCTTGGTCCATGTCCCTGCACTCTTGTCAGTTCGTGCCGTTGTAGTTGTCGATCGTCTGCACCAGACGATTGAGCGCGTCGTAGCTCTGCTGCCGCTGGATGCCCAGGCCGTCGCTGCTCTGCACCAGGTTGCCGTTGGCGTCGTAGCTGCCGGCCGCGCTGGCGTTGAACACCGTGTGGTTGAGACCGTCCACTACCATGGTCAGCTGGCCCAGCGCGTTGAAGGTGCGACTCAGGCTCTGGTGCGCCGTGCCGTTGCTGTCGAACACCTGCTCGGCTGTCTTGTCGCCTGCCGCGTCCAGCGTGTACTGCACATAGTTGCCCTGGGCGTCGGTGACCTTCACCAGGCGGTGGGCAGGGTCATAGCCGTAGGCGGTGGCGACGCCATCCGGGTCGGTGACCGAGGACACCGCGCCATAGGGCGTGTAGCCGAAGGTGGTGGTGGCACCACCCACCGTACGGCTGGCCAACCAGCCGCGAGGCGTGTAGGTCAGATCGGTGTTGATCCCGTTGGCGTCGGTGATCCGCGTGGGATGGCCGTCGGCATCGTAGGACGCGACGGTTGTCACATGACCCAGCGGATCGGCCACCGTATGCAGGTCGCCCGGCTGGTGGCAGGCACCGCCCGGTGTCGGGCAACCACTGGTCGCGCTGTCTAGGTAATAGCTGTAGCTCGTGGTCTGCACTACGTCGGCGCGCGGGCCGGTCGACGACAACAGCAGGCCCACGATCGGGCACTGCGTGCCGTCCACAGCCGTGCAGTAGGTGTAGGTCCAGCGACGCACTCCGGCCGGCACGGCACCGGTAGCACTGCAGGCGTATCCGCTAGCAGCGCTATTGGTGGGATCGATCTCACAGCGGGCCAGGGTCTGGCCGGCGGTGTTGTAGACCCATTGGGTAGAGCTGACTGTGTTGTTGTTGGCGTCTTGCACAACTCGTAACAGCGGTACGCGCAGCATGGTATTCCACGTCGTCTTTGTTGTCCGCTGGCTAGCGGTGCCCTGTGCGTCGATTTGCTGTGTCAGTAGACCTGCACTGCTATACGTGGTAGCCGTGACGTTGTTGTTGAAATCCGTGTAGGAAGCCGGATAACCGTTGGCATCATAGGTCTGTTGCTTCCACGGTTGACTACATTGCGTGCCACAAGGAACTGAGGTGCTTGCAAGTTTGATCGTACCGGCACCATCATTTGCAGCCACGATGCCAACCGCGACACCCAACGGCGTATCCAAAGTGGACGAGCCAGCGCCGCTGTAGGTTACGGTGCTTGCATTAGCTCCACCCGCGAGCGTGAAAGATGTCGCCTGCCCTGTACCCGAATAACTGGTGCTGGCAAAGCGCGTGGTCGTCTCATCAATCACGCCAGTCAAAACCGTCGGCTGGTTCACACCTGCATTGAGTGACGGCTCGTTGTAGAGATACTGAAGCGTCTTCCCATCCGGGTACCGCACCGAACTTAGAGTGCCGCCACTGGCATTATATGTATACGTCAGTGTGCCTCCATCAGGTTCCGTAATCTGGGCCAGGGTGCCATTGCTGTTATAGGTAAAGTTAAGCTGACGATCGTTCGGATCCGTGACCGTCAACAACAGATTGGGAGTAGGCGCTACCGATGCAGGCGTACTAGCCGTGCTGTAGACGAGAGTCGTAGTTTGCCCCGACGCATCCGTGATCGACTCCAGTAATCCCGCCGTCGAATACTGCTCATGCTCTCGCCGGGGTGCAATAAAGACGGTATAGCCGGTGGGATTACCACTTATATCATCCTGCTCGGTCAACGTATCGGGCACGTCTGCATCTGCCACCCAAACACCGCCAATCTTCTGAAAGGGTTCGCTGCTACCGTCAGGGCGATAGAGTCGAATAGTCGGATTCGCACTACCGCCCGTGCCAGCCGACTGGAAGCCCATGGAGCGATCAAACGAGTGACGCCATTGAGGGCCCAGTGTCGATGGCGGAACTGACGTGCTGTTGTAGAAACGCCGAAAAGTCAACCAAGAAGATATAAGAAAATCAGTATCTTGCTCGAACTTATTGCCAGTGGCCATATTGACAGGATCGGTTCCCATCACCGTTCCATTGCACGACACCTTATTGTCGAGCACACTGCCAACCCCGCCGCTGCAATCGCCAGACGCACCCGCATTTTTGCCAGCGTCGGTGTTGCTCGTTATGCACTTATCTGTATCAGGGTTGAAGGTCTCACCGCTCTGGCAGCTGGGTGCGCGAGTCAGGTAGGTACTTTCGGTGAACTGGCCCCCAAACGCCGACACCGGAGTTTGGCAAAGCTCGGTAGTAGCCGTCGGCGCATGTGGATTCGTAACGACAGTCGGCGACTCGTAGGTGGCGACACCCGGCGGAGAAAAGCCAGCATAGACTGACTGCCAGTGTTGATACCACGCCGTGCATGCCGCAGGGGCACTGGGGTAGGTTCCGGTCAATCCGATACCAGGCGCAGAGCCGTTGTTAATTGTCCAAGACGGCGGCGTGTCATCTCCCATCACGGGACCAGCCAACAGCGCGAGCAGGACAAGCAAGCCAAAGCCAAAACGTTTCATATCGTTCCCTGATAACGAGATGTGGTTCATTACAAGGTTCACGCATAGGCGAGCCCCCCCCCCCCCCC
>Ga0207702_10006365_pt1 | contig 10191 bp, 8 predicted proteins | sample KBSCornC62_FD_184302 | JGI IMG/M metagenome (GOLD analysis project Ga0207702, IMG submission 184302) | Corn rhizosphere microbial communities from Kellogg Biological Station, Michigan, USA - KBS Corn C6-2 (SPAdes) (version 2) | ecosystem: Host-associated > Plants > Roots > Rhizosphere > Soil ...
CCCAGCGAAAGCTGGGATCTCGGGAGAGGAAAGACCACCTCACATCCCTAGACCGTCATCCCGGACCCTTCGACAGGCTCAGGACAGGCTTGTTCCGGGATCCATCCAGCGGCTTGGCCGCAACCTCCCGGTGGATGCCGGAACGAGTCCGGCATGACGATGTATCCGAAACGGGGACCCGGATCACCACGTCGCTGACGCGCCTCGCGATGACGACCGGACGGGCGGCCCGCTTCCCGAGCTCAGCTTTCCTGCTGGCTGAACTTCTTCGGATCGCCGAGGTCGAGCCGGTCTGCGTTCATCACCTTGTCCCAGGCCGCGATGAAGTCCTTCACGAACTTCTCCCCGGCGTCGGACGCGGCATAGACTTCCGCCAGCGCGCGCAACTCCGAATGCGAGCCGAAGATCAGGTCGACACGCGTGCCGGTCCAGGTCGGTTCCTTGGTGCGGCGGTTGCGCCCCTGGAACAGGTTCTTCGATTTCGGCTCCCACTCATTATCCATATCGAGCAGGTTGACGAAGAAGTCGTTGCTGAGCGTACCGACCCTGTCGGTGAAGACGCCCTCTTTCGCGCCGCCGCTATTCGCGCCGAGCACGCGCAGGCCACCGACCAGCACGGTCATCTCCGGCGCGCTGAGGCGCAGCAGCTGCGCCTTGTCGACCAAAGCTTCCTCCGGGGACATGAAGTGGGAGGGATGATAGTAATTGCGGAAGCCATCCGCCACCGGCCGCAACGCCTCGAACGACTGGACGTCGGTCTGTTCCTTGAGCGCATCCATCCGGCCTGGGCTGAAGGGAACCTTGACCGGGACGCCGGCATCGCGCGCCGCCTTCTCGATCGCGGCGCAGCCGCCCAGCACGATCAGGTCGGCGATCGACACTGTCTTGCCCGCGCCCGCCTGGATCGAGGCCAGGGTGCTGAGCACCTTGGCAAGATCGGCCGGATTGTTGGCTTCCCAATCCTTTTGCGGCGCGAAGCGGATGCGGCCGCCATTGGCACCGCCGCGCTTGTCCGAGCCGCGATAGGTCGAGGCTGAGGCCCAGGCGGCGGAAACGAGCTGCGACACGGTCAGGCCCGAGGCCAGGATCTTGTCCTTGAGCGCGGCAATGTCCGCATCGCCGATCACTTCACGGCCGCGCGCGGGGATCGGATCCTGCCAGATCAGCGCTTCCTGTGGCACGAGCGGGCCCAAATAACGCTGGCGCGGCCCCATATCGCGGTGGGTGAGCTTGAACCAGGCGCGCGCGAAAGCATCCGCGAACTGATCCGGATTCTCGTGGAAGCGGCGCGAGATCTTCTCGTAGGCAGGGTCGAGCCGCAGCGCCAGATCGGAGGTGAGCATGCGCGGCTTGTGCCTCCTGCCCGGATCGTACGCATCGGGGACGTCGGCGGGCGCATCCTTCGCGACCCATTGCTGCACGCCGGCCGGGCTCTTCTCCAGCTCCCACTCATGGTTGAAGAGGTTGTCGAAGAAGTGGTTCGACCATTGGGTCGGCGTCTGGCTCCAGGTGACCTCCGGTCCGCCGGTGATCGCGTCCGCACCGATGCCGGTTCCGTGCCGGCTGCGCCAGCCGAGGCCCTGGTCCTGGATCTCCGCGCCCTCAGGCTCGGCGCCGACGAAGGACGGATCGCCCGCGCCATGCGTCTTGCCGAAGGTGTGGCCGCCCGCGATCAGCGCGACCGTCTCTTCGTCGTTCATCGCCATGCGGAAGAAGGTCTCGCGGATGTCGCGCGCCGAGGCGAGCGGATCGGGATTGCCGTTCGGGCCTTCGGGATTGACGTAGATCAGCCCCATCTGGACCGCGCCCAGGCCGGGGTGAAGCTGCCGCTCGCCGCTATAGCGTTCGTCGCCGAGCCACGTGCCCTCCGGGCCCCAGAACAATTCCTCGGGCTCCCACGTATCCTCGCGCCCGCCGGCGAAGCCGAACGTCTTGAAGCCCATCGATTCGAGCGCAACGTTGCCGACCAGCACGAACAGATCGGCCCATGAAATCTTGCGGCCATATTTCTGCTTGATCGGCCAGAGCAGGCGGCGGCCCTTGTCGAGGTTGGCATTGTCGGGCCAGCTGTTGAGCGGGGCGAAACGCTGCTGCCCGCCGCCCGCGCCGCCGCGGCCGTCGGTGATGCGATAGGTGCCCGCGCTATGCCAGGCGAGGCGGATGAAGAGGCCGCCATAATGGCCGAAGTCGGCGGGCCACCAATCCTGCGAGTCGGTCATCAGCGCGCGCAGGTCCGCGATCAGCGCGTCGAGATCGAGGCTCCTGAACTCGGCGGCATAATCGAAATCCTCGCCCATCGGGTTGGAGCGCGGATTATGCTGGTTCAGCCCTTCGAGGTTGAGCTTCTGAGGCCACCAGTGGCGATTGGTGGCACGTGCGCCATGGCCCATCGGGCAGCCGCCGGCTTTCTCTTCGACCTTTGCGTCCATCTTCCGCTCTCCTTCTGCATCCGCAGCTTGTCGGTCACGCGTCGTGGCCAGGATGTCGAGTATGGCGCCACGCTACGCCTGCAATGCGCAAGCAGGGAAATCGATTTTGCGGATCAGACAGATCGAAGGGCTTTCTTATCTTCCCGCATGTCTTGATCTGTATTAGGCTGCCAATACAGTTCTGGATGGAGACAGACGATGGCTGAGCCCGAACTTTCGGTGCGCGACTTTTTCGCATTCGGCAATCAAACGGCGGCCTTCCTGGCCGAGCTCGACCTCCGCAAACGGGCCGCCGAGCGTGCGCAGGACGAGCGGAAGCCCCGGAAAAAATCGAAGCGCTAGAGGCGCAGGCCCGCGGTCTCGGGCAGGCCGGCCATCAGGTTGAGGCTCTGCACCGCCGCGCCCGCGGCACCCTTGCCGAGATTATCGAGCGCGGCGACGAGCCGGACCTGGCGGTCGCCCCCGTCCCCGAACACGAACAGATCGAGCCGGTCGGTCCCGGAGAGTCGCTCGATGCCAAGCGTGCCGGCGTCGTAATCGTCCACCACGCGCACGATCGGCGAGCCCGCATAATGTGCGGCGAGCGCATCGCGCAGCGCCGCGGCTGTGGGCCGGCCGGGGAGCGCGCTCAGATGCAGCGGCACCTCGACAATCATGCCGCTGAACACATTTGCGACCGAAGGCGCGAAGATCGGCGCCACATCGAGACCGCTGTGCGCACGCATTTCGGGCACATGCTTATGGTTGAGCCCGAGCGCATAGCTCCGCCAGGCTGTGGGCTGGCCGCCATTCTCGAACTCGGAGATCATGCCTTTGCCGCCTCCCGAATAGCCTGAGACGGCATTGGAGGTGAGCATGGCATCGACGGGAATCAGTCCGGCTCGTACCAGCGGGGCCACGAGCGCGATGAAGCCGGTCGAATAGCAGCCGGGATTGCTGACCCGCGCCGCATTGGCGACCGCATCGCGGCCCGAAATCTCGGGAAAGCCGTAGATCCAGCCCGGCGCGACGCGATGCGCCGTCGAGGCGTCGATCACGCGGGTCGTAATGTTGTCGATCAGTGCCACCGCCTCGCGCGCGGCATCGTCAGGCAGGCAGAGGATGACGATGTCTGCCGCGTTGAGCGCATCGCGGCGCGCGCCCGCGTCCTTGCGCTGCTCCTCGGGCAGGACGAGGACCTCCACGTCGCGCCGATCGGCGAGCCGTTCACGTATCTGCAGGCCGGTCGTGCCGGCCCCACCATCGACGAAGACTTTGGTCATTAAACTATCCGCTTGCGGGCGATGATCGGTTGCGCGTGGGTCGGCTTCAGCCGGTCGACCACGTCGCTCAGGGGTTCGATCACCGTCGACATCCAAAAGGCATTTGCGTGGAGCAGCCGCTCCGCATCTGCCATCAATCCGACATGGCCGGGGAAGAAGATGAGATCGCCTCGTCGCAGCGGGGCCCCGTCGGGCAGTGGCTCGCCGAACCGATCTCGCTGCATATCGCTGTCGCGCGGGATGGCTTTTCCTGCCAGCTCGAAGGCGCGCTGGATCAGGCCCGAGCAATCCACGCCGCCGCCGCCGCGTCCGCCCCAAAGATAGGGCGATCCGATCAGCCGTTCGGCGACCGCCACCGGATCTGCCTCGACCGCCTCGAGCTGCGCGACATGGCGCTGGTGGATATATCCCTCATCGATCCGCAAGAAGCGGTCCTCCTCGACACCCGCCACCTGCGCGCCGATCGGCAGCGCCTTGACGACGGGGGCCTTGATGTCGGGATTGGCGAAGACGAGCGCAAGCGGCGCGGTCACGCGGTGCGTTGGCGTGTGCGCCGGCCCAAGCGCGTCGGCGCGGACATAACCGACATAATCGTCGTGCGCGCAGCGGCCCCAGGCCCAGCCGCCGGCCTTGTCGATCATATCGAACCCTTCGCCATGGACGAGCTGCGAGATTGCCGGGGCATCGTTGGAAGGACGGGCACGAATGGTGACCGCGTCGGCGACGACGCGGCAGAGCTCGGCACGGGCATAATGAGGTGCGAACAACACGCCCGCCAGCGCGATGTCGGCGATGTCGGGGCGGTAAGCGTGGGTGCGCGGGTCGGGCCGCTGCGACGGCCCCTCGAGGCGAAAGCCTTCAGGCCGTGGCGTGGCGGACCTGCCGCGCGAGGTGCGCGGGGACGTCGCCGTCGATGAGGCCTCCGAAGTCTTCAAGAAAATCTGCCCCCGTATCGGTCGCCGCGATGAAGATGTTGCGGCGATCCGCCTCATCCCGTTCGCGGCGCAGATAGCCGAGCGCACCAAGCGTGTTCAAGGCGCGAGTCACGACCGGCTTCGATACGCCCAACGACTGCGCGAGCCCGCGCACCGTGTGCGGACCGGGCGTCAGATAGACGAGCAGCAGCAGCGCCATCTGGCGGTTTGTCAGGTCCGGCTGACCCGAACGGACATAACCGACCAGAGTCTGCATCCATCCCGAAAGGGTCGTGTCGTGGATCATCGTCTTCACGCCTCACTCGATGCTTTACTTGGCTCGTGGGGCTGAAAACACGCTAGTGCGCCGATCGTTTCATCGGCGGTCAGTTATTTGACAACTAATATGGATCAGGATCCGAAACGGCGCCGCAACAATTCCCACGCGGCGCGCAGGCCGAGCGCATCGCCGCCCTTAGGACGGCCGGGCTTGGCGGACGGACGCCAGGCGAAGGTGTCGAGATGTGCCCAGGGCGTGGTGGATGAGACAAAGCGCTCCAGAAACAAGGCGGCCGTGATCGTGCCGGCAAAGCCGCCGGCGGGCGCGTTGTTGATGTCGGCAATGTCCGATTTGAGCATTTCGTTATAGCCCGGCCACAAAGGAAGTCGCCAAATCGGATCGGCAACCGCCTCCGCCGCTGCGGCGATCTCAGTTGCAAGCGCCTCGTCGTTGGCGAACAGCGCGGGGAGGTCCGGGCCGAGCGCGACCCGTGCAGCGCCGGTGAGCGTCGCGAAATCGAGCAGCAGCGCCGGCTCCTCTTCGCAGGCGCGCGCGAGCGCGTCGCCCAGGATGAGGCGGCCTTCGGCATCGGTGTTGCCGATCTCGACGAACAGGCCCTTGCGCGTGCGGAGTATGTCGCCGGGGCGGAAGGCGTCGGCCGACACCGCATTCTCGACCGCCGGGATCAGCAGATGGAGCCGCACGGGCAGGCGCGCGCCCATGATGAGGGAGGCGAGCGCAAGCGCGTGCGCCGCGCCGCCCATATCCTTCTTCATCAACAGCATGCCGCTTGCCGGCTTGATATCCAGCCCGCCCGAATCGAAGCAGACGCCCTTGCCGACCACAGCGACGCGCGGATACTTGGGGTCGCCCCATTCGATCTCGATCAACCGCGGCGCACGGGCCTTTGTCGCGCCGCGTCCGACCGCATGGACCATCGGATAGCCTTCGAGCAAAGCGTCGCCCTGCGTCACATGGAATTTGCCGCCATGCTTGTCCGCAACCGTTTTGGCCGCGTCGGCAAGCTCGGCCGGCCCAAGGTCGCCGGCGCCGGTATCGACCAGGTCGCGCACCAGAGCGGTGGCTTCGGTCAGACGCACGATCTCGTCGATCCGCGCCGGCTCGTTGGTCAACAGCACGCGCGGGCCCTGGGCTTCGGGTTTCTCGCGGTAACGGTCGAAACGATGCTGGGCGAGCAGCCAGCCCAATGCGGCATCGCCTGGCGCGCCTTCTGCCAAGCGGTACGTGCCTTCGGGCAGTTTCGCAGCGGCATTGGCAAGCGTCCAGGGCCCGCCCGCCGGATCCACACCGACCGCGACGCTCCAGTCCTCGGCGGCGTCCCCCGGCAGGATCGCGAGCGTGTCCGCTTTACCGTCGAACCGGGCCGCCTCGATCGCGGCGCGGGCGCGCGCCGGCTGCCCCTTCAGCCAGGCAGCGAAATCAGCCTTGGCGACGAGGATGAGGAAGCGGGCGGCTTGGCCGCGATCGGCGGCAATCAGGGAGGCGAAGTCAGTCATGGCGCAGTCGGTGCCACCAAAAGCGCCGCAAAGGAAGCTGGTCAGGCAGCGACGATGCGATGGATCGAGGTGGCGGTCTCATAGCCAACGATCAGGGCCAGCCACAACAATGGCAGTACCGCATGGACCTTGCGATTCTGGCTGCGCAAGCCAGTGATATCGATCAGGATCAGCGCCACGATGAACGGGAAATATTCGATCGGGGCGCCGCGCAGTCCGTCATAGCTTTTAAACATGGTCTCGGGGATATCGAGCAAAGTCGCGACCAGTTGGACGCCGAAGAACCAGTTCTTGTTGCGGAAGAAATGCGCCTCGCAATCGTGGCCTTCGCCACATTCGTGCGGGAAGAGCATCGAAGCGACCAGGAACAGAGTGATCGCATAGAAGGTGAGGAAGAAGAATTCGGCGAAGGTCCAGACCTGGAGATGCTTCCACCAAAACATCCCCCACCAAATTGCAAGGACGTGCACGATGACGTCGAGCGTCCAGACCAATTGGACCCAGTATAGCCGGACACGATGGCTGAGCTGGATCAGCCGGCTTACGCCCATCAGCAGATGCGTGAGCGCCAGGCCCAGGATGACCGAGATCAGGATCGCCAGATAGTCGAACATGTTCCACCCCCGGAGCGGACTTACATCGAACCGGCCGGTGGAAATAGTGTGCATCGCGCAATATCAGGGATGGTCGATCACGGCTTGAGGCTTGCTGCCGCCAGCGTGACCTCCGCCTGCGGGCCGAGATCGACCGAGGACCTGCCGAGCGAGAGGGTGTAGCGACCTGCGGGAACACGCCACCCACGGCCCTTCACGTCGAAACGCGCGAGTAGGCGTCGGTCGATGGTGACGGTGACATGGCGGCTCTCGCCCGGCGCGAGGTGGACCTTGTCCCAGCCTACCATTCGCAATTCGGGCTCGCCGGCGAGGCTGGTCAGATAGACTTGCGGCACGTCCGCGCCCGCAACCTGGCCGGTGTTGCGCACGGTGAAGCTGGCGGTGATGGAGGCGCCGCCGGTCACACTGAAATCCGAATAAGCGAAGCTGGTGTAGGAGAGGCCGTAGCCGAACGGGAAGAGCGGTCTGGCTTTCTGGCGCGCATACCAGCGATAGCCCACGTCCGAGCCTTCCTTGTAGGGCAGGGGGATCGGCTTGGTGCCCGGTGCGGGCCGCTCCCCGTTGGCGCCCGCGCCGACGATTTCAGGACGGGGAAGCTGGGCGAGACTGGCAGGAAAAGAGACGGGCAGGCGGCCCGACGGGTTGGCGCGACCGGTGAGCAAGTTGGCGATCGCCTGGCCGCCGCGTCCGCCCGGATACCAGGCCTCCAACACCGCGCCTACGTGATCAAGCCAGGGCATGGTCACCGGTCCGCCGGTTTCGAGCACCACGATCGTGCGCGGATTGGCGGCGGCGACCGCGGCGATCAGCGCATCCTGGCCGTTAGGGAGTGAGATGTCGGGAACGTCATAGCTCTCGGTCGCCCATTGGGTGGCGAAGACGATCGCGACGTCGGCCTTTTTCGCGGCCGCGGCTGCGCTCGACGGATAGCGGCCATCGTCGAGCAGCAACTCGCTGTCGGGCAGCAAAGTGTGGATCGCGTCGAGCGGCGCCGAAGGATGGTAGATCATCAGACGCGGCGAGCCGAGCACGCCCGTACCCATCACCGGAATCTGCAGGCCCGGCCCCTCGATCGCGATCGTCGAGGAAGAGCCACCGCCCGAAGGCACGCCAAATTGCGCCTCGCCGCCGATGATCGCGATCCGCTTCGCGCCCTTGAGCGGCAAGAGGTCGCCCTCATTCTTGAGCAGGACCGCGCCTTCCTCGGCAACCGCCTGCGACGCCTTGCCGTTGGCGGCATAGTCGATCGGAGCCAATTGGGCGGGCCGGTCCATCACGCCGACCGCGAATAAAGTGCGCAGGATGCGGTGGACCATGTCGTCCAGCCGCGCGCGGTAGGCGGGGTCGCTTTTGACCTTCTCCGCGAGCGGCGCGCCGAAATAGACCTGCGCATCCAGTTGCTCGCCCGATTCCTGGTCGAGCCCGTGCAGCGCGCTGTCGGTAGAATGGACCGCGCCCCAGTCCGACATCACCCAGCCGGGATAGGCCCAGTCGTCCTTCAGAACCTGATTGAGCAGCCAGTCGCTGTTGCAGGCCTGGAAATCGTTGACGAGATTGTAGGCGCACATCACCGAGCCGGGCTTGCCCGTCTCGATCGCGATTTCGAAGGCGAGCAGGTCGCTCTCGCGGGCGGCGGCGTCGCCGATCTGGACGTTGGCAAAAAAGCGCGCGGTCTCCTGATTGTTGAAAGCGAAATGCTTGATCGTCGAAACGACGTTCTGGCTCTGGATGCCGCGGATCGCATCGCCGGTAAGGACGCCCGCGAGCAGGGGATCCTCGCCCGCATATTCGAAGGTGCGGCCGTTGCGCGGCTCGCGCATCAGATTGATACCGCCCGCCAGCTGGACGTTGAAGCCCTTGCTCCAGGCCTCGTTGCCGAGCGCAGCGCCGGATTGATAAACCATCGCCCGACTCCAGGTGGCGGCGAGCGCCATGATCGAGGGGAAAGCGGTCGCGCCGTCGCCTGGGCGGACATTGCCGGGATTGGTCACGCCGACGCTGGCATCCGCCTCCTGCAGATCGGGAATGCCGAGCCGGGGAATGCCGGGGATGAAACCCGCCGAACCCAAAGCGCGCTCCGGCTTGGGGATGCCTAGCCGGGGGCGACCCATCGGCCCGTGGACGATGGTGAGCTTCTCCTCGGTGGTCATCTGCGCTTCGAGCAGGCTCGCGCGGCTGTCAGGGTCGAGTGCGCGGTTCATCCAGGGCCTGGCGCCTGTAGCAGCGTGCACGGGCGCGGCAGAGGTCAGAAGGCTCGCCACGATCAGTCCGGTGAAACCCCGCATTGCTCTCTCCCTATATCCGTCTGGTGTCTGATCCGGCCGGTGGCGAATGGCGACACCGACCTTAGTGCGGTGTCACTGTTGCGCTTCGGCCAGCCTCCACCCTCTTTTGCCTTGGACCGTTGCATGGGGTGGTAGCGGTCTGCAATATTACAGCGACATGACAGGTGCCGTTAAGAAGCGCCGGTCTAGGCGGGGCGGCATTTTCGAAATTGATGATTCCAGAGTGACCATTTCCACCCCTGACAACAGTTCGATCGAACTCCCCGGCCGATGGCTGGTCACGGCCGTCGGCGCGAGCCTGATCGTCGTGCTCCTGCTGATGACGCATGCCCAGCTCGAACTTGATCCCGCCAATCTGGTCGACCGGCTGTTTGGCTTGGTAGCGATCGCAGGCATCGTCGCGCGGATCGCGCTCAGCCGCCCGCAAACGCGCGGCCAGCACATCGCGCGCGACGCGATCGACCATGTCGGCCTGTTCTCGCTGATATGCCTGGTCGGCGCGCTCGCTTCCTATCCGCTAGCTGCCAATACGCAGGGCTTTGAGGATTTCGCGCTCGAACGGACCGACCGCCTGCTGCGTTTCAATTGGATCAGCTGGTATGATTTCGTCGCGGCGCATCCCTGGCTGCAGCTTGCCGGGAGCATCGCTTACCAGAGCATCTTCGTCACGCCGGCGATCCTGCTCGGTTATTATGCTTATACCGGTCGCCGTGCCGAGGCACGCTTGTTCATCGCCTCCTTCTGGCTGGCGGCGGTGGCGACCTTGATCCTGTTCCCGCTCACGCCCGCCGAGGGGCCGCTGGCGTATCTCTGGCACGGCCGCATTCCCTACATGCCGCAGAGCGCGCTCTATCAGTCGCAGGTGATCCCGTTGCTGCGCCATCATGAGG
>Ga0207702_10006369_pt1 | contig 10188 bp, 10 predicted proteins | sample KBSCornC62_FD_184302 | JGI IMG/M metagenome (GOLD analysis project Ga0207702, IMG submission 184302) | Corn rhizosphere microbial communities from Kellogg Biological Station, Michigan, USA - KBS Corn C6-2 (SPAdes) (version 2) | ecosystem: Host-associated > Plants > Roots > Rhizosphere > Soil ...
GACGTAGCTGAACGAGAGTCCGAGATGACTGAGCAGCTTGTCGAAGAGGCGGAAGGTGCCCCCATAGACATTTTCCGCGCAGACGATATGATCGCCTGCACGGAACAGCTTCATGATCGAATCCAGGCAGCCCATGCCGCTGGAGAACGCGAACCCATGACGGCCATTCTCGAGCGTGGCGACGTTCCGCTCGAACGCTTCCCGGGTCGGGTTTTTACCGCGAGCGTACTCGTAGCCTTTGTTCTGCCCGAGGCCGTCCTGGACGTACGTGGACGTCAGGTAGACCGGCGTCATGATCGCGCCGGCGAGCGGCTCGGGGCGTTGGCCGGCGTGAATGGCCTTGGTGCCGAAACCGGCGGCAAGGTCCTCGTCAAAAACGCGCGTCATGCCGATACTCTTGTTCTTGGAGGTCTGCGGAAGATAACCGCGGCCTGCGATCGCCGTAACTGAACCAGTCCCGATGACCGCTCCTTCCGCCGAAGCCGTCCGCTACTGTTTGATCGTCGATGATGAGCCGAGACTGCGTCAGGTGATGGTGCACCTGATGCGCAGCGATGGCTTTCAGTGCATCGAAGCCGGAAACGGCGTCGAAGCACTCGAGCAGCTCGAGAAGCATCCCGTGATGCTCGTGCTCTCCGATCTTCGCATGCCGAAGATGGATGGCTTCGAGCTGCTGCGAGAGATCCGCTCGCGCTATCCCGACACCGCCGTCGTCATGATCACCGCGGTGGCCGACGTCGAGATCGCGGTCAACTGCCTCGCGATCGGCGCGGCGGACTACGTCATCAAACCCTACCAGCTCGAGGACGTTCGCGCGCGCGTCGCGCAGGCGCTCGAGAAGCGCCGGCTCATTCTCGAGAACCGCGCCTATCGCGAAAGTCTCGAGGAGCGCGTCGCGATCCAGGCGCGCCGGCTCGAGGAGCTGTTCCTGGCGAGCGTGCAGTCGCTGGCGGAAGCGCTCGAGCTCAAGGATCCGTACACGCGCGGCCACTCGGTGCGCGTGAGCCACTACTCGAGCGTGATCGCGCAGGCCATGGGCCTCGAGGGCGAGATGCTGCGGCAGATCGAGCTCGGCGGCCACGTGCACGACATCGGCAAGATCGGCGTACGGGAGGCCGTGCTGAACAAGCCGGACCGCCTCACCGAGGAAGAATACCAGCACATCATGACGCACCCGGTGCTCGGCTGGCGCATTCTCGCGCCGCTCCTCGGCGACACGCCGCACGCGCTGAATATCGTGCGCTCGCATCACGAGCGGTTCGACGGCCGGGGCATTCCCGACGGGCTCAAAGCGACCGAGATCCCGCTCGAGGCGCGGATCGCCGCCGCCGCCGACGCGCTCGACGCGATGACGAGCGACCGTCCCTACCGTCCGAGCGAGATGACGCTCGACATGGCGGTCGAGGAGATTCGCCGCTGCCGACTCACGCAGTTCGATCCGGACGTGGTCGAGGCGCTGGCTGGCGCCGCCGAGCGGGGCGAGCTGCAGTTGCTGCCGCGCACCGCGACGCACCCCGTGATGGCGCGAGTTTAACATTCGTTAATACCGTTCTCCTGCTCGACGCGAACGCACGGCGTTCGCGTTCGCGCTTGCCGCCATGCATGTGCGGGCTAGCTTTCGCACACTCGATGGAGGGTGCATGGCGTACGAAGGATTGATGGTCAGCGTGTCGGGGATCCGCGGGCGCGTCGGCGAGGCGCTGACGCCGGAAGTCGTAGCACGGTTCGCGGCGGGGTTCGGCGCCTGGGCGGCATCGCGCGGCAACTCGAAAAAAATCGTCGTCGGCCGCGACAGCCGCGTTTCCGGCCCGATGTTTCACCGCGTCGTGCTCTCGGCGCTTCAGTCGGTCGGATGCGACGTCGTCGATATCGGCCTCACGACCACGCCCACCTGCCAGCTCGCCGTGGAGCATCATCACGCCGCGGGCGGCCTGATGCTCTCGGCGAGCCACAACCCGATCGAGTGGAACGCGCTCAAGTTCATCGGGCCGTCGGGACTGTTTCTCGAGAAGCACGAGGGTGAGGAGATGCGCGCCCTCGTCGAGTCGGGGATCCCGAGAGCGCGCTGGGATCAACTCGGCGAGATCGAGCTCGACGACCGTGCGATTCAGCGACACATCGATCGTGTCCTCTCGATACCGTACGTGGACGTGGAGGCGATTCGGCGGCGCAAGTACAAGGTCGCGCTCGACTGCGTCCGCGGCGCCGGCGCGGCGATCATGCCCGCCCTGTTGGACCATCTGGGCTGCGAAGTGACAGCGATCAATCTCGAGACGGACGGTCGCTTTCCGCGCCCGCCGGAGCCCGTCGCGGAAAATCTTGGCGAGCTGGAACGTCTCGTGCTTCAGGCCGGCGCGCAGATCGGATTCGCGGTCGATCCTGACGTCGATCGATTGGCGCTCGTGTCGGATGCGGGCAAAGCGATCGGCGAAGATTTCACCCTCGCGCTGGCGGCGAGAGTGGTGCTTCGCCATCGGCGGGGTCCGGTGGTGACGAACCTGTCGACGAGTCGCGTGGTCGAGGACGTGGCGGTCGCGGCCGGCGTGCCGGTCATCCGTGCGCCGGTGGGAGAAGTGAACGTCGCCGTGCGCATGCGATCCGAGCACGCGCCCGTCGGCGGGGAAGGAAACGGCGGGGTGATCCTGTCCGAGGTGCATCTTGGCCGCGACGCGCCGATTGGCGCCGCACTGCTGCTGCAACTGCTGCACGAAGACGACAAACCCTTATCTCGAATCGTGTCGGAGCTGCCGCGCTACGTCATCGTGAAGGACAAGCTGGACCGTCCGAACGCGAGTCTCGACACGGTGTACGACGCGCTCCGTTCGGCATTCCCGGGCGCGTCGGTTGATACGCAGGATGGGCTGCGCCTCTCGTGGCCCGATCGCTGGGTGCACGTTCGCCCGTCCGGGACGGAACCGATCGTGCGAGTAATCGCTGAAGCGCCCACGGCTGGAGCGGCGCAAGAGCTCGTCAGTCAATCACGCGCGCCGCTCGATGCGCTGAGCGCGTAACGGATCGCAAGGACTCAATCATGTGTGGAATCGTTGGCTACGTCGGACGCCGCGCGGCGACCGGCCTCCTCATCGAAGGACTGAAGCGACTCGAGTACCGGGGATACGACTCCGCCGGCATCGCGATGAGCAACGGTCACGGCCTGGAAACGCGGAAAGCCAAGGGCAAGATCTCGACGCTCGAGAGTCTGGTGAATGGCAATCCGATCCACGGCTCGGTCGGAATCGCGCACACCCGTTGGGCAACGCACGGGGCACCAAACGAGTGCAACGCGCACCCGCACACGGACTGCACGAACACCATTGCCGTGGTGCACAACGGCATCATCGAGAACTTCGGCGCGCTCCGCACCATGCTCCAGAAGCAGGGGCACACGTTCAAGTCCGAGACGGACACCGAAGTGCTCGCGCATCTCATCGAAGCGGCGCTCGACGGCGATGATCCGCTCGAGGACGCCGTCATCGACGCGCTGAATCTCGTCCAGGGCACGTACGGCATCGCCGTGATCTCGAGCCGCGATCCGGACAAGATCGTATGCGCGCGCAAGGGCAGCCCGCTGCTCATCGGCCTCGGCGAGGGCGAGTTCTACGTCGCGAGCGACGTCGCGGCGATCCTGCAGCACACGCGCCAGGTCGTGTACCTCGACGACGGCGAGATGGGCATCCTCACACCGCAAGGGTACGAGGTGCTCGACCTCAACGCGCGCCGGATCAAGAAGGGCGTGAGCCGCATCGACTGGTCGCTCGACGAGATCGAGAAGGGCGGGTTCGATCACTTCATGCTCAAGGAGATCTTCGAGCAGCCGCAGACGATCCAGAACACGATGCGCGGCCGCCTCGTGATCGAGGAGGGCTTCTCGAAGCTCGGCGGCCTCAATCTCAGCAAGGAAGATCTGCAGTCGCTCGACCAGATCATCATCACCGCATGCGGCACGAGCTGGCACTCGGGGTTGATCGGCGAGCTCTACATCGAGGAGAACGCGCGCATTCAGACCGAGACCGAATACGCATCAGAGTTTCGGTATCGGAATCCCATCGTGAGCGACAAGTCGCTCTGTGTCGTGATCTCGCAGTCCGGCGAGACCGCCGACACCCTCGCGGCGATGCGGGAGGCGAAGCGGCGCGGCGCCAAGACGCTCGGTCTCGTCAACGTCGTGGGCTCGACGATCGCGCGCGAAGACGACGGCGGCATCTACTTGCACGCCGGCCCGGAGATTGGCGTCGCCTCGACGAAGGCGTTCACCAGCCAGGTCATCGCGCTCGCGTTGTTCACGCTCAAGCTCGCGCGCCTCCGCAACATGTCCGTGGTGAAGGGGCGTGAGATCGCGGAAGCGATGCTCGCGCTGCCCGATCAGATCCAATCGATCCTCGATCACGCGGGCGACGTCGAAGCGATCGCCGATCGATTCAAGGACGCGACGAATTTCCTCTACCTCGGCCGCGGCTACAACTTCCCGGTCGCGCTCGAGGGCGCGCTCAAGCTGAAGGAGATCAGCTACATCCACGCCGAGGGCTACCCCGCGGCCGAGATGAAGCACGGTCCCATCGCGCTGATCGACGAGGAGATGCCGGTGGTTTTCGTCGCGCCGCACGACGCGGTGTTCGAGAAGGTGGTGTCGAACATCCAGGAAGTGAAAGCGCGCGGCGGCAAGGTCATCTGCATCACCAGCCAGCGCGAGTCGGTGCTCGAGGGCATGATCGACCACGAGATCCGCGTGCCGCAGACGATCGACATGCTGTATCCGATCCTCACGGTGATTCCGCTGCAGCTGCTCGCGTACTACATCGCGGTGAAGCGCGGGCTCAACGTGGATCAGCCGAGGAATCTCGCCAAGTCAGTCACCGTGGAGTAAAGGCGGGTGACGGCGAGCGCAGGTGGAGCGGTCGCTATCGTCGTCCGTTCTCCGTCTTCGGTCTTTCGTTGTTGCGTGCCCGCGAGGATAGCGGGCCGACGGAGTACGGATAACGGATTGACACAGGAATGTACACTCTGTATTATTCAGTCATGAACAATCGTGCTGCGGCCACCGAGCCGCGCGAAGCCGATGCCGGCTCGCTCTTCTCGTTGATCAGGGCGGCGCACGCGCTCGAGGACAAGCTCGAGCAGGCGCTCGCCGACGTCGGACTGTCATCGGCGAAGTATTCGGTGCTCAATGAGCTCGCCAAGGCGAAGGAGCCGCTGGCGCTCAGCGAGCTGGCGGCGCGCGTGAGCTGTGTCCGCTCCAACATGACGCAGCTCGTGGACCGGCTCGAGGCGGATGGGCTCGTCGAACGCGTGGACTGCCCGAACGATCGCCGCAGTGTGAAAGCGGCGATCACGACGGAGGGCAAGCGGCGCCACCACGCAGGCGCGGAGACTGTTGGCCGATTGCAGGCGGAACTGTCGCGAAAGGTCAACGCGAAGGACCGCGCGGCGCTGCAGCGATCATTGGGCGCGCTCGGCTAGCTCGCGGCTTTTTATTTGCGATATAAGTTCAGTTATGTACCATCGATTTACGAACAGTACAGCAGTAATTCACTCAGCACGGACGCAACCGGAGGCGACAATGGGTACGGCGACTACAGGCGTTACCACGTGGAAAGTCGATGCCGCGCATGCGGAGGTGGGTTTCTCCGTTCGGCATCTCATGATCTCGACCGTGCGCGGCCGCTTCGGCGCGGTGAACGGAACGGTCCAGTACGACGAGGCGGAGCCAGCCAATTCGAGCATCGACGTCACGATCGACGTCACCTCGGTCGACACGCGGCAGGAGCAGCGGGACAATCATCTCCGTTCCGCGGACTTCTTCGACGTCGCGCGATTCCCGAGCATGCACTTCGTCAGCAAGCGCATCGACGGCGACGTGACGGACGAGTTCCGCGTGATCGGGGATCTCACGATTCGCGGCGTCACGCGGGAGGTCAGGCTGGATGTGACGGCCGAGGGCCGCGGCATGGATCCGTGGGGGAGCGAGCGGGCCGGTTTCAGCGCCAAGGGCAAGATCAATCGCGGCGACTTCGGGCTCACCTGGAACCAGGCGCTCGAGACGGGCGGCGTCATGGTGAGCGATGAGGTCAAGCTCACGATCGACGTGGAGCTGGTGAAGCAGGCGGAGACGCCGGCGGTCGGCTGAATCGGGCAGGGAGCCGGAGGCGCGCGACATCACGGGATCGACGCCGCGCGCCCACGGCTGTAGGTTTCAGATGCGATGTCGCATCGGGTGTTCGTTGACCGGCTGGGACTTCCATGGGAAGTCTGGGACGTCATTCCGGGAATTGCGGAACGACGTGCGGGAATCGAGCGCCGTGACCTCACGCGGGAGGTCGATGATCGCCGCGAGCAGAGTGGGGCCTGGATCGGCGTGCGGCACGAGTTCGCGGAAGGCTGGCTCTGCTTCCAGAACGGAGCCGAGAAGCGGCGCCTGGCGCCTATCCCGCGCGACTGGGAGCGACTCGCCGATGACGACCTGCTGCGGCTGATGGACTCCGCGAAGCCCGCGGGCGTTCAGTCGCGCAGCGTGTAGCCCTTCGATCGCAGGTAGCGCTGTTCCGAGAGCATTTCGCTGAACGGAATGCCCGGCGGATCGAGCGCGAGGACGACGATCTCGTCTTGCGCGCGGATCACCTTCCCTGCGACCTCCAGCTCTTCGCCTCGGCGAAAGTGGATCGTGCCGCCCAGCTCCGTGTCGAGCGAGGGCAGTCGTCGGTCGCGCACCTCGTAGCGGAGTCCCGCCTCCGAGCAGTCGATGATCTCGTACACGTGGCGCCCAACGAGGAACGTCGGGCGCTCGGCCAGCGGATAGGCGATTCGATAGAGCGCGCGTCGAGATGAGTCGGGCATCGTGGCGGAAAACTGCCACGGCGAGAGCGCGCGTGCAACGGTACTGCGCGCGGACCGTCATCGTGCGCGCGGGATGGTCTCGCTTAGTTTCCGCCAACATGTCGCACATGTCGCACATGTCGCACATCTCGCATACGTCGCGGTCAACCGAATGAGGGTTCTCGTGCAGCGCGTGTCGCGCGCCGAGGTACGCGTCGACGATCGCGTCATCGGCAAGATCGGCGCGGGCCTGCTGCTGCTCGTGGGGTTCACGCACGCCGACGGCGACGAGCAGATCGCGTGGATGGCCGACAAGGTCGTGGGTCTCCGCATTTTCTCCGACGACGAGGACAAGATGAATTGCTCGCTCGCCGGCGTAGGCGGTTCGATCCTGGTCGTCTCGCAATTCACGCTGTATGGAGACGCGGTGAAAGGCCGGCGGCCGAGCTTCGTCGATGCGGCGCGCCCGGAGGCGGCGGTCCCGCTCTATGAGCGTTTCGTCGCGACGCTTCGCGCCCGCGGCGTGCACGTGGAGACCGGCGAGTTTGGCGCGACGATGGAGGTCGAGCTGGTGAACGACGGACCGGTGACGCTGTGGCTGGAACGGTGATGCGGCCGCGCGTCGTGCTCGCCTCGGCGTCGCCGCGACGGCGCGATCTGCTCGCGCTCGCCGGCATCGAGCACGAGGTGCGGCCGGCGAACATCGACGAAGCGTACCGCGACGGCGAGACACCGCGCGCCCACGCGGAGCGCCTCGCGCGCGAGAAAGCGCTCGCCGTCGAAACGCCGGACGCGGTCACGATCGGCAGCGACACGATCGTCGTCGTCGACGGCGACGTGCTCGGCAAACCGCGCGATCGCGCGCACGCCGGCGAGATGCTCCGCCGTCTGAGCGGGCGGTCGCACGTGGTCATGACCGGCGTGGCCGTACGATGGCGCAACCAGGTCGCTTCGTCGCTCGTTGAAGTCGGCGTCACGTTTCGACATCTCGACGGCAGCGAGATCGAGGCGTACATCGACACCGGCGAGCCGATGGACAAGGCTGGCGCGTACGGGATTCAGGGCTTCGGCGCGACGATCGTCGAGCGAATCGACGGCGATTACTTCGCGGTGATGGGCCTTCCGCTCAATCGCCTGGTCACGCTGCTGCGCGAGCTGGGCTTCGGCTACGCGTTCGGGCCGATCACGCGCGGCTGATACACCGCGCGCCACCGCTCGACGCGATCGAGGACGTCGCGCACGGTGATGCGCGGCATGCGATCGGCGCGGTTCTCCATGCTGATTGGATATTCCTCGCCTGGCTCACCGTACGCATCCACGATGAGATCGTGAAAGTTGCGATACGGGCCGGTGCGCTTGGGGTTGGTGTAGCCGAGGAGGCTGACGACCGGGCGATCGAGCGCGACGCTCATGTGCAGCGGGCCCGTGTCGGGCGAGAGCACGAGCGCGGAGCCATCGAGGATGCTCACGAGCTTGCGGAGTCCGGAGCCGAGGGCGGAGCGCGGCCGATGATGCGCCTGCTCGAGGATGACTTGCTCGGCGTGCAGCTCGCGCGGCGATCGGCCGCCGACGAGCACCGTCTCGAGTCCAAAGTCGGACCAGAGCGCGTCGACGACTTGCGCCCAGCGCTCGGGCAGCCAGTCCTTCTGCGGTTTGCTCGTGGCGACCACGATCGCGGCGCTCGGACGATCGGCTTGCGCGAAGAACTCGCGCTGCCATGATCGCTCGTCGGCCCACGGTCCCAGATCCCAGACGACGGGTTCGTGCGGGACATTGATGGCCGTGAGGAATTCGAAATACTGATCCTGCACGTGCTGCGGCTCGTGCGGCGGGATGCGGTGCGTCGTGAAGAGCCAGTTGAAGTCGCGCGCGCGCGCGCGGTCGAAGCCCAGCTTCACCGGCGATCGCGTGAACCGCGTCACGATCCCGGCCTTGAAGTAGACCTGGAGGTTGATGACGAGGTCGAACTCGCGTGCGGCGAGCTCGCGCCGAATGTCACGGAATGCGCCCCACCCGCTCGCACGATCGAAGAGGAGGATCTCGTCGACGGCCCAGTGTCCGCGCACCAGAGTTGCGGGCCCCGGCTGCAGCACCCACGTGATGTGCACGTCCGGCGTGTGCCGCTTGAGTGCCGTGAGCACTGGCAGTACGTGCACGGCGTCGCCGACGGCGCTCATCATCACGATGCAGACGCGGCGGAGTGGATTGGGCAGGGCGCCGTCGATCATGTGCCGGAAGATAGAGGATCGGCGGCGGCGACGCGCGGCACTTGCGGCCGACGGCCGGAGCAAGGATGTTGCGCGCCGTGGCGCTTCGCGTATTGCACGTCGACACGGAGCACGGCTGGCGCGGCGGCGAGCGCCAGGCGCTCTGGCTCGCGCAGGAGCTCGAGCGCGCGGGGCATCATTCGATTCTCGCGGCCCGCCGCGATGAGCCGCTCGCGCAACGCGCGCGCGACGCGGGGCTGCACGTGCTCGACGCGGCACCTCGGTCGGAGCTGGATCTGCTCGCCGCGCGCGCGATACGCCGCGCGATTCGGCGCGAGCGCGTCGACATCGTGCATGCGCACACGGCGCACGCGGTGGCGCTCGCGGCGTTCGCGACGATCGGCACCAACCTTCCATTCGTCGTATCGCGGCGCGTGGATTTCCCGCTTCGCGCGAACGTGGGCACGCGCTGGAAATATGGCCGGGCGGCGCGCGTCGTCGCGATCTCCGGCGCGGTCGCTCGCGTGCTCGAGGCGAGCGGCATCGCCCGCGACCGCATTGCAGTCGTACCGGACGGCGTCGACCTCCACCGCACCGTCGTGCCGGCGGCTCCCGCGACGCTCGCGTCGCTCGGGTTGCGGCCCGGGCGGCCGCTGGTGGTCCAGGTCGCGCAGCTCGTCGGTCATAAGGATCCTATAAACTTCGTGCGCGCCGTGGCCCGCGCGCGTGCGTCGGCGCCCGGGATACAGGCGCTGCTCGTCGGCGACGGTCCGCTGCGCGACGAGGTCGAGAGCGAGATCGCGGCGCTCGGAATGCGCGACACGCTCATCCTCGCGGGCTATCGCCCGGACGCGGACGCCTTGCTCGCCGCGGCTGACGTCGCGGTTCTCAGCTCGCGCGAGGAAGGGATGGGATCGGTGCTGCTCGACGCCCTGGCGTTCGGCGTGCCGGCGGCCGCCACGCGCGCTGGCGGGATTCCGGAGATCGTGGCCGACGGGGAGTCCGGGCTGCTCGCCGACGTCTCCGACCCCGACGCGCTCGGCGGCGCGATCGCGCGACTCGTCACCGACCGCGAGCTCCACAAGCGGATGAGCGCTGCCTCGCGCGCGCGCGCGCCGCGATTCTCGATGGAGCGAACCGCCGAGCTCACGCTCGCGATTTACGAGCGCGT